>Ga0302230_10000561_pt1 | contig 30600 bp, 50 predicted proteins | sample II_Palsa_N2_1_FD_193523 | JGI IMG/M metagenome (GOLD analysis project Ga0302230, IMG submission 193523) | Peat permafrost microbial communities from Stordalen Mire near Abisko, Sweden - II_Palsa_N2_1 | ecosystem: Environmental > Terrestrial > Soil > Palsa > Peat permafrost | place: Sweden... | reverse complement strand
CGATAGTCAGAGGGGAAATAAAAAAAAAAAAGAGAAAAAAAGCGAGGCTGGACGTACTGCTCTTCCCTGCGCTTGGCCTCGCGCTTCTTTTCCAGGTGTCCAAACCCAGCTTTTCTGACGACGGCAGACCTACTATTGTCGCCAGGCAGGTGCCCCACCAGGCGGCGCGCGACAACGACGGGGGCTCGAGGCGTCGCTCGTGCCAGCAAGGCCATTTTTTTCGAAACTGACCTTCCCGGCGCTCGGAACAATTTCGTTCTGTAACCGTCTCCACGCCACGAATGGAAAAAGAGAACCAGCAGCAGCAGCTTGAGCAGGGCGACCAAGCAGACGTATCGGCCGAGCTGCGTCGCAAGATGCTCCAGGAGTGGAAGGAGAAAAAGCAGCAGTATGGCGCCGTCTGTTACACGTGCAGTTGAAAAACAAAAAAATTCTTGCAGGTCGACGACACCCAAGCCGAGCAAAGTCGCGGCGCCCCTCAGCAATGGCGTCACGCCGTCCAGTCTTCTCCGCGGACCTGACGCCCCTGCCACCCCCGTGCGCATGCAGACTTCGTCCATGACTCCGATTCGCGCCGCAACCAGCTTCTCAGCTTTGGCGCACAAGACGTCGGTCTCCTTGACCCACCAGCCAATGTCGACCATCAAAGCTCAGCAGCAGCAACAGCAAGCCAAGTCCGTCCTTGTGCCGCCGCCCACCCCAACACAACAGCTCCAGGACCGCCTTCGTTCACTCAACGCCACTCCTGTGGCTAGTCCGGCGGTCAAGCTCGGACGAAAGCTGCAAACAATGCGGTACTCTAATTTTTTACATTGTACTTTTTTAAAAAAAGCATTTATTCAACTGGCATTCTCTTCCTGCTGAACAGGGAGCTTGGAAGCATGGCCAATCGGTCTGCTCTTCCGCTTGATATCCCCGAGATGGAACCGCTCTCGTCCTTTTGGTCGTTCAAAAACAACAGCCTTGACCTCGAGCCAAAAGCCCTCCGATTTGACGACAGCGTCCCCTCGGAACCCTCAAAACCGATCTGTCCTACTCCAGCGACTGCGTTGGTAAAGGAGGCTCCGCCACCCAAGCAGGCCCTCAAGCTGGAAGGCTGGTACACTCTGAAGGTCGGAAACGAGTCGTCCGTCCACTACGCTTTCCCACGAAACAAGCCGTTGATCAAGCAGGCTGCTGCCGCGGGTCTATTTTCTCTCCTCGATGCCGCCGCCCTCGCCAAGGTACCCTATCAATACATAAATCATGCAGAGATTGACAGCGCTGGCATCGATCAGCGCGGAGAATCGGACGCTGCGCGCATTGTGTTCAAGATGCTCCTGGCGGACGAGAAAAAGCGAAAGGAAGCCCACACTTGGGTCACGTACGCCTACTTTGAAGAGCAATGCAGCAATCTTGAGAAAGTGGTGGTAAAATCTAAGATAAGAAATCCCCTCGATGTTTTATTACAATCCTTAATCGTTTAGGAAATCTACGAGCAAGCAGTCGCAGCTAAGGCAGAGCCCAAGCAAGAGCTGGAGCAAGGATTGCGCTGGTTCACAATCCGCTCACAGGAACGCGCCAAGGCGAACGAGGTACGAGCTGACGAGAGCGAGAACGACGAGTCCTTCCACGACTGTGACAGCGGCACCAACGCCTTGGACGATGAACATATTTCTCCTGCTGCTGGACCCCCGTCGCCGGTCGAGGCGTCACCAACTACACCCGATTTCCTCGTCGACATGGTCCGCCGTCTCAACTTTGACACTACAGAGATTGTCGGCAAGAACAGCCTGTTCTTTGACGAGTCCGAGTCGACTAGGTAAAGGACGTTTTTAAACCCAAACTGAAACCAAACAAACAAAAAAAAAAAAAAATGATAGTGTCGGCGATCTCACGGACAACTTTTCGATCGCGGACAACTACAAGGACACCGCTTTCAACAGCCAAACACCGAGCCCGATTGGACTCTCGTCTGCGGCGGCAGATCATGCCATCGACGTGACTCCGTTCAACACCAGGAATCTGGCTTCGCAAGCTGAGGCGGCTGCGTCGTCCCTTGTCGAGTCATCGCGGATTCGTTTTGCCGCGATCACTCCTCGCAAACAGCTCAAGTATGAAAAATAAATAAAGGGAAGAAAAGAAAATAAACGAAAAAAAAAAAAAAATTTTTTTTTTCTCTAGGGAGTCGGTCGGATCGGATGTCGTCTTTACACCCGTACGACGCTCGATGAGGACTCCGTCCCGTCCTCGTCCCAAGGAACTTGCAGAAAGGTACCTGCCCTGAATAGTGCTGTAATGGGAACCTGAAATGTGCATCTCCATAGCTACATGTCTGTTGACTCGATTGACCAGATCCCCGCCGACATGGACTTTGCGTTTGTGCCGAATGCAGCATTGCTGCGACGACAACAGGAGGAGCAGAAGCAGGCACTTCGGAATGTCTCACAGACGCCGCAGCAGACCAAGACCTTTGATGCCGATCAAATCAAGGACATCTTGCAAACCTTTTCCGCCGTCAAAGACAAGAAAAAGGGCAAGACGTCGCGCACGTCTTCGTCTCAGCAAGACTGATAGGGGGGGATAAAAAAAAGATCTTCTCCATATTTGTCTCTTGCCCCACTTTAACTGTCCTGTGTGCTTACATACATAATCGTTTAACCGCGAGCTCATTGCGTTCTCTTCGTGGACGCGCGAATCGCATTTGTGTACTCGAACGTGGTCACATCGCCCACATTGAAATAATCACGGATTTCGAAAACGCGCACGATCCACATGGACTTGACCACAGGCCATACCATCCCGAGGGCAACCCTCTCCTATTAAGATAGGAAAGGATAAATAAAAACTTGCAGAAAGGTGGATGGTACCACGAGGAAGAACCAAAATAGAGCCATCGCCGCCCCCGTCGCCGCCCCCACGGCCACTTGCGGAAGCGTGTGGTAGCCTAGGTAGGTCCGCGACCAGCTCACAATCGCAGCCATGGCAAGCGATCCGAGAACAAGCAGACGTCCCAGTGGTTTTTTTCCGATCTCAAACACAAGGACGAGAGCAACGCACAGGTACACGGACAGAAACAGGATGAACTGCGCGTGGCTCGATGGCATCCCGTGGTCGTCGCGATCCGTACCTGCGTTTCCATTGGATTGAGGCACGCCACACAACATCAAAACAGCGGATAGATACCCACAGGACGCGGCTCTTTGAACACTCGCTTGAGGACCTCGTTCAGGACCTCGTTCACACAGAGCCCCCCCAGGAGCGAAATCGTGCGCACGTCGCGACGGACGGCCACAATCGTTGACAGGCTAACGATTGCGGCGATAGGAACGAGGGATGCGATCGCCAGACCGAGGCCAAGCAGGTCGCCCTCGTCGTAGCGGACGTGCGTCAGTGAGAAAGACTTTTGCATCAGCGTTTTTTTTTTTCTTTTCAAAGTCTCATTGTGCTTGAAGACACCCTCAGAAGGAAATATTGAACTTTTCAGTGGAAAAAATTTTAATGAGCCTTGAGCTTGCCCTTGCCAGTGCCTGAATAGTGCATTTTATTTTTTATTTTTTATTTTTTATTTTTTTTATTTAAAAAAAAAAACTATTAGCATGAAGTCAACGTACGCGCTGTAAGACGGGACCACAGCTTGAGGAGCTCGTCGATGATGATCACAGGGAACGAGAACGCCAGGACGATAAGCCAGTCATTGAAATCGAGCGGCACGATGGCAAACATTTGCTGTTTTTTTTTACAAAATGGAACGAGTTAGTAAAACTTCCGTATGCCTTTTAAGAGGCTCGTACGCCAAGGAAGGGGACGTAGAGAATGATAAAGTGCAGGACCATGGACGTGAACGTGGCGAGGATGAGGTAGCCGTTAACCCATGGCGGCATAGACAGGAGCGACTGGTTCTCGCTCAGGCTGTTGAACGCATTGAACATCTCGATCGTGACGAGGATCGACAAGGAGATTGTCGACGCGTGCTCGGCATAGTGGTTGGTGAAGATGTCACAGTTGAGGCCGGCAGGGAGCTGACTGACAAAGTTTTCGCAGTCGTGGAAGTGGCTCAGATGGTAGAAGCTCACCAGGGGACCGTCGGCGTAGAAGGAGAACCAGTAGATGTAGCCTCCGACCGTTGCCAGACCAACGTAGGCTGCGCAGTTTATAATTTTTATTTTATTTTAAATGATAAATAAAGTAAAGGAAAAGCCATACTGCCAATGACGAGGTAGCGGAAAAACAGCCAGCCATTGACGATGGACTCGTCGGCCTTGCGAGGAGGTTGCATCATGATGTCGAGATCAGGGGGGTTGAAGCCCAGAGCGGTGGCAGGAAGGCCGTCGGTAACAAGGTTGACCCAAAGGAGCTGGACGGGGATGAGGGCTTCGGGGGTGCCAATGATAACGGTCAAGAAGATGCTGTGAAAAGACATTTTGATCAATGAGAAAACGAGCAAAGGAAGAAAAGAAAAGAAAAGAAAAGAAAAGAAAAAACTTACCAAACAACCTCGCCAATGTTGGACGAGATGAGGTAGCGGATAAACTGCTTGGTGTTGTTGAAGATGGAGCGGCCCTCCTCGACAGCCGTGACGATGGTGGCAAAGTTGTCGTCAGCGAGGACCATGTCGGCGGCTTCCTTGGCGACAGCCGTGCCCGAGCCCATGGCGACACCAATGTCGGCCTTCTTGAGGGCAGGCGCATCGTTGACGCCGTCACCAGTCATGGCGCAGATCTCGTTCATGCCCTGGAGCATTTTGACGAGCTCCATCTTGTGTGTAGGCTCGGTGCGGGAGAACAGGTTTGCGGTCTGGATGGCTTGCTCCTTCTCCTGGGGGGAAAGAGCATCAAACTCGCGGCCGGTAAAGGACTTGCCAGTGAGGTCTTCATCCTTTTTAGGGAGAGTCAATCGTGTCAGTCGTGCTCTTTTTATATTTTCAGAGGAAAGTACGTTCTCAAAGACGCCGATTTGCTTGCAGATGGCCTCGGCGGTGTTCTTGTTGTCGCCAGTGATGACGATCACACGGATACCAGCGTTTCGGCAAATTTCGATAGACTTGGCGACCTCGGCACGTGGCGGATCGCGCATGCCGACAAGGCCCACAAAGACCAGGTTGCTCTCGTACGTGGCAAAATTGGCAGAGTTCTCAAACGTGTACTGGTGCTTCTCGTAGGCGTTGTCGACAGTGGCGAGTCCGAGGCAGCGGAGAGTGAGCTGTTGGTAGGAAGGAGGAGGTGTTGGGACACGACAAAAAAGAAAATGTTTCTTTTTCCAACGAAACAACGACGTACCGAGCCAGTGCCCCACTGCAGGACCTTGTTCTGCACGGCCTTCTTGAACTCCTCGGTGATCTTGACGGTGTTTCCGTTCGGGAGGCGGACGAATGCACAACGTTCGATGATCGACTCGGGTGCGCCCTTGACGTAGAATGCATTTTTGCCAGAGGCAGCGGCTGACTTGCCAGAGCGCGTAGAGGGGCCCGAGGTCTTGTCTTTGAGCTCAACGAGAACAGACATGGACTTGCGATCGCGGGAGAATTCCAGGGTAGCGAGCTTGTCGTGCTTGCTCTCGTAGAACTTGTTCACGGCCTGGACACGGTTCTCCTTGGACAGTTTGTTGAGAGACTTGTTGAACGCCTCGTCGTCGGTCAGGAGCTTTTCGACGAGGACCTTGAGAGCAGCCTCAGTGGGCTCGCCGACGTTTTCGTAAACAGCCTTCTCCTGGAGCGTGGCAAAAACAATTGAACAACAACAACAAAAAAAAAAAAAAACTTTTTTTTGGTTTAGGCAAACGTTACAGCGTTGTAGGAGATGTTGGAGTCGTTGCAGAGCGCGCAAATCTTGGCGAGTTCGGTGACGACAGTGTTGCCTTCGCACGGAGCAGGTGCGTGCTTGCCCTGGATAGACACATCGCCGTTGGGAGCGTACGAGTCGCCCTCGACATCAAATTCCTTGAACGCTCCGTTGGCAGCGTCGAAAACGAAAACCTTGGTAAAAAAAACACACACACATCAAAAAGGCTCATATTACTCTCTCCCCCTCTCAACGTACCTTGGCAACAGACATTTTGTTGGTGGTAAGGGTGCCCGTCTTGTCCGAGCAGATGACCGAGGTGGCGCCAAGAGTTTCAACCGACGGGAGCGAGCGCACGATGGCGTTCTTCTTGGCCATCTTCATCGTGCCCAGGGCAAGGCAAGTAGTAATAACAGCGGGGAGACCCTCGGGGATGGCCGCGACGGCAAGCGCGACGGCAATCTTGAAGTAGTAAATGGCACCCTATCGTGTAAAGAAGAAAACAAAGAAAGACCATTATAAAATAAATAGATATTTTTTTCTGTTACCTTCAAGTAGTTGCCACCAAAGACCTCGTCGTTAAAGTGATTGATGTTGATGAGCCAGACGAGGACGCAAATGACACCGATGACCTTGGAGAGGAGATCTCCAAACTCGTCGAGCTTTTTCTTCAAAGGGGTCTTTTCGCTCTCTTGCTCCGAAATGTTGATCGAAATCTAGAGAGGTGTTTTTTGTTTGTTTTGTTTTGGTTTGGTTCAAGCATCTCACGAAAAAGCAAGGCACACCTTTCCAATCTCGGTCTTCGCACCAGTGTTGATAACGACGGCACGAGCCTTACCCATGGTGACGGTGGTGCCAGAAAACATAAGGTCAATCTTGTCTTGGATGGTCGACTGCTCGCTGACCGGCTCGACCTGCTTCATCTTGCTGACGCTCTCGCCTGTTTTTTAATTATTGCAACGAGTTTGAGAACCTCACAGCCCTCCTTGCACGAAATACCAGTCAAGATGGACTCATCAACGCGGATCGTAGTCGAGTGAATCTCGATGACGCGGAGGTCAGCGGGAATCTTGTCGCCGACTGTTTGGAAAAAAAAAAAACAATGAGCAAAAAAACAAGGCTGACGTCTTTCCTGCTTACCAGCAATCTCAACAATGTCACCAGGGACGAGCTCAACAGCTGTAATCTTGGAGACCTTGGATCCACGGATGACCTTGGCTTCATCAGGGCTGTACTCCTTCAGGGCCTACATCACCACGAAAGGAGAAACGGTTTGGAAATGGGGGAGATGGGCAACTTGTACCTCGATCGCCTTCTCGGCGTTGCTTTCTTGAACGACTCCGACAACCGCGTTTGCAATAAGGATCAGGAAGATAACGAACGGCTCCAGGAAGGCCTGCGATGCAACCTGCGTTAGCTACGACTTTAAACGACTGCGGAGTACCTGGGCTTGTTCCTCGCCTTCCTCGAAAAGGGCGAGGCCAAACGAAACGATCGCCGCGAGGAGCAGAATGCGCACAAGGTTGTCCTCAAACTGCTCCAGGATCAGCTTCCACAGTGGGGTTCCCTCGGGCGCAGGCAACTCTGCGCAGACAGAGTCAGCACAAAGTCCACGTCGGACTTACAGACAGCACAGGGTGAAGGGAAAAAAAAAGTAAATCGTACCATTTTTGCCGTATTTCTCCTGGTTGGCCTTGACTTGCTCGGGAGAGAGACCGTCGTTGCTCTAATGTGCACGGTGCCCCGCAAGGAAGAGAAAAGGAAAGACGGAAACCGTTCAATAAACGTTTCTCTTTTTTTTTTTTTTTTGACAGTCCGGCGCAGATTCGCCCACCCCGTTTTCCATCCCACCCCTCCACCACCACCTCCTCACCACCCACCATCTGTCCCCGTCTAATTCTGCTTCCTGATCCAGCGTCGGCTTTGCGGTTGCTTACCTTCACGTTGAAGTGCTTCAGCACCTCAGGCACTGAAGCCGCATAAGCCGAGTCCATGATGTCTGGGAATGAAACTGGGTCGGTTGGCGCCCGCCCACGTGGGTACGGAACAAGTTTTCCGACTGAAACCATGCTGCGCGCTGCTTCGTCGTCGTCTTCGCGCCTGGTGCGTGCCGTCGCAACTCGCTCGTCTGCTGCTGCCGTTGCTCGCGTTGCAAGCACTGGTGCCCGTGCGGCCGTCGCGTCTGCCGCCGTGCCCACACTCGCGCGCTTCCACCATGCTGCCGCCACTGCCACTGGTGCCTACAAGGTACGCTTGCGCTGGTTGGGTGAGGCGCATGCACTCGCAACCAAAGCATCGGCTGGATCTGACGTTCTTGTCTACCATTCGTTCTTCCCCTCCCACACGCTCCCGTCACCTGGTCGTGCAAATCCCCACCTCCTATTTTTTTTTCTCCTTCTTTTATACGCTGATACAGGAGGGCGTCTTTAGCCAGCTCGACACGTTTGAGCGCCGCCACAATGGCTCGGGAGCCGACGATGTAAGAATCTTTTCTTCAATTCAAATAAAATAGTTTCTTTAAATAAAAAAAATAAAATGCATTATCAGGTGAGCAAGATGCTGAGCGTTCTGGGGCTCAAGAGCATCGAGGACCTCGTCGATAAGACGATCCCGTCCAACATCCGCATGAAGGGTGACCTCAAGATGGTGTGTCCACTGGAGCGTTCCTCTTTTTCCTTATGACAAGATAAATAGGACCACAGCCTTACCGAGACTGAGCTCCTGAAGCAGCTCAAGCAGATCGCGCAGAAGAACAAGATTTTCCGCTCGTACATTGGCATGGGTTACTACAACACCAACACTCCCAGTGTCATTTTGCGTAACATTATGGAGAACCCCGGCTGGTACACCCAGTACACTCCCTACCAGGTACACAAGGGAGAAAGAGAGCGTTTTTTGTTTTTTTTGCCTAAAATCTGTCTTTTTTTATGTAGCCCGAGATCTCGCAGGGTCGCCTCGAGTCGCTCCTCAACTTCCAGACGATGATCACCGACCTCACCGGTCTCGACATTGCCAACGCTTCGCTTCTCGACGAGGGTACTGCTGCTGCTGAGGCCATGCTCGTCGCCCACACGCACAACAAGGTAGAGGGAGGAAGACAAAAATATTTCAAACCGAGCTGACCGCAATGACGGCGTGCAGAAAAACACGTTCTTTGTCGACAAGGACACCCACCCGCAGACGATCGCGTGCATTCAGACGCGTGCTGAGCCCTTTGATATCAAGGTCGAGATCGGCGATGCCGCCACGTACAACTTTGCAGGCAGCGACATTTGCGGTGCCCTCGTCCAGTACCCCAGCGCCTCTGGCATCGTCCGCGACTTCCAGCCCATTGCAGACAAGCTGCATGCCAATGTATGATGTCTTCTAGACGTTGGCCTAATCACTAGTGTATATATATATGATTTTCGTAGGGATCTCTCTTTGTTGTTGCGTCGGATCTGCTTGCTTTGACCGTCCTCAAGGCGCCTGGCCAGTTTGGTGCCGATATTGCCCTCGGTTCGGCCCAGCGCTTTGGTGTTCCGCTTGGTTATGGTGGTCCGCATGCGGCTTTCTTCGCTGTCAAGGACGAGCACAAGCGCAAGATGCCTGGCCGTCTGATTGGTGTGTCTGTTGACGCCCAGGGCCACGTTGTATGTTTCCCTCCCTTTATCGTTTTTTTTATTTTTATTTTACGTTTTAACCTCCTTCCTGCTGCATACAGGCCATGCGTCTGTCGCTCCAAACGCGCGAGCAGCACATTCGACGCGAGAAGGCCTCGTCAAACATTTGCACGGCCCAGGCCCTTCTTGCCAACATGGCTGCCATGTATGCCGTGTATCACGGTCCGCAGGTACTTGTTTTTTTTTCTTTCTTTCCTCCACTTTTATTTATGGAAAAAAAAAAATTTTTTTTTTTCCACACAGGGTCTCAAGGACATTGCCCAACGTGTGTACACCCTCACCCAGGTCCTTAAGGCGGGTGTCGCATCGGCAGGTCACGGAGTCACGAGCGAGGATGTGTTTGACACATTCACCATCACCGTCAAGGGCTCGGCTGATGCTGTCGTAAAGGCCGCCGTTGCCAAGGGGTAATCGTTCCCTTGGTACCTTCATTTTCCTAACTTTTTCTTTTCCTTTTTTTCTTTCAGCATCAATCTTTACAAGGTTGATGCCAAGACCTTGAGCATTTCGTTGGACGAGACCGTCACGGAGGCTGATTTGAAAGACCTCTTTGAGATCTTTGGCGTTCACGAGACCCCCTCTGCAATTGCCAACAAGATCAACGCTTCTTCAATTCACGCACTCCAGGTGTCCAAGAAGTTCCAGCGCACCACGCCTTACCTCACCCATGAGTCGTTCAACAAGTACCACTCTGAGCATGAGCTGGTACCATTTCTGTCCTACCAAAAAAAGTTTTCTTTCCCCTCATGTTTTTGTTTTTGCATTAGCTGCGCTACCTTTACCGTCTGCAGTCCAAGGATTTGTCGCTGACAACCTCGATGATCCCGCTTGGTTCGTGCACGATGAAGCTCAATGCGACGACAGAGATGATCCCCGTCACCTGGCCCGAGTTTGGGTCGATCCATCCTTTCGTCCCCGTCGACCAGGCTCAGGGCTACGAAGAACTGTTCAAGGTATAGTTAATATTTATCAATCTACACAAAAGAAAGTTACTTAGGCGGTTTTTACAATTTCTTAGGGCCTTCAAAAGGATCTCTGCGAGATCACTGGTTTCGATGCCGTCTCGCTCCAGCCCAACTCGGGCGCCATGGGTGAGTACACTGGTCTGCGCGTGATCAAGGAGTACTACAAGAACATTGGCCAATCGCACCGCAACGTCTGCCTTATCCCCGTCTCTGCTCACGGCACCAACCCCGCCTCGGCCGCCATGAACGGCCTCGACGTCGTAGTCGTCAACTCGGACGCCAACGGCAACATCGACATGCAGGATCTGATCAAGAAGGCCGAGAAGCACAAGGACAACTTGGCATGCGTCATGATCACCTACCCGTCGACTTTTGGTGTCTTTGAGCTTGGTATGCTTTTTCACAAACGATTCTTTTTTTTTTCTTCTTTTTTTTTTAAATTCAATGTCGTTCTCCTCCCAAAGGTGTCAAGGATGCCTGCGAGCTCATCCACAAGCTTGGTGGCCAGGTCTACCTCGATGGTGCCAACATGAACGCCCAGGTCGGTCTCTGCCGCCCTGGTGACTATGGCGCAGATGTGTGCCATCTCAACCTGCACAAGACCTTCTGTATCCCCCACGGTGGCGGTGGCCCTGGCATGGGACCCATCGGTGTCAAGTCGCACCTTGCTCCCTTCCTCCCCTCCCACCCGGTCATCCCCACCGGTGGTGAAAAGGCCATTGGCCCCGTCGCTGCGGCCCCGTTCTCGTCGGCGTCCATTCTCCCGATCTCGTACGCCTACATCAAGATGATGGGCGGCGCTGGCCTCAAGAAGGCCACGCAAACGGCCATCCTCAACGCCAACTACATGCGCAAGCGCCTTGAGAACCACTACAAGATTCTCTACACCAACCAGAATGGCATGTGCGCGCACGAGTTTATCCTCGACGTCCGCGACTTTAAAAAGAAGAACGGTGTTGAGGCCATCGACATTGCCAAGCGTCTCCACGACTACGGCTTCCACTCGCCCACCATGTCGTGGCCCGTCGCCAACACCCTCATGTTTGAGCCCACCGAGTCCGAGTCCAAGGCTGAGCTCGATCGTCTCTGCGACGCGGTACGTCCTCGCCACACAAACAAACGAAAAAAACAAAAACAAAAAAAAAGGCAAGAAATTAATTTTTTGTCTGTTTCTCACAGCTCATCTCCATCCGCGAGGAGATCGCCGCCATTGAGAAGGGCGAGCAGCCCCAGGATAACAATGTCCTCAAGAACGCTCCCCACACCGCTCGAGTCCTTGCCTCTGAAAACTTCAAGGTACGGCTGGGATCGTGCACTTTGTTTCTGATTTATTTTTCTCCTCTCGTAAGGCCCCTTACTCTCGCGAGACGGCCGCATATCCCCTGCCATACCTCAAGGCGTACAAGTTCTGGCCTTCGGTCTCTCGTCTCAACGACACCCACGGTGACCTCAACCTGATTGTAAGTTATTTATTCCTATTTAGAATTTTCTTAAAATAAAAAAAAATCCTTTTCTCCCTTGCCAGTGCTCGTGCCCGCCTCTGGAGGAGTACACCAAGTAGGCAAAGAAGTCTCTGGTTGTTGCCAAAGAAAAGGAATCTGAGTGGAACTGAATGGAGAAAAAAAACTCTCAATCCACGTGGCCTGCGTATTTTCCGTTCAGGCGGCGTTTTCTGCCTGCCTGTCAATCCCTGTCTATCTCACAACCTACCTCTAGCCCCTGCCGCCGCGAACCGAGCTCACAGCGGAAGGGCACACAGGAATGGCAGACAGCGACGACGACATGCCCCTTGCCACACGTTTGGCTGACGGAAAGGTAAAATAAAAAAAAAAGTGTAAAAAACGTGCTCAAGCATTGGGACATTCTAGCCCGCAGCGGCAGCAATTACGGCACCGGCAGTGCCGCCCTCTCCTGCGGTTAAGGTAACGAAAACATTGTCGACACCCGAAGGAACGAGGAGGTGTGGGTGGGGAGAGGCCTTTGCAAGCAATCACCATGCGGCGCACACAGCAAACTAACATTTATATAACAAAGCGCACGAGCGCGGTCAAGGACGAGCCCAAGACAGCCGACGACAGCGACGGCGACGACGACGACGACGTCCCTCTAGCCAAGCGAGCCAAGACGTCCAGCGCCTCGACGCCGGCCAAGAAGTCCCGCAAGATCGAGGACAGCTCGGACGAGGAAGACAATGCAACGCGTGCAAACGGGTCTGCTGCCGCTGCTGCTCCAGCCACGCCCACCACCAAGGGTGCCAAGACCGCGACGACAGCACCTGCGAAAGCTGCAGCCTCGGCCACCCCAAGCAAGGCGCCCAAGGCCAAGGCCAAGGCGTCTGACGCCAAGGCCGTTAAGAAGCCGGCCAAGGTGGACGAGTCGTCGTCGTCGTCGTCCTCGAGCGATTCTGACGATGACTCGTCGTCGTCGTCCTCCTCGTCTTCGTCCTCGAGCGATGACGATGACGACGATGTTCCTCTGAGCAAGCGGAAAGGCACTGCTACCTCAGCTCCAAAGGCCAAGCCTACTCCCGACACGAAGAAGAAGGCTGCGCCCGTAAAGAAGGAAGAGCCAACGAAGGCGTCGTCAAAGGTCAAGAAGGAGAAGGCATCGTCATCGTCCGCCGAGGTCGTGTCTGCATCCTCGCCTCTGTCGTCCCCCGTGAAGAAGACCAAAGCAACAAAGGAGAGCGGCACGAAGAAGGCCAAAAAAGAGGATGACGAGGACGACGAGAAGGCCGACGATGAAGAGGACGATGGTGTGTTCAAGTGGTGGGAGCAGGTAACCTTTGAGATCGATCGACGCCGTTCTGAACAAGTAGTCTCAAAAAAATTTTTTTCTTCTCTAAGGATCTCAACAACAACGAGGAAAAGTGGAAGACGCTACAGCATCAGGGCGTTCTTTTCCCACCGGAATACGTTCCCCACGAGATCCCACTGATCTACGACGGCAAGCGGATTAACCTGCCTGCTACTGCAGAGGAAGTCGCCACGTTCTTTGCCGCCCTCGTAGATACGGACTGGGGCAAGAACAAGGTAACAATGCACTGGGAGACAGAAACCAAACTTCATTTCTTAACAAAACAAAACAACAATAAAGGTCTTCCAAGCAAACTTCTTCCGCGACTTTAAGGAAGTACTGAAGGAGTGCGAGACAGAGGGCTCTGTTGTATGTTTTAATAATTTGTTCAAAGTTGGTTCAATTGACCTACACCTGTGCTTGCAGAATCTTGGCATCAGGGACTTTGGAAAGTGCGATTTCTCGTTGATCGCCACCTATTTGACGGAACAAAGGGAGAAGAAGAAGCAGCGGACAAAGGACGACAAGAAGAAGGAAAAGGAAGACAAGAAGGCACTCGACGACCACTATGGCTGGTGCCTGATTGACGGTCGCAAAGAGAAAGTCGGCAACTATCGTATCGAACCTCCAAGCTTGTTCAAGGGACGTGGTGCGCACCCCAAGGCGGGCACGCTGAAGGTTTTGTTTTGTTTGCTGGTTTGATGGTTATTAAAAGGGGGCGTTTTTATTATTTTCATTTATTTATTTTAGCGCCGAGTCAGGCCCGAACAGGTGACCATCAACGTCGGTGAGGGCTGCAAGGTGCCCGATCCACCCAAGGGCCACCAGTAAGACAAAGCAAGACAAGCGTTTGCATTTTTTGACGTTTGTTCTTAGCTGGGCGAGTATCGTGCACAACAACAAGGCGATGTGGCTCGCGATGTGGACTGAGAACGTCAACAGCGCGACAAAGTACGTCTGGCTCTCGGCCAACTCGAGTCTCAAGGGCATCAACGACATGAAAAAGTACGACAAGGCGCGCGAGCTCAAGGTATTACAACGGCAACAACGACAGCAGAGTGATTTAAACGAGTACTTTGATCCCAGAAACACATTGGCAAGATCCGAACGCAGTACACCCAAGAGCTGAGCGACAGTCAAACGATCGTGCGACAGCGTGCGACGGCCCTCTACCTGATCGACAAGCTCGCCCTCCGTGCTGGCAACGAAAAGGACACGGACGAGGAGGCTGATACCGTCGGCTGCTGCTCCCTCCGCGTTGAGCATATCACTCTGCAAGAGCCCAACGTCGTCATCTTTGACTTTCTCGGCAAGGATTCAATGCGATACTACAACGAGGTCCCCGTGGACAAGCAGGTTTTCAAGAACCTCGCCATTTTCAAACGCGGCAAGAAGGACGAGCAAAAGGTCACGGGCGACCTCTTGTTTGACCGCATCGACACCCTGAAGCTCAACGATCATCTGAAAAGTCTTATGCCCGGTCTCTCTGCTAAAGTCTTCCGCACCTTTAACGCGTCCATTACCTTCCAGGTATGACAAACAAGGATGCGATTTGAAAAATTTTTTTAGTAATTTTGAATTCTCAAGGACGAACTCAAGAAGACCCCGGCTTCGACTGTGATTGCCGACCTTGTGCTGGCCTACAACCGTGCCAACCGACAGGCTGCCATCCTCTGCAACCATCAACGGAGTGTACCGAAAGCCCTTCAAAACTCGCTGCAAAAGCTCGACGACAAGATCATGCTCCTCAAACTGGAACGGTACCGTCTGCGCACTGAGGCGCTCGAGCAGAGTGGCGGCAGCAAAAAGTCCAAGAAGAAGAAGGCGGCCGTGAAGAAGGAGGTCGTGGACGAGTCTGACGAAGATGGCGAGGACGGCAATGACAATGACGACGACGACGACGACAAGCCTCTGGCCGGGTCGAGCAAGGAGTCTGCCAAGAAGAAGGCGCCAAAGAAGGGCAAGAAGAACCCCACGACCATCGAAGAGGTGGATGAGGAGAGTGACTTTGACGAAGACCAAGCCGAGATCCTCGAGAAGAAAACGGAGGACGAAAAGGAGGAGAAGAAGAAGAAACAGGCAGAGGAGAAGGGCGAAGAGTACACGGCGCCCGAAAAGTCTGCCAAACGGTATTACAAAGGAGGCTCTTTTTATTTTATTTTTGGGAGAAAATAAAATATGAAAAAGGAAACGCTCATCGTCTGGCCTCTCTGTGGAGCAAATCCTCAAGAAGATTGCCACTATCGATGAGCGCATTTACAAGCTCAAGGTCGAAAAGATGGACAAGGATGAGAACAAGACGACCGCCCTCGGCACCTCCAAGATCAACTACCTGGACCCCCGCATCACCGTTGCTTGGTGCAAGAAGCACAGCGTTCCGATCGAGAAGGTTTTCAACAAGACCCTGATCGACAAGTTCCGTTGGGCCATAGAGAGTGCCTCTGCCGATTTCGTTTTCTAAGTCGAGAGTTCTTTTTTTTTTTTTACGTACGCTGAGAAAAGGGGAAAAGAGTCGAGATTTTGGCATATAGAGTTCATGATTCGTCCGCGTACAATTGATGCGACATCTTTTCCAAGTAAAATTTGTTTTCGCCGAGGATGTGCGGTGCCATCTCAAGCGAAAGCAATAGGTCCTCGATGCGTATGACATGCTTGTGTTTTCGTTGCGCGATCGCCTCGCTCGGTGTCATGGTTCGCACTCCGGAGTTCGTGTCGAGGGTTCCGAGGCGTACGGTGCCCACGCCCTTGAGTGGTCTGACTCGCCGAATGAAATTCGTTATAACATTTTTGATGTGGACCTGTGCATTTTATTTTTGTGTGAATTTAAAATAAAAATAAAAACTCTCCTTTTGGTCATACCTCCAGGGCAAACATGAGAAGGTAGACCACCTGGTCGTTCACAAACTTGAGCCCACTTTCATCGACCTTTTGCAGCAGACGCTGGCGCAGCTCGGCATAGCCTGGGATTTCGCGTGTGTCCCAACACGAGTCGTTGTCGGCTGGAACGATCCCCCCACACCACCACCACAAAAAAAAAAAAAAAAATTAGAGAAAGAACAACACAGACGTGCGTACGAAAACGGAGCGGATTTTGCATCGGAGTGAACAGGAGCACGGGTGGCGGCAGATTGACGGGCGGCGGAGGCGGTGGCGCGGCGTTCTTTGAGCCCTTCCGCCTTTGGACGAGCGCCTTGATGTTTTGTCTGTCTGCTTTTGCAATGGTCATAATTTCGCGCGTCTTGTGCAGTCTCCGCACGAGCTCGTCCGTCAGGCGCACCTGTGGCCTTTTCTCTTTGGGCCGCGCATAGTCGCCCGAGGCCTCCCCAAAGCCGATCAATCGCTCTCCGGACGTTGGTAGCGACGCCGAGTCCTTTGTCGCGGCGTTCACCAGGACCGTCCGCAAAAAGGCGTTGTGCAGCGCCAGCCCTGTTTTAGGGATCGCCTCGTTTAGCGCACGGGGACCATGACCACAGTACCTTTCTGGTCCAACAGGAACTCGCGCGCAACCAGGTCCAGCTCGATCTTTGACACCCGTGCTGTCAAAAAGTTGCGCAGGCACGTCCAGTATTGCTGCAAAACGGAAAAATAATAAGGACCCGTGCTTGTGGGAAAGGTGTGTGTGTGTGTGTCGTCGCGAACGTACAGGCGCATTGGAGCCCAGGTAGGCCTCGAGCTCGAGTTTGGCGTCCTGCAGTGACATCGGCACTCCAGTGACGCACTCCTTGAAATGGTGGTGATTTCTTACCCGTTCTCTGTTCTGTTGTGCTGGGCAACACTTGTCCTTCAGAAAAAAAACGGCCCAATTTAGCCACCACCGCTCCGCTCTGCACCGCTTGACCATTCAGACACAGGCAGCAATGAGTACAACGTCGGCGGGCTTGCCGCTTTCGTCCACTGCATCGCCGGTGCCGTCATCGACCACCACCACCGTGGGGTCTGCTGCGTCCGCAGCGGCAGCACAGGCAGCGGCTTCGAGTGCGCCGAGCACGGCAACGTCGGCTGGTGCGACCTGGGAGACCCTTCGCAAACAGGTATTTGCTATCTTCTTTTTGTTGCTGCTGAGAGTGTGTGTGTGTTCGACTGTGCACCAAATGACCACGCACCGTCATAGGCCCAGCAGCTCGAGGGCGAAATCGATGCACGGCTGGTCGCGTTTGGAAAGCTCGGATCATCGTTCAGTGGGCGCGGCGGCTTGCAGCAGCCTGTGGGGTCAGAACGAGTATCGGAGACCACGGCGCTGCAAATAGAAGATTTGCTTCGCAAGGTATCTTCGCATGGTTGTGGAAAAAAGGGCACACCCAAAATTTCTCTCTCTTGCAGCTCTCAGACCTGGTCGAATCAATGAGCAGGACACTGGAGGAGATGGGTCCTTCCGCAACGTCGGCGATGATGCACACGCTTCAACGTCACCGCGATATCCTGTTTGACACAACCAAAGAGTTCAAAAAGACGAAAGCAAACATTGTCGCAGCCCGCGAGCATGCCGAGCTATTGCAGTCGGTGCAGGAGGATATCAAGTACGTGCTGTGGTGATGGGAGCCAACTAACAAAGTGCTCACACAAAACAAAAAAAAACTAAACGCTTGCCAGTGTATACAAGTCGACCCGCGGCGAAACCCTGCTCACAGAGCGCGAGAGCATTGACCGTTCAAACAAGATGGCGGACCAAATCCTCGAGTACGTTGGGCGAAAACTACCCAAACACATGGGAGTAACAAAAAGTATTTTTCCTCCCTTCCCAGAACCGCTTTCGCGGCACAAGAACAGCTGCGCCTACAAAGGAACAGCGTGTACAACACCACAAATCGTGCCATCCAGGTCTTGGCGACCCTCCCCGGCGTAGGTCAGCTGATCCAAAAGATCTCTTCGCGCAAGAAGCGCGACAACATCATCCTCAGCGTTGTCATCGCCGTCTGTATAATTTTCCTTCTCCTGTGGCTGTTCTTTTGATCGAAAGTCCTAGGGGTGCACAACAGATGAGAAAATAAGGTTGTCATGTATAGACAGTGAAAAATACGGTACCTAAGAGGGTTTGCGCAACGGCAGGGACACGTTGGTGCGATCACGCGGTTCCTGCAATCAGAAAGACCCCAATTTGTTTACTCAAGCGTACCTGCAAAATGTCCGCAAAGTACCTGCCCCGTCTCGAGGAAGGCGTCGCACGCATCAAGAAGGAGATCAACGAAACTGGCTGGCTGCCGCTGCAGGAAGGCGTACGTTTGCTTGCACTGTTTGCGCGCAAGCGTGAGCTGACAGGTTGCACAAAACCAACCCAGGAGGGCATCAAGGTCGTGTACAAGGAACTCAAGCCCGAGCGCTATCAGGCCACCGTCGAGCTCGACGCCTCTGGTACCGCACGGCTGTAACTCACCTACTTGCTAACTCTCTAGCTACCTCAGCCCAGGCCGTGCTCGACGCCTGTTACGACTGGTCCAAGCGTCTCGTCTGGGACAAGTCGATCAACAGCGTGTCAAAGGTCCTGCAGGACCTCGGCGACAATGTGGACATCGTGTACCAGGTACATGCACATGTACACGTGCTCTCGTGCTGACCACGTTGTGGAACAGATGGTGGACGGCCGCTTGAGTGTCTCTGCGCGCGACTTTGTCAACGCACGCATCAAGGTCGAAGGGGCTGATGTCACTGTCGTTGTAAGTCGAGCACCCTTTGCCGCACCCTGCTTATATTCCCTTTATCTGTAGGTCCAAAACGCAGCAGAGGACTCGATCCAGCCGGTTAAGGCTCCTACAGTTCGCGGCAAGCACCACGATGTCGGCTATGCGATTGTCCCTGTAAGTCATGCGTACCTTGCCTGTTTTTTTCTCATGCAAGCGTTCTCTCTCTTTTTCTCTGGGCCGTTCGATCCCTGACTGGCGTACACAGCTCGGCGAGAACAAGTGCCGCCTCCACTGGTTCGTCCAGACCGAGCTCGGCGGCTGGATCATGATCAACGTGCGCTCGATCGTTGGCCAGAATATTGCTGAGCTCATCAAGAACCTTCGCGCACATCTCGCCCAACAACACTAACACCTTAGCAGACAGCCTAGCAGCTGCAGAGTTGTTCACAGATTGTTTTCTTTTTCCCGCTTTGCTTCGACATAACCTAGAGTGCACAACAGTTGAGAGACTTGATTTCGCAGCAGTTGTGCACTCGAGGTTACAACATGACGACGCTGCGACGCATGAAAGCGCTTCTGCTGCCAAAGCTGGCGCTGTTTGACGCGGCCAAGCGCGGCGACACAGAGCTGCTTGAGGCTATGCTGCAGCGAGGCGGACTGGACATTGAAGAGCGCGACGAGTACCACGAAACGGCGCTGCACTGGGCCTGCTACCGCGGGCATCCAGAGGTGGTGCGCATGCTGCTGGCGGCCGGCGCCAACCCCAACAGCCTCGCCCAGCGCAACGTCACGCCGCTGCTGCTCAACGCAGAGCACGGCAGCGTCGAAGTGTTTCGGGCGCTGACGAGCGCCGTCCCGTCCTCCTCCTCGTCGTCGCCATCAACGACGGCGGTCGCGGCAGTGGATCTCCTCGCTCGCGACCAGGAGGGCAGGACGTGCCTCCACCGCGCGTCAGAGCTGGGCCACTTGGAGCTGTGCCGCGAAATCCTGCGAGCGACGACGTCCCCTCCTTCTTCCGAGCAGCAGCAGCAGCAACAGCGCAAGACTTCCCCGCTAGTTAACGCAGCAACAAACCGGGGCAACACGTCGCTGGTGATGGCAGCTGCCAGTGGCAACGTCGAGGTCGTCAACCTGCTATTGTTGAACGGCGCAAATACGTTCATCGCCCGGTCAAACGGGTGGACTGCCCTGCATCGCGCTGTCGAGGGCAACCACATCAATGTCGTGCGGATGCTCCTGGAGTGGGGCGCAAACGTCCACTCCCCAAACTCTGTCGGGACCACGCCGCTCCATCTGGCTGCGCAGGAGGCATCGGAGGACGACAACGCTGTCCTCGAGCTCCTGCTCAGCTACGGCGCGCGACCTTGGTCGCGTCAGAACGGCGGCAAGCTGCCCATTCACCTTGCCGAGAACGATGTCACCCGCGGGATCCTCAACGAGGCCGGCGGCAAGCCCCCGCAGCTGCCGACCCTCGTCAAGCTGTGCGTTCGCACGCTTCTCATCCATCAGCGCTACGACGACCTCGTTCAGTTGTCTGGTGAGGGCTTGCTCGAAAACATTGGCATTCGAGACCCGCTGCGACCCTTTTGTCCGCCCATCCCAGTTGTCTAAACCATTTTATTATTTTTTTTTTGGCTATTATGAAAATTTTGTTCTAGTGTACAGGGGAAACAAGAGGAGAGTAACAAAGTTTCTGCGCTAAATTTTAGAAGAGGTTTCTTTTTTAAAATTTTTTTTATAGGGAGTGTGAAAAAAAAAAAAAAAAGTTACTTCCTATTGCTGTTAGAGGAAATAGTCCGGGGGGTGGCGCTTAGACGGGATCTCAGGGGCGTTGTTGGTTGCGGCGCTAAAGTACTTGGGCTTGCAGACGAGGTTGTCCTTGATCTCCCAAATGGCAGCCTCGTTGCCACAGCTAGATACGGTTTATAATTAAAAAATAAATTAAAAAAATATTTTATTGTTGACAACATACCGGTAGCAGTAGTTGGGCGCAGACCATACGGTGACAATGGGTGCGGCGTCATCCTTGCCCTTGGGATCGCTGTCGTTGTGGAACATGCCCTTGAAACCCTCCATGACGAGTTGATGTGCACGAGCAATGTGCTTGAGTCCGTTGTCATTGTTGAACTGTAGAACAAATAATTAAAATTAAATAAACATAAATATCTTTCAATACAAATACCTTCTTGACCACGTCGCCACCAAAGAGATAGCCAGCACCACGCGGGCTCACACCCCAGCCCTCCTGCTCTTCGGGGTCCGACCAGAGAAGGTCGCACATGGCGCCCTCGTGAGGGACCTCCTGCTTGCGGTCGATCGTGCGAATTTGATCGAGGGTAGTCACCGTGGGCGAAAGACCGCCATGGACGCAGAAAATCTGGTCGTCCACCGTCGCCGACAGGCTGAGGTAGTCAAAGATTTCGCAGCTGCCAAAGGGGAGAAAAATTAGTTTAAAATTTTTGGAAAATTTTTCTATCGTCACTTACCAGTAGCGCCAAACGTTGACCGAGTTGTACTTTCGCAGGCACTCATCGTAGAATCCGTACACTTGGGTGATTTGACGGCTCTCGTGGTTTCCACGGATGAGAGTGATGTTGGATGGATAGCGGACCTTTTTTTGAGGGATTGAAAATTCGAATGCTTAGCAAAGCCTGACATATAAATTTTTTCATGGAAAGACTCACGCACCTTCAGCGCAAGCAAAAGAAGGAACGTCTCAACACTGTAGAAGCCACGGTCGACAAAGTCGCCTAAGAAAAGAACACGACATCAGCCTTCGTCAACTAACGCGAGCTTACCCATAAAGATATAGTTGGTGCTGGGGCAGTCACCTCCCGTCTTGAACAGCTCGCACAGGTCATGGTATTGACCGTGGATATCGCCGCAAACCTGCAGACGAAAGACGAGGAAGAAAAAAAAAAATCACGACGAGAGGTTAGTGACAAGACCCAAAGCAACCATCGTGTCGCCGCACACCGCCTGCCGGTCCCCTCCCTCTCCTCGCCACAACTATTGCCCAGTATCACAAGCAACGTACTGTCACGGGCGAGCTGATGCGCTGCACGTTGCTCTCCTCCACAAGGATCTCGCGAGCCTTGTTGCAGAGGTCCTTGACCTCCTTCTCCGAGATGATTTCGCAGCTCTTGAGCTTTGCTATTTGCCTGGTAAAGTATTCGTGTATTATTTCCGTATGGTTAGACCCCCCATTGTCTCCACCCAGGCAGCATGCGCATGTTTTTTCGGCGCACCGTGGTAAAGACGAAGAGACAATCCCTTGTGCGTCCATGTTCTTGACTATTTTCCCCTTCTTCCTCTCCACACCCCTCTTTCCCTCCAAAAATTTTCTTCCGTGCAGTGCATGACAGTCCCACATGTCCGTGCCCCAATGTCCCCCCACTTTCAACTCTTAGCCCAAAGGCGTCGTCTCTTCTTACGCGTCAAGGTCCGCCATGATTAAGGAAAGTATCGCGCCCAGTTATTTTAATTCACGCGTTTCGAGACCTTGAGACTGTGAGCGCAAATTCAGTGATGAAATTATACACAACACACTTACAAGCGGCAAGGAATTAAATAGACAGAAAAGAGAGAAAATAAGTCAATCAGAATTAAAATTGCTTTTTTCCCTCCTGGTGTGAGAAGAGAGGAGTGATGAAGGCAGGCAAGCCAAAAAAAAAAAAAAAGATAAGAGTTAGATAGAGGTGAGAATAGCAGATTTGGTTTGGAAAGTGCAACTATAAAAATATTTTGCTGGAGGGGCAATGCAGAAATTTTTTCACGCGTTCGAAGCAAGTGGCATGGGCGCGTTGCACTGGACACAGTTGAGGAGATGCTTCTCGTCTTTGCGTGGGATGTACAGGCACTTGTTGCACTTGGTGCGGTATTTCTAATAAAGGGGAAAAAAAGAAGAGTATTAATTGAATTTTTTATTTATTTATTTAATCCCGTACGACAAAGCGAATGCCGCACGCGTTGCACAGCGCGACGCCGTCCCATCCGTCGCGCCAGTACGGTGTCTTGTTGGTACCACACGAGAAACACCTCTTCTTGCCGCCCATGCTGTTCTGCTTGCCCTGGGGCTCGGGCTTCTCGTACGGCTCGGTGCGGACCTTGGGCGGCTTGGGGATACGCTCGCGTGGCCTCTCGCGATCGCGCGGACGCGATGACGATGACGACATGGCGTGTGAGGCCGAGGTCATTGGTACATAGTGGTGGTAGCTGGCAAGGTGGCGGTCCGAGGGCACGACGGCAGTGTTCGAGTCCTCATCCGACTCGCTATAGGAGTCCTCGTCGTCGTTCTCGTCGTCGTCCTCCTCGTCAGAGTGCGAGTGGTACTTGGGCTTTTGCTGCTTGTGTTGCTGCATCGGCCTCTGATGCTGGTGCTGTGCCGAATTCGTCATCGCGTAGTTGTACTGAGGCTGGGCATACATGTAGGGCTGCTGCTGCTGCTGCTGCTGCTGCTGCTGCTGGTACATTGTGGGAACGTAGTAAGCCGACATGTAGGCAGATCCTGCAGGGGTCGAGCGGTTGTTCTCGTTCTTGAGCGAAAGAAGGCTGTACGCGTGCTGATCGTAAAAGGGTGCCTGCTGTGAAGTCATGGGGTAGTACATCATCATGGCCTGTTGTTGCTGCTGCTGGGGCTGCTGAATACTCGACTGCTGAGCGGCAGCGGCCATGAGCAAGCTTGCACCGGGAGATTGCGATCGGGTCACCATAGCTGTGGCCTGCTCCCGCTGCTGCTGTGACGATGGTGGCGAGCTGGTGCTGTTGGAGGACGACGCTGGCGACACGACCGAGGGAACAGGCAGCGCTGCAAGGTGAGCCTGTGGGCGATGCAGAATGTGGCAGAGTGGGGACGACTCATCCTTGACAATCTCCGGGGCGGCAAACTGTGCGGGCAAAATGCATTTATAAAAGAATCATCGTCATGTTGTTTGTACTACCTGAAAAATAATGCCAGGCTTTTCCGTCGTGACGGTCTCGTGTCGGGGCGAGCGAAGCGGGAAGAGGGACTTGCGCTTGCTTTTGCCCGCCGCGTGGGCAATGTGGTTGGGAACGACGTGTGCCAGTTCCATGTCCTCCAGTGGCGAAGCCGACCGGTGGTCGTCGATGTAGGGAGACATTGCTTTTTTTTTTGGCGAGTTGTTGTTGCTGTGTTGTTCTAGTAAGCACACACACGGGGGGGGGAGGGGAGGGGAGGGTTAGGGATCTTTGTTATTTCTCGCGGTGGTGAGGAAGGAAGGCAAATGGCAAATGGCAAAGAGTCACAATGGAAAACTGCCGGCAATAAAACTAAAAACAACAATGACGGACTGTAAGTCTCCGCCGCCAAAAATAACCAGTAAAGAGGCAAGATCACCACCGCCACAAGCGGTTCGCCAAAAAGAAAAACACTAGGACGCGTAAAGAGATCACAGACCACAAGAGACAAAAACGAAGAAGGCCACACTGGCTGGAGCAAACAGGAGAAACAGTGGAGGAGGACCACACTGTCATAATACTCTGGCAACGTCATGGTTGTTGACAGTTGGCCTTTGAGTGATCTTGACAAGGAAGAGACACCACAGAAGCCCCGAGATAGACTGTGCTGTTCCTCCTTGTTCAGGACCACCAAAGAAAGCAAGAAAGAGAGAGAAGAATGCAAGCACAGAGGTAGAGAATGTGTGCTGACAATGGCTTGGAGGGAAAAAAAAAAAAAAAATCACCGGAGATCAGCACGACAGACCCCACACCAGCAGACGAGAAAAACACATACAGATAGATAAGGGCGCAAGCAAGATATTTTCAACGGCCATGCCGTGACGGAGGCAAATTTGCCGTTACGTAACGGATCTTGAAAACGTGAAAGAAATGCAGCCGTTAAAAAGTGTCAGTGAGCCTCGCTCCCTCCTTCAGACCGTGCTCGCTGTAAATTGGGCAGAGGTACCTTCTCCCAGAGACGGCGAAAAAGGTGATTTTGACCACTCCGGCAAAAAGGGGCGATAAATAAAAAATAAAAGGGATAGGGTGGCCACGAAAGAAACTCAGCCAGAACCTGCGAGATCTTCGACATGTCATTGTTGGCTCAACTTGGAGAGAAAAAACAACAGGCCAAAGCTGATTAAACGTAACGCTTAAACCTGAAAATTGGGTCAAGGCCACGTGAAAGATCAAAGCATATGAATGAAAAGACTGTGGGTCTTACGCACAGCCACAGCCACAGCCGCACAAGCACACACACAGCCACACAGCCACACACACACACACACGCGCGCGGACACGCCCGTCTATAATTTTTATTAGCTCTTTGCACAAACTCCGAGTTTCGCAGGAAACAGAAAGTGAAGCCATGCGGAGTGAAATTTCCCGTGATTTCACACAAATCGACCTTTTGAAACTTCCGCCCGCAATTGCCGCCCGGGATTGTTCGCAACCTCGTTGCGGCATCCACGCGTAGATCCGAGAGCCGTCATGTCTATGTGGAGGTCTGAAAAAGTCCGCCCGCGCGATCTAATTACAAAATGAACAAAATTTTTGGCGGGCTAAAAAATCTGGATGCGATCGTTCACGTGGTCCACGACGACGATTCCACCATCGGAGAGGAGATCGACGCCGAGAGGGCGATTGAACTGACCGGGCTGGTCGCCCTTGGTCCCCCAGCTGTGCACCCGTTCGCCGTCCATCGTCCACACCGAGATGCGACAGCCAAACGTCTCCGAGACGATGATGTGGCCACTGGGGGTACAGGCGACTCCGACGGGCCACTCGATCTTGCCCTCGCCGATCGTGCGCACGAGCTTTCCGGTCGTGGCGTTGAGAACCTTGAGGATCGAGTTGGCCGCATCGGCCAGGATGAGATCTCCTGTCACTGGCGAATGAGTGATGCCTCCGATGTGGCTGCCATAGGACATATGCTCGGCTCCAATTACCTACGCGCGCATTCGAAAATTAGAATTTTGTATAGAGCAAGCAACCTACGCACCTTGTGTGACCACCGCACGCGACCATCCGCGTGGAAGCAGGTGACGTGCGCGGATGAGCGAGTGGCGACAATGGTGCCGTTGATGACGCTAGCCACACCGATCGGACAGCTGCACGCAATCGTCCTTAATGACTCGCCCGTTGGAATGGAGATGACGTGCAGGCGACCGCGCTCGAGATCTGCAACGCACATTTCGCCGCCGACGAGCACGTCCACGCCGGTTGGCCGAGGGAAGCCGTCAATCCGTCGCATGGGCTTGCCATCCTTGTCCATAACAAAAATGCATCCGCCCGAGGTCTGCTCCGGCGTGCCGTCTTCCTGCAACTCGGGCTTGGGCTGGCCCGTGACAATGATCATCTCGTGCATCGACGACCACGCAACGCCCAGCGGCAGGATCACGCCCAGATCGCGCAGGTTGACGATCATCCGTGGCGCGGAGATCTCGCGATAGTCACGGTTGCGATAGAGCTTGCCGAGTTTTAGCAGCGGGACACGGAGCGAGTCGGTCGCAGACAGATTGAGAGGTCGGCAGAATCGCAGGTTGTCGTCGACGAGAGGCAAGTACGCAGCCGGCACGGCGCCAGGTTGCTGCTCCTCCTGCCGTGGCCGTTGCAGGAGAATACGACGAGCGCATGTGAGGGCGAGTTGTCGGGCAGAAACCCGAGCACCCCGAGGCACTGACGCCGTGAACGCGTGGTCGACCAGTCGAGCGGACGTGATCGCAATATTGTGCGCCTTTTCACGCTCGACGAGGAGATGGTCACGCTGGAGCTGCAGGGTCTTGAGGTCGGCGGCGATGGTAGTGTGCACGTCTGCAACGATACCATCCCGTCGGCCGTCGAGCTGCACAAACCGACGTTGAAGCTCGTGGAGGACCGTGGACACTGACTCTGCACGACTGCGTGTCCGCGGCCTCTCTAGGACCGGTGGAGAAGGCGGCGATGATGGCACCGGCACCAGCTCGTCTTCGAGCATGGGAGAGGGGGACGTGGCCTCGATTGGGGATGCAAGGACAGACGCGTCCTGTGTCGACAGCGCGTCCACGTATAAATCACTGTCCACCGCAGACGAGGTCGACTGAGTTGACGAGGTTCGGTGAAGGAGGGCCGCGGCACCGGCGGCGACTGCTTGGGAAACTGGCCTGCGCTGTTGCTGTGCTTGCCTTTTGGAGGACGGGGGAGACTGCATGACCAAGCCTGAATCGTCGCCGCCGCCGGCAGCCTCCAGACTGGGCACTTCACTGATGTCGTCGCGAAGAGGAGTGACCGCGCCGCTGTCGAGGAAGCCGCTGCCCGTGACAGACATGACATCGATGCTACTGTTGCGATCCGAATCGCTGTCGCTCAGGATCCAGCCAGAGGCGCCAAACTTTTTGAGGTCGTTTCGACTGTCGGGCCGCACGAGCGGCGCCCGCTGTCGGTTATCAGTCTCGTCGCCGTTGCTGTCGCGGCTGTACTCGTCCTTGTCGTCGTCATCGTCGTAATCATCGCCGCCGCCCACGACCCCTGGCCGCCCTCCACGCCGCCGGCTGCTGCCGTGGATGGTTTCGTTGGGGTTGGCCGCACGAGTCGCCGAGCCGTGCTGACTTTCGCCGCCGAGGGATTCCTGCTCCAAGATGTTGTCCATGGCGACACGGTACCGGCTCTTGATCTGCTGCTGCCTTCGCTCCCTCGATCGGCGATGATGGGTGGACGAGGCGCCAGGAGACGAAAGTCCCAACCCAGAGTTGCTACCAGTCCTGCTCGTCGGCGAGAAGCCAGCTGCCGATGACGTGGCTGTTGTTGTCTCTACCGCTTCTGACAAAGTTGTAGCGGATGAAGAGGAGGCCTGCTCGGACGACGGCACGCCAAAGGAAAACACTGACGTGAACAGTCGTCGCAGGCCGTTGAGCAAATTTGCGGTGCTGTTACTGCTGCTGCTGCTGCTGGATATCGCGGACCTGTTACGCCGGTCGCTGGTGCGGGTTGAGGCCGTGAGGGAGCCGCCCGAGAGCAGGTCGCCGTTGGCCTCCTCCTGCATCGACATGGTTGGTGACGCAGGGGACATCTCGTCCTCGTCGCGCAGGCTTTGCTGCAAGTCTTCGATGTGCTCGCTCAGGCAGTCGGCCACGGTGGCGAAGGCCTCATTGACCTCGGCTGTCAGTTTGGGCTCGCGCGCAGCCACGTCGCGGATGCGCTCGTCCAGCAACTGGACGGCCCGGGCCACGTCCGCCTCGTGCGCCTTGAGCTGGTCCAGCAGCGCGCCCAGAGCCTCGGCCAGCTGAACCGCGGCCTCGTCGAGCTCGATCAACGTGTGCCCGCTGTGGCCCGCGTCGTCCGAGCACTGGGCACACACGGCGCGCCCGCAGTCCGTGCAAAACATGGTCACGACCAGCCGAGGGTGGTACTCGCACGTGGGCATGGGCACGGTGGAGGGCGTGCCGCTCTCGTCCTTGCTGTCATCCACGCCCACGCTCACGCCCGCGCCTGTGCTGCCGTCGTCCTGTGTTGATGTCGACGTCGTCGACGTTGGCGTCGTTGTTGTTGTTATCGTATCACTCAGGGGTCTCCCCCGCCGTAACGCGCTCTCGACGACATAGTTGAACGGAAGGTGGCCCGCCTGGCCGCCAAACGGCTCGAGACAGACCGGACAGGCTGGGACGTTGGCCGGCGGCGCTCTCCGCCGCGCCTCGTCGCACAGGTCGTGCTCGCACAGGTCGCACACCGTGTGAAGGCACGGCAGCAGGCGTGCGGTCCCGTGGTATTCGTCATCGCACACGGGACACCGCTGCCACGTCTTGACCTCCATGTCTTGGTGCTGGTGCTGGTGCTGGTGCTGGTTCTGGTGCTGGTGCTGGCTCTGGTGCTGGTGCTGGCGCCGATTCTGGTGCTGGTTCTGGTCGCTTCGTGGCTCGCGTACCACGCACTTTCTTGTTCCTTGGCGGCGGCGAAAAAATGCAGGTCCGGAGGCTCGAGAACGTGCTGGTGCTCCTGGGCGACGACCTCGTGCCGACGCCGTGTGCGCTGTTCGAGTGGTCAGAGACGGACGGAGCGGTCGTGCGGATCGAGCCCATGACCAGCATTCCGGCGATCACCTCCACCGTCGTCGTCGTGCCAGCCTTCTACAACGCGCACACGCACGTCTCGGACGGCATCCTGGCCGACGCAGCGACTGGGCTCACGCTCGAGGAGGCCGTGTTCCGCCCGGCCGGGCTCAAGTACCGCGAGCTGGCCAAGGTCGCGCCCGCGCAGCTCGCCGCCGCCGCCGCATGCACACTCGAGTCGATGGCGCGCACGGGCACGGTTGTGCACTGCGACTTTACCGAGCAGGGCGTTGCTGGCGTGACTGCGCTGCGCTCGGCGTCGGCGGCCAAGCCCACGACCACGGCCCGCTCGATCATCTGCTCGCAGCTGTCGCTGCCCCCGTTCAGCGCCGAGCAGCTCAAGCGCAACGCACCCGAAGACACCCTCCCCCCGGGCACCCTGGAGGAGCTCGACCAGCTGTGGGGACGCGAGTCGTCCGGGTCCGACGGCTTTTCCGAGAACACCATGAACGACCTGACCGACGCCGCCTGGCGGGCCCTGCGCGACCTCACGACAAACAAGTACCCCAACAAGCTGCGCGCGATCCACTGCCTCGAAAGCCAGGTCTACCGCACCGCCAGTGTCGAGATGTCGGCCGACCGCAAAGGCGATCTCGTGCGCGCCCTGGAGCTGTACGACCCGCACATCATCGTCCATCTCACCGAGGCCGACGACGACGAGATTGCCCTCTTGGCCGCGAGCGGCAAGCCTGGCGTACTCTGCCCGCGAGCCAACGCCGTCCTGGTATCACTGAAACAAGGAAAGAGCGTGCTTTACATCATGAATCCGTTCAGGGGCTCAGCCTGCCGCCGATCTACAAGCTGCTCAAGAGCAAGGCGCCACTCCTCCTGGGATCGGACAACGTCATGCTCAACTCGCCAAATATGCTGGCAGAAATGGATTTCGCCTACAAGCTCGCAAAGTCACAGGCAGGAAACGGAGACAGTGACGTCGACCCCCGCGAGATCCTCAAGATGGCCACGATCAACGCGGCCAAGGTCTTTGCGCCCTTTCTCCATCGCTCCTGCGGTGGCGGCCTTGCCGTGGGCGCCCACGCCGACTTTGTCGTGTTTGACTTTAGTGCGCCCCATCTTCAGTTTTCACGAAACGTTGCCGCTGCTATCGTCTCGCGCGCTACACCAGCTGACATCCTGTCGACGTACTTTTCCGGCGAGTGCCTGTACACTCGCTCGTAACCATTCCTTGTTATAATTTTTTTAACTCTAGCTTTGCGATTTAGAGATGGATGCCGAAAAACAAACAAACAATCAAAAAAAGTATTCTTTTTTTTTTGTCCCGTTGCGTTACACGTTGGGAGTAACGGAGATCTTGAGCGTGTCGGTAGAATGAAGAAGACTCTCAAAGCTGGCACTGCCGCCGCCATTGGCGGACGTCAACGAAGAACCCGAACGACCACGAGCCATCATGTCGGCCTTGGCATCAAAGGACAAGAACGTGCTGAGGATTTCTTTGACCACAGGGAACGAGTGCTGCAGTTGGACGATTTTCTAATATAGGAAAAAATTATTAAAAAAATGACGGCGAAAGAATTATTGGAACCAGCGTACGTGCAAGAAAGCCTCAAGCTCAGAGATGGCTTGCTTATAAATGGCTTCGGTAGTGAGCATGTGGCTGCCTGGCATGGTGGGCAGCTTTTTCTTCTCGGCCTCGTCCTTGATCAGGGGTGCGACCTTCTTCATCACGCTCATGTGCAAGTCCACAAAGTCATCGATGGACTGTTTGAGAAGGGCCATCAAAAAAAAAAAAAAAAAGACAAATC
>Ga0302230_10000558_pt1 | contig 30766 bp, 24 predicted proteins | sample II_Palsa_N2_1_FD_193523 | JGI IMG/M metagenome (GOLD analysis project Ga0302230, IMG submission 193523) | Peat permafrost microbial communities from Stordalen Mire near Abisko, Sweden - II_Palsa_N2_1 | ecosystem: Environmental > Terrestrial > Soil > Palsa > Peat permafrost | place: Sweden... | reverse complement strand
AAGGATGATCGGCGATCCGAGCCTAAGCGAAGCCGCCAAGCTCGAGATGGGCGATGTATTGATCCACAGCCTCCCATTGTCCCGCTAACACGAGCTCATTAGCCGTGCAGCTACCGAATGCAGGTATTGGTTGGGTCTGATACCAAACTCGAGCCTGCTCGTCGCCACCCGCAAGTAAAGCTAGGCGCCTTATTAGGTCTTCTGTGTTCATTTCAAAATCGTTCGCTGATCCAGGCATATCTGCTCCAGCTGGCCGGTCTGCTTCAAGGCCAGCTTGATCACGAGCGGCAAGCTGGTCAAGCTCGATCGGCACTCTGATCCAAATACGATGGTGCGCGCACTGTGGTCAACTGACATGAAATCGTTGCGCAGACGCCACGATCCGGCTGGATCGGGTGTGTAACCAATTGGGCAACAGACTGTTGCCCAAATTGCCGCCCCCTACCTTCGCGAGTGGCAGGCTCGAAGGAGATCTCTTCGCCAGCAACTTGATGACTCAATTGTCCAGGAGTGCTCGGGACTCACGGCGCTCTTCTGGTGTCTCAGCTCCTGATATCCAGCATAGCTATGGTGGCACCACACAGCATGTGAGAGCTGACAATGACCATGCCAAACGAGCGCACGCGCAATCCCCTCCAAACCGGAGGTTTCCTCAAAGAATTGCGCGCGGACGAATCCTTGCCTGATCACGTCCGCAAAGAGGCCGAGCGTTTGCTCCGTCACTATCCGACAGTCAATGAGTTTCAGTTGCTTGCCAAGATCGAGGCGTCCTTCATTGGGCCAAACCTGTTGATGTCAGACTTCAGTACATCCTGGCTCTAAGGGTATCGCCTCGGCCCACACAATGGATGAGCCCGGCAGTGACCCGTAGCAAGTTTCGGCCACGACCAGTCTATGTATTGGCGCTGTTGACCAATTTGGGCAGCAGGCTGCTGCCCAATCGATCCTGCGAATGGGGCGATTGTTGATTTCATGCCTGACCTGAGTCGCAGGAGCTGCAGTTTATGCAGCAAATCCGCCACCTGTAATGTTCAAATCCATCACTGACAGCCTCAAACCCGGTACGCCACTTTTGAGCGGGTATTGGAGGGCACTTTGATTAGGGAGAGTGGTGACACATAGCCGCGGTGACGTCGGCATGCGCGAGGTTACTCATGTCAGGCCAATTTGCTGAATCAACGGTGCGCCGAAACTGAGGATAAGCAACCCGGCCTTATTCTCATCCACAGTCGTTGGCAAAGTAGTACCGCTAGCGCCGGAGCAGAGCAAGAAAATAGTGTTCTTACCCATGCTGGAACATGGAGGGAGTAACACAGCAAAAGATATATCCCAACGATTACGACTTCCGCGAATAGCAAAGCCGATAACGTGACGAATATTGCGCGTGTTCTTCCCATAGCTACCTCATTGACCGATCACGGTTGTACGCATAGATGCCCGTCAACCTTTCACGTTCAGAAAGCCACCCATGCAAAAGGTTCAGACGACAAAGGCTTGGGGGTTATCAATCTGTATAGCCGACGACAAAGACGGGAAAGGATAATTGGACCCGCAGTCACGACGATGGCGCGCACCCAAGATGGAGCGTGCAAGGGCTCCCGAGGAAAATGGAGATGACAACGCATGCCGCAAACAATAAAACTCTGCTGAGCACATAGCCGTCGACGATGTGGGTGCCTGTTCACCAAACGGGTTGGCCTTGTAAGTCCAATCTTTCTTACGAAGATGGCTTTGAATACTGCATTTTATCACCTGCAAATATTTGGGCTATCAATCTCCACAGAACAAGATTAGCAATAATACACAACTGCATCTGAGGAGATTTCAAGGGGAAAAAATATGTGAAAATAAAACCACTTATGATGAATCCACCGATAAACAAAATATTACCTAGCGTTTTCAGGTGATTGCTTCGACCTGTCACCCTGTATATTAGTTTCGAACCCGCATAGACAAGCAAGCAAGCCAAACCTATAGCTATAAGTATGAAAATAATTTCCATTCTAGCTCCACTTCATTCATCGTCTGACAAAAGTTTTAATAGCCTGCAGATTTTCAGCAAAGTTTTGAAGTATGCCCACTGAAAATCCTAATGTTCAATCATTTTCAATTGCATGGGTGCTGGCAGCAGAGCCCACCCCAATATTTTCAAATCCAGTAGTGCTATTCGGATTATCGACGTTAGCGCCGAGAAACCCTCCAATGTAGGTACCAGCGGCTCCAAGGATAATCGTGCCTGCATCCCCGAATTGGCTGCCGACGAGACCGCCAATCGCAGCACCTATAATCTCGCCATCCGTTTCGTAGCTTGGATAATTAGGACCCGTTTGACCAGAAGCAGGGGCTGCATCAGCATCAGGAGTGGGGAGCGCGGTAATGGTTGGGATATTAGGTAACGTTCCCGGAACGGGGGTGATGGTGGGGGAACAGGCAACGTTCCGTTAGCGCTGGGATCTAGCCCCATGGGATCAACCAGGTTCAACGGATTTCCTGCTACGTAGGCAAACGTACTGATGCCCCCCGCAAGTCCCGTTGGATCACTTTCCTGATAACGACCAATGGTAGGCTCATAGTTGCGGAACAGGTTGTAATTCGTGGCCGTCTCCGCATCGTAGTACTGGCCGGAATAGCGTAAGTTGAGTACATAGCCCGCCGACGATGCCGGTGCCTGTTCACCGAATGGATTGCCTTTCTAGGCCCATGACCAGATGACGGTGCTTGCACTGTTGGTGACGGCACGCGGCTTGATTGAGTTGGCCAGCAGTTATAGAAACGATTATTTTTTGGTGAAAAGTTACTTTGGGGGGCCAACTTTCTTTCCAGCAAATGCTTGCGCCACAAGCGCCCAAAATCCCGCAATTGCTCCACAATATATCGGTGAAGCGGGCCCGGCCATATGAAAATAATACACCCCGACCCATAGGGTGATTGGCAGGCCTATGATTACAATCAAATATCCCTTCTTATCTAGCTGGCCCGCCCTACCAGTCATTTTTCTTATCAGTTTAGACGCAACAAAAGCCAACAGGAAAATAAAAATCACAAGAAAAATTGCGCTATAAAAACTCATGACTAACCTCCGATAATTCAGCTAGACAAAATTTGGAATGCATCATGGGTTTTCTATACCATTTGTGCTTGCTGGAGAACCTACGCCTATATTTTGTGGTACCCCAGAAACATAACTATTCGGGTTATCATAATTATCACCCACATATGAACCCACGTAGTTAAGCGCACCCGCTAGAGCGAGTGACCCGTACGGAGGCGCAAAAGGTAAACCCAGAACTCCGCCGATAGCCCCGCCGATAGTTCCACCCAATGATTCGGGACTTACTTCCTTTGGACCATCGGCACTGGGTTGTTCAGGAGCCGGAGCGATAGATGGGACATCAGGTAGTGTTCCCGAACCGACAGGGACGATAGTCGGAGGAACCGGCAGCGTTCCAGACGAGCTGGGATCTAGTCCTCTAGGGTCAACCAAGTTCAATGGATTGCTCGCCACATAAGCAAAGGTATTGATGCCACCAGCCAGGCCTGTCGGATCGCTCTCCTGATAACGGCCGATCGCAGGCTCGTAGTTACGGAACAGATTGTAGTTGGTTGCCGTTTCCGCATCGTAATACTGGCCGGGGTAGCGCAAGTTGAACACATAGCCCGCCGACGATGTCGGCGCCTGTTCACCGAACGGATTGCCTTTGTAAGCCCAAGCCCAGATGACGGTGCCTGCACTATTGGTGACGGCACGCGGCGTGTTGAGTTGGTCGGCTGTGATGTAATTGACCGTGCTGGTGGTGACACTGCCATTGATCACGTTGTCGATGACAGCTACCGGTAGGCCGTCGACCCAGATGTAGTCGCGATTGGTCGTACCGTATTCACCAATAAGCGTACTGGTCTCGTCATAACTGTAGCGCTCGGTCGTTGCAGCGACCTTGCCGATGCGCTGACCCATCGCGTTATAGGTATAGGTGCCCACCGTGGCGCCATTGAGTTGAGCCAGCGACTCCCGGTTGCGCCCGTTGTACGAGAACCCGTACGTGTTGCTGCCACCGACCATGCTTCCGGTCGTATTGCCGTTGGCGTCGCTCGCTCTGCTGTTGGTCCCGATTTTCGAAATCTGGTGCGTACCCGGGGTGTAAAGATAGGCGCCGGTTTCCAATCCGCTTGCGGTCTTACTCAATCGGTCGCCTGTCTGGTTGTAGGTATAGCTCTCCACGATAGTTCCCGCATCCGTGACGCTGCCAAGCCGATACAGGGGGTCGTACGTGTAGGTCTCCGTTGCCGGATTGGCACCTGTGGCATTGCCGATGGCAGAGACATTCCCCATCAAGTCACGAGCCAGATGGAGTGTGAAACCCACACTGACGATATCGGTGGCCCGATAGTTAGCGTCGTACGTCCGCGTGACCGTCTGGCCATTGCCCAACGTATAGCTGTTGATGGGGCCAAACGGGAGGTAGGTAATGGCACTGACCGCCGTGGAGGCTGACGTCGACCCGCTGGGCGTTACCGTCACGCCGCTCGGCAAACCATTCGTGTTGAATGCATAGGTGATGGCAGTGCCATCCGGCGTGGTGAGCTTGCTCAACCGGTCGGCCGATGTGTAGGTGTATGTGGTCGTGTCCGTGTGGCTTGTCGTTGCCTGCTTTTTCTGAAGAACCTTTCCGCGACTGTTGTAGCAGTAGGTCGTCGTGACGCTGTTTTCAACCACGCGTGTGAGTCGTCCGACGGGCCAGGAACTGGTGCAGCCGGTGACCGTGTTGGGATCGTCATAGTCATACGAGACGTTGAGGGTTGTGTCGCTATAGCTCGTCGTTTTCAGACGATTGAGTGCATCGTACGTGGACGTGCTGACCACACCTTTGGCGTCGGTATGGACCAGTCTATTGCCGGCTGCGTCGAACGTATCGGTGCTGGTGCCGGTATCCGGACTTTGTAGCTTCGTACGATTGTTAAGGCCGTCATAAGTCGGGATGGTGTTTAAACTATTCGGGTCACCCACACCGACGACCCGGTTCAGCGCATCCTCTGCCACCACGGTTTCCGTGTTGGCTGTCGAGGTGTCGGTACCGTTGTAGTTATCAATGGTGCTGTTGAGACGGTTCAATGCATCGAAGCTCATCTCGCGTTGAAAACCTAACCCGTCAGCGGTATGCGTGAGATTGCCGTTGGCGTCATAGCTGTCGCTATAGCCCGCATTGAGGACGGTCTTGTTCAGTCCATCGATCAGTGCTGTGAGCTGGCCCAAGGAGTTGAACTGGCGGGACAGGCTGCGTACCACGGTGCCAGATGCCGTTTTGGTTTGTTCTGCCGTTTTGTTACCGGCTGCATCCAGGGTGTAGTGGATGTCGTTACCCATGGCATCGGTGATATCGGTCAGACGATGCGCGGGATCGTATTTGAAGCTGGTGATGATGCCACTGGGATCTTTGATCGACGTCACGTCGCCCATGGCGTCGTAACCAAACGTCGTGACCGCACCACCTATCGTGCGCGTAGCCAGCCAGCCGCGCGGTGTGTAGGTCATATCCGTGTTGACACTATTAGCGTCGTCTGTGATGCGGGTCGGTCGTCCCGCACCGTCATAGGAGTTATAGGTTGTGGTGCGACCCAGGGCGTCTTTAATTCGGTAGAGATCACCTGCCTGGTGGCAGGCGGCACCGGGCGTGCCACAGCCCGTCGCGCTGCTACTTGTGTAGTAGGTGTAGCTGGTGGTTTGGGTCAGATCGGTACGCGGCCCTGTCACCGACAACAGCAACCCAATAACGGGGCATTGCGTTGCGTTAACAGCGGTACAGTAGGTATAGACCCATCGACGTACACCGGCTGGTGACGTACCCGTCGCCGAGCAGGTGTAAGAAGCAGCAGCCGACACGCCGGGGTCCATCTCGCAATGCGCTTGAACGTTACCCGACGCGTCGTAAACCCAACCCGACTCCGTGACTACATTGCCCGAGGCATCTTTCACATTACGGGTCACGGGTTTGCGAATGGTGTTGTCCCACGTCGTGGTAATCGTGCGCTGATTCGCGCTTCCGGATCCATCGACCTCGACATTTAGCAGTCCATAAGCGCTGTACTGGGTGGTGACCAGATTTCCATTGAAGTCGGTTCGAGAAGCAGGATAGCCATTGCTATCGTAAGTGCGGGTCTTCCACTTTTGCCCGCATTCCAATCCGCAGTCCTGATCGATCGAGGCGACTTGATTGAGCCCATTTAGTTGGGAGAATCCCAAGTTAGCGGTGTGCCCTAGTGCACCCAGAACGCTTGCCGTTCCATCGGCATTGTAGGTGAGCTGCGTACTACTCACGTTGCCGGCGAAACTACTTCCCGTAGCGTATCCATCGGCATTGAACGTCGTCGTCGAATAACGCACGCTGCTCTCGTCGATGATACCCGTGAGAGCATTGGGGAGATTGGCGTTACTGGTATTCGCCGACTCGTTGTAAACGTATTGACGAACCTTGCCATCAGGGTATTGAACGCTAGCGAGCCCGGCATTCGAATTGTAACCGTACGTCAGTGTTCCGCCGTCTGGCAGCTTAACCTGGTTAACGAGTCCCAAGCTCGTATAGGTGAAAGCGAGTTGACGCCCATAAGGGTCAGTGACGGTTAACAATAAACCGACCACGGGTGCGATGCTTGCCGGCGTCGACGCCGTGCTATAGGTCAAAACAATACCTTGACCATTTTCAGCCATCACGGTTAGCAGTTTGCCGGTAGGGTCGTAAGTCTCGGTGTGTCGATTGGCTCCGATATGGACGGTGTATCCGGTGGCCACACCAGCGCTATCGGTTTCCGTAAGCTGATCCACGGAGGCGAGGGCACTCGTCCACACACCGCTGACCTTGGTAAACGATTCGGTTGTACCGTCCGGACGCAACAAGATAAGCGACGTGATGGGCTTGCCGATCAGCTTGAGAGAGCGGTCAAAGCTGTGGCGCCATTGGTAGCCTATGTAAGAAGAATTGACTAAACCGCTGCTATTGTAGAAGCGACGGAAGGTTAGCCACTTGTTCTGGACATAATCATCTTGCTGAAGGAACTTGTTACCCGTTGATGCATCGATTGGGTCTCCGACCAATGGTGCCGCGTCCGATGGTTGGTTACCCTCACCGTCTCCGCCATTGGCGCCCGCCCCCACATTATTGGAAATGACCGAAGCATAGATATCCTCAACGGCAGTTCCGCAATTTAAGCCAAAGGGGAGATAGCCGGCAATACCCGCATTACTGTTTGGATCCGAATCTTGCACTGAGTCAAAATCACAGTATAACGGCGCAGTACACTCGTCATACTGATTTATAAAATCTTCGGCTGCAGCTGCAACAGTTGTATCTGGTATGCCGCCGAGCTCGGGATATGTATTGCCGTCGCAACCGCCTTCTGGCGACGTGAACGCTGCATAATACGGAGCGCCATATGTGATTGGAGTGGACGGGTCAAGCGGAGTGGTTGCGGCCGCATTTGGCGCTGGCGCGCTCGTCGATAAACTTTGAAAAGACGGAAAAGAACGTGAGTGAACTGTCTGCTGAACTTTGGTTATTGGCTGGCCAACTGCACTGAAAGCCTTCGTTGGTAACAGGCCGCCAAAGATGAGGCCAAGCGCCAGAACGGCGATGCGTACGAAATCCATGTACTTCCCCAATAATGCTTCGTGCACGGGTCGAATTCGCTTAGCTTGGCTGCAGGAACCCGTGAATTCCTGTACGTGAACTTTCTAGCACATGTTTATCGCTTTTAGTTACGTACTGCGCCGAAATATGTTGCGATACAACTGCTAGTGGATGGCCTCTGCTTCCTGTCTGACGGGCGTTCCTGCTCCTCTGATTAAGCACTGTCTACAAGTCAGCAGCACGCCACTCTAACCAAGCGCCAAGAGCAGGGGGTGGTGGGTTTAAAGCATTACTGGTGGTCGCTTTGGAAGCATTAGAGCTGGTTGGTTTGCGAACGGAACCGGTGGTGGGTTTCAGCAGAATACACAGGTGCGACTGCCCCTAAACTTTTACTGCGAGACAACCATGCTTACTTCAAAACCGCATTCAGAATTGTCGTGGCTCAAGATGACCGCGACAGACGGTCTGGGCAACTGCCTTTGCACTCGCCGCCAACTCACCCTCCGGCGGGCGCAGTCAGCAGACCAGGCTGTCGAACGATTGCGAGTTCTTGGCACTGAAGGAAGGTCGGCGCATCCAGAGCCCTAATATGAAGCCGCTCGTGCAGGCCACCACATTGAGAGGAGTGACTTTGATATTTGGTATCGCGTCGCGGCCCTGATCAGGCATGGTAATGAGCGATCCTTTCACGAACCGACACAGGACGATTGTGAGAAGGCCTATGAGCGCTTTCAACTGGGGCGCCGCGAACAAGGGGGATTTCAGTCTGTGCGCAGGCACGTTTCATTTCGATGCTCTGGATGCGCCAAATTTCTACAAATCTGGCAGTAGCGCCGTCATTATTTCGCCTTCATAGTAGGTTGATCTTTTGGTTTTGGTGGGGCTCTAAGCGCCTTGTGATCTGCGAAACGAGGAATCGCATCGGCGAGCGCCTCTTTTTTATCTTGCGGCACGAACCACAGCCGCCCCGCCCTACAGAACTCTTGCACAGGCAGTAGCGCTATACCCGCCAGTCTGGCTATCCTCAGAAGCTTAGGTATAAGCAATCCTGTATCCCTCAAGAAGACACGGCTACTTACGTATTTGGTCGCGAAGGTATCCACCGATGCCTTAGTAACAAATTTGGAAGAATTCCTTTTTTTTGATACCTCAAGATGGCCATCTTGAATCAACCCCCAGACTTCGCGGCACTCAAGCAATCGAGCGGCCTCCCTGACGTGAATGTCGTCCACTGTCGCTACTTTCTGCAAGGCGAGAAACTGACGAGCTTCAGAATTTCCAAGCAAAAGACCCGGAAGCATCTGGCCTGGAATATTCCCGGTGGGCTTCAAGGAACCGTCCAGAATTGCCATCACCAGCAATGCTTTGTCTCCCGGCGAAGCATCCGTGTACATGAGTTCACGAAACGTCACATCCCGTGCAGATGCAGTGTTGACTTCGCCTGGCGACAATTTGAGCATCCGATCCGCCAAAAGTCTCATGTCGTAGTCGAGGTTTTGGCCGAGGTTAGCGATGAGCGATGGGATGAAGACCCTCTTCTCTCGCAGTATGTCGACCACCTGGAAACTAAAGGAAAACAGCTCCCGAAGACGAGCGTATGAAACAGCGACCTTTGGTATCGCCGCTTGCGCTTCCACCCAGGCAACGGGCACCACTAAATTGTGATTGCTCATGCTTGACACATATTTATGGGGCACCTCACCGCACGCGATACCGTCCATAATTTTGTAGTCTTGCACTCTAATTTTCTTCGCCGCCGCTGTGACGCTTGCCCACTTGCTAGGAACGACGAACGACTGAAACAGTGGACTTGTCCGTTCCAATCGCGACGTTGGCCAGTGGTCGGCGGCGAAGGCAAATAGTTCTTCAAGCAATGGTGCCATGACAAGGACGGCTCGATCTTTTGCGAACAGGGTGAACAGCCAATGAAACGCCGCATGAAAAGATCGATGCTGAGTACCTGTAGAACTTTCCATACTCAGAGCTTCGAAAAGCGCCACACGATCGGACGGTGATCCGATCAGTAGTTGATGAACCGCTGACATCGCGCCGGGACGAGACATCAGATTGAGGCGACCACGGGACGACCGGCTGCCCTTACTGGAGAGCTTGGATAGATGACCGATCAACTGGGCCGCGAGACGACATGTCTCATAGACTGGCGTTTGAGAAAAACAGTGACTCTCTGGCGGGGATGGAAAATCAGGGCAACTGTCACCTAGGAGTTTTCTCGCTAGGAACCTCGCGACATCGACTTCTTCTTGCGTAGCTGGCTCGCATATCACGCTACTTACATCGTGTCCTCTTGGGCACTTGGTGGTGCCCGGTCGAGACCAGGTAAAACGGCAATCACAGGTGGGGCAGACATCCAGCAACTTTCGAGCGTGTACGGGGCAAGCCGTGATCCAGGTGAGGTCCCACAACCCTTCTATCAAACCATTTTCATCAACGCATGTTGGGCAAATTCTGGGATGGAGAACTTGTAGGTCGTACAGACTCACTCGCTGTCCCAGTAGGTTCCCCATGCCGTCAGTTTCACCGGATGCGACATAGCTCAGGCGATCCATCTGAGCATCACTAAGACCCGTGCTTTGCTGCAACAGCAACGCCGTCTTATGGCGTGACGCCATGAACTGCGCGCTGGTCGGCGACTTGAGAAAATACCCTGGCGTCAAATAGCCGTTGGCTTCTGCAAGGCGCAGCGCATAGGGAAAGAGCGATTCACGCACGTGCGGCATCGGTGTCCTGGGCAGCCGGCGGTGAATAGACTTGGTCCCACGCGACGTCGACGAACAGGCGGACGTGCCGCTTTTATTAGCTAATGAACTGCTAGCTTTACTCTCGCATCTCATCTAAAGCGCCTCCGCGAGTTCACGCTTGTGATCCCGAACACTTGGACGGCCACTTGGCTTTTTCGTTGGCGCTGGGTGGACTCTTTCAACGGGCTCTTCCGGAATGGCTGTCGCCCATCTGACGGCTTCCTTTCGTAACTCATCGACGGGTGCACCAAAAAGTTTCATTTCGAAGGGCCCATTTCCAACGCGTGTGCGATCGGAAAACCGGATCGCCCGCCGAAAGGCTCTGTTCAGGTGAGTCATAGCGATCATCTTGCGTCGATCATCGATCGCATCCTCAATCGATCGCTGAAGGATTTTCACGATTAACCCCATCAATCCACCGGTAGCCAAATAGAAGCGCAGCGCCATCTCTTCGCTCTCCAGAGAGGGCATCTCGAACGGTGCAAGCGCCTCTTGGAAGGAAACGAGGACGCCCCGGTATTGATCGTGCAACACGGCATCGGTCCATTCGAAACGCGGTATTTCCACCGGCGCATCGAACCGTGCGCTCAACTGCGCATCCATATCGATCGCCGCACGCGATTCGTTCAATCCCGCTGCAACGAGGCCCCAGCGATTGGGCTCAGCGAGTGCCTTAATGAAATCTACTGTACCGCGGAGCTTCTTGTTTTGCCCCTTGTCTACAAGGTGTTGAAACTCGTCCAAAATGACCATGCGACATCCACACTCCGTGAGGTATATCAGCAACCGCGAGAGCTTGTTCGACTCGGTACCACGTGCCCAATACGGATCACCAAGCGCCTGTAACAGATTCTCGATGACCGCCATCGTCGTTCCCTTCGGCGGAATGGATGCGTAGAGAACTGGCTGGTGCATTCCTTCTTCGAGCCGGATCGGTGGATGTTTTTTCAAAAAGTCTTTGACGATGCAACTCTTGCCCGACCGAGTAGGTCCCGTGATGTGTACGTATCGCGGAAATTCGGTATGGCCAATCGACCGATACGCATGATCAAGTTCGTTGCCAGCCAGCTCGAACGCCGGATGGGGAATGCGAATGCGCGCCAACAAGTTGCGGTATGGCTCCAGCTCGTTGTCAGTCATCGTGCAAACTCCTGTCGATCGTTTGTTGGTGTTGGTTCGGAAATGACGGCTCTGTACTTGGGCACAGCGGTAGATACCGGCACCACGAAAGCGGCTTCCGTGATCTGTTCGTTTAAGCTCGTGGGGGATTCGAGCCCTTTGGCCTCAACGACGGCGGGTACTTCGGGTTCCGTCTTTTTCGCTACCAACGATTCGTCGCCCGCAAAGCGCTTTTGTCGCGCACGACTCGACCGCTTGACCAGATCAGTGTCATGGGCGATCAACTCGCGAATCATGTTTTTCGCTTCGTACAGTTCCAGATCGACGCCGTCGCGTTTGAAACGGAGACGCTTGTAGCGTTTACAGATCGTGTGCTGCCATCGCGTCATACCGGACGCGTACTCCTGCCGCACGGCGGGGACCCTCAACACCACGCGCGAATGGGGAGCCACGACCATGATCCAGCCCAAGTCGTCGTCCATGACACGGCACTCGACATTGATCTCGCTACCGAACGACTCACGTACACGCCGCAAGTCCTCGCTCTGATAGAACAGTGAGTCGAATTCGATGCCATCCTTGTCCAGCTTCCTTGTTATCGACTTGCTGAAAGCGGCTTCGAGAAGTACGGAGGATGTCGGCAAATAACGGTCGACCTTGTCGATCTCTTCTTGCCAAGCCTGTGCGGGGCTCATCCCCAACGAACGATGCTCGGCTTGGTGGTAGTAATCTACGATCCACTTCAGGATCACTTTCCGCAGCGTCGACAGCCGGACCACGGCGTGCTTACTGGGATCGTAATCTCCGCGTTTAAAAATGTTTTCGAAGGTTTTCCCAGGAATCGTCGATGTGAGACCTTGGTCGATAGTGCGGAAAAAGCGTTCGATTTTTCCTTTGTACCAAGGTTTTTTCCGGGGACAGTATTGAATCCTTATGCCGTAGCGGGAGCATCCCTGCTCCATTGTCTCTCCATGGAGTTCCAAACCGTTGTCCGCCACGATGGTTTCCATGACGCCCCAGACATCCCACACGTTCACCAGGTCTACACCAGCGTCAGCAAGATCTTTGGGCGCGATGGCATGCCGAATCGCGCGGGCTACGCTGACGTTGGATGGCTCCTCGAAACCCAAGTAGTAGCCAACAACTTGGCGTGTGCACTCATCGAGCAATAACGTTAGCCAAGGCCTCCCAAGTGGTAAGCCGACCTCTTCGTCGACCACGAACATATTCATGCGGTAGTGATCGATCAACACCCGAGATAAGGGTTTCAGCGCCTGCACGTTCTCGTAGCTCGCCCTAAATTTGATGCGCGCGGCGGGCACGCCGTAGCGCGCTGCGTAAATATCGAAAGGATCAAGCTCTGAAATACGGGACGTGAGCGTGCTTTTCGTTGGCTTTAGGAGCGCCTGCGACGGTGGTCGGGTCGTATTCTCTTTGGCAATACGCCCTCGGATGGCCTCAAGCACGCTAGCCTTTGTGGGCCGTTCTTTCGTGAGATAGAGGGTGTCGATTAAATCATCGACGATCTCCATCACCTCCTCGCAGTAACGCTCTTTTCGATTGCCGCGTTCGTGCACACGGTCAATGAGGGCACGCACGTCTCGGCCGGCATCTTTGTAACGTCGAAGCCAATCATGGACGGTCGTCCACCCCGGCATCTTTGATGGACGGTCCACTTTTTGCCATACCGCGTCGTCTTTCCAGATTTCTTCGATGAGCATCAACAAAGTTGGTTTGGTGATCGGAGCCCTTTGAAGCCTGAGGACGAATTCAAGTTTCATGCGAGCACGCGTCCAGGCCTCGGGTGGGAACGTCTGACGAAACGCATCCCCATATCCATCCAGCAGATCTTTTACCTCGACGTCGGACCGCGCAGCGATGGATCGTTGAAGAAAAGTCAGTTGGCCGCTGTTCCAGGCATCGAGTAGCGCCAACTGGCTATGCTCGATGAAACGCCCCGTATTGAGATCCTCCATGATCCACTGGTCGCCCTCGATCTTCCGTGTAAATCTCATGGCGGCGCCGGCCAGAGAAAACCGTTGGCCTACTGAAAAAGCTCCCATGCCCATGGCGTGCCCTCCTGTGCGGGGGTCACGCTGATAATGGTCGCCGGACCGAAACGGTCTGACATGGATACCGACAGGATTCCGGCCACAATCATGGAAGCCACATCGGGGAGTTCTGGCGTGTCGACTACATCGCCCAGACACAAGCGTGAGGAACGTGCGCGACTATAGAGGTGTGCCCTCGTGCTTTCGGAGGCGGGTGTCCGGGCTCTGCGTAGCAGATACTTGGCGTTATCCTGAAAATGGCTGCGGCCAATCTCGACCTCAGTGACTAAGTAGTACTCATAACCCAGCGGTTGCAGAGCGCGCTGGAGTAGCCGTGTACGATTGAGATCCGCCGCCGTGATGGTGGAAGCGAATTTAACTTCCACGAAGGCTCTGCGATTTCCTGCCTGGACCAAAAAGTCTGGAACGTGGTCGTGAATGACCCCGGCGCACTCATAGGTAAGTTTCGCCGGCTGTTCTCCGAACGAGGTGATTCCCGCGCAAGCATCGAAGAGCTCGGCAACTTCCGCTTCCAACACGGACTCGCAGTGCACGGAACGGTTCAATTTAACGGATGGGTATTTCGTCGTTGGCCGTGGGGCGGAACGCGAGATAATGCGGCGGATTCGGAATTCACCCACCGGCGGAAACGTGATCGTCAGCTTGGGTAGAGCGTCTACCGTGCCTGGGCACCACAGCGGGAGAGCGCTGATATCTGTCGGTACCGGCACGGCCTTTTTAGCCGAAAATTGGGCGGTGGGACGAAATGCGTGAAAGATTCGCTTCACGGGGAGTTGCCCCGTGACCATGCGGGTCGCTTTATCAAAAATAAGCATTGGCGATACTCCTCAGTTGAAATGCCGCTAGCGCGGCAGTGACTGAGGCCTCTACGTACAAACTTTCAGGCCAATCAAGCCCGTCGCAGGCTTGCGCAGCACTGCGGGGGATTGGTAGCATTGGACTGTCAGAGACCAAACCGACAGCTAAAGTTCGATTACGAACGCCTAAGCGCGCTAACGCTTAGGCGTTCGTCGTATGCGGCCTCGGAAATTGTTGAAAGTGATTTGCGTTGATAGCTGCGTCCTCTTACGTAAAGCATTAACGGCTAGATGGGATCCCGGAACTCGCTCTGGGTCATTCATCAACAGTGGTCGAAACCATCTGACCGATTGCCCCTAGGCCGGCTCGGCGATTCGGCTGTCGGGTCTAGGAATCGCCCTTTTCGCCCTTTGATTTCCTCGATAAGTGCCGTGGTTAGTCCTCTTTAGCGTCTCGGCTGCGCCGAAGGGCCAAAAGCCACGAACACGCTTCGCTGGTCATGGCGAACTTGCCCTTGCGACCCGGTATGGAAAACAATGGCACGCCAACAAGTCCTAGGTATCGAGCCTTCGCCAGTGCCGCAGCAGTGCGGTATCCAAGAAAAGTGCGGAGATCGTCGCCACCCAGGACAGGGCCATATCGTTGCAATTGCTCCTCCACCCAGGCGTGCGGGTCGAATTCAGGAGAGAAATTCTGTGTGCTTGGCATGCTATATCTCGGGAAGATGCGCTCTTTCCGAAACTGTGGCTAAAAGCTGCGATTTTGTGAAGAATTCGAAATAAATCATTTCGAATTCCCACCTATATGACGCGAAATCCTGAGCATCCCATCACTCGACTGCGCCGCCGAGTCTGGATCCATTTGGTTTTAGTGAGATTCAAACGCGAGGTCGACGCGGGGAACATCCCTGCGCGAGTGCTGCCTCCGCCCACCGACGACAAGTTGTGGGACTGGCTAGCGAGCGAATTGTTAGGCGATGCCATCCCCAACTACGCCGGGGATGAACAAGCCAGCAAGGGCGTAAGGGGCGTGGCGGATAAAGGCAATAATCCACGGGCACTTTCTCGCCTGGTCGAGAAAGAAGAGGCCAGTGCGTCGCAATATGGCCAGTACAAGTACGAGGTCGTCGAAAGAAGACGGCCTGGGCCTGTGGAAAAAGGCGGCGAGAACAAAGGGGGAAAGATTGAGTACTACAAAATCCCGATCGACCTAGTGGCAGTCGTTGAACAAATACTGCCGGGATCCGCCGCCTGGGAGACAGCGGTTTTTTGGCAGTTCGCGACTGACGATTTACCTGATTTGGAATCGCTGCGTCGGACCATTCGTGGTCTGATCGGATCACTCGATTTGTGTCGCCCTTCTTTGGATGAGCGACAGCAATATTTTTCAGACGAAACTGTTCAAGCGCTCCGCTCCCTAAGCTTGGAAGAGAAGATCAGGCGTTATCGTGATTCACTCGCGCCTCTTGTTGAGGACCTCTCAGCTTGCTCGCTCAGCCTTCTCTCCGCGCTCACCTTAGAAAGCTTCATTGCCGACAATAAGAGTCTTTTTGATATCCACCGTAATGCGACATGGAACGCCATACAAAAACTTCTTACGCCAGATCTTATGAAGAACGTGCGCGTCGATTTTCGACAAGTGTCTACTTCCATTCTCAGCCCGCATTGGGGTTCGACGCTGCAATGGCCAACATCCATTGATGCTCCACTTATGCCGGTTAAGGACTGGGAGGAAGTATCTGGAATGAAACTGTTTCATCTTGACGCTTAATTTTGAGGCTTTGCCGGAATGCCTGGCACGCTCGATGGAGCGAAACCGCCTGCGATGCCTGCTGTTTGCTAACTCCAGTAGTGACTGAAACACCCTTTGTTACTAAGGCTTGGACAGATGCCTGTCGCCTCCGAGCGGCAGTAGTTATTTTTATTAAAGGAGTGATCAATCGACATGCCCGTTACGGACAGAAGGACCGAAAGAGACCCTTGACGATAAGTCGTCCGTGGAGAAGCCGGACTCGGCCTGGATCAGGATCGTCATAGCTGACCAACGCGGCAGAGATGATCCCGGGACTGGTCGGGCGCCACCAGCGAGCCTTTTAAATATCGCGCGCGATTAATAATGGGCCCGGACTCGTAAGCTTCGTGCTACTCAATTCCGGGGTGTCACCATCATCCTCTGGTTCTCTGTGATAGCTGGCTACATGGTCAGACAAGTCAATCTGATCGAAAGTTGATTGACGGTCTGAAATCACGAATTTTGCGGCCAAACTTCGTTTTAATCCGACGCCCTCAAATGGCAAATTTATGCGCCCACTTCTCAGACCTGTCTGGCGAATTCTGCGGACAAGCAAAGCTGCCAAGTTAATATTGTTGGCTTTGGTTCCGGCTTTTGCTCAGCCGCTAGATTACTTACAAAAGCCGGCGCCATTTCACGCGAAGATTCGCGGCCTATGGTGGCTTCCTATGCTGCCTGCAGCTATATGGGCAAATGCTAACGCTTCGATGCTTGAGTGGATAGCGTGGCAGCAAGCTAAAACTGCCGCTCTGGGTCACTCCGCATCGGAACTCATTCTGAAAATGCACGACATGTTGCCTTTGATGTCCAAAGGCGCATTTGTCCTGATGGCGGCTCTTACCTATAGCTTTGCAATCTTGCGTTGGCTATATCACTTTTTTTTAGCGCTCATCTTCAAACGCTTCAACTCGCCGGTCATACCCCCACCATTGAAGTTTTTTGTTGTGAATAGCGCTGCATGGGCTTTTTGGTTTGCTGCATTTGGAAATCTTTGTGCATATGCACTCTGGAGATCCGACGGTGACATCCGAGGCTATCTTGAAAGACTGATATCAGATCATCAATATGTGTTTCTGTTAACGATGGTCGCTGTCGGTCTGGCGCTTAAATTTTGCGGTAAGGTTCAACACCGTGGAATGCTACAAGTGTACGGCGGGTCGAAGGCAGCTATGGCGATGGTCGACAGCGTAGCAATTGCTATTAGCATTCTCATGTTGTTCTTCGTCAGTCATTACAGATGACGACATATAAAATAGATGATGGCTCGGGGCAAACGCTACGGTGTGGAGTAACCTAAATCAGCCACCGTTGCCTACTTGTTCAGTGCAAGAGCAATCGGGACTTGCCCGGTGTGATGTTGGCATCTAAATGAGCGCTCCAGGCCCTACGGCGCCACTCGAGCCTGAGGCATCACCGATAGACGAGCGGAAGCTCAGTAACTGAAGGCCATGAAGATCATATGAGCTGGAGTCGAATTAATAGCGTCGTCAAGGGCGCGCAGGCTGCAATTGAGTCAGAACCGAAACATCTGGTGTCCCTACGACCTCTTGTGCAAGATGCGTTAGTGCTGCTGTCGAAGCCCCCATCTCAAGAGGTACGGGACGATTTAAAATACCTTCTTGAGAAGATCCAAGAATTCGTGATTCCCTGGAGGCCTTCCCCTCGGCCCAGTCCAGGAGTCTTCTACACTCAGCCAAGTTGGGCAAAGAGCATAGATTCGCAGGCGTCCGAAGCATTGGCGCTGCTCGACGCCCTTCCCCTTACTTCTATAAATGCGCCGAATATCGAGCCCACCTCACTCGGGACTGCGATGAAAGTTTTTATAAGCCACTCCAATAAGGACAAAAATACTGCGGAAGCGTTTGTGCAACTAGTAAGGGCAGCACTCAATATTCCGTCAACAGAAATTCGCTGCACCAGCGTAGAAGGTTACAAACTGTCTGCGGGTGCTGATTCAAACGAGCAACTTCGCACGGAGGTGTTCGGGTGTGATCTATTTATAGCTCTGCTTAGCCCGACGAGCATGAAGTCCGTTTATGTGATGTTTGAATTAGGAGCTAGATGGGGTACTAAGCGCCATCTGATGCCAGTTATGATTGCTGGAACTCAGCCAGGCGATCTCAAGGCGCCGCTGTCAGGCATACACGCTGTCAGCGGAGTGTCAGAGTCAGACATGCATCAGCTCGTAGCTGATATGGGCACAAAGCTCTCATTACCGGTGGAGGGCGCTGCAACTTACACCAAAGCCTTAACAGAGTTCGTCAAATGCGCAGAAAGCGCGATAAAGTGATGCGCCAAGAAGGCGCTCCAGCCGACGTATTTGCCTTCGCTTCGCTGCGGCAAATCCGCGGCTTAGCTTGAGCGCTGACATCAATGGACCATGAAGTAGGCCAGTCGACTAATGCGATCACGTTCCCGCAAAGAATAGGCAGCTGACGGGCGATTTGCATTCGCTATTTGAATGCTTGATACGTGGCGGAACTCGGCATTGCGGATGGCGCATTTCCTATATAAAAACGGAAATGCAGGATCGTTGCCGAGCGGCTTGAATGCGCGCTCCTTCAAGCCGTATCAATTAATCCGGCAGGGCGAACGCCCAAAGATGCCAGATGCGAATGACTCCTGGTTGGCCACCGGCGCTGTAGGTCCACTGACGATGGTGCGTACTTTTCGCACTGACGGGCGTGGGCAAACCGGAAGCCTCAAGGTAAATACCATCCTTGTGAGCGGCGAACAGCGTGACTTCCTTTTTCAACTTGGCATCTAGGGTCTTCAAAGCTCGATGCGGTGTCTTCTGATACGCGATCATCAGGCTATCTTGCATCGCCCAGGCGTAGTCGCCGCGCACGAAACGCGCCACTCCGTCCTTCGTATACAAAGATAGACCCTTCTTCGCCGAGACGATCTTGGCTTCTACAAAGATGCCCACGTAGCGCCTTGCATTCACGAGTGGAGCATTGGCCAAGCGGATGACAAGATCTGGCTGCTTGTTGATCACGCTCTGGTTGTAGTTCGACAGGTTTGCCCCACGATTTACCTCTTCGAAGACATCACTGGTGAACCCTTCGACTAGATCATCGGGTTCGTGCAGCCAGTAGGTAAGGATCTCGCATAAGGCATCTGTGTATCGGTCTTCTTCTGGATTCCCCGATGTAACGGGAGCCAGGTGCTTAGCGGGGTCGCCGCAGATCAGATCCCAAGCTTGATGAAGCGCCTTGACGACCACTGCCAGAATGTTTGGTGATATCTCCTGAGGGAAGCCCACTTCCCCGGAGATAAGCTTCGCCGGACTTCCATGTGGACCAATCATGTGGCGCGCACCTTCCCGCTGACGCGATTGAGGATCGGATCGTTTCGTTTGATGAGATCCAAAGCTAGCGTGCGGGCTGCAGTGCGCGTCCAGTAGCGGCGCTGATTGAGCACACCTAAGAAGGCGGCGTCACCCAAATGGAACTCGACTAAAGTGCAATCCATGCTGTCGGCCATATTCAGCGCGCCGAGCAGGTCGGCCACAGGCGGCACTTGAGTATCCGATGGCCCCCCAATGCGCATGAATCGCCACGGCGAAAGTGGACTCTGCGGGTACGCCGTCACCTGCAACGACTCTTCGCTAAGGTCGAAAGGCTTCAGGATCTTGGCTAGGGTTTCTTGGTACCGGGCCACCTCAGCGTCCTTGGGTGGCGTGACCGCTGCTCGTCGAACGCGAGTGAACGGCAACGCTGTGCTCAGCCGATCTTCCACCAGCATGATGTCGGCTGGCGTCAGGCCATAGATGATGTTGACCAGATTGTCGGCGGCTCGGGCGTCGAAAATCCCATCGTCTACCATGTCGATCAGAGTGCTGAGCGCGTTGCGGTGCGACGCAGTAAGCGATGCAAGCGGGGCGACGGGGAACTGCTCGATGTCGGACTTCTGCATGGCCTCGCGCTCGCAACCGAAAATGCTACTGGTCATGAGCGCGTAGTAAATGAAGAGCTTACTGTTCATCAGTGCCCAGAGATAAGCCGCCATCAAGCGAGGCTCAGAAACTTGGGCGCAGCTGTAACCGATGTAGGACTCGCGATACGCCACGCGCTGCAACGACAGCATCGCCACTGGGGCGTTCTCGTTGCTGCTGGGCGACTTTCGTAAGAGCACCAAGGGCGCGTCATAGATTCCCGTGTCACGCACGCGATGCACCCGGTCATAATCGAACAGCGGCAACTCGCCAACCGGAACCAAGTACCAGAGCGCCTCGCGTGGATCGGGCATCATCGGAAGGCTCTTGAGAAACCCCGCGTCTTCTTCCTCGCTGCTGGTCTGGTACCCGTGGCCGTGACGAATACCAACGCTAATCGAGTAGGCTTTCAGTGTCGGTCGCAGCGCCGCAACGTCGCCTCGAGGGAGGCAGACGTCTCGCTGGATCTTCTCCAGCAGTTCCACATCCAGGCCGTTGCCTTTGGCCAATGTCTTGAACAGATGTGGCACCTGATCGACCATCGCCGAGTCCGAGGCCCACGCATCCTTGTTATCGATCCGAACGCGCCCCTCCGAATTAAGTACACGATCGACAGCGGGTGTCACCGCGTAGAACCGGCTGTCCTTGCCCGCCGCCCGATTGTGCGCAAAGAGCAGGCAGAAATACGCATCGTTGCTCGGCCACACGGACGTCTTGCGCAACTCCATACCATTGAGGATGTAGGTCACATCAAGGCCGCGAAACAGCGCCTTGCGTGCATCCAATCCAAGGGGGCTGGTCTTGATCAGTAGTCTCGCGTGCAGAGCGAAGGCAATGACGGCATCAGGCTTTGCCCATCGAGTGGACTGCCAAACGAACGGCAGGTCAGGCACCCCATCAGGGTTTGCCGTCGGTGGAACGCCGCGCTCGGCCATAGCGGCACGCGATATCCGGTCGAAGGCCTTCTGGCGCTTTTGATCGGCCACCGAAGTCCACGGAGGATTACCCACAATGACGTCGAATTTGCCAACAAAAGTGTCCGAGGCCGGCTGGCTCAAGCTGCCCAGGGACAGCGCGCTCGCCTCATCCACCCAGTCTTCCGTGGCAAGCAGTACGCGGCCTTGCAACGCATCAAACTTCAGATGCCGCAGCTTCGCCACATCCGGGTCAAGCTCGAGTGCGGTCAGATAGAGCGCCAGTGCGCTCAATTGCCGAGCAGCCGGATTGATGTCCATGCCGACCAGCTGAGTATTGAGGATTTGACGAATGACTTTTGTCGTGGGTTGCTTGCCAGTGGCCCGCCAACGCCCCTGCACCAGACGGCGCAGGGCCGCCAGGAGAAATACGCCGCCGCCTGCGGCGGGATCAAGGATGCGGGCCTTATGTGCATCCGACCCGAGCATAGCCAAGGCATGGTCGACCACATACTCTGCCAAGTGCCGAGGGGTGTAATAAACGCTTTGTTCCTTGGCGTGATGGGCCTCGAAGCGATGGATGTACGCCTCATACACCTGGCTTAAAAGGCCCACTGGAATATAAGCGAAGTGCAGATCATTCCAGGAGAACTGGGTCTGATAGGCACCATCGCCCATGGGCTTATCGCCACGAATGATGGCGCTCAGATCGTCGAGCGCGGACGTCCCGTCGACGATGTGGAGTTGACGGAAGTACGCAAGGCTTCCGCTAGCGGGCAGAGTCAGCAGATCGCCATTGAACGTCTCGTCGAGCCAGCGGGAACTAGCGGCCGCTAGCGCCGGCGTCGACAGACAGTCGACGAATCGCGCAACACCTGGCATCGGGTTACTGTCAGCGAGGATGCCTCGGTCGTGCAGGAATCGAAGAAAGAGAGCGCGTCCGACCAGGGCAAGTGCTTCGGCCGAGGAGACACCGCGCAACTGAATCAGTTCCTCGGTCACCACGTTCAACAACTCAAGCATCAGGTGGTGGGTACTGATGCCATTCTGATGATCTGAAACGTCGCCCAGCGCAAGCTTGGCCAACAATCCGGGATGCAAGTTGGCGTCTTCCAATAGCGGTGCGGTAACCTCGTCGCGAGCTTGACCCAGCGCGTAGATCTGAACAACACCCGGTCGGAGCAGCGCCACGTAAGGGGCATCCGAACGAAGCGCCAGCTTTTCCATGTCACGGCGCCAAGCCTGAACGTCAAGAGTTGGCCGGTGGCGCGCATCCCAAAGGTAGAGCAGTGGTTGACCATCGCTCAGGACGACTGCATCCGGGGTCGGCTCTTGGCGCGATCGCGCCTGGACCAGTCCAAGGAAATCCAGGTGCTCCGGCGTCAAGGGGGTACTTCCCAGCGAAAGCGACACCACATCTTCTGCGCCGGTACCCAGCGCGGTGGCGATAGCCTGGCTAGTCAATACGACCGGCAACATTGTCAAACCCCTCCCGAGCGAACCGACAACGTCCTGCCGAACATTGCGCGGCTTCTCTGACATGGACGCGGTAGAGCACGACTTGCCGCCCTCATGAGGCCCTCCCGCGTAACACGTCCAAGGGCGGAAACGCAATGTCCGTTTGGGCCGGGCGTACCTCTTCGTCGGACAGGCATTGACGCAGTTGCCCGATCAGTGGCCGCAGTGGAACCGTCATGCGGGAACGCATCGAACACTTTCGGTCGTCATGCACGCTGACCAATTCGATTGACTCGCCGTCGAAGATTACGGCCTTGTCGTCCAGCCCGAACCAGGCGCTGTGTGAGCAGATTCGAAACAGCACTTCCGCGTGCGGCGTGAGGTGGCGCACCTGAATACCGAAGGCATGAAGCTGAGCGACGACCTTGAGGGCCAGCAAGTCGCCCGGACTGAAACATGGACCGTACCCACGCTTACCCTTCAGCGGCGGAAGCGCTCGACGCCAATGCCGGAACGTCTCTTCCGAGATTCCGAGGGCTTCTTTGACTTGGGCTGGAAGGTACCTCATACCCTTAGTGTAGCCCCAATCTGATTCGTTACTAACAACGAAATAGTTAGTGAATATTCTCACTTCATTCTTCGCCGATAAGTTTAAGGAGTAGCACGATGCCATCTCCTCGTCGCAAATATTCGGACCGCTACCAGACGGCGAACTCTTTAAGTGCTCCCAAAAAACATTGGCCCTTGCCGCTTCGTACTCTGGCTCGGGGATCGAGGAAATCACTCGGCGGGCTGGCGCCCTCCGACTATGCCGAACCACTGGCAAATAAAACCGCTACATTGACCGTCGGATTCTAAAGCCGCTCGCTCCTCAAGCCAGGGGCGATTTCGGAGCGTGTCTGAGCCGGCAGCGTGGCACTCAGAGGGGGATGAGGTATGTTTTTTTACGTCGACGAAAGTGGGAATACTGGACTTAATCTGTTCGATGAAAGCCAACCAGCGCTCTATTATGGCCTCGTCTCAAGTCCATGGAATCTTGATGAAGCCGCGGAGCCATTTCTAAAGAGACTTCGTAAGCACCTTGGGGTTGAACGACTGCATGCAGTTGAGCTGGGGCTCGCTAAACTTGACACTATTGCTCCAGCCTTAGGAAGGCTGATCGAGATGCTGGCTGTTAAATTCGACTTCTACGCAGTCGATAAAGTCGACTACGCCATTGTGCAGTTTTTCGATCAGGTATTCGACCATGGCCTCAATCCGGCGGTAGGTTGGTTCCACTATTGGACCCCGCTTCGCTATGCGTTGCTATTTAAGGTGGCGAGTTTATTCGATGAGGATCTGGTCAAGGCATCTTGGGCGGCGCGGATTGAGCGAAACGATAAAAAGTCAGACACGACGTTAGTAGCCGTCTGCCAACAGCTACTTATTCGAACAAGTAGACTTCCAGATCAGCGATCCCAGCAATTGGTTGGCGATGCATTGCGATGGGCAATCGCAAATCCGAGAGAGCTTGAGTACAACGCCAATCGAAAGGACATGCAGAAAGCGATTTCCCCAAACTTGATTGGTTTCCAGTTCGTACTGATGGGAATCGCTTCGCGCCTGCTCAAGGCTGGTCGGAAAGCCACCAACATTACAGTCGACCAGCAACAGCAGTTCAACAGAGCGCAGAACGTACTTAGTAATTTTTATGCGCAGGGTGCTGGCAACGTTTTCCCTATGGGACCGGGCATGCCAGAGCTTGATTTACGTAATATGCCAACAGAAGCACTTCGATTTAGTTCAAGCCATGATTCCGCCGGTTTGGAGCTTGTCGACCTGTGCCTGTGGCTTCTCATCAAAGCGCGGCAAGGCGCTAATCTCAGCCCCGCACTGAGCTATCTAGTCGCCCAACTTGCCGATGATGCGATGTACGACGAGCTCTCGCTTCGCGCACTGAGTAATCGGTGGACGCCCGTACTGCTAGGAATGGAAGAACCAACTGAGGAAATGAGGCAAGCTGGCGCTCAGCTCATGGCGGAGGCTGAGCGCCGTCGATTGACTGCAGTAAATTCGCTTAATACATGATCGCGGGCTCAAGCTTTCTTCGATCTTTTCGAAACTTTTGCCTATCCTTCCGCGATCAGCTGCTGAAGCTAACCGATACCTTCCTCTTCTGGAAAAAATGTCATCACGTCTGAAGGTAAGTCCATAACGTCTTTTAGGACAATGAAATCTGACTTGGCGTGATCCAGTTTCGACATAGGCGGTGTTTTCGAAGACTTTGAATCCGATTTACTCTCTAGCGCGGCCAGTTTTTCCTGAGATTTTTTGAAAGCATTTTGGAACAGTCATGAAAGATTTGGGGATAGCCAGCATGGAAGCTATTGTTCCATAGCGTAGGCAACAGCTGAATGTGCCCTGTCGCCCTGGTCCAATCAACGTCAGGACTTATAGCGTCCACTACGGGATTCCGCCTTCCGAAATTCGATGCGTCCGTTGCTAAGTTTTATGGGGCATCGTTTGGCGCCATGCTTGGTTCCGGCGCATAGCTTAGGGCGTTCGCATGACATCGAGGAATGAAATGACTGCTCAAGCAGATCCGCGCGTTCCCTATGCAGAACGTATGAAATTGATGGCGAAAGGCGGTACAGCTTTGATCTGGCCCTTCGTCGATCAATTGCCAGGAAAGGGCGCGTTGGAGCTCGTCCTTGACAATAACGCATTGTCCGACACTGCCTGGCTGGCAGAACATCAACGAGAGTTGGCGAGCCGTCCTCTTACGATCAATCCGTGGCTGGCATTGGTCGAGCAATGGTTATCGAACCCGAAATTCAAAGACACACCCACGCAGCGGATCGATGGTTTTTTGAAACCGTTCGAAAAGTTGGGTGTTTGTTTCAGTGATGGCTATGCGCAAGCCCAGGCCAATCGGTTACAGCACAACGACGCACAGCTCAAATACCAGTTAGCCATCACCTTCGGTTATGTGGCGATTCTCAAGAAACTGATGGATGGGCCGAAAGATACGAGCGCGCTATGGGACCATCTTCGGAAGCTAAGTCATGCCGACGTGCCACGCATGAGCGCGTGTCTGCTACTGGGCTCCGCGGTGCTGTTCTTTAAGGAACGGCAGTCCCTTTGTCTCGAAGGCGACAGCGCGACGGCGATGTCTTACTTAAGTTCATTCTTCGCATATCAGCCCGCACAGAAGAACGAACCCAACTACATCAGTCAGGCATACCTGCGGAATCGTGGCGCTGATTTGGCTCTTTGGTATGCGCTTCCGCTACTAAACACGACAGACGTGGCATCGGTTGGCGATACTGTCATCGTGACCAAGGACAAGGCGCTATACCGTTTCATCTTCCGTTTGCTGCCTGCAGTACGCGGCGCTGGCGGCGCCATTCGATTTAGCCCCGCTTTTAACGAGCTTTCAGAAGCGGATGCGTGGGCATGGCATGAGCGTATCGGCCAACTTAATTTTCAATTCGTGCCGCCGGTCGAAGATGCGAAACTTCGGCGGCTGCAAAATCTCTTCAAGTTTGCGAAAGAGTGTTGCAGCCAGGAGGTGGAAAAGTGCGAGCTCGATGCGGCCTGGTCTGGATGGATCGAACCGGGCTTCGGCAAAAATTTCTACACATAGGTATCTCGCTAGCGGTGCTATGCCAACACTCCAACGGTAGGGGAGCCCGTGCAATCCTCCTGGTGGACCGTCAAATATTGCGAACCTCGGTTATACCTGCACCAACGCTGGTCATAGCAGTCTTGCGTAAAGAGAAGACGTACCACGGTTGCAAAATCGCAGGCTTCGGTCGCTTTCCACAAAAAAAGCCCCTGATGGTAAACCAGGGGCTAATCAATCTGTCTTGAAGTCTAAAGCTGTTCGGAGCAGCTAACTTTTCGAAATCTCTTATCTCTAGCTAATTCCAGATATTTATCTTATAAATCAATCGCTTCTAAAATGGCCCCTCGGGCCAACTTCAAAGTTATGGTCACTGATCAATGCCATATCTCAGTTTCCAAGCCAGTTTTACTTCAGCGTTATGGTCTATCAACTTCAGCGATATGCCAGTTCCTACAAATGCGGCGCTGCTTAGCCGCACTTCGAATACCCACAATTCAAACACGTCTGACACCCGTCCATCAGCACCAGCGCCTGCGTATTGCACTTGGCACACAGCGTGGCACCCGGCGGAAAGCCGGCGGCGTTGAGCTTGGGTTTGTTGTCGCTGGCTGATGTTGCGGCGGTGGCGGCCGGCGCTGCAACTACGTCAGAGTTTTTTTTTGCGCTGGCGGCCTCGTAGGCGGCGCGCTTGTCGGCGATGAGCTGGCGGGTGGACTCGTCCATCTCGGGGTCATGGATCATGCCGATGTTTTTCATGTGCTGCTCCACCACCGAGCCGATCTCGGCGACGATGCTGGGCATGTAGACGCCGCCGGCCTTGAAGTAGCCGCCGCGCGGGTCGAACACGGCCTTCAGCTCCTCCACAATAAAGGTGACGTCGCCGCCCTTGCGGAACACGGCAGACATGATGCGAGTGAGCGCCACGATCCACTGGAAGTGGTCCATGTTTTTCGAGTTGATGAAGATCTCGAACGGACGGCGCTGCTCGTGCGCGGTGCCTGCGTTGAGCACGATGTCGTTGATGGTGACGTACAGCGCGTGCTCGAACAGCGGCGACTTGACCTTGAAGGTGGAGCCGACCAGCGTTTCGGGGCGCTCCACGCTTTCGTGCATCTGGATCACTTCGGCCATCGGCGGCTCTTTGGAAGCGAGCGGCACAGCGACCGCAGGCGCGGCAACCTTGTCTTCGGGTTTGACCACGTTGTAGCCGGTGATCTTTTTGTCGATTTTGGTCGCCATGATGTTCTTCTGTGTTGGGGCGTTATAGAGATGGATATGGTGCTTGCGGGCAGCCAATGAAAGGTGCCTGGCGGTGCGGCTGGCTCACGCGGCGCGCTTGCGCGGAGGGTGTTGCCCGGTAAAAAAGCACCCGGCCCGGCGCGAGGCCGGACCGGATGCGGTACGGCTTACTTCTTTTTTGCAGTGACTTTCTTGGCAGCAGGTTTCTTGGCTGTCTTTACGGCCACTTTCTTGTTTACACCTTTTACGGTGCTGGCAGTGGACCTTTTCACCGTCTTGGCGACGGCTTTCTTGTTTACACCTTTTACGGTGCTTGCACCTTTTTTGGTGCTGGCGGATTTCTTGACGACCGCCTTTTTGGGCGCGGCTTTCTTAGTAGCCGACTTTTTACTGCTGACCTTCTTTACGACCTTGGCGGCGAACTTCTTGACCGCCTTGGCTGCTTTCTTTTCCGCGGCCGTGACTTTCTTGACGACCTTAGCGATGCTCTTTTTTACCGACGACTTTGTCACGGCGGATTTCTTGGCAGGCGCTTTCTTGGCGGCTGACTTTTTCGCGACCTTTTTCACTGCCACTTTCTTGGCCACTTTTTTCACGGCTTTCTTGACCGCTTTTTTGGTGGCGACTTTTTTAGCGGCGGCTTTCTTGGCGACTTTCTTTACGGCTTTTTTAGCCGTGACCTTCTTGGCTGCGGCTTTCTTTGGTGCAGCCTTTTTAGCGGTGGCCTTCTTGGGCGCGGCTTTCTTGGCAGCGGCCTTTTTCGGCGCGGCCTTTTTCACTGCAGCCTTGGCCACTTTCTTGGCCGGTGCCTTTTTGGCTGCCGGTGCCTTGGCGGCCACCACGGCGGGTGCAGCGACCGGTGCTGGAGCCGGTGGCGTATCGACGACAACCGGCGCTTCCGTGACGGGTGGTGTGACTGTGTTGGTTTCTACTTCGGTGTCGATGGACATTGTGGGTTCCCCTCCGATGAACGACTTTGATTTTGCCGCACGCAGGACGCGTGTGACGTGTCAGAACTTGCCGTAATAACCTTCCTTCAAGGCATCGAAGAGGTTGGCGGCGGAATGCATTTCGCCGTCGTACTCCACTTGCTCGTTGCCTTTCAGTTCGACAACGCTACCGTCTTCCAGTTCGAAGCGGTAGAGGGTGTTTTCGAGATCCGCTTCTTTCACCAGCACGCCCTGGAACGCGGCGGGGTTGAAGCGGAAGGTGGTGCATCCTTTCAGGCCTTGTTTATAGGCGTAGAAATAGATGTCCTTGAAATCTTCGTAGGGATAATCGGTGGGCACGTTGGCGGTTTTGGAGATCGACGAGTCGATCCACTTTTGCGACGCGGCCTGGATGTCGACGTGCTCTTTCGGGCTGATGTCGTCGGCGGAGACGAAGTACTCCGGCAGCTTGTTGGCCACCTCGTCAGTGAACGGCAATGCCTCGGCATTGATGAGCGCGCGATAGGCGAGCAGCTCGTAGCTGTAGACCTCGACCTTCTCTTTCGACTTTTTGCCTTCGCGGATCACGTTGCGCGAATAGTGGTGCGCAAAGCTCGGCTCGATGCCGTTGCTGGCGTTGTTGGCCAGCGACAGCGAGATGGTGCCGGTCGGTGCGATGGAGCTGTGGTGGGTGAAGCGCGCGCCGGTTTCGGCCAGCTCGGCCACGAGGTTGGGCGCCACCTCGGCAATGCGCTGCATGTAACGGCTGTACCTGGCGTGCAGCACGCGACCGGGGATGCTGTCGCCGACTTTGTAACCGTCCTTGACCATCTCGGGACGCTTGCGCAGCATGTCGCCGGTGACGGTGAAGTCCTTCGCCAGAATCGGCGCCGGGCCTTTTTCCTTACCCAGCTCTAGCGCCACTTCCCAACCGGCAACGGCCATCTCGCGAGAAACTTCCTCGGTGAACGCCACCGCTTCGGCCGTGCCATAGCGATGCTTGAGCATGGTGATGGTGGAACCCAGACCCAGAAAGCCCATGCCATGGCGGCGCTTGGATTCGATCTCGTTGCGCTGCTGGGGCAACGGCAGGCCGTTGATCTCGACCACGTTGTCGAGCATGCGGGTGAACACCTTCACCACCTCGCGATACTCGTCCCAGTCGAAGCGCGCCTTGGGGCCGAACGGATCACGCACAAAGGTGGTGAGGTTGATCGAGCCGAGCAGGCACGAGCCATACGGCGGCAGCGGCTGTTCGCCACACGGGTTGGTCGCGCGGATGTGCTCGCACCACCAGTTGTTGTTCATCTCGTTGACCTTGTCGATCAGGATGAAACCCGGCTCGGCGAAGTCGTAGGTGGACACCATGATCATGTCCCACAGGTGCCGCGCGCGCATGGTGCTGTAGATCTTGCAGGCGACCAGGCCGTCTTCGCGATCGATGTAGTTTTCGTGCGTGGGCCACTCGCGCCAGACGACCTTGCTGGCATCGGTGAGATCGATCTCGTTTTTCTCTTTCACGTGGACGGGATAGACCAGCGGCCAGTCTTGATCGTTTTCCACCGCATCCATGAAACCGTCGGTGATCAGCAGCGACAGGTTGAACTGGCGCAGGCGGCCGTCCTCGCGCTTGGCGCGGATGAATTCCTTGGCATCCGGATGGCTGATGTCGAACGTACCCATCTGCGCGCCGCGACGGCCGCCGGCGGACGACACGGTGAAACACATCTTGTCGTAGATATCCATGAACGACAGCGGGCCGCTGGTGTAGGCACCGGCGCCCGAGACGTACGCGCCGCGCGGACGCAGCGTAGAGAATTCGTAGCCGATGCCGCAGCCGGCTTTTAGGGTGAGGCCGGCTTCGTGGACTTTCTCCAGGATGTCGTCCATCGAATCACGGATGGTGCCGGAGACGGTGCAGTTGATCGTGCTGGTGGCAGGCTTGTGCGCGAGCGCACCGGCGTTGGAGGTGATGCGGCCGGCGGGAATCGCACCGCGGCGCAGCGCCCACAGAAAACGTTCGTACCAATGGCCGCGCAGCTCGTCACTGGCTTCAACATCGGACAGGGCGCGTGCGACGCGCTGGTAGGTTTCGTCGATGCTGCCATCGACCGGCTCGCCCGACTTGGCCTTGAGACGGTACTTTTTGTCCCAGATATCCAGCGAGGCGGGTTGCAGCGGTATTTCCACGGCATCGCGGCCTATGGATGGGTTTGTGGCTGGGGCACGCAATGTGCTCATCGGCTTCCTTACTCCCGTGACGGCCTTGCGGCCCGATTACTTTTATTCGAATTGTTTTTAGTTGGTGCAACTGCGTTGGCGCGGTGCTTCGATGTGATCTGATCTGCGGCGATGATGGACGGTGGCCAGGCCGTGAGGGTTGCCCTCCCAAGCCGTGTACCGCCTAGCTTCAACGACAACGACCCCTCTAAACCGTTTGACGTTCGACACCAGAGCTAGTTTAAACCTCGGCAACCGAACACAAGATGTTGTGGTCATCACCGCCTAGGGACGTTACCCCTGA
>Ga0302230_10000550_pt1 | contig 31235 bp, 26 predicted proteins | sample II_Palsa_N2_1_FD_193523 | JGI IMG/M metagenome (GOLD analysis project Ga0302230, IMG submission 193523) | Peat permafrost microbial communities from Stordalen Mire near Abisko, Sweden - II_Palsa_N2_1 | ecosystem: Environmental > Terrestrial > Soil > Palsa > Peat permafrost | place: Sweden... | reverse complement strand
CAAGCCTTCGCTACACGTGACGCTGCGAGGATGGCCATCGTCAGCTACATCGAGGGGTTCTACAACCGCAAACGGCTGCATCAGACACTTGGCTATCGAACGCCGATGGTTGTGGATGACGAAGCCATGAGTGCTTAATTAACGTGTCCGAAAAAGCCGGGCCACCTCATGGCTAATTAATTTCGTCGACTACGTTGGCTCCAACGTACTGCCAAGCGCAGGAGGCGGCGACATGAGTCTTCAGGTTGCCCCCTTATTCTTGTTAGTGCTCGTGGCTAGTCACTCGCTCCCGAATGCAGCATAAGTCAGGCTCGTATCCGGTGAAAGTGCGGCGCGACCCGTGCAGCGTTGGCGGATCGGGCTGACGCCGCCGCATCGCGGGAGATCATTGCGATTTCTTGTTCTATGCACGACCTGCTTCCGATGCAGAGCGGATCTTTGACTTGGAGAAGTAGACGCCTAGTTTTTCACTAAGCGGCGAGGCGCGCTTTTCTCCAGCGCGCCGGTGTGACTGACTCATGCTGCTTGAAGACCGTGGTGAAGTGCGCCTGCGTACGAAAGCCCACGGCCACGGCCACGTTCAGCACTGTGTGCTGGGTGCAATGCAGAAGGTGCTTGGCGTGCTGGATTCGGCGGGCGATGAGATAGTGATGAGGTCGCATGCCAGTCGCTGCCTTGAACTGGGCGGCGAAATGCATGGGCGACAGGCCGGCGGCGGCGGCCATGTCTGCGAGTGAAATTGCTTTGTCCAGTTGCTCGTCAATGAACTGGATCACGCGACGCAGCCGCCAGTTAGGCAATGTGACGCGCTCGAATGGATCAGCGCCGCCACGCGGTTTGGCCAACTGGCCAAACCGCGTCAAGAGTATGTCGATGACGTTTTTCTCGACGAGACTTCCCGCGCCGTCGCGCGTAGCGGCGATCAGCACCCTGGCCAGACTGATGACCACGGGATCCAGGGACATCTGCGCCGGGGCACCAGAGTGGATGTCATCGCACAGGCGACCGAAATGTGCTTCGGCCACGGCTTTCGATACAACCAGCGCAACGCCTTCAGGCATGGTCGGGCCAATCACGCGTGTCATCGCGGTGGACGCAAAGAGCAGCACGCCACCATCGACAACCTTGAAGTGATCCCATTGGCCTTGGATCATGCGCTGCACGGAGCAGCTCCCCACCACCACCAAAATGGTGAGGCCGTCTTTGCTCTGGGGGCTTATTTCCGGAGTGCGTTCGAGCGTGTGGCAACCCGATTCGAGCCGACTGCTTGCCTCAGAAGGCATGCTCGCTGGTGAGTGAACCTGCTTCATAGAGGCGACCTCTGGTGCGATGCGCGTGGTTTTCGGTTGATCGGGTCCGCACGCCTCCAGCGACGAGGCGTCGTGCCTGCCGTAGCGTTGACCTGATGGACCTTGGCGCCTGATCACCTGCTCCTTGAGCAGGTACCCCAAGGGCAGACGTATTGTTCAAAAAGGCCGGCCACCGCACTTTTGTCAAAGAGACAGAAAGTTTGGGGAATCGGACAACCGCGATAACTTGTGGCTCGAACGGACGTCGGGCCTGACGAAGACGGCGCCCAAGGGTCGCCGCTTTCAGTCGGTCACCCTTGGGCGCTGTCCGTGGCGAGCGCGGCTGACGCCTTTACTTGCGGGCGCCATAGCCAGCCGATCAATACGGCAACGTATCCGCAAACCATGACGCTACCACCCAGCGATTGGGTCCATCCGGCGAGCCACATTCCTGCGCCGATCATCAGGTAGTACGTGAGACCAAACAACGCACCCGCGGAGCCAAGCCGATCTTTGTATGCCGTCAGCGCTTCACCCAGTGCGTGCGGAATGGCTAGTCCAAAGGCGAACACGACCACGATCATGGGCAGGACGAACCACGCACTGTGCTGCGTCAATTGCACGCCGATGCCGCCGCCCAAAGTGAGCATGACGCCCAAGGTCATCACGCGATTGGTCTTCCATCCTGCGAGAATCAGTCGTCGATTGGTCCAGGCGCCCAGCGACGAGCCCACCGCCAGCAACACCCCGCCTAGTCCGTAAAGCAACTCGCTCATGCCCAAGCGCTGGAACATGAAGGGTGCCAGCGCGTAGTAGCTGAACATCGCGACGTTCGAGGCGGCTACAAGCAGGGCAGAGCGCTGGGGCTCGTGTCCGAGGTGCTCGCCGACCAGCTCGACCAAGGTCTAGCTGACCAGAGTTGACTTACCTTCTACATTTACACTTCTCGGCACCCCGTAGGTTCATCGATCCGATCACTCGCCGCAGGTACACTCGCCCCGGCCAACTTGGCTGACAAGCATTCCTACGGTTAGTCTGCACCTATGCGAGCAAAGCCCAATGCACAGCCCAATCAAAGCCTGATCGATGGAATCCTCACCCTTCAAGCGTTGGCGTCCGCCTCCGAACCGGTCGGGTGTCGGGAGCTTGCACGCCAGCTTGGTGCAAACACAACGCGGGTGAATCGTTTGCTCAAGACGCTTGCCTATATGGGTATCGTGAGGCAGACCTCCGATCGCAAATACACGGCTGGTCCAGGTATGCATGTCTTGGCGGCGCAGAGTCTTTTCGCGTCGGGACTCATTCGGCGTGCATTGCCGGTGCTCGAGCAATTGCGCCGTTTCGGGCATACCGTGGCGATGGGCGTTTTGTGGAACGATAGTGTGAGTTACCTCTTCCATGCACCCCCGGGTATCGAGGCGGCACGTGGCCTGGGGCGCATCGGCCTCCTGCCAGCGACGACCAGTGGTATCGGCGTTGTGCTGCTGTCGCAGCTACCGGACGAAGAGGTGCGCGAGCTCTATGCGGACCGCGAGATTCCCATGTTTCCTGATGGCGTCGAAAGTCTCCTCATTACGCTTGCTCGCACCCGGGAGCAAGGCTATGCACGCGTCCATGTGGCCGACGAGCGCGATCACCATGTTGTGGCAGTACCCATAGGCAACCCCGTAAACGCCGGTATCGCGATGTCAGGATGGATACCCGAATCGGCCACAGGCGAGCTGGTGGAAGCATTGTCATCAGCGGCGCGCGAAATCGTCTGAGCATTCGAGGCCTTCGTTGACGTGTTGCTAATTTAGTAATACGTTCCTGGTCGGTATTGTGGGAAGCAGGGTCAAACAATGAGTAAAGGGGAGAGCATCGGTGCTAACCGTCTGCGCTGGTTTCTGCTGGCACTGTTGTTCGGCTCGACGGTGCTCAACTACCTCGACCGGCAGGCCTTGTCGATTCTGGCCACCACCATCCAGGCGGATCTTCACATTGGCGATATCGCCTACGCCCACATAGTCCAAGGCTTTTTGCTGGCCTACACGGTCGCGTATTTGCTGGCTGGTCGGATTACCGATGCTCTGGGGTCGCGCCGATCCTTGGCGCTATTCGTGGGTTGGTGGTCGGTCGCCAATCTCATCACAGGCATGGCACGCAGCGCGTTTCAACTAGGCGCGGCGCGGTTTGCGCTGGGCTTGGGTGAACCCGGCAACTACACGGTGGGTTCGAAGGTCGTCTCTGAGTATTTTCCGCCCGCTCAGCGTGGCCTGGCGTTTGGAATTTATACGGCGGGTGCGATGGTAGGGGCAACTTTGGCGCCTCCCTTGATTGGCGGCGTCGCCATGGCGTACGGATGGCGCGCGGCCTTTATAACGACTGGCGCGGCGGGGCTATTTTGGCTTGTCGCGTGGCTGATCGTGCATCCGCGCGAGCAGCTTCCGGAACGCTCCTCTACTCCCCGCAGGGAGGGCGCGTTGTGGGCGGACCTGCTACGCGACCGAACCCTATGGCTGCTGGTGTTGTCGCGGGCCGTGGCCGATCCGGTCTGGTATTTCTATCTCTTCTGGTTTCCCAAATACCTCAACGATCAGCGCGGTATGTCGCTGGCGGCTGTGGCTTCGCTGGCGTGGGTCGTCTATCTCGCCTCCGATGTGGGTAGTGTCGGCGGTGGCGCTTTGTCCAGTCTGCTGGTGCGCAGAGGCGTGGCACCACCGCGCAGCCGTTTACTTGTGATGACCGGGGCGGCATTGCTGGCCCCGGTAGGCATATTTGCCATCGTGCATCCGGCGCTTCCTTTATTGCTCGCCATCGCCTCGGCGGTGGCCTTTGCCCATCTAGTGTTTCAGATCAATATCAGTGCGCTGATAGTGGACCTTTATCCGGCGCGCATCATCGCGACAGTATTTGGCATCATCGGCGCTGGCAGCGCCTTCGGTGGCATGTTGTCGACGCAAGTGGTGGGCGATCTTGTGGCTAGCGGGCGGTTTGATCGCAGTTTTGTGCTAATGGCTACCCTGCATCCGATCGCGCTCATGCTTGCCTGGCTGGCGTTGCGTGCGTCGCGACGCTCTCGACTAATCGCCAGCGCGTCGAGTGAGCATCAGCTCACCCATACGGCGTAATTCCAGAACCGCACGCCAGGTCGGACGCCCAGACCGGGCCCGGTGGGAAGTCGATAGCTTCGTTCGGCGTATGCCATATCGGTTTCAAGCAACTCCAGCGATCGTGAAAATATCGAATGCTGCCATTCATGCCGCCACATCGATGGCACGGTTACCGATGCATGCAGACTTGCCGCAAGAAACAGGCCCGCGCCAATGGTGGCATGGGGCGCCATCTCCACGCAGTTAGCCTGCGCCAGCGCAGCGATACGTCGAAACTGCGTTATACCGGTATGACCCATTTCAGGCTGGATGAATCGCACCGAATGAAGGTCGAGTCGTAACTGCGCCTCATACGCCGTGTACCACTCCTCACCGGATGCCACCGGTATTGGCGACCGCTCAGCAAGCCACGCCAAACCGGTTACGTCTTCCGGCTTGACGGGTGCTTCGACGAAATGCAATTGATACGGAGCTAAGCGTTCAATCAACGCCAGGGCCTCGGCAGCCGAAAATTTCCAGTGCAGATCCACCATTAGCAACGCGTCATCGCCCAGCGCTTCGCGTAAAGCCGCCACTTCCTCGACGATGCCCTCACTGCTGACAACCGAGTGGATCTTGAAGGCGTCATGGCCCTGCTCGCGAAAATGCCTCGCCATCTGGACGCGACCTTCCAGGGTTGCTGCAGGTAGTCCGGAAAGGTAGCCCGGCACGTGTTCGCGCTGGCGGTCGCCGAGCATTTGCCATAGCGGCACGCCATGACCACGCGCGCGCAAATCCCACATGGCGATATCCAGCGCTGCGATAGCATCCACATGAAAACCAGACGTGCATCCGCGGACGCGCATCAGGCCATAAAGGTCGTCCCAGATCTGTTCAACGTTTTCTGGATCGGCTCCCATCAATTCCGGTGCAAGAAGATCGTTGATGATTTCGCAGGTGGCTCGGGGGGCGCAGATACCGTACGTCTCGCCCCAGCCCTCGCTGCCGTCGGCGCATGTAATGCGTACGGCGACGGAGCGGTCAACAGACGGGTAGATCGTTCCATTGCCCTTGCGTACGACATAGCCGCGCGCGTTCAAATGTTCGCCCGGACCCAGCGGCCCAAGGTAAGGCGTGTCGCGGGGTACGGTGACAACGAAGGTTTCGACCTTGGTAACGGTGCGGCTCATCTGCCCATCCTCGCTTGCCCGTTCGGCACGTGGTCCAGCGGAAGCAGATCGGCAATGCGCTCAAGCAAGACATCGAGTTCGCGTTGGTCGTACGCATCGAGCGCGGGACCTGACGAGCGCACGTAGTCGCTATCGATCAGCCCGCGTCTGCGCAACACGGCCTTTGTAAGGCGCCAACGGAATACGGCCTGCATGCTCAGCAAAGGCAGCGTGCGCTCAAAGAGTTCACGCGCACCTTCGACATCACCGCGCTCGAAGCGGGCCAGCATTTCCACGTGTACCTCGGTGATTTCGCAAGCCGGCATCGTACCAGTGGCGCCGCGAGTGAGTTCGTCAATGACGTAACGCGCTCCTGCTCCACCAAACACTGCGTCAAGTGCCAAACCGCCTCGCTCGTTGAGCGCGGTAATACGATGTCCCGAAGGTTGGGTTTCCTCTTTGATGTAGCGGATGCCGTCCACTGCTTGCGCGATCGCCAATACCTGCTCGACGTTCAATCCGACGCCCATCGGTGCCGGCGCATTCTGCAGCATGATGGCGATACCGGAGGCCGCATGCACCTCGCGAAAATAGCCTGCCATCGCTTCAACATCACCGGCATGTGCGTGTGGCGTAAGCACCATGGATGCTATCGCGCCGGCAGCGGCGCCGGCCGATGCGAGCTTCGCTGCAACCGCCCCATCGGGATGACTTGCGCCGACGATAAACGGTACGCGCCCACCGATCCAGCCACCCAATGCTTCAGTGACCTGCAGTCGTTCTTGCACTGACAACATGTCGTACTCACTGGCCAAGCCAGGAAACACCACGCCGGCCGCGCCGGCCGCAAGGATGTACTCCAGAACGCGGCGAGTGCCAGGCAAATCAATCTGAGCTCCCGACGTGAAGATGGTCGGAAGTATGGGAAACACACCAGCCAGACGTCTCATTGATCATGTCCTTGATGTTGCTCAGTTAAGAGATCTGGGCCACCAGACCCCCCCCATGTCGCGCCTCAATCGTCGTGGATCGCGATTGTGCGGTCGCACTTGCATCGGAAAAGACGTTGCTATAATAGTTACAACAAGTCAGGCGGTAAAGGCCTGACGATCGCAGTTCTCATAGCCAATGATGCTTAATGAGTCGGGGAAGGGAGCGAGAGGCAAGCTCTGTCCATGGGCAGGCGGCGTTCTCTCAAACCCGCGACCTCGGGGGAGGAAAATCGTAATGCGCAACATTCGTCGAACGGTCCTTTGGACCCTTATGGCCCCAGCGCTCGCTGCTTCGTTACCGGCGCTGGCGCAAAGCGCCGCGTCCAATGGCGCGCCGGACGTCCCAGTGCAGGCCAAAGCTTCCACTGACAAAACGCCGCCGGAAAAACAACAGGCCACAACGCTTAACCAGGTTACTGTTTCGGGTATCCAGGGAAGTCTAGAAAAGGCGCGCGATTTGAAGCGCGATTCGACCCAAATCGTCGATGCAGTGGTTGCAGACGACATTGGCAAGTTGCCCGACTCCAATGTGGCCGAATCGCTTGGTCGCGTCTCCGGTGTACAGCTCGTGCGCGGCATGGGCGAAGGCAGCGACATTCTCGTGTATGGATTGCATCAGAACGTCTATCTGTTCAACGGGCGCGAGATCTACGACTCCACCGGCCGGGGTGGCGTAGGACTGGACCAGCTTGGCACCTCCACCTATGGCTTGCTGACGCTGGTGCCGTCGCCGCTGATTTCGCAATTGGAGGTCACCAAACTGCCAAGCGCCGATCAAATCGATGGAGCGCTTGGCGGCGTCATCGACATCAATACACGCATGCCACTCTACGGCGACGGCAATCAGAACGTGGTGTCCATGTCGGGCACGTACAGTGATATGTCACGCAGAGTCGGCGGACAGGGATTCGCGCTGTTGTCTGCACACAGCAAAGACGACCGTTGGGGCGCATTGATTTCGGCGAGCTACAGTCACGCTGAAGTCGATCAGCAGGGTCTGGACACGTATTCGGGTTACGTCGCCTACAAGGATCCGACGAATCCATCGATCACGCGCTATGGCGATAGCGACATGCGTGCTGAAACAATCAACGATAATCGCGACAAGACGGGCGTAAGCGCCATCGTGCAATTTCGGCCGGTCCAAGGCGTCGAGATTACGGCCGACACGTTCTATTCGCACCAACAGGCCGAACGAGATCGCGATTGGCTTTCATTCAATCCCACGTCAGGCTTGAGCGATGCGGTGTATTCCGGCAATAACATCCTTCTCGCCGGAAAATCGACGACGCCGGTACTGTCCAACACGGAAGTGGCCGATATCGATTCCGACGTGTGGTCGACAGCGTTGAAGGCAACGTTCCACACAGGCACTCATCTGGAGGGCTCGGCAGCAGTATCCTTCGATAAATCCACCGCCAACTACGACCAGCTCTATCTGCGCTTACAGCCGGCAGCAGGAGTCAACCCCGTCGTGAATTTTGATCTTCGCAACGGCAATTTTGGCAGCTTCAATATCAGTGGCGTGAACTTGTCTGACCCGTCGCAGATGCAGATGTCGCTTCTTTTCGACAACAACTACCGCGCCGAGACCACCAGTCCGGAAGTGCGCTCCGACTGGACGTACAGTTTCGACTCCGACACCTGGCAGGCATTCGATTTTGGTGTGCGGTTCAACGCGCTCAACAGCACTCAGGATCCACTGCGAGCCAGCATCACTCCCCCGGGCGGCATTCCTGCGACGGAATTAGGAGATTTCCTGAGCCTCTACAGCAATAGCAACTTCCTGCCGGGTCAATTCGCGGGACTGCCACGCAGCTATCTCGCCAGCTCTCGCTCTGTGCTCAACAGCTGCGCGGACTTCACCGCATTTCCGCAGATCAGTCAGAATCCGCAGTGTCTGAACGGTGCGGCCAATGCGCTTGCCTACGCGGGGACCTTTCGCATTGACGAGGATTTCTACGAAGGATATTCAAAGTTCGACTGGGGTACGCAGGTCGGCAATATGCCGTTGTCGGGCAATTTCGGCCTTCGTTACGTGCAGCGTCATCTCGATTCGCGCGGGAACCTGTTGAGCGCCAGTGGCGAACCAATACCCACCGACTACACACGCACGGATAACGAATGGCTTCCCTCGGCTATCGCGACTCTGAATATCACAGATTCACTACTGCTTCGTGGAGGCGCGGCGCGTGTGGTGGCCTTTCCCAATACCCAGGATCTCAATAACGGTGTGACCCTTAACAACAACGCCGTTTTCCAAAATGGTACGCAAATTGCACCGGGCACTGGTTCAGGCGGTGCCCCGAGCCTGAATCCTTTCAAGGCGACCCAATTCGACATGTCGCTGGAGTACTACTACTCGCCCCAGGGACTCCTGTCTGGAGGCGTGTTCTACAAGGATATCTCGACCTTCATCATCCAGAAGCAGAGCCCTGAAACCTATAGCGGTGTGGATTACCTGATCAATCGCGAGGTCAATGGCACCCACGCAACGGTCGACGGCGCAGAATTCCTGGCGCAGGTTCCCTTTACGTTCTTACCCGACGCACTCAAAGGTTTCGGGGCCGTCGTGACGTATACGTTTGTCAACTCGGAAACACCCGTCAAGGATGGCACCGGTCAGTCGCTTACCTTTCCTGGGCTGTCCAAGAACAACTACAACGTGATCTTCTACTACGAGCGCGGTCCCTTCAGTACACGTGTGGCGTACAACTGGCGCGATCGGTTCTTCTACGGTCTTTCCTCCGCAAATACGGCCATCTATAACGACTCGTACTCCGATCTGGACGCGTCCGTCAGCTACAACTTCACCGATCAACTTTCGTTGCAACTGCAAGCGAGCAACCTTCTCAACAGCCAGCAGCGAACCTACGATCAAGCTTCGGAAGGCATTCGCACGGATTTCGAATACGGCCGCAACTACATGGCCACCGTGACATGGCGCTTCTGAGCACCGACATGCGCAACGGGAGAGGAAGATGGGTACGATGTCGTTGAGTGGGCGTGCCGCCATCGTTACCGGCGCGGCGAGCGGAATCGGAGCCGCCGTCGCGCGTCACCTGCGACAACTAGGTGCGCAGGTCGCGGGTATCGATCTCGCTCCAGCTCCGGATGCGTCGCTGTCATGCCAAGTCGATTTGCGCGATGACAACGCCATTGCATCGGCCGTGAAAAGGGCGGCCGCTGCGCACGGCGAGGCGACGATTCTTGTGCATTGCGCGGGCGTATGCCCGCCGGGTTCGCTGCTTGAGTCGGATGATGCGACCTATCTGGAAACGTATGACATCAACGTCGTATCCGCGATACGTTTGCTGCGCCACTGTGCGCCTGCCATGGGACGTGCAGGCGGCGGCGCGGTCGTTGTGATCTCTTCCATCAACGCGCGCTTCGCGACACCGACTTTGGCGGCGTATGCGGCGAGTAAAGCGGCATTGGAGTCGTTGGTACGCACGGCAGCGCTGGAGCTGGCGCCGTCGCGCATCCGCGTCAACGCGATCGCGCCCGGATCGATCGACACGCCAATGTTGCAGGCGTCATTTCAGCGCGAGGCAGATCCCGCCGCGGCGCGCGAACGTAATGTAGAACGTCATCCGCTGGGTCGTCTTGGCGTGGTGGAAGACGTCGCCGAGCTCGCATCGTTTCTGGTCGGTAAGGGAAGCACCTGGATCACCGGAGCGATAGTTCCGGTCGACGGCGGCGCGGCCGTAACCCGACGCTGAGGATATATATGGGTAACGATTTCATCGCTATTAATTGGGGCAGTTCCAATTTTCGCGCATATCGAATCGATGAGACAGGTCGCGCACGCGATACATTGACCGAAGCCGCCGGTATCGCTGCGCTCGATCGCGCCGGCATGGAGGCGCAAATCGAACGCGTGAACCAACGTTGGCCTGGCGTGGACGCGCTTTATGCGTGCGGCATGATCGGTTCGAACATCGGGTGGGTGGACGCAGGTTACGTTGACTGTCCTGTCGGATTGGAGGAACTTGCCGGACGGCTTCATGCGACGGAGATCGGCGGACGCAAGATGCTCATCGTGCCGGGTCTAGCATGTCACAGGGCAGCCGACAACGCACCTGACATCTTGCGCGGCGAAGAGACCGAGTTGTTCGGCCTGATGAGTGCCGGACGCATTCCATTAAACGGTATGGTCGCCCTACCTGGAACGCACGGAAAATGGGTGCAAATTGTCGATGGTCGAGTCGCGGATTTCATGACCGCGATGTCGGGCGAGATATTCGACCGTTTGACGGCGAACGGCTTACTGGCGTCGATTGTTGGAGCGCCCGCGCAACCGGGTCCGGCGTTTGATGCCGGTGTGCGCGCTAGTGCATCCCGCAAGCTTGGGCTTGGCACTCTCTTGTTTGGCGCGCGCGCGCGCGTCATTCGCCAGGAACTTGCTCGCGATGACGCCGCGTCCTATCTACGGGGTCTGCTGATTGGGGCAGAAATCGCCGATGCATCTGCCATTTACCCCATCGGCGAAGGCGGCACCATAACCTTGATCGGCACCAGCCAGGTATGTGCGATGTATGCCAGAGGGTTGATGCTTCTCGGCCTCGCATCTCAAACGGTCGACGCGGCCGATGCTACGTTGAGGGGCTTCGCTGCGTTGCGCGCTGCGGCGAGAATGCCAGCATGAATTACGAAAAGACGCTATCCCGTCTGATTCACGAATTGGACACTATGCCGATCGTCGCCATCTTGCGTGGGATACGCAGCGACGAAGCCGTGCCCATCGTGGAAGCGTTGTACGACGAGGGCATTCGCGTAGCCGAGGTCCCGCTTAATTCGCCGGATCCATTCGATACCATCGAACTGCTTACGCGCCATTTCGGAACGCGCATGCTCATTGGTGCGGGCACGGTCGTTGATCCCGATGACGTGAAGCGACTGGCGGCCATCGGGTGCATGCTCTGTGTGGCACCCAATACCGACGTGCGTGTAATCAAAACATGCATCGAGAAAGGGATCGTACCTATGCCTGGCGTCGCCTCCGCCACCGAAGCATTTGAGGCCGTTGACGCCGGTGCGTGCTTTCTCAAAGTGTTTCCGGCTGCCGCCAACGTCTCGACGTTGGCGGCATTACGCACCGTGCTACCTCAGCGTGTCAGGCTGCTGGCGGTGGGCGGCGTTCAATCCCATTTGGCGTCGTCGTTTCGCGCGGCAGGCGCCTATGGTTTTGGGCTCGGCGCAGACATCTACCGGCCGGGTTGGAGCGCCCACGAAGTAGCGGTGCGTGCACGCGAATGGACAGCGCGAGTCTCGCGATTAGCAATAAATTCCGTGCAATTACTCGCGCAGCCGCAAGCGTTGGTCGGCGAGTCAGTGAGCATGGACGGCCGCGATGTCATCTGGCTAGACCCACCTCGTGCGCGTTTGTTGCGTTGGGTACAAGAAACCGGACAAGTGCGCGAACTGCATCTGGCGCATTTGGTGCGGTCAATCGGACGCCTGCCTGACGGCCAATGGGCAGGTATTACTGACCATTGTTTCTGCCGCATCGATATCACGTCCGGCGCTGTAGCGTTGGGGCCGGACGGATTCTTGAAGCCGGGTTGTCGCTTCAATGACATGGTGCTCGATGAGGACGGCGGTTTATGGGCCGGTTCGATGCATGGCGGTCTATTGTCGGGAAAGGGCGGCCTTTTTTACGCGCCCAACATCGATGCGCCCATGAAACAAGTTGCCGCGGGATTAGGTGCGGCTAATGGCATGGCCTTCAATCAAGGCAGAGACACGCTCTATGTAGTGGACACGCAAGCAAAGTCGCTTCTCGCTTATCCCTGGCGAAAGCGGCATGCAGGATTGGATGAGCCCGCCCTCGTCAGCGACTTCATGGGCTTGCCAGGCAAGCCAGATGGTTTAGCGGCAGCTGCTGATGGAACGCTTTGGGTAGCCATGTGGGGTGGCGGCTGTATCCTGCAACTGGCGAGCGACGGCACGCTTCTGCAGTCGATACCTATTCCAGCTCCTCATGTCAGTAGCCTCTGTTTTGATGCGATGGGCGACGCCTATGTCTCGACTTCGCGATTGCGTCTGTCGGTCGGTGCACTGCAAGCACATCCCCATTCGGGTGGTCTCTTTCGCATCGATCGCGAGTCTCTTCGGACGAGTGGCTGATGCATCCGCGCCAGCATGGGCATCCCTGAGTCCAAGGGATGTCATGTCACCCATTACGACTACCTCTACTGGCGCGTGCTCGCAGGACTACGCTCAAGACGTTCTGTCGCGGCCACAATGTGCACTCCGCCAAGGTTATTGCCGAACGCGTACACGTTAATCAGACGCCAATGCCGCTGGCACGAGAAGAACGCTGCGCAAGTACTGAAGCATCTGGCGGTGCCCGCGTTGATTGTCGCCAGCTAGGATGCGGATGTAATCTCGCCAGCAAATGGCGACGCACTGGTGAAATAGCTTCCGTACTCTACGCTGCATATCGTTGTAGGGGTGGGCATGGGCCGATGTATCAGAACCCTTCGAACCTTGCGTGCGGCATAGCGCACTTGATCGACAAGCAGGCGTCGCGGTGAATATCGTCATGTCCGAGCCAATCGTCTTGTTGCCTGGGCTGCTCTGCACTGAGGAGTTGTGGACCAATGTCACGCCAATGTTGGCGGATATCGTACGTCCCTATGTCATAGATCTGACGAGCAGCAGTTCCATTGGATCGATGGCCGAGCACGTACTCGCGCACGGCCCATGCTCGTTTTCACTGGTGGGCTTCTCCATGGGCAGCCAAGTTGCCTTGGAGGTTTACGCACGAGAACCGCATCGCATAAACCGGCTCGCGCTCATGAGCGCGAATGCTTACGGTTTGACGCCTGGAGTGCGCACGCATTTGATGGCTGCCATGGAACGCATCGCCATTTCAGGTCTGGATCAGTATTTGGCCGAAGCTTTTGCGTTGTATTTCTCGGAAACGGCACAGGCTTCGCCTGCCTTGCGAGATCGATTTGTGGCCATGGCCAATCAGTTGGGTGTGACCGTAGCCTTGCGACAAATGGAAGCGCTTCTGTCTTACGGTGGCTTCGCCTCTGCGCTATCAGCCATCCAATGTCCGACCAAGCTAATCTGCGGAAGCAGCGATAAACGCACGCCACCGTCACTGCATTACGACATGGCAAAAGATATCGCCTCGGCAAGCGTTTCGGTCATACCGTCGTGTGGTCATTTCACGATGTTGGAATCGCCCCATGCCGTTGCGCGACTGTTGAGAGAATGGATAGTATCTTCGGTCGCTCATTCGAGTCGGGCGTCCGGCTAAACACGTTCTGCAACTTCTTCCCAGGTCAAATCGAACCGAGCTAGATACTTGCGTAGTCGGTCGGCTCATTCGTGGTCGAGCGCCTTTTGCTCGACGCCGCAAAGAGCATGCGTCCCGCCTCGGAGAGTGGCTGGGGGCCAATGACTACTGGCGCGTTGCCCCTTGAATCCGATTGGCGAAGGGCAGCCCGATGTGCAGTCAGCGCCGGTCCTTGTGGATCGCGGCCTCCAGCACCCAAAGGACCGACAGCACAACACCCAGTTTTTGCCAAAGGCTCAGTCGCATGATTGCTCCCCGTGGCCAGTGATTGCTCGCGATGCGATCTATGAATTGCGGGAAAATCTCTGTCAAGCTTTAGTCCGAAGCAGAATCCAATAGTCCCAGACGATCCTTATCCACCATGATCTTCGCAATGGACATTGTGATGGCGTCGGACCGACACTCGAAAGCCCTCTTTTCCGAGAGCAACAGACTTCGACCCACGCCATGCCATCTGCCAGATGGGCGAGCCTAATCTCGACATCGCGGTCATGGGGCCGAAGTGTCGTCCGGAGCCGGGCAAGTCCACACTGGGATGTACGACTGGAATACACAGGCGAGTTTGCCGATCGCTTTAACTCGAATACGGGTTCGGTTAAGTTCACTTATAAGTTTTGACGTGTCGAACTGCGTCCCCGAAGGTAACGCAGGCCCGTCTTAAGCTTTGTGCAATCCCGCAACGCTCGGCGGTCTGCTACGGCTGCACGCCGCTAAGCAATGGCCGCGGTATGCGAAAGTTGGACACGGATGAAATAGACCCTCTTAGAACTAAAAGCGACGGGATTCCGGATGCTGTCGGTCGCGTCCTTGACGCATAAGGCTACCTGCGTCGCGAGCAGCGGGGTGACTGATTATGCTCAACCAGATTAGACGATGTCCGCAATTACGCGGCTAGGGACGTGTAGCAAACTGGCACCGTCATGTGGTCATTTCACGATGTTGGAATCGCCTCATACTGTTGCGCGACTGTTGAGAGAGTGTATGGGATTGAATCACACGGCAAGGGATACGTTTCTCGGGGGCAAGGTCACACTACTCCCCATGCTTTCAGGCAAGTTGGAGTTGTAGCTGATCAGTAGTCGGCGGCGCCTCCTTGGCCACCTGTGCATGCTTGAAAGCTTTTACAGATCGTTACCACACATCTGGGATCGAATATCTAAACGAGACCCCTTGCCCGATGATCGAACATGCGCCATCGGCCGTCGACGCCTTCTATGGTTATCAGAGCGTCGTCGCCCTGTTGTTGTACCTCCAGGGCCGCGTTTATCGCGAACCGGAGGGCATCGATGCGGCTCTTGAATTTTGAACGGCCATTGTTGCTCGCACCCACAGACCATCCGCCATGGCGCAACGGTGCAAATGGGATGTCGAAAATGATCATGAATGCCTACGCGTGACCGGATTATCTAAATCGTGGCTTCATTCCAGTGATCACGCCGTAAAAGTTGACGATGGATCGTTACTAGCTTTTCGGAAGCTTATCTTAGCTAGCCGAACAATACGGAGCATCGTCACGCTACCCGCACTGATCAGCCATTAGCATGATGAACTAACAAAACGGTATCCCTGCCAACCTAGTGGAAAGCCAAGAAAGCCAACGGATCGTCGTTACGCTTGTGCAAAGAGCCAGCGATGGCGTCGACGTGCTCCAATTGGCTGATTTTGTCGTCGCGGCCTGGCGAACCATTGAAGCCTCTCTTTCGCCCATTATTGGTCAGCGCAGCGTCGCGACCCTCTATAAGCGCAGTTCTTATCTCGCCAGCCGAGACCATCCATGGTTGATGGACCTGCATGAAGGCATGCAGGCAACGATGGATCTGGATGTGTTGCAAGCGGCGCTTCTTGAGCAAAGCAGTACCGAGGTCGCTGCGGGCGCAGGGACGGCATTGAAGATGTTTTACGAGGTGCTTACCAATTTGATTGGGGCATCACTCACCGAACGACTACTGCGATCCGTATGGGCAGATCTGTTACCTGCTCCTGCGCAGGAAAACTCAGCATGAATAAGACCGTGACCATCAAACGCTTGGCCACCGGTATACCCGGCCTGGACGACGTGCTCGGAGGTGGCCTCCCGGAATTCTCGTTTAACCTGATCGCGGGGTCGCCGGGTTGCGGCAAGACAACCCTTGCGCATCAGATGATGTTTTCTCTGGCCTCATCGCAACGCCCGGCAATTTATTTCACCGTACTCGGCGAGCCGCCGTTGAAGATGTTGCGCTACCAGCAGCAATTCGAATTTTTCGACGACGAGTCGATCAATCAAGCGGTCCACTTCATCAGCCTTACCGAAGACATGATGACGGGCGGCCTTGAGCGAGTACTGCAACGGATCGTGAGCGAAGTAGAGAGGCAGAACCCGGCTCTTGTGTTCGTTGATTCCTTTCGGTCGGTGATGCTGGCGGGCACAACCGAGGGCAGAGCTTACGTTGACCTTCAGCATTTCGTTCAACAGTTGGGCACCCTGATGACAAGCTGGCAGGCCACGACGTTCCTCATCGGGGAATACTTTGACGAGAGTAACGCCAATCCGGTGTTTACCGTTGCGGACGGTTTGATCTGGTTGCGTCAAAGCGTGCAGCGAAACTCCATGGTGCGCAAGTTGGAGATCATGAAAATGCGTGGTCAGCCTACTTTGCCTGGATTGCACACCTTCCGTATTGATGCTGCTGGCATACGTGTGTTCGCGCCCGCTCGGGTGTCTGTTCCGACGCCCGCTATCTCCGCCGCGACAGGCTCCAGTGAAAGGCTTCGGATGGGCGTGTATCGTCTGGATGACATGCTGGGTGGTGGCTTACCGCGCGGTTATTCCATGCTTGTGGCTGGTCCTTCGGGTTCAGGCAAGAGCATTCTTGCGGCGGCTTTTCTCGCGGAGGGGGCGCGCTGTGGAGAAACCGGTGTCATTGCAGCTTTTGAGCAGGTTCCCAACCGTTCTCATACCCCAATCCTCGCTGAATTGATCGACAAGGGCAGTGTAGCGCTGGTGAACAACCGTGCACCCGATTTGTCGATCGACGAAATCATGCTTCTGCTGGTGTCAGAGATCCGTCGCCTCAAGGCGACCCGCGTGGTGATCGACTCGCTGTCAGGTTTTGAGCTTGCTCTAGCTCCGACCTTTCGTCCGGATTTTCGCGAAAACCTGTCGCGCATGATTGCTGCTCTCGCGGCGGAGGGTGTCACAGTGCTGATGACTTCAGAACTTGAGGATCGCTACACAGATCTGCGCTTCAGCCCGTACGGCACTGCCTTCATGACAGATGCCATCATCGTGCAGCGCTACATCGAAGTCGACAGCCGGTTGTTGCGCATGATGGCTGTGGTCAAAGTGCGCGGGAGTGCACATTCTGATGAATTGCGTCTCTTCAGTATTAACGATAATGGTATCCAAATTAGCGACATGCTTACTGATCAAGAGGGCCTACTTGGTGGTCGGCCAACAAAGAAAGGCGCAAATGTCGCGTCATTTACTGCCGGGAACCCTCATGGTTGATTCGGGCACATTAGATTTGCTTTTGCCATGAGCATCGATCCGGTCGATGACTCTGAAGCCCTGGCGCTTGCAGCAAGTGAGCTTGCACAACTGCAGCAACAAACCGAGCAAGCGCGGAGAGTCTTGAATCGCTTAAACCAGAATCTGGTCGAAGTAGAGAACAGCCTGGACGGAAGTCAGTCGTCTCGACTTCTTGAAGCCAACGAGCAGTTGATGCACGCTGCCCTGCTCGCCAGTAGTCACGCCGATACCGTTAAACAGGCACTGGAACAAGTATCACGTGCTGCCGAGCTCGATGCGTTAACCCAACTTCCGAATCGCCCTTTGTTGTTCGATCGGCTCGCCCAAGCCATCGCCATGGCGAAACGTACCGGAAACAGGGTAGGGATTCTCTTCATTGATCTGGACAACTTCAAGCAGATCAACGATTCGCTCGGTCATACGGTAGGTGACGAAGTGCTTCAACTAGCAGCACGCTGCCTTCGTTCTTCCGTTCGCGATGCAGATACCGTGAGCCGCCATGGAGGGGATGAATTTCTGATTCTGCTTCCTCAGTTGTCGGAAGTTTCCGATGCAGCCGTTATCGCCGACAAAGCTATAACCGCGCTCGCAATGCCCAGCAGACTCGGTGATCATGTGCTGCGCCTGGCCGCGAGTATTGGCATCAGCATTTACCCTGATGACAGCGCGGACGCCGATACCCTGGTGTACCACGCGGACGTCGCCATGTATCGAGCGAAAATGCGCAGCGCGAGCAGCGTTGAATTTTACGGTGATCTAACAGCGGATGAAGCACCTTCCAGACCGACGGCGTTTGCGTCACTGAAACGGCCTTTGGTTCTTTATGAAGAGGCATTGCTTGAGCACGAGCGTCGACATGCGCATCTGTGCGAGGCGAACGAGAAGCTTCTCATGGCGGCGCTAAATGCGCAGGATCTGCAAGCATCGGCAGAACTTGCGCAACGTAGACAAACAGAGTTTTTGGCATTGGTAGCGCATGAGCTGCGCGCACCGCTTACGCCTATTCGTATAGCGACAAGCCTGATGGTGGAGGTTGGGCCGGAAGAGCTACCCAGGATGCAAGCCATCATCGACCGCCAAGTGACACACATCACTCGGCTCGTAACCGATTTGCTCGACATATCACGCATCAATACCGGGAAACTGCGGATCGAGTGTCGAAAGATCGACGTTGTCGCCGTTCTCGATGCCGCCATCGAGGGGTGTCGGCCTGCAATGGACTTGCGTTTGCAGCATTTCCGATTGCAGCTGCCCAATGCTGCCGTGGAGGTGCAAGGCGACGCCGTTCGGCTCACGCAAGTCATCAGCAATTTACTTACGAATGCATCGAAGTACACGCAAGAAGGAGGGCAGATCAGGCTACAGCTTTTGGCTACTGGCACCGCTGCCGTGATAACTCTAACCGATAACGGCATCGGTATAAGTGCCACCGCAATGCCCGAAATCTTCAACCCATTTGTGCAGGATGCACACGCCATCGGATTCAACGGAACCGGTCTAGGCATCGGGCTGACGGTGGTTCGCGAACTCGTTGAAGCGCATGGCGGTACGATCGAGGCCACAAGTGACGGTAAGGGATTTGGTAGTCAATTCGTGGTGACGTTGCCTTTGGCCTCAGCTTGCTTACCATCTTGAGATACAAGGTCTGCCAGGGCGCCATGGAATCGGACTCCTGACCATTTCAAACTGGTTGGCTATGGGCGAACTGTATTTGAGGGCTCGAATGAAGCGACCACCATCCGGGCAGCGGGAAAGGCTTGGCCTCGGGAAAATGCTTGCCCTCGGTTTTGTTTTTCTTTGGTTCTTTATTGGCGGAATTGCCCATTTCACGGCGACTGGCGTGGAAATGAAGATCATTCCACCTTGGATGCCTGAGCACCGACTAATGGTCCAAATCAGTGGGGCTTTTGAGTTGATCGGCGCGCTCGGCATTCTTGTCCCAAGGACGCGCCGGGTCGCTGGAATGGGCTTAGCGCTGCTGACACTCGCCGTAACGCCGGCCAACGTCTACATGTGGCAACGGGCGGAGTTGTTTCCGATGATTCCTTACTGGATCTTGACCCTGCGCCTACCGTTGCAGGCAGCTCTGATAATCTGCATCTGGTGGGCTTCGCAGCGTAGAATTTTAATTTGACGCGCGATTGGTTTGAGTTTGGTACCCTTTTGGAAGCGTCGGCTACTTTGGCGCGAGCAAGATGTTGTTCAAGTTGTTCAGCTTAAGCGGCCTATCGTGTAAATGGTTTCGGAAGTGGTGAGTTATAGAGGAGGTACGGTGAATACAACACAGGTCGATGTCCGTGCCCCAAGCCTTCTGGAGTCGTTATGGCGATAGGCAATGGACGTGGTGACGAAAATAAAGTTCGTATTCTGAAGCAGTACCGCTTACGCCCCAGCGGTGCATACCATTCTTCTCAATGGTCGATCCGTCCTGTGCTGCTGTGGCGAGCCCATCGCTGATGAGTACTACCAATTTGAAGCGATCGACCACGCTGGAAATGTCGTCAATCTTCTTTATGCCGAACACGATTGCGCCCAAAGGCTTCTACGTCTGTCCCAGGCATCGGGCGTGGCGCCTATCACGTTGCTGCCACTCTTCAATCCACTTAAGCCTCTAGAGGTTGATGACCGTCATAGGCTTGAATCCGAACGACATGGCGACGATGCCACCGTCAGCTCGCTGGCCGTGGAACTCGAACAAGCCATTTATCTGACACTCCTTTGCTGGGGGGGCACCTTCAAAGACAAGCGTCGAATTTTCCCAGCTGCTTGATCGGATTCGTCAGCATCCTGACCGTCCGCTAATGGATTGGGAGGTCAGAGCCGTGAACACTGTCATCTGCAAGAGTAGCCGCAGGCTGACCGCGATGTTGGCGGAGCTGCGGGTTACCAATGAGACGTTGAGGCATTCCGCGCTTGAAGTCGCGATGTCGCTCGCCATCCTGACGGGTGTGCGTCCGTCGCGAATGAGCGACGCGCAAATGAAACGCATTGCTCGACTAGTATTCGACGACATTGCCTTCGGGCGTGCCTACGACATCTATCGCCAACTCATGAGGGGACAAACGACGATCGACGATCGACGATCGCTGTACGTCATTCGATCTGCCGGTGGTTCTGCCTCCCCACGATGGCGTTGGAGTGTGAAAGGTAACTTGCCGAGAAATATCTTCTGCGGAAGGGAAAAAACGTTGGCTTGTACTGAGTCTCAACGGTGCAACGACACCGACACCTTTTGCCGGCCTCCATATTGTCGACGAACGCGACAACCGGCGTGGTGAAGACAATTATGCGGATCCAGACTTGCCCACACGCTCCAGCAGGGGGCGGGCACGCGTTGCAGGTATCGATGGAAAGGGATTAACTCAAAGAGCCGTTCGTGCGGATGAGCATATCGAAAGCGTGTTGGTCGATGGGTTTGATTTTGACGACAACAAGGCTGCTGATCCAGGCGATCCTCGCCTGATCGTCGGCTGCACTTTGTCGTCCGCGCTATTTGCGGTCGCTCGGCCACATCGGGCTTCGATTTTGTGTTTTCACACAGCCCCGGCCGATTCCGGACTTAGGGCAGGGCGATTAGCCGCTGTTATCAGGGTTACGGAAAGCGTCCTCCGAAGAACGTTTGTAATTCCTTACGCGCATGCTGACTCGATCCTCCTTGCGGCTTTCGTCGTGTCGAATCGCCGTATAAGGAATTTCACTTCCACTGTCGCAGTACTATGGACGTCGGCCATTCGGCATGGTGGGATTCCAAGAAGACGCTGATTAAGCTGCGTTCTATCCATGCGCGAGTTACGAGCTCCTCCACCTGTCGTTCGCGGCCCCGGAACCAGTGTTCGTGCCCCTGTTCTGACAGAATCGTAAATCCTTCAAAATCCCCGAACCTGTCGTAATGAACTCCAACGATCTTACCGTTGACGCAATTTTCATTCGGGTGAGTGACGCCTCCTTTTGAAGGCGCTGGTGGGGCGTGATACCCATTCGGCGAGGGTGCAATACCCGCCGCATTTCCGCCCATGCCATGGATTCGGCCAGCGATCACATCTATGTAGCGAAGCAATACGGGGTACCATCGGTTGCCAGGACCGATCAACTCCAGCCGCCATTTCAAAATGGCCAGCAGATTTTCATCTTCCGGAAGGATCGCTCTCTCTTTTGTGACCGGAATCTTCATGTGGAAACTTCCGGTGACATAACGCCATACCGGCGTCTCTCGCGAGGGCTCCACCTGGCGCCCGGTAGCGCGATTCACCGTCGGAGCCTTTTCGGCAATCCGCCGCGTGGTTAGCCGACGCACGGTGACATCGAAAACATTGCCGACTCGCACCGTCGAGGGCAAGTCGATCGTTAGCATGGCCGCGAAGCCGTCGCCGCGCCCCTGAGGAATCGGTATGTATGTTACGGGTGCCGTCACCTCACACGCCAATGTATTGGCATCCATCGCTGATAGCCCGTGCTCGGGATTGAGCTGCGAGGCAAGCTTCAGGACTGTTTCCATATTGACCGCGGGCCAATAGAGCGTCGCAACGGTGCCGTGCGGAACCTCTCCCCAGTCGATCATGATCTCATCGGGATAGTTGACAATATCGAAGCGGTCGTTGCTTAGCGGCGGCGGGCTCGGTCGCAGATCAAGCGTTTGCGGAACTTTGTGAGTGGCAGGGAATCCAGGGTTGCCTGAGGTTGTCACCTGAAGATTGCGCTGCGCCAATTTGTCGGAAATCTCGGGGTTAGCAATGACGCCATTGACGTTCTCGATGGGTGCATCTGAATAAGCGATCTGCGCGACAAGGCAATTGTGCGCGGCGCCGGCGAACCAATGTTGTACAGGCTGGCCGCCGTATTGATTGTCGACGTCGTTGACATTGAGGAAGCATCCGAAAAACGCCCACGCGTAGTCGTGGTTGTCGGGAATCTCGATGATCTGATTGTTCACCCCGCCCGCGTTGTAGTCTGTGGGGTTGTCGATGAAATTGGCATTCGCAAAGAACGGCAGCGAGCAGCCATTGACGACACCATTGAAGGTTCCCGGTAGGGGGCTCTGAGGATCGTTGGGATCGCTTCCTGTGCTGGGGTAGGTCAACTGGGGATCTGCACTGGATAGAGCGGCGACTGTGTTGACGTAGTCCGTGTCGAAGGTTTGCGTCGTGAACGCGCGGAAGAATACATTCACGTTCTTGGCCTCGCCGCTCGTGCCGGAGGCCCCTTTAAGGCGGACGCGTGCGATGGCGAAATTGTAATTCACATTGGAGCCGGTCAACGGCGTGACTGAGGAATCTCCATTCAACGCACCAAGCTGAGACGGCAACAAGGTGTTCAGCGGATCAGAAGAGTTGGTGTCCGGCGGCGAGTAAGTTTGGTTCTGATAGCCGATTTGTTGATTGAGATAGTCAATCAGATCGCTGATATAGGTGTAGCCTGCAACTGGATCGAGCGTGGTCGGATTGCCACTCGTGAAGTTGAAAGGCACGTTGCCGATGGGTGTCTGTCCATTCGCGGTCGGCGTGATCGTGAACACCCGCAGATCTTGGCTGAGATAAAACTCATTGCCCACGGTGGCATTCACATTGGCAAAATAGGGATCATCGCCGCCGAGCAAGAAGAACTCCGCAGCCAGGCTGGGAATGGTTGTACCCGCAATCTCGATCGCCGCGTCGAGTGTAAAAGCGCTGGGCGGGCTACCGGGTGCTGGAAACGCAGCGAGCGAGGCACTGGTGTATTTGATACCGTATTCGAAGCGAATGCGCTGTGTCACATTGGCATTCGCACCAGTCGCGCCAACATCGTAGGTGATGGTCGGCCCGGTGATCTTCAAGCCGTTAATATCGGAAGAATTGAAGGAGCCGCTAAAAGTCGGTTTAGCTCCAGCCAAGATGTTGGGTGTATAGCCTTCGAGGAACAAGTAGAACGCGGTCGGGTAAGTGAGACTGTCATTCACCTCGTCGCGGCCGTAATTGTTCTTGCCAAATACGAAATAGAAATTGCGCTCTTTCCACGCCAGCCAGTTCGCCAGATTGACGTAAAAGGCGTCAAGCTCTGCGAGCACGGTGCGGCCTGACGCCGAATAGGTGAATCCTTGCTGTTTTGCAGGAATGGCGCTGCATGGATCACCTATCAGATTGAGATCGAGATAGTGATGGAAGGATGAGTCGGTCACGATGCGGCCGACATTCACGCGTGCGCCATCGTAGGCAGCTAGCGCAGCCCTCGTATTTACCGCACAGGTACTCGTATCGGAGAAGAAATTATTGTTCTCGCAAGGATTGGTTCCGCCCTCCCCAATTTTCGTGGCGTGCGCTCCAGTGGTCACCTGAGCGAGGATTTCCGCAGGCTGCTGGTAGTTGGCAATCGCTGGAAATTCGATGAAGTTCGCAGCGGTGAAGCCCAGGGTGGAATCTGATGCGTGAGTCTGCATCAACATCTGGCCAGAAGGCGCGATGACCTCGCCCTCGTGCATGTGATCGGGGAATACCGTCAGCGGGCCGCTGGCGCCTTGTACCGCTGGATGCGAGGAATTCAACAGGTCCAGAGCCTGCGGAATGTCGTCGGATTGATTGTCGAAATAGAAGGTAAGCGCATTGCCGTTGCTCGCATCGTTGAAATCACCCTCGCCGGGCTGCAACGTGTCGACCCGAAGCGGGCCGCCACCGGACCAATTGTTGGGCGCCAGTGGCGGTCGCCCCGGGAAAGCGTCGCCGGACGAAAACCATTTGCGCATGTAGCGCACGCGCGGAATGCGCCCGCAAAGCGCCGAACCGAGGCCGTCGTGGTCGCCGACCGCAAACACGCCGCCGCCCGCCTGCATAAAAGCGGTTATCGCGGTGAGCTCGGTATCTGTGAGGGCGCCGGGTTCGGCGGTGCCAGGGCCAACCAGGAAGTTCGTGCCGTCTATGCCCTCGAAGCCAAACAACCACATCTCGTCGTAGGATTGGAGATCGACGCTGGGGTCGTCGAAACGGAATGGAATCGGATTGGCCGGATCCGGTCCTTTAAGCGTGGCGCTCGGGTCTGGTATCGAGTTAATGCAGGCCTGACTGTCGCCGGAAGAAGTCACGACCGATTGAGTATCGCCGAGAGCGTTGAAGCCGCGGCTTGCTGTATCGACGAAGAACCCAGCGCCACGTAGCGTCGCGATCAGATGCGACACGGTGAACCACACATCGGGTCCATATGTTGCGTCGGTGAACGTCGCAGGGTAGGTGGTGGTGAGATTAAAAATGCCGTCGACGACAATCAAGATTCGAATATTGGACATGCTGCCCTCCCGGATCGTTATCCATACGAGCGATTGGCGAGTTGAAGCTGCAATGTTGCAAGATTGAAACTCTTGTTTAAAAACTGCATATAGACCCAGCAAAAGCGTGGTCTATGAGGTTATATCTGTCGTGAGTCAGAGAAATTACGCCCCTCATCCATTTCGCTTCAATCTACAAATTCCGTTTTCTGTAAAAATTACATCGGGTGCCTAGAGATGGTCTGATCATCCAGTGACGACAGACATCGTCGTTGTCGTCGCGTCACACCGGAGAACAAGCATACGCCGATTTATTGGCAAATTTCGCCGCCCTGTGTTGCCCAGTTTGCCTATGGCGGAAGCACTAACTGTGTCTTGTTAAGCATATGCTTTTAGGAAATCCACACATGGCTCGGCGCGAACACCGTCGGCACCAGTGCGCCGTTCTTGGCCAGACCGCGATAATTCGCCTTCACATTACCGAATTGTCGCTTGATCATTCGAACCGGATGCACGACCGTTGCCCGGATCGATGCCTTGGTGTGTTCTAGCACATGATCCACCCACGCAACATTTCATTGGTGATCGCTTTGACCTTGCTCCGCTTGGCAGCGATCTACCAACGGGCAGAAGCGTTTTCTCGGAATCCATGCAGAGCGTAGGACATGAATGGCCTTGTTAACCAGCAAGGTGGCCACGATGGAGAACGCTGCGATGTGGGAACGCCGTCGCAGTAGTTGTTCGAGTCGCGACTACTTAGTGACTGCTTCAGCCGGAATGAGCATCGGGGCAAGGCGATTAGACGCTGTTATCGAGGTAGGTGAGAGCGCATTCGCCAAGATGTAATTGCCATCAGCCGCGCCGATGAGGCGGTGAGGCGCAGGCGCAGGACAGGGGATATTCCACCTGGCTGGATGCAGGCGGCCCCCATGCGCAGGTGTGCGAGTGCGTGCCATCCGCACCGGTGAGGCGGAGCCGGGCTCCCTGGGCTCGGGTGCGGTGGTGAGTAGGGTTACGCGCGGAACCATTGGCGGTATGTGCGTAAGCGGATGGGGGTATTGGGACCACAGCGCCGGCGCATGGGCAACTACCTCGAGCTTAAAGCGTTGGACGCCCGGTCGTAGCGCATGCCGATGGAACATCGTGACGAAGCTGCGCGCACCAGGTCGAATACATCACTTGGCTCATCGACGATGATATAGCAGTCTGCCGGCGAGCGTGGATCATCGCCAGGGTCATTCAAATCGATGACGCAGAGACGCTTATTGCGCCGAGCGACTGAATTCAAAAGGGAATCTCGTCATCTGCGAAAGCTGAGAGAGGTGGCTCTTCAACCACAGCTTTACTTGCCCTTGTCGGAGCGCACTATGAAGACCGTGGGCGTGGTCGAGATAAACGCGCGGCAAGCTGATATAGAGGAGCTATTCGCCGATTCGAGTAAGAATACGGATTGGATTGCGGTTACCGTTCGGAATGCGCAATTTGCACGATAGTCTTTGCGATATCCGCGGTAGAGGGGATGAAATCAACGAAGCCAGTAGCAATGGCGCTTTCAGGCATGTCGGACTGCCTAGCTGTATCGAGACGCTGGGCGATCGTGGTGCCCCGACTTCCTTGATAGCGCGAAGCGCCTCGGCGCCGTCTCCATCGTGGCCAGAGACGATCACGGCAATAAGCTTGCCATCCTAGTGTTCTGCTAGGGATCGCAAGAACACCGTAATGACGTCGGGCCATCCGCGGGGCCTCGAGATCGGTTCGAGCCGAAAGTCCCCTGCAGCACGACATGTCTCGCTGCGCAGAGATGATGAAGACTCGGTCAGGTTGGATACGCAGGCCGTCGGCGATCAGTTCCACGGGCATCGTGGTGAAACGCGGAAGGGCCTCATGAAGCCGGCTGGCGAACTTTCTCGCATGGTCGACGATGACGACCGCGACACCCATGTCGTTTGGTAAGTGTTTCAGTAACCGAATATAGGCGTCGAGGCCGCCGGCCGATCCGCCCACGCAGACGATCGGGAAATCCCATCCATTACGACTGACTTTCATACGTCAACTACCGAAACCACGGCGAACGTCTATGCCGAACATTTCGGTCCGGAGCGATATCAAGCATTCCAAGGTTATCTTTGTCGATCATGAGCTTCGCTTTGGATATTGCGATGGCTTCGGATCGACAAGCGAGCGTTCCCGTTCCGGAGGGCAAGCGCACTTCAACCAACACCACGCCATCTGCCAGACGGGCAATCTGCACTTCGACTTCGTGGTAGATAGCGATGTTCATCAGCGCAGCTTGTACCACGCGGCGAGCTATTCGGGCTAGCAGAACTTGTCACACACGCTGGCGTCGCCCACATGTACGCGCCAGTCACGATGGTGTTCTCTTCTGTCTTACCTTGACGGCTTCCGTCAAACCTAAGGCGAACGCCAGTGGTCCGGATTGCCCTAGTCTGTGCTTCGGAAGCGAGCGATCAACGGATGGTGTCCAAAATTCCGAGCAACCTCAAGCGCCTCCTATTGAGTGCGGTAGTTGGTCGACGTTAGCCGCTCACCATAAGCGTACTCGAGAACGCAGTGCGAGATCGGAGTGCCGTCAGAACGACCGTGCGGCTCCGGTTCGACAAAGACGTTGGCCATTCGGTGACTCCTGCCTTGCGCCACGGATTGAACACCGACTGAATACGACTAGCGCTGTCTTTTTGGGATGACGGTCAGTTCAAGGAAGCCGGTGTGTGGCGAGCTTGGCATTCGCCTTCGTCCAGCGGCTTAGGCGCCCCGATATCTAGGCGACACCTTTCGCCCGGTGGTCGAACATGCGCCATTTTCCGTCGACGCCCTCGAGGCTGATTAACGTTTCCTCGCCTCGTTGTTGTGCCTCCAGGGCAGAACAAACCGCGAACCGTAGTGCGTCGTGGCGGCTTTTGAATTCGGGATGACCGTCATTGCTCACCCTCACCGGCCATTCACCATGATGCGACGGTGCATACGGGATATCGAAAATAATCATAAGTACCAATCGGCTGCTGGCTTGCCTCAAGCCTGACCTCACTGCCGTGATCACATCGTAAATTCGATGGCGGAATCCGCACGGAGTCGAAGTACGAGGTTTTTCGATGTCTGCTCATATGCGTGACGCCGGACATTGAGCGGTTCCGAGCTGACTCCACACGGGTATCGCCGTCAGTGGCATGGAGAATGGCTGTGACTCCGTAAGTACGCATCTGTTCCACCCGTCTGTGAGAAAACCCATCATGTCGAACAACAGCCAAGGCGCCGGGCTGTGAGTTCGGCGTCATTGGTCCCGAGGGCATCGCTGTTCCCGACAATCGCGCCCATCGTCATCACTAGACGACATCTACGAGTGTATCTAGGCCACGCCAAATCGTGGCAGAACGCGGATTCACCAGAATGGCCACGTCTTTATCGAACCGAAACCGCATGGTGGCCCGGAAGGCGCCCCGATCACCCACTATGTTCTTGAGTACGCGCATGGCGCGCGGGTTACCCAAAGGAATTACCGAACTCAAGGAGATGCGATTACGGAGGCGCGGAATGCTGGACACAACCCACTAGTTGCTCGCGTGCGGGACACGGACAAGGACAACCCGGAACACTGGCGCTCGTGGCCATAGGCTTTGGCGGCAGCGTGCTCTGCACCGTCCGCGACGCCCTTTTTGCCCTCCAGCGGACGTGCTAGCCCTCCAAACCGCAGCTATGCTCCTTCCCAGCCAAGAAATTCGCGGTCAGCTACGATGAAGGATCTCATCGCCCCACTGAAGGAGGCCAAGTTGTCCACTGCAATCCGCAACAACGTTCAAGTCTTAGGTCGAGGCCCCCAGACGGTGGTCTTCGCCCACGGCTTTGGCTGCGATCAAACAATGTGGCGCTTATTGGCGCCCTTGTTCGCACAGACCCATCGTGTAATCTTGTTTGATCTGGTCGGTAGTGGAGGCTCCGATCTCTCATCGTACGATTCTGAGAAGTACGCCTCTCTGGATGGCTACGCTTGCGACCTTGTGGAAGTGATCAACGAGTTCTCACCCGACAGCCCGGTCATTTTCGTCGGACACTCTGTGAGCGCCATGATCGGGGTTTTGGCCGATATACAGTCGCCGGAGCTGTTCCGTGCGCACCTCATGATTTCGCCATCTCCCTGCTACATTGATGAAGAGGGTTACCGCGGGGGTTTCACTCGAGCAGACATTGACTCACTCTTGGACACGTTGGACAGCAACTACCTGGGTTGGTCCAGTACGATGGCCCCGGTCATCATGGGAGCTCCCGGGCAACCCGAACTCGGGGCGGAATTGACCAATAGCTTCTGTCGCACCGATCCCGATATCGCCAAGCAGTTTGCGCGAGCCACGTTTTTGTCTGATCACCGCGCTCGCCTTCCAAACGTCCCGACTCCGAGCCTTATCGTGCAATGCAACGATGATTTGATTGCGCCGGTCGAAGTGGGCACTTACATGCAACGCACGATGCCGCGCAGCACTCTACGCATCATCGAGAACGTGGGGCATTGTCCGCACTTGAGCGCTCCCGATGCGTGCACGCAGGCGATGATCGACTTTATCGGTTCGTTGGGGCCGAGCGGGCCCGTTTTCGGCGGTGATTGAGGGTGGCAGCCACAGACGACCTTTACGAGGAGGCCGCTTGCGGCCTCATGCTTACATCGAGCGAAGGGTTGATTCAGCGCGTCAATACGACATTTTGTCGGTGGGCGGGGTTCGACAAGGCTGACCTCGAAGGGAAACGTCGCGTTCAGGACTTGCTGACGGTGGGGGGGCGCATTTTTCATCAGACGCACTGGGCGCCGCTGTTGCGGCTGCAAGGCTCTGTCGGGGAAGTAAAGATTGACCTGGTCGGCGCATCCGGGCAGCCGATGCCGATGATGCTGAACGCATTGCGTCGTGAACGCGCCGGGTTCTGCGTTCACGAGCTGGCATTCTTCCTGGCCAAAGATCGACACAAATATGAAACCGAACTGTTGTTGGCTCGTAGGCGCGCCGAAGAGAGCCTGAAGGCACAACTGGCGCTTCAAACGGAGCTAACACGGGCGGACGTACGGTTGAAGATTGCGTTAGAGAGCGCGGATCTCCACGTCTGGCACATCGACGGTGTTACCGGAAGGGTCTCTTTCGACGATCGCTTCGCTCTACTGCTCGGCCAAGCCGAGCCGCGCCTTGTTTCAGAAGAGGAGTTCTTAGCATGTGTGGAACCTGAGGACCGTGATCAGCTTACTCGCGCCTCAGAAGAGGCGATGAATCCCGCCAACGGGATCTACCATTGCGTGTATCGCATCAATGCCACGGACGGTAGTCAGCGCACCGTGCTCTCCTCAGGCCGTGCGCAATTTTCCGCGGACGGTCGATGCGAATACCTCACCGGCGTTTTGAGAGACATCACCGAACAGCGCCGGCAGCAGGTGGAGGCAGAGAGTCGGGCATTGTTTGCCGAGCAAATGGTCGGCATAGCCAGTCACGATCTTCGGAACCCTTTGCAAGGTATCTCCATGGCGATCGAAATGCTGTCGGCCCAAGGCGCATCAGAAAAACATGCGCTGCTTGTGGAGGGTGTCCGAAAAGCGGCGGGTCGGGCAATCCGCCTGGTCACAGATCTACTTGATTTCACGCAGGCTCGTATGGGCCGGGGTCTCTCCGTGAAGATGAAGCCCATCTGCCTCGATGCCGTTCTCAGAGAATGCGTATCTGAGCTTGCGTTGGCTTTTCCGGATAGAGAGCTACTCTACCAATGTACCGTTCCTCCGGCGACGTTATGCAACGCAGATGCCGACCGGGTCCAGCAGATGGTAGGCAATCTCGTCAGCAACGCTATGACCTACGGCGCTGCGGACAGGGCGGTGAGCCTCTCGCTGGATGCTGCCGTCAATGGCGTTGCCTTGAGGGTTCATAACTATGGTCCACCTATTCCGCCTGACATGATTCCGACCCTGTTCGAACCGCTTACTCGCGGAGTCGAAACTCAATCCGAGAAGCGCAGCATCGGCCTTGGTCTTTTTATCGTTCGGGAAATCGCCAAAGTGCACCATGCCGAAGTCGCCGTCACGTCGACCGCTGACCAAGGCACTTCATTCACCGTGACGTTTACGACTTCGATGGAGACCCATTGACGGGGGTGCGAACAACGATCTGTGGATTCAGTATTCCAAATGGATCCGCATTCCCAGAAAGCGTGCTGGCCCTCGGTCGCGGTTGTAGCCTGGGTTATGGATAAGCTGGAAGTCCGCAGACACAGTGGCGAACGGGGCAACCTTAGCCGCGTAGTAGGCCTCATCGATTTGTTCGGTGCCATAGTTCAACGCACCGTCGCCCAGAATGAAGCCACTGCCACCTTCTGCCAAATACTCCCGGTGCGGTTGCGACAGACCGTTCACGGCCAAAGCCACGCCTAAGCCATCGTCTGGCCGTGACCAATGCGATCCGGACAACTGCCCACCCATACTTCCGCTGCGATCAGCTTCGGTGAACGCGAACGATTCGGTATGACCATCGTTCCATGCGCCTCGTGCGAAGAGACCGGTGTCGCCGTTGTCGGCCAGCGGAATATCGGTGCCGAAGGCCACGCCATACTTGTGTCGGCCGTCCCGGTCGTCGGCCTGGATATCGGGTGGGGTGTGGGTCAGTTCAGCCATGCGCAGCGCGT
>Ga0302230_10000543_pt1 | contig 31469 bp, 43 predicted proteins | sample II_Palsa_N2_1_FD_193523 | JGI IMG/M metagenome (GOLD analysis project Ga0302230, IMG submission 193523) | Peat permafrost microbial communities from Stordalen Mire near Abisko, Sweden - II_Palsa_N2_1 | ecosystem: Environmental > Terrestrial > Soil > Palsa > Peat permafrost | place: Sweden... | reverse complement strand
CGGCGATGCCGTTCAAGAAATTCTCGCGCGTGCTCAAGAAGCCATCGCTGCGACGGCGTCGGCTGCAGCAGCCGTCGTGGAGCTATCTCCCGAAAGCATCGTGCAAAATGGCAGCACGTCGCCCGTATCTGAGGATTTGGATGTTATTCCCGTCGCGTCAAGCGACATATCCTTTGGTTCTCTCGAGGGATCCAGGTACGTTCTCTACTTGAAAAAAAAAAACCATGTTGGACTTCTTAAACTTTTTTTTAAAAAAATAGGTCAACGCCAATCCCGCTTGCCGACAAGTCGCAGTACCCAGAGGACCTGCTCGAGCGTGAGAACGAGCTCACTGATCAACTCGTCGAGAAAGAGACTGAACTTGCCGAGATCAAAAAGTTAGTTCTGTCACTGCAGTCGGAGCTGGAGTCGAGGTCCAAGTCTGCCGAGGTAGCCAAGGAGCAAAAATCCCGAAAATATCAAAATAAAAATCATACCAAAAAAAAAAAAAAAAAAAAAAACTAGGCGTCCCTGGCACTCAACCAAAAGCTTAACGACACTCAAGTGCGGCTCAACGAGATGCTTTTCCAAAACCGCGAGATGGCTATCAACGCAGAGACTCTCCTGGAGGAGAAACGAGACCTAGAAAAAAAATTGCGGGAAGCAGAAAAATCGCTTGCCGACAGCAAAGCCGAAGAAAACAAGGAGGCTCGCATGCGCCAGATGCTTGGCCAGATGATGACCGAGCTCGGGTACAACAACAACGATGCCAAAGTCCAGGCCGACAATGAGCTGAAAAACCTCGTTGCCGAGCTCGAGAGCGCCAAGTCGCCATCCTTGGACAGCGCCAGCAACACGATCCTTACTGAAATGCGGCGACACCACAACGAAGGTATGAAAAAACAAAAAAAAAAAGAATTTTTTTTTCTTTTCCTAATCAAGGTTACTGTAGCAATCGGAGAGTCCAAAGCGACCATCTCAAAACTCGAGGCCACAAATGTCGACAATGTCCGCAAGATTCAGGACCTCCAGAAGCAAAACCAGGTCCTGGAAAAGGAGCGTCTCGAGCTGGAGCAAAAGCTGTCGCAGATCGAGCAAGAGTACGAAAATCTCCTAGATGAAACTATCGCCAAGGAGGCCGAGTCTCGCGAAAAGGACGATCAGCAGCGTGTGGATGAACTTCACGTATGACAAAAAAGAGCCTTTTTTTTCTTCTTTGAAATTCTTTAAATTTAACCGAAATAGTCCAAGCTGGAGGCTCAGTTCAAGGGCTCTCGCGAGACGCAGCAGCACCAGATCGAAGACCTGCGAAATACTGTGGCTACTCAAGTTGAGGATCTGGACAAGGCCAACGCGTACGTGGCAACGATTTTTTTTTAACAAGTATTCTTTGCTGATCCGGTTAACCATTTGCAGGGCAATGGTTGAGCAAAAGTTCCAGTTTGAAAAGCTGCAGGCCGCTCATGAGGACAAAATCAAGGAACTCCAAACCCTCGAGGAGCAGTTGCACCAGCTCCAATCAAACGACGCTCTTGCTGAAAAGGACAAGGAAATCCAGACGCTGAAAGTCAAGATGGTAACAGCTGAAGGAAAATACTCTTTTATCTTATTTTTCAAAAAAAATAAAAAATAAAAAATAAAGACTCGCCAACTTGCCGACTTTACAATCCTCCGTGAGAGCCAGCAAAAGGACCTGGAGAACCGCTGCCTCAAGGTGGTTGAACTGGAGATGTTCCTAGACGATTCGCGCGACGAAGTCCAGCGACTGCTACGTTCGCAAGATGTGCGGAAAACGAAAATGGTGGAGGCGCAGGCCAAGGAGCTCAGTGACATGCAAAAGCAAATGGTCGACACCATCACGACGCTCAAGATGAACCTGGGCATCGCCGCTCGCAAACTGGCAGCGCGCGAGGAGCGCATCCACAACCTCGAAATGATCGTCATCAACTTCCAGGAGCGCGACGACAAGAGCAAATCTATGGTTGAGGGCGAGATCAGTCGGCTCAAGAAGGAGAACAGCGAGCTCAAGGCAAAGCTGTCCGAGATGCAAGGGGCATACAAGCCCGACAACACCGAGGTAGTGTCTGCTCCTCGCGCCATCCGCGGCGGTGCCGGTAGCTCCACAACCTCCATAGCAGCACCCACACAACCAAAGACTGTCCGGGGAGGATCCATCAGCAAGAGCAGCGCCACAACGTCTCCCGCGGCCGCGATCGCCGCCACAACGGCCGCTCCGTCTGCTTGGCAAAGGCTATTCAGCAGCCCCAGCAAGCCCGTCGACGCTGAGGCGGCGGCTGCGGTGGATCCCAGGGCTGCGGGCCCAACCGTGCGCCGTCCGCCTACCACGTCTCAATAAGAATACTCGCGCTTAGCAACTCAAATTATTTTTCCTAAGAAAAAAAAAGAAAAGTAAGAAACGAGGGAAACAGGCCGCATTCCTTTTTTTGTTGACAACACACCCAGTGGTACGTGTGTTGTCTTCCTGCCCGCTTCCTGCCCGCTTTGTGACCACGCATTGTGCTATCGCCAAGCGATCCATAAAGGGGTCAAAACAAGGGGGGGGGCGGCACAAACTCGGGCTCAGAGAGTCTCGTGCAACCGCATTTTTCAAAAGAGCCTTTCTGAAACCAAGACGAAAAACGTCCGCCGCCCAGCCGCACATGTCAGTGACCGTAAGCCCCTTCCCCAGCGGCGGCATTAGCAGTGGCACCAGCGTGCCAAGCCGCCCGCAGTCGGTCTCCTTAGGCGTCTCGACACGTCCCAGCGTGCAGCAGTTTGTGTGTGCCTTCAACGCCAAGGTACCAAACGACACTACTTGAAACGACAAACTTAAAATAACCATTGCCTTCTTCGCTGGTACCAAAAGGCGGCGGAAGCGTCGTCGTCGTCGTCGTCCGGCAAGACTACGAGCCTGTCGCGCAGCAGCAGCATAGCAAGGTCGACGTCCAGTCAGACGGCTGTGTTTGGCAGCACGACTGCGGCCCTCAAGAAGCAGCTCGAACAGCAGGCTGCGGCACGTCCGGCAAGGCCCAACACCAAGCAGCCCAACAAGCCCATTGCGCCTGCTGCCGCAACTACTGTGACGACAGCCCAGCAGCCAACATCGACTTCGACCTCGCCCGTAGAGCAGAACAGCGCAACCACCGCAGCCCTCACGCGTTCCTCCAGCACCACGTTTGACGCAGAGTTCGTTTAGCAGTTTCTCACAAGGGAGGCCTAACGATTTGACACCCCCCAGTTCCATTGGCCAGCAACTTGCCCAGCTCGAGAAGGACCGCGAGAACGCTGAAGGACGACTCCGTCGTGTGGAACAGCTGCTCAAACGCATCGTCGACATCGAGGCCGAGATCATGGTATATCATGATCTCACATTCAAGTCTCATAAGATAAATAAACAAGGCCCACATTGCACGCGCCAAGGAGATCCTGCTATCGGGGAAACACTGCACAGTCGGCGTCTTCTGTGGAAAGAGAAAGCTCATCGACGGCTGGTACAACTGTTCCCATGGCCACGCCGTGGCTTGGTACTCCACCGACTCATCATATTTAACAACTTTTAATTATTATTATTATTATTATTTTTTCTAGCATGGACTGCATGCAAGAGTTTGAAGAGACGCACAAGGGCCGTCGCAATCGATGCATGGTGTGTCGCCAAACACCCAAGCCCGGCGAGACCGCCCTCTTCCAGTCGATCAGCGACGTCCTCAAGGTCAACAATACCCGCTTGCGGCTGGTCCGCAACCAGGTCACGTTCCTGACCCAGCAGGCGCAGCAAGCCAAGGTCGATCTTGACGCCAACAACCGTGTCACGTCTCAGCTGCACCGGAAACTCAGCTACAAGCCGTCTCCTGCACGCGGTGGCATCCTCGCAGTTCCGGTCACAGGCAGCTCTTCGACCCGGCCTCATCTTGCCGCTGCAGCCAAGTAATCTAGTTAATTTTTTAATATTTATGATCCGTTTTCCTTCCTGTGCGCATCAACCATAACTGACTCGTCGAATTCGCAGCCGGACAGAAAAAAGGTCTGTCGACACACTGGCAGTGAAAAAACAAAAACAAAAACAAAACTGAAAAAACACTTGCAAAAAAATAAAACAAAAAACCCCCATGCTTCGCTTCGTCGCACCCCTCCTCGTCGCCCTCCTGGCCGCAACGGCCGCTCTGGCCGCAAGCAACTACGAGCAGCAGCTGACGTACGTCGACGCCAACTGCGCGACCGACCCCATTGTCGCCACGCAGTATTTCACCACGACAGGGTGCACGCCCAGCTCATGCGTGCTCAACACGGCTGGTGCGATCTACGTTACCACGTCCTGCGGCACGACCGACTCGGCGTCGCTGACGCTGCCACACTCGTCCTCCTATTTCGTCTCGACTGCGTACACAAGCGAGACCGGCTGCACTGGCGTGGCATCGACCGTTACCGCGTTCAAGACGGGCCAGTGCCTGTACTCGTCCGACACCAGCAGCACGCTGTACGAGTGCTCCTCCTCCGGCATCGTCACGTACTCGTTCACCGCCAGCGGCGAATGCGGCCAGTCCACCCCCTACGGGACGTCCAACGGCACCATTGGCTGCATCAACGAGGGCACGCCGACCCTCCCCAACTGGAACTCGCAGGAGTGCGTGTCGGACGCGTCGCACGTTGCCGGCAGCCTCAGCGCCCTTGTGGCGGCGCTGGCGATCGCCGCCATCAGTCTTCTTCTGTAAAATCCTTTTCTTGCGGTGACCAGAGGCCGGTCCTCTGTGTCTCTCCCTCTTCGTTTTTTTTTTTTTTGTTGTTGTTGTCGTTTATTTCCAGTTTTGCAGAAAACAAATACATGTATTACACATCCGGCTACCCTCAGTAGATCAGGCGAGGCACAGTCTCGAGGCCACCCAAGTGGGAGAGAAGGCTAACCTTGTAGCCATCAAAGACCGCCGGGAAGTCGAGGATGGTCGCGTCCGACTTGTGCCAGGTGTCCCCAAAGCGCTCCATCGCAAACGCAAAGAGGTCAAAGTAGATGTCCGAGGTTGGTTTGCTGCTGCTGAGCCAGATACGGTTGAGGGTGCCGTCTTGCGACGCGACGAGGATCATCTGGCCGATCTGGATGCCCGTGATGGCCAGTGGGAACCACCGCGCCGGGTGCTGGCTCGTGACGAGGATGGATGCCGCCAAGGGCTGGTGCTTCTCGGCAAAAGACACGAGCGCGTACAGACCCAGGAGGCCCATGCCGCGAAAGTCGGTTGAAGGGTCGTCGCCCTGGAATCCGATCGCTTGCCACTGTTTGGAGACGCGCGCCGTCAGCTCCTCCTGCGGCTCCATCGCCTTCCACAGCCGCAGCAGCACTTGTTCGTGCTCCACAACAGTCTTGTCGTACTTGGTTTTTTGCAGTCGCAGGAGCTCGCTCAGCGTTCCATGATAGAGGGTGATCCGCAGCAGACTCGGCTGAAGTGTCAGCAAGAGACGCTGGTCCAGCCGGTTCAGGCCCTTGCGGTCGCACACTCGCTTGAACGCAGCTGTAGCTATGGCCTCGGTATCGATCGCTGGCTGCGACGTTGTCGACGACGACGTTGTCGACGTGGCGTCAAAGGCCGCGTCAGCAGTGGACACTACCAAAAGTTCATACTCTTGCCTCAGCGTTTGTGAACACTTGAGACTTGCTTGCACCTGTGAGACCAATGCACCCGATGGCCCCTCGCCGCCCTCCGCAATCCTATGTTCCAATGCGTCATTTAAGAACGGCTCTTTGTGCAATTACGCTGACGGGTCGTAACACAAACGATACAGTTCAGCAGACTGGCCAAAAAACAACCTCAAGACCTACCAGCAATCGTCAGGCAAAAGAAAAAAAACAACAGCACGTACCATCTTGAATGCTCGCCACAGATACAGGAGCATCGGCCATCGCGCCACCCGTGCGTGCCACAACGCGCTCTGTTCGATGGCGGAATACATGATGGGTCACACACACTTTTAAAATGGCATTCCTGCTTTTTCGCCTTCCGCTTTTTTTTTTTTTTTTTTTTGGCTAACTCCGCTACTTTTCGATACAGCTCAGGGCACTCGCCGCCCGGTCACCAGCAGCCAGTCCTCGCCCGCTTTTACCACCCGTTTACTTTGCTTTGGGTCGTCGTCGGTGTCTTTTTTTTTTCTTTCTTTTTCTTCTTTTTCGCGGGATGACGGACGAAGAGCTCGAAGGACTGCGGCTCGAGTACCTGGCCTCGCTGCAGGACCTCAAGATTAACTCCAAGCCCATCATCAACAACCTGACCATGATTGCACAGGTGCATACAAACAACCCAATACATGTCTTCTCTCTCCTCGGGGTCCCAAATATATTCGGAAAACAAAACAAAAACAAAAAAATTAATCAGAAAGCTGTCCAAGCGAAAGGGCGAGCGAGGAGGACGCAGCACAAAGCGAGCGATAGAAATAGGGACAGCTGGGTGGTGGGGGTGTGGTGTGGCGTACTCTTTTTTTATATTTTTACCATGTTTTTTTTTTTGCCACCAACAATTAACCTCTTTTCAGGACAACATCAATGCCCATTTCGTTGTCATCAAGGCGATCGAGACACGTCTGCAAACGGCGCCCTCAAACGAGCTCCTGCCGGTCGTCTACTTGATCGATTCGATTTGTAAAAATGTGAGGGGTGTCTACGTAGACGCATTTTCTTTGGTACAACGCCGGTCAATCGAAGCTTCTTTTTTTAATTCTGGTTCACAGGTCATAAGAAGACTCTTCCAGAGCGTGTACGAAAAGGCGCCTGTGATCCGGGACTCGCTCAAGCGACTGGCAGGGACATGGTGAGCTTCCGTTGTTTTTCCGTTTGAAAACTAACCGAATCGAAAACAAGGCAAGGAATATTTCCGAGCGATGTTGTTCGCGAAATCGAGGACTACATTCGGTCGCAGGAGCTACAGCAGCAAAGGCCGCCACCAGAGCTGCAAGCAAATGTCAGGCATTCCTCCCGATTCGACCAGGCTCCTGCCGCACGGCCAGTAGAACCACCGTTCCGAACTCAGCCGAGCTATCCGCCTCTGCCGCAACAGTATCCTGCTCAGCCTCGACGTGACGTCGGTTACGACTATCCTCCCCAAGTCCAACGTGTGCAGTTTGATCGATGGGATGATCGCGGAGGACGCTACGACTATGACAATTATCGCCCGACACCACCGCCGCCTCAGCAGCCAACCCCAATTGATCCCTGGCCACGACACGACTTTGGAGGCTACACAGACAGGCACATGTTTTCCGGGCCGGCGGCGCCAACTGCGGTGTTGCCCCCTGCTCAGGTTTTAATAGAATTATTAAATTGTAATTTTAATCAACATATTGATCCTCTCCTCCTCTCCTCCTCTCTCTCCCCCCCACCCCTCCGCCATATCAACAATACAAGAGCGTCTGCTTTAGTGATCCTGTTCTCCTGCCGCCTGTGTTGCTTCCCCCGGTTGTCAAATCCCACTTCGATGACCTCTATGATTCGCCCATCAACAGCCGAGGAAGCACTCCACAGCCACCAGGAATTGGCCCTCCACCAGGCACATTGACCGTCTCTCCCTACGGCTCGTTGCCCCTGAATACACTCGAGCTCACCAACGAAGCCCTAAAAAAGTAAATAAAATAATTTTTATGTAAATAAAAAAATAAAAAATTTTTTTTTCAGGCGTTATGCCGGCTGTGTCGAGTCCCTTTACGACGTGCTCCCAAAGGTGTGCAGCAATTGCGGTTTCCGCTTCCCGGACACGGTCAAGGGCGATGCCGATCTGCGCGAGCATCTGGATTGGCACTTTCGACAGCGCCAACGCGAAAAGGAAAAACTCAAGAAGACAACCTTTCGCGACTGGTACCTCCCTGCATCGGTAGGGACTCACCATGTTCCTTTTCTCCTTTCCTCCAATTAAGCTTATTTTTAATTATGACAACAGGTTTGGCTGCTACCCAGCAAGTCGCAAAATATCTCGGCCATATCGTCCTCGATCGCACCCAGGGATCTGGGATCGAAAGTGATCGCCCAAGAGGATAAGCAGATGGTATACATTTAGCATTTGTCTATGTGCTTTTGATTTACTCCACCTCCTGTCCAGTGCCCTGTCAAGGACGAACTCGGAAACGAGTCATCTGGCGTGTGCGGCGTGTGCGGCGAGCCCATTGAGCGAGTATACGACAACCAATCCGAGGCCTGGGTATTTGAGGATGCCGTTCGATTCCGTGGCCAAGTCTACCATGTTGCCTGCCAGAACGACGCCGACAATGTGAGCAATGGGACTCCAGCCAAACGCTCGTTCGCGTCTGTAACCGGAGCAGATCTGCCTTCGACCTCCTCGATTGAGCCTGACTCGAAGAAGATTAAGAAGGAGGAGTCTGTGTAGCAAAAGAGATTTGTAAACAGTTGTGGACGACGACCACGAACCATGAAAAAGAACGACCACCCCCCCTCGGAATGAAGAAAAGAACGACGCAGGTTCATGCCACCTCCAAAGCATCATCACTTGGCAAAGCTGGTCGCGAACCATGAACACTCTTCGCGCGTCCGGTGAGCGGACAGACACTCTCTGCAGCAACAGTCCAAAAAACACGACTGAACAGTCGTCGTGCGTACTTTCAACACCTTGACTGACCATGGTCATCCCGAGCAAGAATCGCGCGCTGATGGTGGACGCCGAGGACAACAACAGTGTCTGCGTGAGCGACATGGGCCAGCCCAAGCTGACGGCCAACCACGGCGTACTGCTCAAGGTCATCTGCTCGGGCGTGTGCAGCTCGGACGTCAACACGTACCGCAACGCGCCCAGCACGCTCGTGTCGGGCCTGCCGCTGGGCCACGAAGTCGTGGGCGAGGTCACGCACCTGGGCAGCGCCGTCAAGAAGCTGCAGCTGGGCGACATCGTAATCGTGCCCTTCAACGTGGCCTGCGGCATGTGCGAGAACTGTCTGCGCCAGAGCACGCACTTGTGCCTGCGCGCCAACAAGGAGATGCCCGGCGCAACGTACGGCCACGCGTCCCTCGACAGCGGATGGCACGGTGGGCAGGCAGAGTACTTTTTCGCGCCCTGGGCAGACTTCAACTGCGTCAAGCTGCCCGACAAGCGGCTGGCGATGCAGCACATCTTTGACCTCACCCTCGTCACCGATGTCCTGCCCACCGCACTGCACGCCGCAAAGATGGCCAAGGTGTCGGCCGGCAAGACCGTGTTCATAGCCGGCGCGGGACCTGTCGGCATCGCCGCGGCCAAAATATGCCGCGAGCTGTTGGGCGCGGCCCGGGTCATCGTCGGCGACATGAACAGCGCGCGCCTCGTCATGCTGCACGAGATGGGCGTGGACGCCGTCGATCTCAGCCGCGAGAGCAACCTCAGTACTGCTCTCGAGCACATCCTCGGCTACCCGCGCGTGGACTGTGTTCTCGAGTGTGTCGGGTACGTATTCTACTGGATGTTCTTCAGGTATTTTTTTTTAAAAAAAAAGGTATTGTCTAGGTACGAGCAGTTTGCTACCACATCCATGCAGATAGAGCAGGAGAAACTACTCGACTACTGGTGCCAACTCGTCAACATCTGCGAGTTTGACGGCAAGATCCACGTTACTGGTACTTTCTGTGAAAAAAAAAAAAAAAGAAATAAAAACTTTTTTAAATCATGTTTTTTATAATAAAAAAAAAATAATAATTGTAAATTTAGGAATGTACTGTCCCAAGGATCCAGTCAAGGACACCGGCGGGGTATTCAAGTTCCCGCTGGGGCTGCTCTTCTCCAAGGGGATCACGATGACGAGCGGCCAGTGCCCCGTCGCAAGATACACACAAGAACTGGTCAACTGCATCTTCCGTCGCGGGTTCTCCGTCTACCGATTCATGCACCCCAAGCTCGTCAGCCTCGACACGGCCACCGCCGCCTACGATCGCTTCAACAACGGCGAGCCCTGCAAGTTCTTCATCGACCCGCACAACACTGTCCGCCACCACTTTGCCGGCCTTGCTCCGCCCGGCGTCGAGATGATTTAACAGACACAGCTTGCGATGTTGTTTTTTGAGATTTTCCCGCCCTTTGTATTTGGAAGGCCATTTCAACCAATGTCGTCACTAACAGGTCCTAGCGACGCCACTGGTGGCAACTCGACGTATGTCAACGCTGCGTACGTGAGCGGCGTGCCGATGGCGGAGCAGGTGTCGTTCGACCGTCTGTGCCACCTGTTTGAGCAGATCAACATCACCGTTGGCCGGGACAACAAGCGTCGCAAGGCCGAAATCTGCTCCATGTTTATCAACGTAACAGAACAAAGCCCGACGCGCACGCTGACCGTGCCCAATCAACACACAGAAATGGAGACAGCTCGATGTCAAGCCGCCGGGCCACACAATGCACCAGCTCATCCGCCTGATGGTGCCCGACTTTGACAACGTGCGCAAAAAGTACCACCTCAAGGAGTCTGCCATGGCCAGGGTCTACATCAAGGCCATCGGTGTGGCAAAGGAGAGTGACACGGCCCACCAGCTCAACAACTGGAAGAACCCGAGGATCGTGCGCAACGCTGGCGACTTTGGCGCCGTTGTCGAGGAGGTCCTCCAGCGACGCAGCAACCCCACCAAGCAAAAGCTCAGCATTGCCGAGGTCAACGCCCTGCTGGACGACCTCGTCCTCTCTGGCGCCGACAAAAGGTAAGCTCGCCCCCTTTTTTCCCCCTCTCTTGCTATACTGCTAAAGCAATAAACACGCAATAGCAAACCAAAGGCGCAAAAGCAAGAGGAGATCTTCCGGGTGTTTGTCACGCGGATGTCTGCACTCGAAAACAAGTGGATCGTCAAGATCATCTTGAAAGCACTCAAGATGGGCATGACTGAGGGATCTGTTCTGCAGTGCCTCCACCCGGACGCCAACGACGTCTACAACGTCAGTTCGGACATTGTCAAGATCTGCACAGAGCTCACAGACCCCAACGTGCGCTCGACCGAGAAGAGCATCAAGCTGTTTAGCTCGTTCCTGCCCATGCTCGCCGGCCGAGGGCACGTCGAAGACACGATGAAGAACATGGACAACGAGCCCTTTGACGTCGAACTCAAGCTCGACGGTGAGCGCATCCTCCTCCACAGGGTACGAATCCATCCATACGCAATATCCCCCCATCAATTGCCGTCATGCTGCAGGACGGAGAAAGGTACTTTTACAGCTCGCGCAACAACCACGACTACACCAAGCTGTATGGCGGCAGTCCTCGCTCGGATGGATGCTTGACACGCTTCATCCACAGCGACTGCTTTGTCGACGGCGTGCGCAACATCATCCTCGACGGCGAGATGGTCACGGTCGACGAGGACGGCAAGATCATGAAGTTTGGCAACCTCAAGACCGTCGCCAACAGGAATCTGCGCAGCGACCACCACAACGACGACGACGGAAACGAGGAAGAGGACGATGGCCCCACCCACGCCAGGCTCAAGAAGGGCGAGAGCGTGCGCTACGTCGTCTTTGACCTCCTCTACCTGAACGACGTTTGTCTCACTGGTCGCCCCCTCCACGAGCGTCGCGCGCTACTCGCCAAATACGTCAAGCCCAAGCTGCCGCATCTGATGATCATTACACGTAACACCCCTCCATTTCCTTGTTGCAACTGTTTCTTTCTGGTACGTAGACACGCGGGTCAACAACATGAACGAGCTGTACGATCAGCTCAACAAAGTCATCGACAGCGGAGAGGAGGGACTCGTGGCCAAGCGACCCAATAGCCTCTACGTCGTTAACCAGCGCAAAGAGCAGGATTGGCAGAAGATCAAAGGCGAGTACATCCACAGCCTGGGCGACGACCTGGACGTGCTCATCGTCGGCGCCTTCTTAAGTGACGGTTTCAAGCGAGGCGGCAAGCTTAGCCACTTTATGTGTGCAGTCCTGGACGAGACGTCTGTGCAACCGGTAAGTTGCGTATCAGAATCGAGGGCTCATGCATTGAAAAATAGACCAATGTCGTCGAAGATCCGCTTGTCCAGCTCCCCAGTGCTCGTTTCTTCACCTTTAACAAATTTGGCTCTGGCTTGACCGATACGGACATGCAGATCCTAGAGTAATAGAACGTTGACTGTGTGATAATAATCACTTTTTGAACTTTAGACACAAACTCGCAAAGCACTGGATCCCGTGGAACAAGGACAAGGTACCCAAGTGGCTCGTGCACAGCTCTCAGGGCGAGAAGCCAGACTATTACATCGAGCCGCAGCAGTAACATTCTTGTCGTTTTCCTTTTTTTATTTTATTTTACGTAATAAATAATAACAACGACATCATGGATTTTTTTTTTCAATAGCTCGATGGTGGTGTCCGTCAAGGCTGCCGAGATCACCGATTCGACGCAGTATGGTGCCGGATGGACTGTGCGCTTCCCGCGCTTCATGAAGTTCCGCGATGACAAGACGTGGCAGCACATCCTCACTCACGGCGAGATGCTCAAGATGAAAGACCAGAACGCGGGCAAGCTCGCGTCCAAACGCGCCTACATGGACACGACCACTGGTGGCAAGCGAAAGGTCGAGAAGCCTCCGCGTCGCGGCCGCATGGAGCTTGCCCCTCATCTCAAGGGGGCCAACCTGGCCCACGTCGTCGTCAACGGTGCACTCTTTGTCGACAAGACATTCTGTAAGCTCAAAGGGTCATATTTTTTTATAAATGCCAAATTTCCCTCCTAAAAAAGATGTCGTCAATGTCCTCGACGAGCGCGAGGAAGCAGATCCCAGCGCGACCCCATTGACCAAGCAATCGCTGGAGATTTTGATTGCGGAAAAATCGGGCACGATCATCCAGAGCCTCAAGAGGACGCTGTTCTGCGTCATTGCCGATGAGCCGCGCAAGGCCAAGGTGCCCGCGATCATCCGCACGGGCGAGTACGACGTCGTGCACAGCCAGTGGGTTATCGACTCACTTCAAGCTGGAAAGCTGATTCCATTCGAGCCCAAGTAAGTTTTATACGTATTATTTTTTTTTTATCAACTAATGAATATATTTTGGCATTAGGTACATGCTCATGGCCAAACCCGAGACAGCACAGGGTTTTGCGCGCACGACGGACGAGTTTAGCGACAGCTACACCGACGACGTGACAGCCGAGGAGCTCCTCGAGACGCTGGGCAAGATGTCGGCGAGTTCGTCGCATGGCCACTCGCAGTCAGAGTTTAGTCTCAAGCGATCGCACCAGGTGTTCTCTGAGGATCCCGAATGGGTACTGATAAACATAGTGATCTTTCCTGGTTCTCACCTTTTTCTCTAGGGGCTGTTTGAACGAGTCTGCGTGCTTGCCCTTGCACAAGAAGATGTCGTTACTGCAGAGGACCCGTCGGCAATGCAAATCGATCGGGTACAGAGCCAACTGCTTTCGTCTCAGTAAGGAAAAAAATGCATCTCTTTTTAAAAATAAAAAGTTTTTCTCCGTAGACAAGAAATCACCCTTGCAAAAATGCTATCGCGGGCGGCAATCGTTCATCCGACCGTCATTACTTTGCCGAGCGACATCGCGGACTCTGCCATCCTGCTAAAGTACTACTTGAAACCTATAAACTTTTTTTTTTTTTTTTTTTTTTGACATTTATGCAATAGATCCTTTTTGGACGCGTACAAAATGCACTTGACTCACGTCCTTTTGCAACGCAACGACAATGTCGAAAGGGAATGGGCTAACAAGGTGCTCTGTGCTGCTCTGGGTGAGCGGAGTGCACACGCGATCAAGCTGGTCGACACGCCCTGGGTGAATTCTGCCATCGAAGCGGGTGAATATTGAACATTGAACTCTTAAGAACTGTAAAGAAATAAGATTGATTTCGAGGCTGTACACGCGTTGTGGGGTGGAGTGGGTGTGGGGTGGGTGTTTGGGGTGGGGGGACAAAGAAAAAAAGTCATCATCTAAACGTATCGGAGCTGCGACGCCGTAAATACAGGCGGCTTCCACTCGACGCACGCAGGATCAATTTTCGTTTTTTGTTTGAACATGCTCTTCTTGTAGTCTACAAAAGGAGTGCACGTTTTTAGAATTCACAAAGCAAAGAAAATACGCTACCTTCGCGATGCTTTTCCGAGATGCAAAAGATATAGTTGCCCTTGTAGTACTTGAGCATGTTCATCGCCGTGAGTGTGTGCAAGACGTCTTCAATGGTGATCCCCGTGAGCTTGCTCACATCTTCGATGCTCAGCTCGTCACCCATGTCTTCCACTGCCAAATATAAATAATATTAACAACGACAATAAAAAGGAAGCAAACATACACAAAGTCATGATCGTGTCAAACCAGTAGCTGCGGTAGCTGAGAAGGCCGAGATCAGAGAGAGGCTTCTCGGGTGATCCCGTCTTGTTTTCGATCTTGCTGAGCTGGTAGCTAAAGTCTGTTTTACCATACGGGATTTATTGTATTGGGGGCTTTCAACTCGTTCAAAAAAAAAAAAAAAAAAATACCAATCAGCAGCTTGCCGTAGCCCTTGCGCTGGTGCTGTGGCAACGTCAGGATACACGCCAAGTTGTAATTTTGAGCCGAGTCTTTCTCTTTGGAAAAGTAGCCGACGATGTGGGAGCCCCTTGCGTCCGTCTCGGTCATGACTGAGTCGGGGGGTGTCACAAAAAATTAAAACAAACAAAAAAAAACAAAAAACGCGGTACCATAAAATAAAAAGGGATCCACGTCGTAGTACAGGGTCTTGTGGTCGAGGAAGAGTTTGGACAGAAGACAAAGGTTGCGACAATACGTCTTTTGCTTGTGCCCGTCCAGCTCGAAGAACGACAACGAGCTGAACCAAAAAAATTTAACATGACCATAAAACAGTAAGGCGATCCAATTATACCCTTTCCGATAAATTTCGTTGCCAGGAGGGTGATGCAGAGAGCATTTCGCACGATGCCGTGACAGTTGGTGTTTTGAGGAGGTGTATTTGAGGCAAAACCTAAATTTAAAAAAAAAAAAAAAGTTTGACACAGGGAGCTTTATTCGCAACACCATACTCGCAGACGTAGAGGACGTCGACACTTTCAAACTCTTCGGGGTAGGGGCTGAAATACCATGCCTCGACGAGATGGCGTCCGATCTCGATCGAGTTGATGTTTTTGACGCGTGCAACTTCTTCGGGACGCGAGGTCATGGAGCCACCTTGGCTCAGGCGCTGCAAGTCCTCTTCGAGGGTCATGTTGGCCGACGGGTCTGCACCGTCCATTTCGTCGTCAGACTCGCCTGCCTCCTTCTGTGCATCATCTTTGGACGCCGAGCCTGCTGCCGCTGACGACGACGAGGCTCCCGTTGTGTCCATCGCGTCATCGTCGTCGTCTTCATCATCGTCATCGCGATCGCCGCCCCGCCGGTTGTTATTGTTGTGGCCATCCTCGTTATCGTCTTCGTCATCGTCGTCGTCGTGCATGTGGCTGCCATCCATCGTTGATTTCGCACGACCGCCGACACTGCTGCTACCGTCCCCCTTTGCCCCCGTGCTGCCCTCAAGGTCCATATCTGCTATCGACGCTGCCATCGGCGTTGACGTCGCCCCCTCCATAAAGTCATTCTGCAGGGTAGACGGACTTGATGACGGTGTCCCTTCGTCGGCTGCGCTCGAGGCGAGCTGCGCCAACTTGGATGTTTTCTTGTTTCGCGAGGTTTCCTCGCCCTTTTTCTTCTTGTCCTGCGACCGATTAAGTAAGCAAAAACAAAAGCAGGCACTGTTTGACCGACCAACCTCTTTCTTCTCATTGCCGGGTTGCGGGAACGTGATGCGGCTGGGAACAGACACGTCCAGCCGATCCACCGTGATCCACTCGTCTAGACGCTTGTTAAAGTCGACATAGTGCACATAGTACGCTAAATAGAATGAGACAGAGAGAGCAATAAGAGGGGGGGGGTTGTCACAGGTGACGGCGCCTAGTTACCAAGGGTGCCATCATCCACCTTGTTCTTGATGGCGACGATTTCAGCGGGTTGCCAGGTGCTTTCGCCGCGCTTGAACACGGGCAGCTTGGTGCCCACCGGCAGGTACCCAGTCGAGCGGAAATGCGCCAGTAGTTTGGCCGAATCGATGGCTTTTATCAGCGCAACGCGCAAAGAAAAAGAGTCAACGTGCAGAGAACGTTCGAGAAGGTCACGTACCAGCAGGAGGCGTCCCAGTCCGGAAAAGGGTTGCCGGGCGGCCCGTCGCGGGCGAGCCGACGTCCTTGGCCGCGGCGGTGGCGGCGCCCTTGCCCTTGGAGGGCGTCGAGCTGGGCGTGATGGGCCCTTGGTGGTGCGGCCGACCAGGACTGGGCGACACTGTAGATGATGACGGGGGGCGGCCTCCACGAGTCATCTGGACAGAGAAAAAAAAATTTTTTTTAGCGTCCGCCGCTTGCCAAAAAAATCCTAAAAAAAGGCGCAAGGTCAGCAGGCCCATATCCAACACGTCTGTTGTCGCAGGCGCATTTCTCAGCACAGTAATAAACAGCAGCAAGTGGCAAAAAAAAAAACAAGCAAAACGAGTGTTGACCGCGGCCATGTTTTGAATGGGAGACGGACTTGGTTAATCATGGCTTCTGGTCACACTGCTGAAGCATCGGACGCCGCCGCAGCCGCCGCCGCAGCAGCAGCAGCAGCAGCAAGGGAGGAGGAGGATCAGCGGACTGTGGTGATGATGTTGCTTGTGGCCGTGCGTCTGATGGCGGTGCTGATGGCCACGGGGTACATCCATCCCGACGAGTACTTTCAATCACCCGAGGTGGTGGCCGGGGAGGTCTTTGGTATCCACACGCAGCGCGCGTGGGAGTTTGACCCGTCGGATGCGCCGGCTAGGTCCATCGTGCCGACGTATGTGATCTCTGGGCTGCCGATGCTTTTGACGTCGTTCTTCGTGCCTGGTACGTAATGACGCTGACTTTGCTGAGCTGAACCCTACGGTACGTTGCAGAGATGATCGCCAGCTCTATGGCAACGTATTGGCTTGTCAGGTTACCGCGGTTAAGCGCGCTGCTGATGTCTCTGATGGTGGACTACTGCCTCACCCAGACAGGGCTGGCGCCGGCCAAGGAGAGGGGTGTCTCCACCGCGTGGTTTCTGTACGCGACCTCGTATGTGACATGGGTCTTCCTCGTCAGACCGCTGTCCAACGGGATCGAGGCCGTCGTCGTCGTGCTGTGTCTCACAGTCATATTTAGCCACCATCAAAACGACGCGTACAAGGCCGCGGTCCGCCTCGGAGTTCTCTTCACCCTCGGCGTCTTTACGCGCATCACTTTTGCAACCTTTGTCCTGCCATTGGGGGCCTCGTTTCTGTGGAACGTGTACGCCGCCGAGCGGAGGATGGTTAAAGTCGTTTCGCTCGCCGTTGTCGGCTCCGTGGCGGTCCTGGCCACAACACTCGCCCTGGCCTCGATCGACTCGCTGTATTTTGGGACCATGCGGCTTGTTTCGGCGTCGACAGGCACGGCACTGACTCTTCACAGCATTTTTGATACTGCCTCGCTCGACCTGTTTTCCCTCTCTTTTGAGGTACTCTGGCAACTTCTTTCTTTTTTTTTTTAAAAAAAGAAAAACTTGCAACAAAACTATTTTTACTCTAGGGCCATCTCACGCTCACGCCGGTAAACAATCTCCTCTACAACACAAACTTTGCAAATCTGGCCCTGCACACAATCCATCCACGGTGGCTCCACGTGGCAATCAACCTGCCTATGCTCTACGGCCCTCTGGCCGTTCTTGCGGTTTACGAGCTGATTGGTCTCCTAAAATGGTTTGTTGCGACGTCTGCTTGGCGGCAACCGTGGCCACTCCGGGGTCTGTCTGTTGGCGAAGGTAACCGTCTTTACACTTTGGCTCGAATATAAAATGTTTGTGTGCACATAGTCGCAGCACTTTGCTGCATCGTGCCCACCTGTATGTTGTCGCTTGTGCCGCATCAGGAGCCGCGATTTCTGGTGGCGTTGGTCGGGCCGATGGTCCTTGCGCTATCACATGCCTACGACAGTGTGCAGACAGGACCACAACACAAAGGACTCAAGCGGCTGATGTCCACCTGGCTCGCGTTCAACCTGCTCGCGGGCCTCGTCTACGGCGTGCTCCATCAGGGTGGCGTCGTGCCCGCAATGGAGACGGTCTACAGCGACATCTGCTCCTCCGCCTTGTCCCCAAACGCATCCAGCACTGACTGGCACATTGTGTTTGCGCACACGTACATGCCGCCGCACCATCTCCTGCCGCGTCGCGCAGGATCGCTCGTCCCAATGTGCTTCCCTGATGACGCCAGCAGCCACCTCATGCTCAGTGATCTGGCCGGCGCCCACGAGCACGAGATCGCCGCGTTCCTGCTGGGACTCCTTGGCAACAGCACTCGTGTCATCCTCGTGTCCTCTGGCGTCTCTGGGCTGCCAGCTGCACTGCAGCAGCACCACCAGTTGACCTTGGCTCCGATCCACTCACTGGGACCCCACCTCTGCCTCGAGAAGGCCCCACTCTACCTCCAAAACGCCCTAAATATCGATAGTTGGTCCGTCCTCGTCACGGAAGTTTTCCCTGCGTAGATTACAGTATAGTTGGTTTCATGACCTTGCTGCAGAGCTGCTGCTGTTGCTGCTGGTCGACGATGACAGCGCCTGCGGCGGCGGCGGCCTTTGCACTCGCGTCGCGACCTTGAGCACGAGCGCCAGCGACTCGGGCGTGACGTTGAGCCGGAGTAGCTCGAGCAACGTCTGGACCATCTGCTCGTCCATCCGCACGCCCACCTGCTCGCTCATCGCAATCAGCTCGTCAATCATCTTGCGCTCCATGCTGTCCATCGTCGGCGAGGGCAGCGGCTGCAGCGACATCGTGCCCGGGAGGAACTGAAGGTGCACTTACCAACTGAACTGGCGCCTTCATCAGAATGACGCAACCGAGTGCAAGACCCAGGGCAACCAGTCGGCTTCACTCGCTGGTTGTGCTGGTCGTGCTCGTCGCCGCGGCGGCCACGGGCCCGGACGGTGCGAGCGCGCTGCCCAGCTGGGGCACGTCCATTGCCGCCACGTGGGTCAACACGATGGGCTGGACGCTGTGGGACGTGGGCAGCGGCGGCATGCCTCCGAACCTGGTATCGGGCGTGGGACTGGCCCCTGCGACGTACGTGAGCGCGGCCGACGGCACGACGCTGCAGATGCTGGGCCCCGGCGGCATCGAGTCGTTCGACTCGGTGGGGCAGGTGTGGCTGGACGACAGCAACAGCTCTGTTGTTCCCTTGGACCTGCCCCGCATTGCCCCTGCGTCATGCACGGCCACGGACGGCACTGCCTGGGTCGTCTTTGGCGGCCAGAGCACCACGGGCGAGCTCATGGACGACCTCTGGATCAACGCGGGCCTCGGCGGCGGGTGGACGCTGTACAGCGGCAACGGCGCCGCGCCCTCGCACGCACCGCCTAGCATGCTGCTCCCCGGTGCACGACGAGGCGCGCGTCTCTTCTGCGTCGACGCCAGCACGCTCGTTCTCTTTGGTGGCGTGGCCGTGAGCGCAGCCGACGGAACGACCCTCGTCGTCATGAACGACGTCTGGGAGTTTGACATTGCCACGTCGGCGTGGTCCATCCTCGTCAACGCCACAGCCCCCGAGGGCAACTACGCCGGAGACCAGGGCGTGCCAAACGCCGCCAACAGCCCGCCTGCCCGTGAGCTCGCGGCCTCTTGGTTCTGGGCAGCCAACAATGCGATCTACGTCTTTGGCGGCTCCAACAGCCCCTCGGCCATCGTCTTCTTCAACGGCTCGGTCGTCTCGTTGCCCACAAGGACGCAGCTCCTAAGCGACATGTGGCGGCTGGACCTCGCCACGCAGCAGTGGGTGTGGCTCGGCTGCGGCAAGGGGTCCGAGCAGCTGTCGTCGTCAACCTTGTGCCCGTTGCCGCGCTCGGCCGCCACACCGCTCTACTCCAACCAATCCACCACCGTTGAAATCTTTGGCGGCTTCCACGCCACATCCGCTGGATCTGTTATCATCGGCAGCGACCTCTGGAGTTGGGATCCGTCCACCGCTGACGCCACTGGCAGCATCACCGACGGCAGCTGGCTACAGTATGGGTTTGACGACTACCGCTCGAGCATCTGGTTTGTCGAGATGGGCGACACGCCCGAGGAGCTCCTCTCGGCCGCCGTCCCCGCCGCGCCCGGCTGGGTCGATATCAACGGCAACATGTACGTCGCGGTCAGCAACGGCGACGTGTTTGGCTTTTCGATCACGAGGGACTACATCAAGTGGACGGCCACCTGCATCCTCGTCTTTGTCGTGTCCTTTTCTGGCTCAATGCTCGCAATGCTCGTCCTGCCGCGCCTGCTCCTGGAAAAAGACACAAACAAGGCGTGGAACCAGCTCGTCGTGACCGTTGTCATCGTCTCTCCCAGCATCCTCAACGTCTCCTTTGACGCTCTCTTTGTCCTCCTCGTCCCCAACCTCAACTGGCACATCCGCGGCGCCCTCGTGGGCTTCCAGGTATTTAAAAGCTGCCTACTACTGACCTATTGACCAGAGTAATTTTTATTTTTATTTTTTTTTTTTTTTAGCTCCTTCCATCCGTCGTCCCAATCCTGTTTGGCCTTTACAACTCGGTCATGTTCCTCAGCAGGCAGCACCTCTCCGTTAGCGCCCCCGATTTCCCTGTTCTTCACTCGGGCGATAATCCGATTGTCTTTGCACTCATCCGTGTTACGTGGTGGCTCTTCCAGGTAAACCCTTTTCTTTTTCGAACCGCACGGTTTTCTTATTGTGTATGTGCTAGGCGATCATCATCTATTGCGTTACGCTGTCTTTTGTGCTCACGATGATTTCTTTCTACATCATGTGCATCGCCATCTCATGGACCACGCGACTCGTGTTTTGTGCGCCCTTTTACGGCCCAACATTTGGTGACATCATCCCACGAAGGCAAAATACAAAGGTAGAAAAAACATATTTATCCCTTTTTCATCCTAAATAAGTCTTGTTTCAGCCAAGGGCATCTGACGTGTACGACCACAGCGCCATTGACCTGGTCTTTGCCTTTGAGTTGCTCTTGAGGACCCTCCCCATCTTTGTGATTGAGTGCGTTTCTGTGGCGGGTTACCAGCTCGATGGTCAACCCAAGGCGATCGCAGGGTTTGCAATCTTCTTTTCTCTCTACATGCTCCTCATGGGCATTTATTCAATCATCAAGAGGCTGTCGTAGTGTGTACTTCTCGTCTTCTTCTCTTCTTTTGTACATGCATGCAAAAAAAAAAAAGAAAGAAAGAAAGAAAGAAAATTATCGATTATGCAATGACACATCCATTTGTCGCCTCGTCCGACTTGGCCTGTTTCGCTTGCTTTGAATCAGCCGCGGACTGATCCTCTGCCGGATGCGTCTTTGCCTCTGCGAGCTCTCGCAACTTGACAATGTTGTCTATTGCCCCAAAGCGTTATTTTTTATAAAAAAATTCAATTTGTCCAACGTACTGAGCAAGATCTTGGAGGTCCCGACAAGGTCAGACGTGAACACGGCCAGGACAGAGTTGCTCATGGTCGTCATGAACGTGAGGTGAGCCTCGTCGGGGCTGCCCTCGACCGGCTGCACAATGAAACCCGACGGGCCAATCTCCGCGCGCAAAAAGTCGCCCCGTTCAGGGATCTCTGGTGTGACGACCGACCGGAAAGCGACGACATAAGAGAGCGAGAGGGCAGTAGGCACACGCACCGAGTACACCAGCGAAATGTCCATGGCGTTGGGTCCCTGCCGGGTTGGGCTTGCCCTGACAAAAATAAAAGTAAGGATTTAATTTTTTATTATTTTCTTACTTTCGGAATGGCTTCATTGTCTCGTGAATCAAACTGCAGTTTTCGTTGATGGCACGTGCAATGACAATGTCGCTCGAGATCAGGTCCCATGATCGGCGGAGTGCCCAGTTGGTGATGATCTTGAAGAGCCGCGAACCCGATGTCTTGATGGCCACATCCATGCGCACAATCGTGCCTGATCCGCCCTCCTCCAACATCGTCAGGCGGATCCCGTCCGTCTCCTCCACTTTCTGCCATCCAGCGCGCCCTCGCATGATCGTGAGCGAGCTGATGTTGGCCAGGTGGATGTCGTACGCCACTGACTCGTCCCAGACGACGGCAAGCTTGTCTTTTAGGAGACGGATGGCGCGGCGATCCAGACGAAGTTTGCGCCTGGCAGATGCCTCGAGCGCCTGCTGCGATTCCCTCTCGGCCTGGCAGAGAATGCGCGGCAAGTTGGCATGTGCATTTATCATCAATTTTTTGTCGAGCGTGTGAACCGCTATTTTTGCAGAGGTCAAAAAAAAAAAAAAAAAAAAATGAAAAAAGAAAAAGGAAAGAAACAAAATAAACACACCGACAAGGGTCAGATAGCCCGAGTTGATGTGCTTCATTTCGCCTCCGCCAACAGGATACGCGTCGATGCGAACGCCGACCTCGAGAGAGCTGCTAAAGGTGTTGTTGACCTGAGCACTAGAGCACAAAAAAGAAAATTGAGTACGAAGAGTTGAAGAAAACACACTGTACCGAATAAAGACGCGGTCGCCAGTCTTTGCAGGCGCAATGAAAGCGACATCGTCAATGCTGCGCAGCGTGCAAAATCCAGCGCGAAGTCGCGATGAGGCCATCGTTGCGGCGTTGCACATCCACTCGAGCACTTGGCCGCCAAAGAGCGTGCCGTGGTGGTTGGTCTGGTTTGCAAACACAAGTTCGGTGCTCTCAACGTAGGTGACGGCCATTGGGATGGAGGGTCTTTCTTTTGCATCGTTACTTAAAGACGTGTTTGCGCTGCCGCCCGACTTGCTGCCGAGTGCTGACGGGGTCCCTACATTGGATGCCGTTGAATCAGAAAAAAAACACGTGGTTTGCCATTATACGATCCAAGCCCGCATAGGACGCGGTGCGCACACGCTCGATCTCGTCGAGCTTGCTGGCCGTCTCCTTGATGGCCTTCTTGCGGTTGAGGCGGACTTGCCTGCGTCGCTCGGCCGCCTCGTACTCGTGCTTCTCCTCGGCCGACTCGGGCGTGACCGGCGGCAGCTTGACCTTTTGCCCATCGCGATCGAGGGCGACAAAGGTAAAGTAGGCCGTCGAGCACACGCGCTTCTTCTCGCCCGAGTCCATGTCCTCCACCTCGACGCGGCACAGGATCTCCATGCTCGTGCTAAACACGCGCGACACAAAGCTTTCGATCAGCACGATGCAGCCGACCTCGACGGGCTCGTGGAACTCGAGATCGTCCATGTTGGCCGTCACCGCAGGGCACCTTTATTTTTGTAAGGAATGAAGGTCCAATGTCCTTGTTTACGTGCATTGTTTAACGTTTTCAGTACGTACTTGGCAAGCTTTTCCGCCGCCAGACAGGCCGTGCTGTCCATCCACTTGAGCAGCGCACCACCACTGGCCACGCGTGGGTTGCGCACGTCGCCATCGGCCGGTTGCACGAGCTTGGAGCAGCGCACACGGGTCTGAACCGCCATTACAACCAACTAGGAGAGCGTCGGTTAGTAACCTATCTCAGTGGACTGCACCAGTGATGAAGAAAGAAAAACATAGCAATTTTCAACCGTAAAATGGAGGCCAAGCTCAAGGCCCGTGTCAACGGTGACGCAGAACGACTGCGGGCCATGTTTGCGCCCATCCCTGCGCGCGAGGTCAACCAGGCCGTGCACGATGCACGTGTCCGCTTCTGGTCTGACGTGATCCTCACGGATGACGTCGACGCGGCGGCAGGCGGCGGCGGCGGCGGCGGCGCGGGCCTGGTGCTGGACGTGGACGAGGCGCTGGCAAAACGGTGGGTGCACGAGAGCCTGCGGCCGCAGCCAAAGGGGATCGGTCTCGTCATAAAGGCGCTCGAGCAGCAGAGCGAGCTGGAGAGCGAGACCACGTGGAGGCGGCGGATGACGTGGAGCTTCACCGCGAGGGCGTCTGTCGCGATCGCTGCATCGGTCATTGGACTGATTGCGTCGACCCTGTCGGATGGGGCGGCCACTGCCCCAGATGCAACAGGGCGCTACGTCCGCGTCAAGCTCGTCGAGGCCACGGCACGGCAGCTCGTGGGTAAATGCCGTCAGCACAGCCAGAAGGATGGGGACACGACGACGACACTGTTCGATATGAACCAGCTGCAAGCGATGGCGCCGCAGCTGTCGGCCAGCGAGCTCAAGCTTGTGCTCGAGTACCTCCAGTTCCAGAAGACCGTCTTGGTCCGGTCAGTGACCGATACATCTGTGGTAATTGTCACTTTTTTAAGAAATAAAAAAATTAATTATTGAGTACTCTGCAGCTCGTCAAAGTCGCCCAAAGCGATGACGGGCAGCCCGTGACGATCTCCCAGGAAGACATGCGCCTCTACATCCTCAAGTCGACGCTGGAAAAGCTGAGGCAGCAACTGGCCCAGCTCAACGCCGAGTACGACAAGCGCGTACTGGAGGCCCAAGCCGCCTTCAATCGGGCCAGAACTAAAGGTTGTTTTTTTTTTTCCCCTTTGTAAGGGAAAACCTTTCTAAGTATTTTGCTATTAGATGAAAAATTAACGGCCGCCAAGTACCATTTGCAGCGGAAAAAGCTCGTTCGCGAGACGATCCAGCGGCGCGAGCTCTCGCTGAATAACCTTGAGAGCCTGTATCTGCAGATCGTCGAGTCTAAGCAGACCATTGACGTCGTGCAAGCAATGAGCGCGGGCACGGCGGCACTCAAGCACCTGCTCGCCGCAGACCTCAAGATTGACAACGTTGACAAGGTCATGGAGGACATGCAGGACGCCATGGCCGATGCCAAGGAGGTGAACGACGCCGTCTCGCAGCCCGTCAACAGCCCCGACGTCGTGATTGACGACGACGAAATCGAGATGGAGCTGGAGGAGCTCATTGCCATTGAGAAGGAGAAACAGCTCGCAAGCCTACCGACGATCAGCACAGACGACGGTTCTCTCGAAGCATCACTTTCCGGACTGAATCTGAACGACAAAGACACGGAAGGCGCTGAGCGCACAGAGAAGACTAAGCAAACGGCTTCACTGCAGGCGGCATAATCATTTTTCAATAAATTTCTGTTTTGAGAGGACAAAATACGACGACAACGAAATAACTCTTTCAATGAATGACGAACGTAGAGAAAAGCAGGTTTTGAGCATGGTCTGAGGTGATATGGAAATGAGTGCTTTTTTCCTCCCCTTGAATGTATTGCGACTGATATATGGGTGGTGGTGGTTCTCTGTTGGACCCGTTAAAAAAATAGTTAGGCAGCCACGGGCTCGTCCAGGGAGTTGCGCGGTGATGTTGACGTGTTGGCATCGGGTGCACTTGATGCAGAGGTGGCGGAGGGTGAGGATGTCGTGCTTTTTCGCTTGAGCGAGAGCGACTGGAAGCTGGCTTTGGCCATGGACGACGCGAGGATTTCGCTCAGGCACACGGCCAGATCCAACTCTGCGGGCCCAAACGCCGTCAACCGGTAGATATCCACAACACCCAAGACGTGCTGCAATGCAGACAAAGAAAGATTGGGAACACTTCAAACAGTAAACAATAAAGTACCTTGGTAGTGATGGGCACAGTAGAGCTCGGCGTGAGCGCGGGCGACGCGGTAGGCGATGTGCCTTCGGAAGGAACTGCCAGGGACGGTTGCTTCTTGCTCAAAGCCTTTGCACCCGTGTCGTTCTTTGGCCGAAGAATGGGCACAATAAGACGATGACCGGGCCTCTGCACGTGCTGGAAAGCGCGGGGACCCGACTGAGTTGTGCTTGTGAAAGCACTCTGCACTTCGTGAGAAATAGGCAGCTGCTGGCGCTTGAACAGGGTTCCGTCCTTTTGGACTTGCGCCTCACCACTCTCAGCCTCGACTTTTTCGGCGCTAAAAAAAAAAATTTTTTTTTTTTTGTCAGAGGGGTTCAACCAATCAAACAACACACCTCTTGGACTTTTGAATGCTTGGGCCCCACGAATGAAGTTTGTCGTGCGACTTGCTCATAGTTGCGAGGAGGATCGTGTGCGCGCCAAAGACCTTTTTGAAGAAGGGGGGCACCTGAGCAAAGATCCACGAGGCGTCGTCGTTGCTCTCTTGCAGCAGCATGGACGCCAACTGCAGCAAGCACACCGATTTGGTGAGAAGTCGCTCCGTCTCTGTATAGCGCACTCGCCGCCCGTGCGCGATATTCAACTGCAGTTGCGACGACGAACTGAAAAAAAATATAAAAAAAAAAAAAATGGAAGATGAGTTGATACTTTCTTTTTTGAAAAACATACCTGTCAAAGATCATGCCAAACTGCTGCTGTCCATTGCTGCCAGAGTTAGAGATAGAAGGTGCTGCTGCGATAAGCTCGGGTTCTTGGAGCGTGCTTGCGGTGAGCTGCCGTGCCAACGTCGAGTCCAACTCTGGGTACCAAGGGTAAATGCCGTCGACTGTGTCATCATCGCTCTCGTTGATCCTTTCCAACGACGACACAGATGGTGTTCGACCATGTGTGGACGCAGACTTTGGCTATTCAAACATGCAGCGTCAGAGCACGGCACCAGACTCAGAGCAACATACAGAATTGTTGGCAGAGCTGATCTTGGTGATGAGGCTCCCGGGGATTGTCACGGTGCCAGAGGCGACGCTGAGACGACGCTGCTTCAAGATCAGCTGAGCGGCATCACGAGCTGCAAGATCGGGGGCCTGACCGGGGACAGCCTGTCGTTTCCTCTCTTCGAGCATAGCTTGCCATTTCTAAATAAATAAAAAGAATGGAGTTTTTTTTTTTAATCAATACCTTTCAATCAAGAAATCGACTCTTACCACACGATTCTCGGTCAGATAGTCGGTGAATTCGGAGAGTCCGGTGAGGTACTTGCTGACAATGTTTACAAATGGCTGGACGATAAAGTCCTGAAATCCAATGGCGATCTGCGGCTGGAGCGTTTTATCGCGGTCCATGTTTGGAGACGGGGCCAGATTGTTGAGCTTTTCGAGGTCACCCTGGAGGAAAAACTCTTCGACGACGGCATCTGACCACTTTTTTGCCATGTCCCAAGGGCGAGCGGGGTTGGAGACATCCGCCATGTGCAAAATGGCGTTGAGGATGAGTGGTTTGTGTTCGGCTGTGGGAAACAGTTAATAAAGAACACTCTCTCTCCCTCGACGCTCACCATCGGGAGGACCCTGGTTGCGATCGTAGGACTCGACAAAGTTGGTAAACTTTTCGCGCAGGTCAAAGTGAAGGGAGATGTCGGTTGCGAGAATTGCTAAAAAAAAAAAAGGTCAATATTTGGTGTGTGTTTTTTTTGGTCTCAAACTTACCTTTGATGATGATGGATCGCACACACTCGTACTGTTTTTGCGACAGGTGGCGAAAAATCCCGTGTTTGGCCGCGAGTGCAAACGTCATGGAGCACGAGTAGTTTTCGAGGACAGAAATGTCGTTGTACATGATGGCCACCTTGGTCGACGCGTGCACCTGGTACAAGTTGTTGACGCCGGGATGTGCAAGATCGTGGCACAGCGCTGCAATTAGGATCGCGAGCAAGTCGAGCTTGGACATTCCATAATCGCCTCCGAGTTGGAAGAGGACATAGTGCACAATCTAGAAACACACACACACAAAAAAAAAAAATTTTTTTTTTCATTCAAGAGCTCAAGTGTTTGAGCTGAAATACCTGGAAGATATCAAAGCCGTGCAGGAACGAGTGGTAGGGATTGTCAAAGTAACCGCGATCGACGTCGACAACAAACGCGAAAAACTCGTCTTGAGAAATGTTCTAAAAAAAAGAAATTAGGAGCGAGACGCATGCGAAGCCACGTACCAGAAAGCTCAGCAGGTTGAGTTTTTCAAAGGCTGCGACGACAAGCGCATACAACTCGCGGCGCTTGTACGACCACACGTCCAGTTTTAGTCCGAACGGGTTGACTGCGCCAGACGAGTACTCTTTCAGCAACTACAAGTCATATATGCCACCATCAGAAAACCGAGCTCCTCCTCTCAGCGCTAGATCGTACCCGCTTGCTGTACTTTGTGTCGGTTGGTGTGTTGTTGTGCATGACTTGCCGGACGCTAAAGCTGTTGAGCGGGACTTTGTTTCCAAGGACATTGTTTTCAACACGCGTGCTGGTGCTGGTGCTGGTGCTGGTGCTGGCCTGATTGCCTGTTGCGGCACCACTGCTGCTGCTTGTCGCTCCTGCCCCCGCTGTCAAAGGGCTCTGAGCAGAGCTGTGAATGCAAAAGCGCATGGTGTAGATTTATTTAGTACGACCACGATAGGCACGAGAAAAAAGGGGGAGGTTGCTTACTTTAGGTTGCTGCGCTGTTGTCGCCCCATAGACTTGTTCTCCTGCTCCTGTGGTCCCTTTGCTTGTGCTTTACGGAGCACTGCTTTGAGGACACGGTGTCAACAAAAAAATTCTCCACCATTCTCTGCAAGCTATACGACACAGCAAAAACAGCAGAACGAAAAAAAAAAAGGACCCAATGGAGAAGAAACGACAACGTAAGACAGTTGGGCGGAGCACGCCTAGAGACGACGCCAAGGCGCGGTGCAACAAACTGAAAAACGCAGAAAAAACAGCCATCGAATATTATGTGCCGCACTTCCAAAAATGGCCACCATACCAAGTGCGATCGTGGATGGTAGCTAAAAATAGCCCACTGACTCCTCTTGGCTAACCGAGGAAACAACAACGCAGTGCTGATGTCCTCTGTGACCGTGGGCGGTCTGAAGGGCGCGCGGTTTGTGTCGGAGATTGGCAAGGCGGCGGAACGTCTCGAGGTTGAGCGCAAGAGCCTGGTTGATCTGGACAACACAATCAAGTCGCTCGCCGCGCTCAAGCAGGACTTGTCCTTGCGCGTGCTCGAGCTGCAGCAGCTGCAGCGCTCGGCATTGCAGGAGACCGAGGCAAAGCTGTCCAAGGCAAAGCTCGGCAGACGCCCCAGCATCTATTTGGGCGACGTGCTCGGCCCCAACGCGACGGCCAAGGTTTGCTGTGGTAGAAATGTGTGGGCTGAAAAACAAGCGACCCGGTAGGAGGACACGGGCGACGTCCTGCGCATCTGGAACGACCTCAACTTTGAGGAGCCCTCAAAGGGCGTGACCGTGTTCAAGAAATCAACGCCCGAGGAGGTCATCAAGCTGACGCTGAAAAAATACAAGATCAATGATGACGCAAAAAAGTACATCCTCATCGAGGTCGTCGGCGCAGGTTTGTTTGACCATTCGACGTTGCTTTTTTATCTGATCCCCGAGTTTACTGCCAGACGAGCGCATCGTCACGGACCCGCCGCTCGCGCTCAAGATGTCGCTGGAGGCCAAGGGCATCGAGGTCAAGTTTTTCATTTCCAAGCGTGTCAAGGAGGGCGCCATCCGTGTCTACTACGACAATGCCCAGGGCGAGCCCTTCAAGAGCCTCTTTGTCAACAGCGAGACGACCAACGTCGAGGTCATCAAGGAGACCGTGCGCAAGTTCAATCTGCCCGACCAGAACCCCGAGGCCTACAACATCGTCCTCATCAATGGCGAGGGTACGTTTTTGCTTTGTCCATGTGTTTTTTAATTTTATTTTATTGATTCCTCTGTCCTAGTTGAACGAGTTCTTCCGTCATTTGAAAAGCCGTACGACATCGTTGCCAAATGGACGCGCCGTGGTGAGGGCGACCTGATCAAGCTTGAGCTGCGAAACATCCACGCAAAGACGGACACCTCTGGAAAGTCGCCAAAGAAGCCCCGTTACAGCAATGTTGGTTCCGCAAGTGAGCTCAAGGAGCTCAAAAAGGCGCCCGAGAACGACTTTTGCGCAGACTGTGATACCGCGGATCCAGATTACATTTCAATCACATTCGGCACGTACATTTGCCGCCAGTGTGCAATGCTGCACCAAGCCCTCTCTGTCGTACGCTGACTCGTCCTGTCTTCCTTTTTTTTTTCTAAAATGCAAAAAAAAAAAAAAAGGTCTCACTGCAAGCAGACACAAAGAGTCTCGTTCGCCCGATCCTCTCGGTTGTGCGCCCTGTGCAGATGTTCCCATGGCCCACTCACTTGCTTGAGCTCATGTCCAAGCTTGGAAACGGTCCCGCGAACCTCTTCTGGGAGAACCGTCTTGTCTCGATGGGCCACAAGAAGACGACGCCAAAGGACCCCATGTAACTTTGCAATTCTCTTTTTTTTTTTCTCTCCGCCAGTCTAAAGTAAATCATTTATTTCCAGGGATGTGAGGGAGACGTATCTGATCAAAAAGTACATTGATCGGTTGTTTTGTCCTGCCAACTTGAGCGACTTTAACGACAAGGCGCTCTTTGCCGCGATCGAGAACGACAATGTCGTCAAGATTCACCAGCTGCTCGCGTACGGTGTCAGTCCAAACGTCACCGGCGGCAAGCTCTTCACCTCTCCTCTGCACTACACTTGCAAGTCGGGCAGCGTCACGGCTTCCATCCTCCTCCTCTACGCTGGGGCCAATCCATGGTTTGCACCGCTTTTAAAAACCGTTTATTTGATTTTCCGTATTTTTCGTATTTTTTTCTTTATTCAGCGCCGACGACAACAATTTCCAGACCCCGCTGTTGTTTGCCGCCGAGAAGGGCGACCCCGATTTTATCGAGATCTTGAAGGACTTTCAGGTTCGGAATATTTTCAGTGTTTAGTTTCTTACGTTTCCGTGGGGCCTTAGACTTACTTCCAATCGTCCATCCGCGGATTCCGTCAGATCGACAAGTACAAGACCGAGATCACCCTGGCCAAGATGACAGCGCTCGAGTGGCGCAAGCATTGGGGCGACCTCCTCCTGCAACGGGACAAGCGTGCGAACGCGACCACTGCCGAACGTCTGACCAACTTCCATGCGGACGAGGCCTTTGCCAAATCGCTCATCCCCGCGTATCAGGAGGCGACCTACCGCGAGATGATCGAGGTCTATACCAAGCTTTTCCCTGTTCCCCCTTACGGTAATGGAAAAAAAAAATTTTTTTTTCTGTGATTCGATCTCATACCCGTACAGACCCCGAGGACGATTGGTACTTGTCCCTCCGCAAGAAGCAAGCGTTCGAGTGCGTCTCTGGTGGACAAGCACAGGCCGCGCCGTCGTTCACGGGTCCGTCGACTACCTCGGTTGTCTCTTTGCCAGACTTCCAGTCCAAGCACACTGCTCCCAAGTTGAAGGAGGACAAGAAATCAATGCGCAAGTCGACCGTGACCGGTTCGATCATTGGCACGATCCGCGGGACCCTTCGCGGCTCGATGTCGGTGCGTGCTTCTGTCGTCAACACGACCGCACAGACCACTGGACCCTCGCAGTCGGTCGTGGCGGCATTGACGCAGACCAGTCTGGTGCGTACTCCAGCGTGAAGTTAAATGAAATAAAATTCTATTTTTTATTCAGGACCCTAAAGCGGTCAAGGAAATGCTCAAGGAGATGTCACCCGCCCAGCGTCTCGAGTATGAAAAGCTTCGTCTGGAAGAGGAGAAGGACAGGAGTGCACACGAGATCCTTGCACGTCGCAAGGCCGCCGAAGAAGCTCGTGCCCTCAAGATCGAGGAAGAGCGTCGTCGTGAACTCGAGCAACAGCGAATCACCGAGGAAATGCAACTCCAACTGGTATCCGAT
>Ga0302230_10000531_pt1 | contig 31920 bp, 33 predicted proteins | sample II_Palsa_N2_1_FD_193523 | JGI IMG/M metagenome (GOLD analysis project Ga0302230, IMG submission 193523) | Peat permafrost microbial communities from Stordalen Mire near Abisko, Sweden - II_Palsa_N2_1 | ecosystem: Environmental > Terrestrial > Soil > Palsa > Peat permafrost | place: Sweden... | reverse complement strand
TTTCTTTCAATAAAAAAAAAAAAAAAACGACCAAGGGGTGGGGGGACGTACCTCTGGTGCGACGACACTGGGCGTGATGCCCGCGTGGGCCGGCTCGAAGAAGGACGCGGCGCTAAACTGCACCGTCGACACGAGAAAGATGAAGAACATGTCCTCTGGCCCGCGTATCAGCAGGTAACACAGGATGATGGACATTTGCACAAAGTTGGATAATATCTGCGCAATCCCAGATGGTCCGATTAGTGACGAGTGGTTGGGTGGTGGTGTGAGGGGTTCGAAATAAGGGGGTTACCAGGACAGTGAGGCGGTCGTAGCGGTCAAGGACGATGCCGACAATGGGCGATAGCAGGAACGGAGGCAGGAAACGCGTGAGCAGGAAGAGCGAGACGGTTATGCTTGATTCAGACGCAGAACCCATGATGATCAGCACAGCCAGGAAGGTAAAGTACTCTGTGCAACAGAGGGGAGGTGATGTCGAATCAGTCGTCGCTGCACGACCAGGATTACCTCCAGTGCACTGCACCACGTCGCTCAGCCACAGCAGCCGGTACTCTGGGTTGCGCATGACCAGATCACCGTACGGCCCAGTCAGCGCAAGCAGCCACCGTCTCCGTGTGCTCTTGCTCTTCCAGAACCCCCGCTGTTATTGTTTCGTGTGCGTGCGGGATTAGCGCGATGAAAAAAAAGAGCACACGGTTCTTTACGTCTGGGGATGACTCGCTGCCCGTGAGTGCCATGTCGGCTTGCTTGCTGCTGCTAATAGTACTGCGCCACGACCCGCCCGCTGCTTCTGCCGCTGCTTCAGGGAGCATGAGCACGAGCGCCAAAGTGTGTGTCGCCCCGTGATCGAGTTGACGTGATGCGTAATCCGAGTAAGGACGCATTACATTCCTGCGCCGAATTCAAGGCAGTTCCTTTGCTGTTGGGGGAGCTGGACGAGGTTCTCTTTGGCCAGGACCACGACATTGTTCGTCTCGTCACTCGGGCCTGCTGGTCGTCTTTTTTTTTCACATCAGTGACAGGCCCGACCTTTGAGTCGGGCTAGCAACAGGACGTCTCTGTTGCCACAACAGAAAAGGGGCCGCGATAATCTTTTTTCGAGATGCACCATCTCGTTCGTGCTGACTGCCATGCGTTAAAAGTTGTTCTGCGTGCTGTCCTTGAAGGTCGGGTCGTTTTTGTTTGGGCTATAATGAAGTTTTATGAACAGAAAACATAACGAATCCGACAGGGGAGTGTTCCGCCTCCTGCTTTTCAGTTTTTTTCTTTCTTTCTTTTTTTCCAAGCGTTTTTGTGTTCTGGCCGCCCCGCGTGGACCTGTCCAGTCGCGCCTTTTTTTTAATGTGCGCAGTGACCCTTTTGAACGTGTCTCCCAGTCTGTTGTCAAGCATGTTTTATGTTTATTTTCAATGTGTCGATGAAACGCAATTTGGCGCTCGTGTTTTGGTGGTGGTTGGTGGTCTGCCTCTGGTGGAAAAACGTGCCAGCCTAGACCACCCACCTACCTTGTCACCCTTTTGCGCACGTTCCCCCCCTCGGAGGGTCTCCCTGTGCGACGCTCGTGCCAGTGTGCTCGTTCTGTGCGGAAACTTCCTCGACGTGTGTTTTTTGGATTGTTTTGGCTTCTCGACCGGTGTGGTGTGACCGGCCCAACGTGGAAACAGAAAAGGCCGCCGTTTCGTCCCCCGCCCTCCTCCTTGGCGCGCGAAACGAGAGGGCGGCGGTGGTGGTGGTGCGTGTCTTTCCTCTCTCCACAAAGGTCGTGGGTGGGCCGCGGTGATTTCAGCGGCTTGTTTTTTTTCCGTCGTCCTCTGTAACGTTATTCTTTTCACGCTGTGCTGGGTCTTTGCATTTGCCCCCTCCCCCTCCCCCCTCCCCCCTTCCACCTTCCCCCTGGTGCCACTGGTGTGGAGGGACGGCTGTGCGTGCTGCTTTCCGCCGGTCTTTGTTTACCCACGTCATTGGGCACCACAGGCGTTCCCAGGCCCATTTACAGGCGCCCAGCCGTCGGCCAAACGACCTTTTGCTGTCTGGTCGCGTTATCGTGTCCCTGAGCCGCTGGCGGGTGGGGTTTTTATCTCTCTCTCCAGTCGGTCTCACTCCCCTGTCCTTTCCTTTCCTCCTAAACGGGACCTGTCAGTCCAAGTCCTTCCCTTATTCTTTCCAATATATATATTAATAATTCCCGAGGGCTTCCTAACCCGTTCGTTTTTCCTCCATCAGGCGCGACTTGGATGGGCAAGAAGAGCCGGCCGTCGATCAACCAGCCGTGGTCCCTGTGGTGGGTCCCGGTGACCGTGTTTGTGTTTGCCGTGGTCGTGACGCTCGTGTTTGTCCTGCTCGGCCTGTACTACCAGTTCATCCTCGACATACAGTTCCCTCGGCCGGCCTGGGGCGGCTACTGCGAGGCCAAGCAGCCGTTCGCGTCGGTGCTGGAGCCGGCCAACTCGTGGAGCGCCATCTCCTACTGCTTCTTCAGCGCCCTGGTCATCGGCGTGCTGATCGAGTTCAAGCTGATCTGGGTCATCCAGCGCGTCGTCACAAGCGTCCGCTACAACATCCAGAGCGTCACGTCGTACGTCTCGGCCGACCTCTGGGTCAACTTTGTGCTGGACACGCTCTCAAACCTCATCTACTTTGGCGCGCCCCGCGGCAAGCTGCCCACGCTGATCGAGGGCGACGGCACAGAGTTCATCGTCGACCCGTCCTCGTCCGGCATGTCGTCCGACGACATTGAGCTCGTCGCCACCTTTGCCCGCGAGAACACGCCCAGGACGTCCTCGGTGGGCAGCAGCTCGCTGCACCAAATGTACTCCCACTCGCTGCCGGCAGAGGCATCGCCCCTCGCAAACGGCAGCGTCCGCAGCGCCCGCGGCAACGGCAGCGGCAGCGGCTTCTACCAGGCCGACGACGCCGCGTCCGTCCGCAGCAACAACAGCAGCCTCAGCGCCACCAGCGGCAGGAGGAGCAGGCCGCGTCGGCCCAGCGAGAGCAGCAGCCTCGCCCCACAAGACCTCGAGCCCTTCCCCAGCCTGCCCGTGTCCAACAGCGTCGACCCCCAGCAGCCACGTCAGCGCAGTCGCTCCGCCCTGCCCAACGAGGCGCCCAAGCTGGTCATCCCCTTCAACCGCCAGATGCTCCGCGGCGCCTCGTCGTCCCGCCTCAACGCCAACATCCAGTTTGACGACCTCACCAGCAGCACCCTCTCGGCCGCCCAGCAGATGGAGAGCAGCCAGCGGCCCCGATCCAACACTGGCGCGTCGGTCGTGTTACCCTCCTCGGCGGCAGGCAAGCCCACGGGCGCGCTGCCCTCCACGCCCACGCACGTCCCCACGGCCGCATCGGTCGCGGCCGCCTACGCCGACCGTCTCTACATCGAGATTGGCGACGCGGGCAGCACGAGCCGGGCCTCGCCCTCGCTCGTCTTCTCCAACACCGAGCGACGGAGCTCGCGTCTGTCGATCAACAGCGTCCGCGACCTGGACAACGCGACGCCGTCCAGCATCAGCAGCCACAACGGCAGCTTTGAGTCGTCCTCGCAGCAGCAGCAACAACAGCAGCAGCAAGCAGCCGGCAGCCAGCCACCGCCGGCAAGGGCCCGCAAGCCCTCGGTCGTCCAGCGCAGCAACCTGTTCTCCATCGACGAAGACGACTCGGAGGACATGATGAGCTCGTCGTCCTCACCGCAGCAGCCGCAGCAGCAGCCCCGTCACCTGCGCCAGACATCGTCGCCCACGGGCCGTCCCACCTCGCCCGCCACCGCACAGCGGTCGCAGACCCCGTCCGACCAGCAGGACGGCTATGGACAACGGCCACGGCGGCCCAGCACGGAGGACAACGGCACCAGCCGCAACAGCGCGCAGTTCAACTCGCGCGCGTCGTTCTCTGCCATCACGGGCACGTTCCGCCAGAGCATGTCGCACCTCAAGGACGTGCTGTCGGTCTCTGCGGCCGACTTTGACCCGATGTCGAGCATCCGGATGGAGTCGCCCATCCCGCGCGTGATCTCGCCGCGCTCCGCCTTTGCCAACAACCGGACCCGCGCGGGCGTCAGCAGTGCCACGTTTGACCCGGAGGCGGGCGCCGGCAGCATCCGTCTGAGCGTGGACCGTCGCTCGCGCGCAGACAGCTTCACCATCCAGATCGACCCCGCCGCGGGCACGTCGCTGCACGAGAGCACCAACACCAACCGGCCACCCACGCCGACCGAGTACAGCTTCACCTCGTCGACCAACAACGGCAACGGCAATGGCAGCAGCGGCAACAACAACAACAGCAGGACCAACGTTGTGCGGATGGACAAGGGCCAGCTCAAGGTGGCGCAGACGGACGACCTGACCGAGCACGCCTACTCGACGCAGGAGCAGTTCTACCAGGTCGAGCTGCGCTGGTCCTTCCGCACGTCTGCGTGGCTGAGCATCGTGTACAGCTTTATCGGCATCGTCCTGGGCGTGGGCTCGTTCCTGTTCCACGCGCGATTCGACACGCCGTCCTCCTATGGCGACTTTGCCGGCATGATCGCCCTCGCCACGTTCTCGCTCGCGTACGCCCTTGCGCGTCTGCCCATCCCCGGGCGGGTGGGCCAGTGGATCGAGGAGAAGGACCTGATGGTGGCTGCGACACGCCTGAAGCTGACCGAGGAGTCTGCCGTGGCCACGTCGACGACCGACAAGGTCATCTTCTTCCTGCACCGCTGGACGCCCTTCAGATCCTTCCACGGCGTGATCTTCTTTGTCTGGCTGTGCTTGCTCAACCTCGTGGGCTGGCTCATCCGCGTGCTCTCGCCCACCGACTACACGCAGGAGCTCTTTGCCGTGTCCTTTGCCATCGCCATCATCATCGAGATCAGCCTGACGGTGCGCCGATATCGCACCAGCACAGCCGAGAGCCACACGCTCTCGCGCAACCACATCGGCCTGCTTGTGCTCGCGTGCGTCCTCTTTGGCCTCGCCTTTGGCTTTTGGCAGCTCGACTGGGAGCGATCGGCCCTGTGCGTGCCCACGTCCATCTTCCAGGGCCACGCCATGTGGCACTTCCTCACCGCATGCGCCTTCTACATCCTCTTTGCGTTCTACTTTTCAGAGTCCTCGGCCGTGTACGTCCCCACCGTCGACAACAACGCAAAGATCTACGACAAGTACGACATGCCCTTCGACATGGGCTCGGCAACGCTCCGCCGCGAGAAGACGATCCGCAAGGACAAGACCCTCCAGCGCGAGACCACCTTGCGACGCGGCAACACCATCAAGCCCTCGCCCGCGCTCATCGCGTCCCGCCGGCCGTCCACCGTCCACGACAACCCGATCCTTGCGGGCCGACGCCCGTCCATGGTCCTCGACGGCATCCCAGCCACTCCGCCGCCACGCAAGCAGGTCAGTAACGCCACAGCCCTCAAGAAGGCCAACATGCCCAGGCCGCCGAGCGACCCGACGATGCTCGTTTAACCTTGCTTTTTAATTGCACTAAATTTTTGTTTTTCAAAGTTTTTTTTTCCTCTCTCTTGCTTCCTCGTAAATAGACTTTCATTGTGTTTTTAGGAGCGCATTTCATGTACCTTTTACTGTGTATTTTCACGGATTAAAAAAAAAAATCAGCTGAAGCCTGAATGCATGTACACAAAAAAAGAAGAAAAAAGAAAATCCGTAAGCAAACGAGGACGGAATCGTCAGTTTATTGGGTGTGTGAAGAGGGGGGGAGAAAATTAGCAAGGACAAAATAAAGAAACATAAGACGTTTATCAGGAGGAATATTTCCAAATGCGTGCTTTCAAATCACCGGATCCCGTTGCGAAATAGTTGGAGTCGGGACTTAGGGCGACCGAAATTACCGAGTTTTTATGGCCCTATTGCAAGAGTGGTGTTAAATCTTGCCATTGTTTTTCGTGGGTTGGAATGGAGGGTTACCTGAAGCACGCATTGGACGTTGCCCGTGTTGGGATCCCAAAACTGGACAGAGCGGTCTTTGGAGCCAGAGACGATCCACTTGCCGTCTGGGGTGAATCCGACCGAGAGCACGTAGCCCTTGTGCCCTGAGAACGTGAGCTTGCAGGGCGATGTCTTGTTGCCCGTGACTCGTCGTGCGCCAAAGTCCCACAGCTTGAGTGTGTGGTCGAGGGAGCCGGAAACGAGCAGTCGGCCTACGCAACTGTTAGACGGCGATCAGCGCTCAGTAGTGCGCTTACCATCGGGAGAAAAGGCGACCGAGTAAACAGAATCGCGGTGGCCCTCAAAGTACTCGACAAGCTGTCCCGTCTTGACGTCCCACACGCGGACGATCCGGTCGAGCGAGCCCGCAGCAACGTACCGGCCGTCAGGGCTGAACACGATCGACGTGATGCCGCCTTCTCTTTGCGGCGGTGTGTCCTCAATCTTGAGAATGTGGATGACCTTGCCGGATTCAACGTCCCAAATGCGAGCGGATCGGTCTCCAGAACCAGAGGCAATCAACCGTCCGTCCTTGGAAAAGTCTAGAGAGTAGATATCCTGCTCGTGGCCCGGAAGCACCGACCGGATCGTGCCCTTTCTGATATCCCAGAGCTGGTGTATGGAAAAGAAATCAATAAACATCAACAAGAAAGAAGAATATGGCACACACCTTGATCTGCCGATCCTCTGCACCAGTCGCAAGCAACGTCCCGTCTGGGCTGAAGCACACGGAACGGATGTACAGGTCGCCTTCGCGGTTCGAGTTGTCGGCAAATTCGCTACAAAGCACAGGGTTAGTAAGACCCGCGACCCCCAGCACGCTTACCAAACAAGGGCCCCAGACTGAACGTCAAATATGTGTGCTGACCGGTTGCAGCCCGTGGCCAGAAGCTTGGAGTCGGCGCTAAACTTGACGCAGCAAACGACCGAGTTGTGGTCAAAGTTGTGGGCCAGGTTGATTTCCGTGGTAGGGTTGACTCTTTGGTTCAAGCTTGATAAAACAGACAGTGTTTTAGAGGGAACAAGTGCACGCAGCTGCATTCTTACATGAGCATCCAATCCGAGCCCTCCCGTTTTGATGATTGGGGCGCAGTGTCTGCGTCAAAATCAGTGGTGGTGGCCACAGGCGAAGGGCTTCCGGATTGGGCCGCGCCGGTCGCGGGCTGCGAGGGTGCTGATGCAGAGGTTGCACTATTGGACGAGGATTTGCGCTGAAAACAAAAAAAGGATATTAAACCACGCTTCACGGCTAACGCCGTACCTTTTTGTGCTCCTTCTCCTTGTACTCGCCAGCTCCGTCCTGTGAAGGGGTGGACGAGTCGGTGCGCGAGTGTCGTTTTGAACTTCCAGTGGTCGATTGCGATTGCGACTGCGCAGGTGCAGAATTTGCGGTTGCAGCCGCGGGTGAACTTTGCACATTGCCACTCAACGATGCGATTCCAATAGGAGAAATTAGAGGCCCTGCACCGTTGGAGAATCCGTGTGGCAACGCGAGCTGCTGTTGCAGTTGCAGTTGCTGCTGCTGCTGCTGCTGTTGGTCTAGGGGTGCCAATTGTGTCGAGTTTGCACTCAGCGGGAATCCGGCACCTGTTTGCAGAGGTGCCGTTGCTAAGATGGGCGTGTGCATCGGCATTGTTTGTCCTCCGGTCTGATGACCGCGTTGTTGTCAGGGTAAACAAATACGGAGAGGAGAGAGATCGTTGGTATCATAGCAACATACCGCTGCAGCCGCCAGCGTCAGATCCCGTCGTAACCGCAGGTTCTCCTCCTCGAGCGATTGCCGCATCTTCTGGTGCTGCCGGTCGAGTTCTATCAGGGCCTGCTGGAACAATCCGAGCTCGTTCGCTTGGTGTTGGACTATAAGTTCCATAGGGCGGATGAGTGATGTTTGTTGCCCAAGACAGGAGCACGTAAACAGATAGGGGGGGGAAGTCATGGAACGGGTGGAAAAAGACGATAGCAAGAAAACAAGACGCTGTACAGAGCAGGGCAGAAGCAGACAGGCCCAACGGGGCAGCAAGAGGGGGGAGGGTTTCAGATGGGACCAAAAGCGGCATGTGAGACAAGTATGACAGTTGGATAACCCGAAAACAAAGACGAGTAGACCGCAGTAAAAACGTACACTTGGCCTCGTACTGCTCGCGTTCCATGCGGTAGGCCGCCAGCTCCTGGTGCAGCACGTCGTGTTCCTGCTTGAGCTGCTCAATCAGGTCACCAAAGCGTGATCCCACTCCTCCTGCTGGTCCGCCGCCGCCTCCGCCGCCTGGTCCGCCGTGATGGCCACCCACAGCGACCGCGTTGACGGCGGCTGCGGAGAGGCTGGGCGGCAGGCCGAGGCCGCGGTGGTTGAACACGCCCGCCATCTCGTCCCTACCCGAAGAAGGAAAAAAAAAAAAGGTTAGCGACGAGAGAAAAAACGGTTGATGTTGGGCCTTGCGACGACTGCCCCCACTCGATCCCACTGGGCGCTAAACAGCCCAGCACCAGAGACACACTGACCGACACCAGTAACGGCAACACGTGTTTTTTTTTTTTTGGCGTGTAGGAGAAAATAAAAACGGCGGAAGCGGAGGTTGTCTGTCAGCACGACTGCTCCAAATGTAGCCCACCAAATGCCGGCACGCCAAACAAAAAAAGCGCGGCCGTGGCCACCAGTGGACAGAGCGGCGCGAGACGAGCACGGCGGTGTCTGTCTCGCGTCCTGTTGCGTCATGTTTTCCGGCGAACAGACACAAAACAAACGGCGCAATAAAAGCCGCTTTTTGAGCAATCATCAATCCATCCACCGGCCAATCCGCCACCCATCCGCGCTCTCCGGCAGCCCATCCACCCGTGTTGTGCACGCCAGTGTGCTCGTGTTGCCGAGTAGACTCGGATTATGTGGTTGGTTGCTCGATGGGAGGTCGAGGAGAGGCTGCTGCTCTGTGGAGGGGTGTGGACTACGACTCGAAACGAGGATCTGTTTCTTTTTTTTTTGTGTGTGCGTCTCTGCGAATGAACGTGTCCGACCCGAAATGCCGCGACGTGGCCTCGCTGAGGGAGCTGTGGGACTGCCGTAAGCCCCTCCTGATCGCCTCGTGGTGTTCCCTTTAACGATGGCCCCTTTGCAGTCTTTGGCAAACGGGACGAGGCCGAGGAGCGCTTTGTGCAAGTGAACGGGCGCAAGTTTGTGCTGGGCTCGCCCGAGGAGTTCTACTCGTTCCTGCTGCGCAACGGCGCGGTCGCGTTTGACTGCGACGGATTGGTCACGGGAAACATCAAGTACCTGAAGGAGGGCCGGATGGCCGTGAAGAATGGCACTGTTTGCACGCTGGTGAAGGACATGCGCATGACGGCACACAAGATGGGTGCTGCGAGCGATGCGCCCACTTCTTCTTCTTCTTCATCATCATCCTCTTCCTCCCCCTCTTCCTGATCGCGCCTGTCTATAATCCTATTTGCTAACATTTGTAATATTTAAAAAAAACACAAACCCATTAGGAAGCAAATGGCAAGACGGACAAGGAGACCGACTGGGGCCCTGCTCGGACTCGCCCTCGTGCTATTATTACTGGGCAGTGCAGCCTTCGCCGTCGATGCCGATGTCGATGCCGATGCCGCTGCCGATCAACAGCTCGTCGATCAAGAGGACTATGACGCAAGCGACATCATTGCCGCCGCACTGATGGTCGAACTGGAGACGGCATTGGAGGCCCTGGAGGATGCGCGCTTTCAAGACCACGGCAGCTACGAGTGGCGGGAGACGGTGAACGGGGCCATCAAGGCGCTTGAGTCGCTCGATGAAAAGTACGGCTATGTGACGGCCACCGTCGAGCTGGGGCACGTTTATTTGGTATTTGTTGTTTTTTGGCGTGTTCGTCACTGAAATAACGACCGGGCGGCTACAGTTTGGCGAGTTTGCCCCCCATAATTTAACAAGGGCAAAGGGGTACTTTGATAAGGCCGCCGCCGTGGGCGATTACCAGGCGCTGCTAATGCTCGGCGTGATGCACGCGAGTGGATCGTTCGGGTTGGCCAAGAACACGGCCAAGGTCTGCCTTGTTTTAAAGCAGACAATGGTGTCTGACTATTGTCCCTACCTTGTAGGCCCTGACGTACTATGCGACATCGGCAACAGACCTCACATCGGATGCCAGCTTGGCCCTGGGCTATCGCTATCTGAACGGGGTGGACGTGCAGGCCTCGTGCTCGATCGCCCTTCGCTACTACCGCCAGGCTGCACAGGTGGCACTGGACTGGCTCAACGCGGGGCACCAGGACCACGATGAGCGCGCGTGGCTCACGGACGAGGATGAGATCGTGAGCGACAAGGACCTGCAGGACAACTTTGTCTTTTTCCAGCTTGCCGCCGACTATGGCGATCCCGGGGCCAACGCCGTCATGGGCAACATTTACATGAACGGGCTGTACGGCCATCGGCAGAACTTTGACCAGGTACTTTTGGCACAATGTAAAAAAAGGAGGCTGAAAAAGGACCCACACACGGATAGGCCCGAGTTCACCTCGAGCAAGCGGCCCTGAACAACATCCCCGAGGCGTTTGGCCAGCTCGGTGTGATGCACTACAACGGCGTGGGCGTGGCAAAGGACAACAAAACCGCACGAGCCTACTTTGAAAAGGGCGTAGCATTGGTGCGATTTCCTCATGTTTTTTTTTTTTTGGTTCGGCGACAGGAGCTGACGTTCTTTTTTTTTTAAATATAGAACGACCCCACGAGCCTCAACGGGCTGGCTGTGATGAGTATTTTGGAGGGCGAGCACAAGGCCGGGTTCCTGCTGTTCAAGCAGGCTGCAGAGCTGGGCGATCTCGAGGGGATTTTCCGGTTGGCGTCATGCTACGTGGAGGGGGTGGGCACGCCCGTCAACTTTGCGCTGGCCCTGGAGTTCTACCTCAAGGCGGCCAACCATGAGCACCCGCGGGCCTACTACTACCTCGGCCTCATGTACGATCGCGGCATGGGAACGCCTGCAAACTGCGAGGTCGCCACCAAGTACTACAAGCTTGCGGCCGAAGAGGGCCCCGCCATCTCTGTCAGCGCCGCGTTTGATGCCTATGTCCGCGATGACCTCCACTCTGCCCTCGCGCTGTACCTGGTCCAGGCGGAGCTTGGGCTCGTCGTCGCGCAGCACAACGCCGCACACATCCTCGAAGAACGTATGTTGCTCTGTGTTGTTGTTGTTTTTCTCCAACTGAATCCTCTTTTTTTAGTTAGCAAGCAGTCCAGCGACGATGAGGAGGCAGCTCGGCTGAGGCGGCATGCGCTCACGATGTGGCACCGCGCGTCCAAGCAGGGCGATGTGTATGCCCTCGTCATGCTCGGCGATCGCTTCTTCTACGGCCAGACCCAGCCGATCCCAACAAACCTCTGGTGCCGCTTTGCATTGAACGACGATTTCTGACTCTCCTTTTTTGTCTTGCAGGTCTGCGTACTTTGCAGAGAGGGCCTCGAGCTCAGAGGACAAGGCCGTCGCCGCCGAGCTCTACGGGGACGCTGCCCTCAACCACAATAGCGCCCGTGCGCTCTACAACCTCGCGTACATGCACCAGTTTGGCCTCGGCGTCGACAAGAGCCTCGGCGTTGCGGCCGATCTGTACACACGAGCAATCGACCAGAACGGCGACGCCGCGGTCCCCGCCAGCCTGCTCCTCGCGTACCTCCGTCTGCAACAGCTCCTGGCCAGGCTCGGCAGCCTGCCCGGCTCGATGGACGACTACCTCGACCTGGTCCTCTTTGTCGCGGTCGTGCTGCTCATCTCGCTCGTCGCATGGCGCCAACCCCGGCCGGCACGACCAGGCCTGAACGGTCCGAACGGCGGCGGTGCTGCGGCCCAGCCACTAAATCTATAAGAAAGGAAAAAAGTTTTGTGACACGACGCCATTTTACACAGTGCAACGCCCACGATTATAATGCATGTGCTTTCCTCTTTTCTTTCCCTGGGCGCGGCCCTGGCAGTCGGCCTATTTGTGTTGGCTGCTGGCCAGCTAGCAGCCGAACCGCCGGCGTTCCTGCTTTCGGTCCGCTTGAGACCGTTCGTCTTTACACGTTCCAAGATTTGTTGTTTTCTCCGTCGTTTCTGTGTTTGTTTGTTGCTCCGAAGCTCGCTGTTTACTACCATTGCGTGTCGTTGTTTTCCCTCTTATTTCTGACAACTCATGCTTGCTTTGTAATACTAGGCTCGGCCGAAGCGACGCGGTCCCCTTTCAGCTCTGTAGACCCTTAGTTGGTTGCCGAGACAGAGGGTAAAAAAAAGGAGCAAAAAAGTCAACCGCGTGCTCGTCTGCGTTGCGAGCGGGAGATGCCAATGAGCAACAAGGTGGACTTGGAGATCCGTAACACGGCGGCCGGACGGCTCGTGGGCCAGCTGGACGTGATCGTGCTGCAGGCACGCAACGTGGGCCATTCAGACAAGCCATGCCGTCCGTGTACGTTTTTTCGTTTTTCCTCCTTCTCTTTCTTTTTGCGCGTGTTTATGGCCTCATTTTCTCACGTGGACCCCACACGAGCAGACTGCGTCGTCGAGTTTGAGAAGACAGAGTTTGTGACGCGCGAGGGCAGCTCAAACAACCCCGTGTGGAACCACGGCGCGTCATTGTAAGGCGTCACGTTGTTCTCGTTTGACCTTTTTTTCTTGTTGTCCAGCGACGTCACCCAGAACGACTCTGAGTTCTGCATCACCATATGGGATCGTGCCAACAAGGAGGACGACAACAACGAGGAGTTTCTGGGGTACTGCACCGTGCGTCCTGCTCGCATCGATGGAGTACTGTTTCCCTCCCGAGTGGGGTGCTTTTTTTGGTCCTAATCAACCAATGACGACCTGTGCAGAAAAAGCAACATGTATGGTTCAAGCTCAAGGGACGACAGTACAAAAACATCAAGGGCGACATCTATGTGCAGTTTGTGTACAGGCCCAAGACTGTACCGCCTTTTTTTGTGCATTACGAAGTATTTGACGCGAATTTCTTTCGTAGTTTAAAGCACTCGCGGTCGAAGACTTTCATTTGCTCACGGTCGTCGGCAAGGGCAGTTTTGGCAAGGTCATGCAGGTGCGCAAGAAGGACACGGGGCGAATCTACGCGATGAAGACGCTGCGCAAGGAGAAGATCGTGAAGCGCGACGAGATCCAGCACACGCTCTCGGAACGCAACGTGCTCGCACGCATGGACAGTCCGTTCCTCGTGCAGCTCAAGTTTTCGTTCCAGACCCCTGAAAAGGTACCCATTCCAATTTTATTCTGAATATCTCCCTCATTTTTTTTTTTTTTTTTTTTTTTTTGAAACTGCAGCTGTACCTCGTGATTGACTATGTCAACGGCGGCGAGCTCTTCTACCATCTCTCCAATCAGCAAATATTTAGCGAAGTACAAGCACGATTCTACACGGCCGAGCTCGTCCTGGCCCTCCACCATTTGCATAATTGCGACATCATCTATCGGTAATCGTTTTCAGATGGTGGAAGTTGCTTACCGAGTATTTCCACAGTGACCTCAAGCCGGAGAACGTCCTGCTTGACAGCAACGGGCACATTGCTCTGACAGACTTTGGGCTCTGCAAGGAGCAAAACGGACCAAACGACGTCGCCGAGACGTTTTGCGGAACGGCCGAGTACCTCGCACCCGAGGTGCTCAAGGGGCAAGGGTACGGCAAGGCAGTGGACTGGTGGTCGCTCGGCATCCTGCTCTACGAAATGCTCACGGGCCTCCCGCCGTTCTTCTCCGAGAACACAAACCTCATGTACAAAAAGATCCTCTTCAGCGAGCTCACCTTCCCGCAAGAGATTTCTCACAACGCCAAGTCACTTTTGTCTGGGGTATTTATTTTTCTTCCTTATTTATTTGTAATTAAGAAAACGACCGACAGCTTTTGACAAGGGACCCCGAAAAGCGCCTGGGAGCCAACGGCGCCGATGAAATCAAGGCTCACGTATTTTTTGCGGACATCCAGTTTGAGCGATTGGCGAAAAAGTCAGTGGCAGCACCCTTCAAACCAACGGTCAACTCTGAGCTGGACACGAGCCAGTTTGACGAGCAGTTTTTGCGGGAACTACCGATGGACTCGCTGGTGGACACGGCGCCCCTGCCCGACTCTGTGCAGGAGAAATTCAGAGGGTTCACCTTCCACGGTGACGAAGAGGGGCAGGGCGTGACCACGCAGGCACGGTCCATCCGTCTCTCGCCAAACTTCCAGCCCGATGATCACAGCCCGTCCAACAACTAGCACAAAAAACGAAATAAAACAACTACTACTGCAAAGCATCCTTAAATCCGTCTCGTTTGTTTGCTCTTATTTTTTTTTCTCTCTCTCTTTCAAGACATATCGTCTTTCTAACCTCTACCTGCAACTGCCACTGTTAGTATCTTTTTTGAAGAGGAAAAAAAAAAGTCTTTTTGACTGAATTCAAGTCAAAAAAAAAATAAAAATTTGTTCAGTCAGTTTACCACTGAAGTTTTTCCTGGAAGCAATGCCGACACCGCTGCGTTCACCGCCATCGAGCCCAAAGGCCGCCGCTGCGAGAACCGGTCCGAGTGCGAGTGCGAGAGCGGGCAGACTGGGCGTGCTGTCGCCACGCGAGCAACGTCTCCAGCAGCGTCTTGAGAAGCGTGAGGTCCAGCAGACCGCCGAGGCTTTGGTCTTGGCCGCGGAAGAAGACAACGAGGCGAATGTCAGCGATGCTCCTCAACAAGCGGTGCTGCAACAGCGAGACTCACGGCAAGCCCACTTTGTCAACACGGATGTCGTTGCAGCAGCGTCCCTGTCGGTTGTCCTGGGCGTCATCATAATGGATCTGGCCGTGGACTGGCCCCTGCTGTGGGCGGCGGTCGTGCTGGGCCAGACAGAGCTCCCGGCGGAGGCTGTGACGATGGTCAAGACGTACTACAACGTATGTTCGCGACAACAACAACAAAAAACACAAATCCGGATATCTTAACGCTCTGCACACAGTATACTTTGTCCAACAAGCTGATTTCCGCCGTGGTCGCCCTTTCGCTGGTGGTCCTCGTCGTGACCCTCGTGTCTTCGATCGTACGAGGCATCAAGGGTCCATACAAGAGGGTGCTGGGCGTGCTTGCGGTTGTGTGCGCCCCGCTGTTTGCGCTTGCGATCACGCCCGCTGAGCTAGCCCTCGTCCAGTCTGTCGGCGAGGAGCTGGCCTTGAACGCAAAGCTGATCGGTGGCGGCCACGTTGTCCTCGTGTCGGTCTTCCTCTACGCCCTGTGCGAGTTTGTGTTTGGCTCGAGATGAACAAATAAACTAGGAATAGTTTTTGTTTGGACGATTTTATAATTTTTTTTTTGGCCAGCTCGTTCCGTACAGGACAAAAACAAAGCGACCACAGGTGTAGAGAATGAAGGACAACAAACAGCTAAAAACATACTACTACTCCTCGACGGCCTTGACCTCCCATCGGCTGCCAAAGATGGGGATCTGGGACAGGATGTCGCGCTTGAACAGCGGTACCTAGTGATTACACAACTGGCTTAAAGCAAAGCAGCTAGCGAGGGAATAACCAACATACGGGCTCGGCGAAGAAGGAGACAGCGATGCCGCCAGTTGCACCCCAGGCGATGAGCGAGGGAAGCCTAGTTTTCATTTTTTTTAAGCACACACAACCGCGAGCAAACAGCGGCGGCAAGCAGCACGTACCACATCTGGACGCGCTCAGCGGTCACGCCAAACAGGTTGAGGGACGCCTTGGGGACGAAGACCATTGTTACTGTTCCAATCAACACCATTTAGTACATTTTAAAATAGAACGCGAGGGGCACATTAAAATGTCGCTGCACGGCAACTAAGCGTGAACACGCCCGTACATGAGCGCACGGTACGAGCCACGGTACGAGCGCTGGTACGAGCGGGTCCTGCCAAACGGAAAGAGGGATTGCACTCCCATGTGACACGTCGCTGCCCCCCTCCCCCCCCAAAAAAAAGAGAAAAGAAGGGAAAAAGGTGCAGTGCACGCCCCGTCCGCCCACCCACGCGCACAACGGAACGACGCTCACAGCAGAGCCACGAGCGGCACACGAACGACCCGGGCTTGACTTTTTTGGAAAAACGGTAGCCATTTATGCACTGTTGAACCCATGTGGTTTGCCCTTTCTTTTCTTCTTCTTTTCACCCTTCCGCGGATTTAGAGTACCATCCTGAGGCAGCGATCGCCTGGCTCAAAAAAGAAAAAAAGAAAAAAAAAAAATACAAGGCCAACATTTGCTATAGTGTTCAGTTACATTTGAAGGCCAGGAGTAAGTAATGTGCTCACAGGCCTAGGAACAAGCCGCAACCGTGGGTCCACGGGATCGCCCGACGGCTGCCATCGCGTGTCGCACGACAGCCGATACCTTTTTTTTTAAAATAAAAAATAAAAAAATAGAACAGGTAATAACATGCAATGTTACCGATCGGTCTGGTTGGACGCAGAGAGATGGAGGACGTCGAGGCCTATGACGCACACATCGCCCGGGTTGAAGTCGGCCGTGAGCCACGTGAACCCCCACTGCTCTGCCACGGCATCGCCGTCACGCGACAGCCACCCCGATTCGACGCCGTCCGCACCCACACTCGTCTTGCCATATCCCTCCCTGAGCCCGGCGAAGCGTCGTGCCCTGTGCGACCCCGCTGCGACCATCATGCTGCCCTCCTCCACGCTCACATGCCCGATGGGTATCCACGCCGTCAGCACCCGCTGCGACCCCTTGCCCAGGTACACACGATCGGTGTGCACGCCCGTGAACTGCCGGTGCGCCACGGCCCGCAGCCACTTGTAGCCCACGGTCTGGCACGGCTGGCCCAGCAGCCCGTCCATGAGCCGGTACAGCTGTGCATGCTCCAGAACAGCCTGGACGGGCGCGGATCGGGCCACGTCGGGGCGGGCCAGCAGCCCGGGCGACACACTCGCATCCGCAGCCTGCACGCGGTCCACCGTGGCCGCCGGCGAGAGGAAGCCCTCGGGACGGAGCACGCACTCGACGATATGGCGACGCGCGTCGTTCACGTCGGTCGCTGGCAGGACATTGCGTAACAGCAGGTACCCGTCGCGGTCCAGACGCTGGCGCAGGCCGGCGATGTCGCCAGCGGCCCACAGAGGGCTCGAGTCGTACATCGGCGCGGTGCGGCGCGTGGCGGTGTCGCCCGCAACGACAACGCGGCGCCGTTTGAGAGACATCGGACGTGGTGCGTCCACAAATTGTGATGTTGCAGAACTCAGTACGTGGGAGAAAGCCGGGAAGGGGAGAAAAACCGCTGCAACTCAGGATGGCAGAGATCGGAAAGGAAAAAAAACAACAGAAAACGAAATAAAACAGAAGAATGCCGTAATCCTTTTATTGTCCTCTACCAGACTTCATCGATGTCGAAGCCCGCCTTGCGGCTGCTCCCGTAGCCTGCGCTGCTCTGCCCGTAGCCGGCGTTGCTCTGCCCGTAGCCGGCGTTGCTCTGTCCGTAGGCGGCGTTGCTCTGTCCGTAGGCGGCGCTGCTCTGTCCGTAGGCGGCGCTGCTCTGTCCGTAGGCGGCGCTGCTCTGTCCGTAGGCGGCGCTGCTCTGTCCGTAGGCGGCGCTTTTGCGACCGTAGCCGGCATTGCTGCTGTGCAGATAGACGCCGTCGCTGTTGCTTGCATCGCCCACGGGGACGGGGGGTCGGTAGTTGCTTGCCTTCTCATAGGGCGAATAGTTGGCCGACTTGAGCTCGACGGGGCTCACGGGCTCGAGCTCGACCTCAGCCTTGTGGGCCAACACTGGATCGTCCTCCCCGGCCATCTTGTCGTTCAGGAGAGGCAGGAGCAGGGTGAAGAGACGCGCGGCTGCGGTGACGGCCGACGCGGCCAACGTCCACTTGACCGTGTCGCTGTCGTCGTCGAGGTAGCCGAGGAAGAAGACCTGGATGAGCATGTGCGAGAGATCCTTGACGATGCACATGAGAATGTAGAAGCAGATGGGGAGGATGGCGCCCCTGCGCTCGCCAAATATGGTGATGTTGGTGTGCTCGCCGATCGATTGGGCAGTGAGCACCTCCTGGTTGACCAGCGCGTAGAACGAGAGCACGAGGGCGATCGACTGGAGGACGTCGCCGCAGAGGAGCGTAAAGACAAGGACGATTGCCCACAGGACGCGGTTGTCGTCCTTCTTGAAGAGCAGCAACGACAACGAGACGAGCACGTTGAGCGCGTACGGCGCAACCCCAAAGGCCAGCATAAACGTCGCGTACATGCCTGCGCCGGCAGTGTTCCACGCGAGGAGGATGAAGAAGGCGTCGCTGACAACGTCAAACGAGCCCTCAAACAGGAGCATGATGCGCAGCGCGCTGGCCAGGTACAGCCAGCGGAAAACGGACTTGCCAGCGTACGCGTAGTGGTAGTTGCTGGCCAGGAAGATGATGGCAAAGATCACGCCCAGACCGCCGCACACGCCCAGCAGGATGTAGATGGAGAACGCTGGCAGCACCATGTCGCCCAGGTTGCCTGCCGAGGGGCCGCTTCCTTGTCCGCCGCCGCCGCTGCTGAACGAGCACGTGTGTGTTGTCGCCGAGAGATTGAAGCCGGCGGCGCAGAGCGTGCACAGGGTCGTGTTGCTGCTGGCCGCCAGGGAGCAGGCGGTGCAGTTGGCTGAGCAGGGGAGGCAGCGGCCCGAGAAGCCGACCCAGCCATCGATCGAGCACACCTGCGCCGGGTTGCCGGCGTAGCCCGCGGCACACGTGCCCGAGACGGTCGCGCCGCCCACGGGCGAGGTGGCCCAGATGCTGTGTGTCGAGGCGTCCGAGTAGCCCGAGCACTGCGTGGGATTGCACACGACGACGATGTTGTTGACCACAAAGTCAAACTGGGGCACGAGCGAGCTGTTGCACACGGCGGCCGTCTGGTTGGGACCCAGGGCGCTGATGAGGCCGTTGGTCGCCGAGCCCAGCGAGAGGCCTGTGTAGAGGCTATCGGCGGGGGAGGAGCAGTCGGGCCCATCGTACTCGGTCAGGTTGAGGTACTCGATGCGGATGTTGAAGCCCAACGCCATCCCGCTCGTCAGCTCGGAAAAGGGGATGTCGACCGAGTACGCGGGCGACTGCGCGCACTGGCTAAACGTGAGCTCGTACACCAGGCTGTACGGGAGAGAAGAGTCGCGCTTGGCGTTGCTGGGCGGCGGGGACGTGTCGTACAGCTCGAGCACGACCGTGTTGACGCTGTCGTACAGGGCAGGGGCATAGTAGTAGATCGACGTGGAGCCGTCATACGGGAAGCACACAGAGTTGTACAGGAACTTGGCCGGGTCGCTGCAGCTCGTGCAGTTGCTGGCCGACATCGAGCAGGAGCCGCAGTCGGAGTTGCACGCAGAACACGTTCCGTGGTCATAGTCGGGGAACGAGGCCAGTGGGCAGTCGACTGCATCGACGCAGGTCGCGTTCCAGGTGAGCAACGTGACGTTGCACGAGGTGCACTGGTCCGCAGCTGGGCCGTTGCAGCTCAAGCACGTGTCGTTGCAGGGGAGACAGTCGATGCCGTTGAGGAAGAAGCCGTCGGTGGGGCACACGTCCACACAGTCGCCTTGCTTGAGGTACCACACGCCCTGGTTGGAGCAGGCGGTGCAACTGTTCTCGTCCAACGACGAGCAGATGTCGCAGTTGGGATCGTCGCACGGGTAGCAGAATCCGAGGTCACTGTCGCCAAAGTAGCCCACGGGGCAGGTCACGCATGTCGTAACGTTGAGGAAGGCGGGCAAGGAGCAGCTGAGGCAGTCATTTTCCGTGGGGCCAAAGCACGTGTCGCACTCGGCAAAGCACGGCTCGCACGTGTTGTTGGCATCAGCATCGGGGTACTGGTGCTCCTCGCAGGCATCCACGCAAACGCCGCTGTCAATGTACGGGAACGTTTCGTTGCAGACCGTCACGCAGTAAACATCGAGGCGGAGATCAGGACACGTGGAGACGCACGTCATGTTGTTGTAGAAGACGGGGCAGCTTTCGACGCAGTCTTCGCCGTCCGTGTAGGGGTTGATCGCGTTGCAGCTGTCGACGCAAAAGCCGTCGAGGACGAGGTCATCGCAGGCAGAGACGCAATTGGTGCCGTTGGTGTAGACGGGGCAGGCGGCTACACAGTTTAGGCCGTCCGTATAGGGGTTGGTCGCGTTGCAGCTGTCGACGCAAAAGCCGTCGAGGACGAGGTCATCGCAGGCAGAGACGCAGTTGGTGATGTTGGTGTAGACGGGGCAGCTCGCGACACAGTTTAGGCCGTCCGTGTAGGGGTTGGCTGCATCACAGCTGTCGACGCAAAAGTCGTCCTGAATAAGGTTGTCGCAGGCCGAGACGCAGTTGGTGCCGTTAATGTAGACGGGGCAGCTCGCAACGCACATCGTCCCGTTTGTGAAGGGCATGGTGGCGTTGCAGCTGTCGACGCAGATGCCAACGAGCACGAGAGGCGTGGACGACGGGCACGTCGAAACACATGTCGAGTCGCTGATGAAAGGGGTCGGAGCAGAGCAGGTCGAGACACACGTGCTACCTTGCTGCAAGGGGAAGGCCGAGGTAAGCGAGCACGATGTGCATGTGCCTGGCGAGTCGATGCACGTTTCGCAGGTGGAGGAGCACGGGAGGCAAAATGGATCGTTGGTGTAGTAGTTTGACGAGCACTCGTCCACGCAAGTCGAGTTCTCGATCATAACGGGGCAGGTAGAGTTGCACACGACGCCGTCCAAGTAGGGCAAGGGATCGACACACGCTGGGACGCACGCCATGTCGAGGTAGTAGGGCGCGTTGTCGGGGCACGAGGAGACACATGCAGAGTTGTTGAACAGGTAGGGAAAAGTAGACGAGCACGCGGACACGCAGTCGCCATCCTGGACGTACGGCGCCGACGAGTTGCACATGAGACAGAACTCGCCCAGGAAACCGATGCTGCAAGCCGAGCAGTTCTGGAGCAAGTCCCAGTTGTCCCCAACGCAAGCTGTGCAGCCAGAGGAGAGCGAGTAGTGGTTTATGCAGATGTCGCAGTTCGACTGCGGGTCAGACGTATTGCTCTGGGCATAGTTGATATCGCAAGCGCACTGGCCGCTGTTGCTGATGCCGTCCGCGCAGATGCCGTTGTCGCAAGTGCAAGCAGTGCACGAGGAACCGTAGTAGCCGGGCAAACATTCCATGCAGGTTGTGCCGTTGAAACCAGGGAGGCACGTCGAGCAGGCGGCGCTCGGGTCAAAGTTCTGCGCGCACACGTCGCAGGGGGATTGGATGTCGCTAGGGTCTGATTGGGCGAAACCGTACGAGCACGTGCAGCTGCCGTCGCCGCTTGAACCGTCCCCACAGGTGCCATTCCCACAAGTGCAAGCAGCGCACGAGGAACCGTAGTAGTCGGGCGAGCATGTTGAGCAACCGTCTGTCCACCCAGTCAAGCACGTTGTGCACCCAGTTGTCAAGTTGAAGTTCGGTTGACAGATGTTGCACGGCGACTGAGGATTGGCCGGGGTTGACTGCGTGTAGTTGCCGTTGCAGGAGCACTGGCCGTTTCCGCTCGAGCCATCTGCGCAGACACCGTCGCCGCATGTGCAAGCCGTACACGAGGAGCCATAGTAACCAGACGCACACGTCGAGCAGTTTGAACTCAGGCTTGTCCAGCCAGTCTGGCAGGCATCACAGGTGAGGGGCTGCAAATGAGGGAACGTGCACTGACACCAGCCGTACGTCGCATTTGAAGAGCAGCGATACACATAAACATAGCCTCCATCAGCAGTGCCCCCATCCGTGAGATCGGGCGCACCCACAACAAGGAAGTCACCGTAATAAGCGGCGCTGGTCCCAAAGGCCTCTTTTCCTGCACTGGGAGGGGTCAGGGTTGCGTAAGGCGAAGTCGCACACGAACTCGTCGAACACGCGAAGAGATACACCTCTCCTTCACTCGAGTCGTAGGTGGTTGCTCCAACAGCAAGGGTGTTGCCGCTCGTCGAACTGCCGCTGAGAGAAAAGCCAAAGTTGTCCAATCCAGGGTTTGGCAAGGTAATGAATAAATCGCAAATACTGCTGTTTGCTGTGTCGCATTGCACGAAGCCTACAGTCGTGGAGGTTGCGGCAACGACGAGACCAGAGGCACTAGTTGCTGAGCTTCCTCCATTGACACAGAACACAGCCACGGCAATTGCACTCGCGTATGCTGAAGTTATCGCGGCCGGCGTACTGCAAGCGCCCGATCCCCTACAAAACCCGACATAAAGTTGATTTGAAGAAGCCAGCGCGTACAGGTATCCAGAAATTGCAACAGCATTCCCAATCGTGACGGTTGAAGATACAGAAAAGGCAAGCGGCACAAAGCTAGTGCATCCGCTTGTGCTGCACTCCATAGAGTACACATAAGACGGGCTTACTGCTGGTCGACCAATAATGGCAGTGTAGTACGATGTCCCTGAGATCGTGTGGGGAGTTTGGTCAACAGAGATAGCAAAGCCGAAGTGATCGCCATTTTTCAACACACTGCGATCAATGCTATGGAATGACATAATTTCATTACACGACATCGACGAAGAAATCGGTGATGAAGAAGAATACGTGCACGAGTACGTATACACGTTCCCATGTAACGCATCCTGAGTCGCCAAGTAGGGTGCACCAATGAACAAGATGTAGTCCGCTCCGTTATCCGCACTTTGCACCATTCCCAGGGAATAACCAAGGTTGTCTTTCGACGTTGCATCGATCTCGGTAGCATACGTGGCGATAGGCGTTGCAGTCTCGACGCACACGTACATGTATACAACTCCTGTTGTGGCGCTTCCGCCGCTGCCCAGCTGAGTGTACGGCGACCCCACAGCCATGATGTACGTGCCAGACGTGGACGTCGGTGCCACCGCGACCGATTGGCCGTAATACTGCGCATTGCTCTCCGTATTGGGACCACCAGAGTCCAGCGTGTACTGGCCGCTTTGTGCCACCGTCCCCTTTGGCGCCAAAGCGGCGGCCAGAAGAAGGGCCAGTAGCCACGGAAGGACCGTCGGCTTGACCATTGGCAACGACCCTGCATATTTGTTCCCAAAAAAAAAAAGAAAGGGACAGCAGTCAGTCACTCGTTTTTTGGAATGCCCATGGCCGGAGAGGAGGAGGGCTTAGCGTGACCGCTGGGGCGCGGGAGAACAGAGGGCGGGTTGGGCGTAGCCTGAGAGGAAAAGAGAACAGCGACACCAAGCAAAGGTGTGTTCGCGCTTTGTCAGATAACAAATTTGCAAGGGGAAAAACAGGAGGGTGTCGCAAAAGTTTTTCCGTGCGGTGCGCTGGCTTCGCGTTTCTCGCGCTCGGCGTCCGCGCCCACCTTCCTTGGGGCCACACTGGTAAACTGCCATCTACCACTGCCAACCCGAGTGAAAAACCAGAACGTGCGAAAAGGGAGTCGGATCACCATCCTTCCTTTTTTGGGTTCCATGACAAACCGACGCAATGGGGCATAGCAACGGGTACAAGTTGCCGCGGCGGTGGCGGCGGGGGACATGGCGGTCGCAAGGCACAGCAGCAGCAGCAGCAGCAGAACAGCTCACTGAATCATACATCATCACACTGTGGCAAAATTTGTAACGCAGTTCCCACAAAATTTAAATTACAGTCACTGCTCGTATTCGCTGAGCTGGCGCTCGAGCTGTTCACAGCGGGCCATGCTCTTGGCCAGAGCCTCGGTCATCTGCGACTGGATCGTTGCAACCGTCGTCTGCGTCAGGTCCTTCCACTTGCGCACCTCTGCGTCCGACGACTCCTTAAGCTTTTGCTTCTCGAGCTCCTTTTCCTGGATCCCCTCTGCAAGCTTTACTTCCATCTCCTTGGCCTAAATCGATTTAATATTATTATTTTATTTAAGACAGACTGGCCAAGAAAGTAAAAATAATACCTGCTGCTTGTAGACCTCGTTCTCAAACACAATTCTGTGGTACTTTTTCTTCGCCTTTTGCAACCTCTCCTCCAGTGTTGATATGGAGGCATTGCATAGGGCAGCGCCATCGATCGAAGCCTTAGCCTTGGCGTGGAGTTCCTCGTTCTCGTCGAGCGTGCTCTTGAGCGCGTCCTGGAGCACTTTGATTTCCTCGGCCTGATCCGCGATCTTCTGCTCACGCGCAAACAGGACAGTCTTGGTCTCTTCAAGCGTCTCCTCGAGCTGGGCGAGCCGCGAAAGATGGGCGTCCTTGCTTTTAACGATGGCTTCCTCGAGCTCTGCGACTTTCGCCTCCAATTTCTCTGCGACTTTCGCCTCCAATTTCTCCACTAATGGAAAAATAAAATAGAGTCGGATGCGTCAAGTACAAAAAGCATACCTTGAGCAGGTGTCTTTGCTGCCAACGGTGTCTTTGCAGGCACGACGGTCTTTGCAGGCGCGAGGGGCTTTGCCCGCTTTTCAGCCGGCAGAGCATTCTCAGCGCCCTCTGCTTTCCTCTTGGTCGCCCCTCCTCCGCCTCCTCCTCCGTACAGCCTCTACGTTGTTGCCACGTTTAGAAATACCTCCAGAGCAGCAGGCAAGGGACGCGTACGTCAAACACGGACGCAGATGAGGAAGCTGGCTTGTTGTTGTCCTGCGGACGATCGGCCAGTGGACGGCTTGACGTGGACGGCGTGGTCGGTCTTAAGGCAAAAGCAGGCGTGGTCGGCCGTGACACAGCGCCAGCGGGCTTGCCCTTTGTGGCGACGGCGGCGCGACTGAACGCCATGTAACGGCTTTTTCTTCTTGGTTTTCTCTCTGAAAAGGAGTACATTGGCGTCCATTTTAGCCTCGTTTGCCAAAACACACGATGTCCGGCCGAAAGCTCTCGTTCAAGCCCACCGCGTCGCTGACGTCGGCGCTCCACGCTGCCAACAACTCTGCCAAGAGCGCGCCCAAGTAATGACTCCCTCTTTTTCTATTTTGTTTCCACGTGAGTGTCTGGAGCAACACTGCACAACCTGCGGGAGATCGAAGGATGAAGAGCTGACTCGCCACACACACACACACACACACACACACACGGAAACGTAGGCACAACCAGGGCGGACAGCAGCAACAACACGGACAGGGCGGACAGGTGCGGGACTGAGTTTTGCTTTTTATCATGGCAGTTTAACAAGGGCGAAATAGGGATACACAAAGAGCGGTGGCGTCGCGCAGCAGAAGGGCGGGCGCGGGGCTCACCAAGGCGGCGGTGGCCGCGGTGGACACAAGGGCAAGTCGGCCGGTGCTGCTGGAAAGTATGTCGCCTTCTTTTTTTTTTCCTGCTGGAAAGGTAATCATTTTCCGACAGGGTTGGCGGCGCCGGCGGTCGTGGTGGTGCCCGAGGAGGACGCGGCGGCCGTGGCGGTCGTGGAGGCCACCACAGCGGCAAGGGCAAGCCCAAGTCGGTCGAGGATTTGGACAAGGATCTCGATGCGTACCTCCACAAGGTTGATGGAGAACGGGGTGAAAAAAAAACAAAAGCGACTGACATAATATATTTTTTGTCGATCCAGGACGCCTCGCGTGCCCAGGATTTCCTCGACAACGATATTGACGACTACATGAAGGCGCGCGCCGCATAGAGCCTTCGCTGCTTTCACCACAGAAAAAATGGAATTTGTTTTGCTCGCTGCCTATTTCTCCAAAAAATAAAAAAATATGGTCTGATCGATCCCAGGCGCACAAACTACACATTGAACGTTTAACACACACACACACACACCAAAGTCGGAAAAGGCGAAGAGAGTAAAAAAAAAAAAAAGAGAGAAAAACGAAAAACATTAAAAAAATACAAGTGGAGAGGGGGGAAAAAAAGAAGAGACAACGTAAAAACTAGCAGCATCCATAGGTAACCCCCCCCACCTGCGAAAATACTTTCTTTTCCTTGCTGTCGGAAAAAAAGAACCCGGCAGTCTCGATTGGTGATTTTTAGTTTTCTAGATGTGGATGCCGGATCCACCACGTATTCTGCGCGCTAGCTGGAGATCGTGCTTCATCAATGTCACTCGCTTTGCGTGCAGGGTGCAGAGATATCTGTAAGGGATAGATTAGTTTTGTGAGAGCGGTGATTTTTGCCTTCGTACGCATCCTCGAGGATGTGAACAAGGAAGGCCTCCGTGGCCTCTTGCAGTGCCTCCAGAGCGGTTGATTGCCATCGCAAGTTGGCGCCTCTAGACAGCGGCGCAACGTCCAGGCAGACCTCGCGGACCTTTGGATAGAGATTTCGTTCAGTGCCATCCCCCCTCTTTCATTTGTTACAAGGCGGCTGAAGGGCAGCTTGCGGATGAGCAGCTCGGTCGATTTTTGGTACTTTCGGATCTCACGCAGCGCAACCACTCCCGGCCGGTGTCGCCGTGTCTTTCCGGGCGTGATCGGGTCCCCCGCTGTTTTAATGTGTCAGCAGCCAAATAAATAGTCGTGTTATTTTCCGTACGCTTGGACCGTGTGCTTTTGTCGGTGGCAGGCGTCGTGGTCCTGAACGCAGCGCTGCCGCCCTTCTTGGCCTCGTGCGCCTTGGCCGGCGTCTTCTTGGGGGACCCCTTGGGGGTCTGTTTGCTGCGAGCCATCCCTGGGTGCTGCGATTATTTTTCCTCCTCTGTTAGTAAAAATAAAATAAAAATATATAGGCACAGCGGGCGCGCACAGCACCGACGACCACGGGCTCAACCCCCCAGCCCACCGCTCTTCGCCGGCCGGCAAATACCACGCCTTGCCTCTTCACAAAAGCGCGACTGAACGACGGTTTTTAATAATTATTTGGCCAACTAACGCGCCATTTTGAAGCGACCATGATGATGATGTCACGCGTGCGCTCCCTAGCGACCAGCCGCGCTGTTCGCCGTGCGTTTGCCTCTGCCGCGTCGCAGGGCAGCGGCAGCAAGCCCGCGCCCGTGCACAATGGCAAGAAGGTGCGTGTGGTGCCGCGCCCTTTGTGGTTTTTTTTTTTGGTTGCTGCTGTTGACCTTATTTTCCTTTTTTTTAAAGACGACTGGACTGGTGGGATTGGCAGTGAACGCAAACGCACACACCGACCTTATTGCGCTCTACCAGACGACGCTGAACGCTGTCAAGGTACTGTGTCTGCCCGTGCGTGTGGCTGTGCTCTTTGGAGTAATGCTGGTAACACCTCGTAGGTCATCCCCGAGGAGGCAGAGTACCGCAAGGCGGTGGAAAAGATCACAAAGTACCGACTAAGCGTTGTCGAGGGCAACAGCAGCATTGCCGATATTGAAGCGTACGCACACGACGAAAAAAAAAAAAGCTGGCATGGGTCGCTAAGAACGCCGTCATGAAACATGAATACAGGACCATCAACTCTGGCCAGATTGAGGAGCTCATCAAGCAAGCAAACGACGAGCTCGCACTCATCCCCAAGATGTCCGAGTGGAAGCCCTGGGAGCCCCTGGCCGTCCAACCACCGACTGGCCAATGGGAGCAACAGTAAATACAGTCCTTTTTTAATACTCTTTTGTATGGTAGATTTTTTTTTTTTTTAGAAAACGTATCAAACTGATTTGGGACTAAAGAAATCCGCCAAAGTGATGTACTGCTTACGAGATCGGGCGCTTGGCGTTGAGGAAGAGCTTGTTGTTCTTCATGTCGGCCATCTTTTTTTTTTTTTTTTTTTTGAAAAAGAGTATTAGATTTCATTGCCGCAAAACTATTTGTTCGCGTACCATGCCGGCCATCGGGCTCGTGGGCGTCGTCAAGCCCGAGCGAGGCAGCTTGGGGCTGTCCGGGTTGACCTCGGCCTTCTTGAGCTTGGCACCGGCCTGGATCTGGGCCATCAGGTCGGACGACGAGACAGCGTTGGGTGTGGCGGGCGCGGAGAGAGCCGACGGTGGTGGCGGAGGGCCTGGCGGCGGGGGCGGCGGCGGGGGCGGTCCACCGGCGCCGCCAGAAGGATCTTCGCCGTTGAAGATGCTGTTCTGGGCGGCATCGAGCTGGCCCTGGAGCGACTGGATCTGGTTGTTGGCCGCTTCGAGCTTGCCCGTTAGGGTGCCGACGAGGTTCTCGAGGTCGCCCACGCGGGGATCGGCAACGGGCTGGTTCGAAGCGCTGTTGCCGGCCTTGGCGAGCTTGTCCTCGGTGCTGGCGAGGCGGCCGGTGAGGTCCTTCACCTTGGCCTGCTCGCGCTCGAGATCCTTCTTGAGATCGCTGGCGGTCGACTGGGCAGATTGCAACAGGGGCGCAAACTGCTCGGCAGCGACGACCTTCTTCTCGAGCAGATGGAGTTGCGTCGACAGCTGCGTCTTTTCGTTGCTGGAGGCTTGCAGATTCCTATTATTTTAGCATGTTTTTTTTAAAAAATTGTAAGACGCTGGCAGGTTTACTTTTTCGCGGCTTCGAGCGACTCTTGCAGCTTGCTCTGCTCCGACTGGGACGTCTCCAGCTGCGAGTTGAGCTTCTTGGCGAGGAGCTCCTTCTCGGCGAGGGCTCCCTTGACCTCGATCAGCTCCTTCTCGGCCGAACCGTTGTTGGCGACGGCGGTTCCAGCAGAGCTTGCAGCGCTGAGCTTGAGCAGGTCGGTTGCCTTCTTCTCCTCGGCAAGCTTTTGCTGCGATGCGTACAGCGACTCCTCGGAGGAGGCAAGCTTGGTCTTGAGCTCGGCAAGCTCCTTGTCCTTGGCGGCAAGCTGGGCCTGCAGCTGCTTGGAGGCTACGGGGATCGTCCGATTATTTCTTCTTTTTCACGGATTTATAATTGAAAAAAAGGGGGTACAGGTGTCGATCGAGGCGCGAGCACTGTCGGCGTCCTTCTGGGCGGCAGCCAGCTGGGTCTTGAGCGTGGCCACGAGCGACTCGGACGTGGCAAGATCGCTCTTGAACTTGGTAATGTCGGAACCGGAGGCCGATTGCTAAGAAACAATGGTTCAAATAACTGTGAAAATCGGCAAGACGATGATACGCTCGACTTTAGCTTGTTGGCCAAATCCTCGTTGTCGCGGCGGAGATCCTGCTCACGGCGACGGGCACCGGCGAGCTGGTTGTCGGTCGCGTCGGCGTTGGCCTGGAGCGAGGCGACCTTTTGCTTGGACTGGTCGAGATCGGCCTCGGTCTTCTTCAGCTTTTCGCGCAGCTTTTGGATCTCCTCCTGGGCAGCGTGGAACTCGGGGCCTAAAAAATACCAGTTGGAAAACTGATGAAAAAAGCATGAAATGCAGTACTGTTGGCAGCGATCGGGATGCCCTTGCGGGCAACAGGCGGCGAGGCCTTGCTGGTGGCGGTGGTGGTGGACGTTGCAGAGACGGCGCTGACGGGACGGTTCACGGCAGGAGACGACGATGCAGCGGCGGGGGTCGTCGACGGTGTCTTTGCAGGCGCAGGCGCAGGTGCACCACCAGTGGCAGCCACGGTGCCGGGCTTGGTCGTGCCCGGGGGCTCGCCCATGATCGAGTCAAACGTGTCTGCAAACATGGCATCGATGTCGACGACCAAATCAGACGTCTGGGCCTGCGCCTGGGAGTTGGTGGCCTTGGCAGGAGCAGGGGTCGAGGTCGTGGACGTCTTTGCGGCGGCCGTCGTTGATGGTGCGGGGGCCGCAGCCGGGGCCGCAGCCTTGACGCTCGTCGTTGTGGTGGACGTAGTAGTCGTAGTAGACACAGGGGCAGCCGCAGGAGCGGGGGCGGCATAGCCGGGCAGCGTGCCAAACGTGTCGGCAAAGAGCTCGTCAAGGGCATCCGGTTTGGCGGCAGGCTTGGCAGCCGCAGGGGCAGCCGCAGCAGGGGCAGGCTTGGGAGCAGCAGCAGTGGCAGCAGGAGCAGCAGCAGGAGCAGCAGCAGCAGCGGAAGCAACAGGGACAGCCTTCTTCTCTGCATGGACGTGTTAGTTTGGCCGCGACCGCCAAAAAACAAACAATGACTGACCTTGCTTGGGCTTGAGAACCGACGGATCCTTGACGTAGGCCTTGTAGCAGTGGGTGTGGAACTGGAGCAGCTGCGGCTCCTTGAGCTGCATGTACTCGTCCTCGAGCGGCGTCTGGCAGACGTCGCACTTGTCCACAAACAGGTCGAGGTAGTCAGGCTTGCAGTAGGGCGCGTTGTCCTGCGTGTAAAAGGTCTGGCCGGCGAGGGGCGTGGCACAGGCCGCGCACTTGAAGTGCTCCGGGTGCCAGTTCTTGCCCAGCTGCGTAATGTACGAGCCCGTGACGGCCTTGTCGCAGCCGGCGCAGATGAGCCCGCGCAGCACGCAGAAGTCGTACTCGCAGTAGGGCAATCCCTCGTCCTCAAAGTACGTGCCCTCGGTCACAAGGTTCTTGCCGCACGAGTGGCAGCTCATGCACTCCTGGTGGTACGTCTTGGTCGACGAGCTCACGGACGCGCGCGTCCCCAGCGGCTCGTTGCACTTGGCGCACGGTGTCGATGCCATTCCGTCGCGTGCGTGCTTAAGATTTGTCGCGTGCCGAGAACAAAAATATCTCACAGGGCGAAATGGTCATGTCTTCAATCTTTCTTCTTGACACGCGTGACTCGAAAACAAACTCTAGAATTCGGTCTAGTACTTGGGAGGAGTGCGGTAGCGCATCGACCCACGGCCACGGTAGACTCGCTTGGCAGCGGCACCAGGACTGGGCGATCGCTCGCGTTCGCGCTCACGCTCACGCTCACGTTCGTCGCGCTCGTTGGTGCTGCCGAGACGACCAGAGAGACGGCCTGCTCCTCCTGCAGAGTCACGGGCGCGGTCACGATCGCGGTCTCGGTCACGGTATCGGTCACGGCTGGATGTGTCGTACCGGCTGCCGCGGTCACGGGCGTGTCGGTCGGGCGAGCGGGATCGGCCACGGCCACGCGAGCGGTCACGTTCACGTTCACGCTCACGCGAGCGGTCACGGCCGCGATCACGCGAACGTTCACGGCCTCCCCTGTCATGGTCGGCCTCCTTGTTTTTCGCATCGGTGTTGTCCTTTGGCGAGGGCTCCTCCTCTTCGCTCTTCTTCAAATTTGCTGCTGCTGGCGCTGCTGCAGGTACATCCTCGTCCATCTTGTCAGCAACCTTTTCCTCTTTTGTCTTTTTGTCCTTTTTCACGTCATCGTCGTCCGAATCTTCGTCGCCCGAGGCCTGCTTCCATTCCTCCATTAAATTCCTTATTGATTATCATTTTAAGTCTGTGTTACCTCGTCCGAGTCGCTGCCCTTCTTCTTGTCCTTCTTGGACTTTTTCTCCTTTTTTTCCTTCTTGTCTTTCTTCTCCTTCTTGTCCTTCTTGGACTTTTTGTGCGACGACGACGACGACAGGTCGTCTGCGGGCGCTACCGTCACGGCCTGCACCTTTTCCGGCAGCTTCAGCTCGAGCTCGCCGCAGTGCGCGATCGTGACATTGGCAAAAGCTGCAATTAAAATAATAAAAAACGCACTTGTGAGTGCGCTAAATGACCGTGCATTCCAACGTACGCTTGTCGTTGCTGTCGACCTTGAGCGACTCCACGACCTTGATCGTCTTGAATCCGTCGACGACGCGACCAAAAACAACGTGCTTGCCGTTGAGATGGGGCGCAGGTCGAGTTGTGCTAGTTGGATAAAGGATATCAGTAAAAAAAGCTCCCGCTGCTGCATTAGTTACATGAAGAACTGCGAGCCGTTCGTGTTGGGCCCCTTGTTGGCCATGGACAACAGGCCGGGCGAGTCGTGCTTCCTTTCCAAGCTCTCGTCTAGGCGCACAAACAAAACTACGTTAGCACCCGCCCACCCCACCCCCCACAAAACACAGCACGTACCCGCAAAGGGCGCCCCGTAGATGCTCTCGCCGCCAGTGCCGTTGCGCATGGTGAAGTCTCCGCCCTGGATCATAAAGTCCTTGATGACTCGGTGGAACGGGGATCCCTTGTAGTGCAGCTTGACATTTGTCTTGGCGCTGTGCCCCTTCTCGCCTACAGATACACAGGTTAGCCGCACACACGCACACGCACATGCATGGGGTCGGTACCGGTGCACAATGCGCGAAAGTTCTCGACCGTCTTGGGTGCTTCGTCCGTGAAGAGCTCAAAGATGACACGGCCGACTGCAGCAAACGAGGGTCTTCAGTAAAACAAACAATAAAAAGGAGGGGGGTAGCGCGGTACCTCCAGAGCCGTCGATCTCAAAGTCGAATAAGCAGAAC
>Ga0302230_10000529_pt1 | contig 31945 bp, 22 predicted proteins | sample II_Palsa_N2_1_FD_193523 | JGI IMG/M metagenome (GOLD analysis project Ga0302230, IMG submission 193523) | Peat permafrost microbial communities from Stordalen Mire near Abisko, Sweden - II_Palsa_N2_1 | ecosystem: Environmental > Terrestrial > Soil > Palsa > Peat permafrost | place: Sweden... | reverse complement strand
TCGTGCCGGGCGTAATCTCGCAGAAAGCAGTCCCGATCAGTTCATCCTTCGATTTGCCGTTGAGCAGGCAAAAGGCCAGGTTTACGTAACGGACGGTGTGTAGAGGACCACCCAACCCAGCCATCGGCAGAGGCGAAGCGTCGGCAACGGCTCGGCAGAGCATTGGTAAGTCGACTTTCTCCACGGCGGTGTCTACCTGTTCAGTTGCCATCTCAACTCCGGGTCAAATCTTTCGGTCGGGTAGCGACTCTTCCGAGCGCAAGACCGAAACCGGTTGCGGGATTCCAGTGATGAGGTCTACATAGTTCTTCAAGCGCTCCCCGATGACGATGCCGTCTGTGGTGATCCAATACTTTCGGATTTCCCGGCTGTGGGCGGTTCTGCGCATCTTCACCACCATCATGATCTGGCAAAGTTCACCATCGATCTCTACATAACGCATTCGGATGATGTCGTCGGTGAGGAACGAAATCGAATAGCTGCTGAAGGACAGCTCGGTGAAGGTCTCCGGCATCTCCAAGGTGCTCAGGATGGTGATACCGATGGCGGTCAGAGCGAAGATCATGCGATAGAGTGATTCGCGGAAGTCGGTGCGGAAGGAGGGAGCCAAGGCCATCTCGAAGCCGGCCAAAGAATCGATCACCAAACGCTTTGCGCCCGTCCTCTTTACGGCGTCAAGAATCTCCTGCATCATCTCGTCCACCGACAAATCCAGAGGTCGGAGGTAGATCACCTCCAGCCTTCCTTCGGCAAGCGGCGTCTGGAGATCGAGTCCGAATTCCGAAGCACGGGCGGTGTATTCGTTGGGCCGCTCTTCAAAGACCGCCGCAATACCCGGTTCGCCCGCGCGTATGCCCGCGGCAAGGAATTGCGTTGCTATGAGCGATTTACCGGTTCCCGACGAACCGGCGATCAGCAAGCTGTCTCCCTCCGGAACACCTCCGCCCATCATCTCGTCCAGCGCCGGGATACCCATGGAAAGACGCTTCACGGTGCTATATGTCTTCCTCTCGCCCACTAGCCCAAGGGTCCGCGAGAAGGCCTGCAGACCGGCCTCCGTGATGCGGAAGGTATGCAGTCCCGGCACGGAGGCCTGCCCCCGCAGCTTCATGATCTGCATCTTGCGAACTACAGAGTTCCGGTCCACTTGCTGGAAGAGCCAGAACAGACCATCTGCGACAGTGAAGACGGGATTGTCGCGCAACTCCGACTCGGAGTACTCGCCGATCAGGAACGTAGTCGCCTCCCAACTGGTGAGCAGCAGCGCCAACTGCTGCACGAACGTTTGTACAGCCATATTCTTGCCTTCGTGCATCTCGCTCCGTAGCACGGTACGGAAGGAGTCCACCACCACAATGCTCGGGTTGGCAGCTTCCACCTGTTTGGAAATCTCGTCCAGCACTCCTTCCAGCCCACGCTCGACGAGGTCCTGGCTCAGGTTGACGAAGCGCACAGCATTGTTCAGCTTGGCAGCATCAAAAAAGCTGAATTGCTGCTGGTAACGCAGCATCTTCAGCGCCGGCTCACCCAGCACAGTGAAGTAAAGCGCAGGACGGTCTACCGTGGCATTGGCAAAGATGAACTGATGTGCCAGGGTGGTCTTGCCGCATCCGGGCGCTCCGGCAATGATATTGAACGAGAATTCCGGGAGCCCGCCACCAAGTATCTCGTCAAGTCCGGGTACTCCCGTCAACAACTGGTTGATCTTGACCCTGTTTTGTTCATTCATTTTTGTTCATTCCTTTCGAACATCACTTTGGCGTCGGGCAGATTTATCCAGACATCATGCAAGAGCCGGAGCGTGAGAGCCTCTCCGATGAATGTGATCATCAGCCCGATTAAATGGGCAATGAGAACAGCCCCCGATGGCACAGCTTCGCCGTTCGGAACCTCCACTGAACCGTCCGCCTTGACTTCCCATGCGCGGAGGGCCGGAGACTCCCGCTGTGCTAAGGTCAACGCACGCGCTAAGAGTGAACGGAAACCCGCTGCCCCAGCCAGCGTGGTTAGTGGGCGACGGAGCTTGTCACACACGCGACATACCGCTGGCTCATTCGGCATAGCCGCGCCAGCTTCATCCGCCTCGTAGGCGAGAAGACTTTGAGCAAGTTCGCGTGTTGTCGTTGTGTCTGCGTTGCGCGTCATCTGTTCGCTGACATTCGTCTCAAATGCCGTTAGCAAAGCTTACGCTGTCAGTAATCCAGTGATTGAGCAAAGGGGAACACCACTTTCCGGAAGCCCCGAATTCACTCCTCAGAGACGGCTGGTGAAACTCGCAATTGCAGCTCTCGCCTAAATGACCCGCGGCGGGATGACCATTGACAGCGACCTCTTGCCGGTCAATTGTGCTCGTCTTTCAGGAAAGACTTCCATTAATCTGGGGAATGGGACCCCCAACCAAGTCCGTTGACGAGTGCAGGAATTCTAATAGCAAGGGAACCGGAAGAAAAAAACGTAACGAAAAGACCTCTCACGTCCAACATGAAGCCTTGCACATAAGGGAGAACTGATGCTTCCTCCACCGATGATTCACGACTGGGCTCGCAAGCTCATTGCTTCCGAAATTGACGCTGACTCACCTTCGACACAAACCGAGGGCGCAACTCTCCGCGTCTATGAGAAGCTTCGCCGGCAATTCTGCGCACCCGTAGGAGTTGACGCATTTCAGGCTCTCGTCTCTCGTGCCTTATCTTTAGTTAAGTCTCAATTTCCAGCCCTCAGTGCCGTGAGCGTAGCGGCGAATGGAAGGTTGCGTCGTGTTGACGAAGTTGAAGACTCGCTGATCATAGTTGAGGATGGTGAGGTCGGAATCACTCTGATCGCGCAAATGCTCAGACTGTTCATTACTCTCCTTGGCGAGGCAGCAACGTTGCGTTTGATAGAAGATGCGTCCCTTCGGCTTGAGGTCAGAGTGGAGTTGGACACTGCAGCTTCGGGCATGCGCGCGACAGGTTCGAACTACCTGGGACCCTTTAGAGATATTTTGTTGGAGGCTGACCAACTAAGGCACGTGAGCGAGCGCCTTGAGACCCTTACGGACACATATGCCGATATTGACGAGCTTATGGGCGTAGCAGGAAACATCCGTAATATTGCTACGGTCTTGGACGTTTTTACGCTCATCCGAAGCAAGGCTGGTGGTTCACACGATAGCGTACTTCTCCCGCCAACAAATGGCTATCTGAATTGAGTTCCGTCAGCGTGACATGAGGGAAAAGCCGCGGGAACTCCCATAGAAGACGGGATCGTCGCACTGCCAATCGGCCCGCGTGGGGACTATGGGTTGTGCATTCAAGGGCTGGATCAGCGATGGGCTGCGGTTCGAGTATAGAGTTTCGGAACAGTCTCGGAACGTCTCCGCCGCTCGAAATTTGCGCACAGAAACGGAAACGGGGTCGCGCTAACGCGGCCCCGCTGGTTGAAACGTGCTTCTCGTTTAGGCGGCAACCTTCTTCTTTATAGCGCCCGTCTTCGCTGCGGGTTTGACGGAAGTGGGTGCCTTCCGTGGCTTCTTCTCCTTGTTTGGTTGCGGGGAGGCGAAAACGGCCTCGGCTTCGGTGAGGAAGTCGAACTCGCCTTCGCGTGGGATGCCGATGTATCCAGTGAGTGCTAACCGAAGGGCGAAGCTCGTCAGTTTGTCGTCGGTGAGGCCGTCGATGGTGGAAAGCAGAATATCCTCGGCGGTCAGTTGGTTGTTTTCGTTGTCGCCGGCGAAGTGTTCGGCTACGTCGTCGGTGAGGTTGTAGGGGTCGAGGTTGACGAGGGCGCGGAGGAATACCCTCAACTGCGCGGCGGTGAACACGACCGGGGCGTACTCAAGGATGCGGTTGAAGGTTGCTTCGCGGGCTTTCAGTGTCTCGGCTCTGCGGTTGCGCTCAGCCTCGTTCTCCGCTTGCTCACGCTCGAACTGCTGCTTGCGTTCCTCCTCCTTGCACTGGCGCTCTTCCTCGTACTCCGCTCTCTGCCGCTCGAACTCGGCCTGACGTTGTGCGGCCTCTTCCTCCGTCTCGGCCTCCGGCGCGGGTGCGATGGTGGGAGCGGGGTTGGCGGCTGCCTCGGCTGCGGCCTTCGGGTCATGCACCGGGCAGTTCTTGTCGGTGCAAACCGTCAGCTTGCGGCCAAGCTGCTTGCCATAGACGACGATGGCCGTCTTGGCTGCGGCGCATGGCATAGCGGGTTCTGCGTCGGGGTTGTCGATCACGGTTTCGATCTCTCGAACGTGGCCGCGCTGAACGGCTCCCAGTCGCTGCTCTTTGGGATTGCGCCATCCGTTCTCGATCTGGACGAGGCCGGGATGAGCTGCGATCTCCCGATCAAGGAACGCCTCAACTTTGCTGTGGTAGCAGCCTGAATCGAGGCACTGGTCGCCTTGTACGTCGCAGAAGAGTGACGTGTTGTGTCCGCTGCGGCGGGGGCAGGTGACGCAAGCTCCCGCAGTGGGGTTGAGGGTTGGATCTTCGCGGTCGAACGGTGCATCCGCGAGAGACAGATAGAGGTTGGCCTGTATCCATCCGGCAAGGTGCTTGGCGGGTAGCAGGTGCGGCTCCTTGTCCTGCCAGTCCTTGCGCCAGCACTGCTCGAAGGCGTTTGCTTGAACGTCCTGGGGAAGACGGGCGATGAGGTTGGCGTGGCTGGCGGTAATGCGTTCTTGGGTGAACGCTTCCGCCACCGTGGGGATGAGTTGCAAGAGGGACAGACGGGCGTAGATGTGGCTTGCGCTCTTGCCCGACTTCTCCACCAAGGCGGCAACGTCGTAGCCGGGGATGTCGAGCAAGCGTTGGAAGCCCTGCGCCTCCTCGTAAGGGTGAACGTCAACACGCTGGCTGTTCTCGACCAACTGCCATTCGAGCGCCTGTGCGTCGTCGATCTCGACGATACGGGCGGGAATGGAGAAAAGCTCCGCAATCTGCGCGGCACGGAAGCGTCTTGCTCCCGCAACGATCTCGAACCCTTCGTTGTTGGGTCGGACGGTGATGGGTTGAATGAGGCCATTGTGCTTGATGCTCTCGGCGAGTTCTCTGAGCTTGGCTTCATCGAATGTGCGGCGGGGGTTGGTGGTGGACTCGTGGATTTGGTCGATGGCGAGGAATTGGAATGCGCTGCTATCTTGCATGGCTGCTCTCCTTGAACGGTTGCACTGCGTTGGGTGTTGTGAAGCGGACGCGCTCTCCCATCCGCTCCGGGCGGCAGAGGGTTAGGCGCGTGGGTTCTGCTGCCGCTCAAAGGCTTCGATAAAGCCCTGACCGCGCAGGTTCGTATCCCACTGCTTGGCAAACTGCTCATGCTGCTTGTAAAGCTCGGCATGGAAGGCGTAATGGTCGTCTTGAATGAAGCGTGACCATTGCTCAATACCGGCGTAATCGTTCCGCCAGTAGAAGGGGTTAAGGTGCGCCCCTCCTCCAAGTCCAAGCTCGAAGCACATCTCCGGATCGCGCATGAGGTCGCCATTCTGTTCGCCGTAGTGACAGACAGAAATAGAGGGGAGTCCGCATGGGCCTGACTCGTCCGTTGCCTCGATGACCAACGCCATATAAGGCGGGTTCTCGATCTTGAGGTACAGGCCGTGGTGCCAACCTCCGGCCTGTTTGAGGATGCGAAGAATGGTTTGCATTACGCCACCTTCGCCAGTTCTGCATCGGGCATCGCCGCTTGCTCTTCGGTCGGCGGCTGCAATGCGGCGAGGATGACGGCGGAGGTCTGCTGGATGACTTCAAGGCTTTCGGCCAGAAGCGAAGCATTGCCGTGGTAAAGCTGGATGTAATCGGCGGATGCCGAACCCGTCTCAAGTCCAACGGCCTTGCCGATGACAAAGGCGATTGCCTCGGCCTCCGTCTCTTTCACGACCTTGGTTGTGGTCGTCCTGCGCTCGGCCTTGTGCAACATCTCGTGCGCGAGTTCATGGACAAGGGTGCTGAACTCCTCGGCCTCGGATTGTCCGGGGTAAATGGCGATTTTTCCGCCGTAGCTCATGCCAAGCGCCGGGGCGATCTTCTCAGAAAAGACAAGCTCGATGCCCTGGGACTCGATGAACGAAACGAGACGGTCGCGGTTCTCGCCTACGGTGCCGCTCATCTCGCGCATGGTGGGAAGCTCTGCGCCTTCGGTCTGCGATACATCGAAGACGTAAGCGTTGCGGAAACCGACTAGGACGCGGGTGTTCTGCTTGGTGATGTCTCGCTCGGCCTCTTCGTCCTTCTTGCGCTTGATGCCGATAATCGGGGCCAGAATGCGGATACCCTTCTGTCCCTTAATCACCTTCCTTCCAAGCTGGTTCCACGCATAAAGTCCAGCAACGCGGGTCGCGTGCGGCCTCTGCCGTGCAATCTCCAAAATGTTGCCGAAGCTGTAGTTGTGGAATCGGCTCATCGCGTCGAGGTAGGCGGTGAGTGCATCCGAGTGTCCAGCCTCAAGCTGTTCGATAAGGCTCTTAACATTGGCGGCAATGATGTCTTTGGCGGTCTGCCGTTGCTGCGGTTGTTTAGGGTTTTCGCTGATGGGGGTGACGGTGCTGGTGGTGGCGAGTGCGGTGTTCATGGTGTTTCCTCCTTGGGTTGTCGAGCTGTGGCTTATGCAGGGCGCGGATGGTGTTTTGCTCCATGCCAATCGAGCGCGGGAGTGATGTGGGTTGTGGTGATGTCTTCCAGCCCATCGCTGAGGAGTTCCACGGGGACATTCCCTAGAACCTCCCCACAGGTGGGACAAGAGACGGTGACCGTATCGCCGCAAAAGCCCAATTCCGCGAGGTCTACGGTGTCCTCGCCGAGGAGGTAGTCGCCCATCCGCACGTTGGCGAATCGCCGCCATGTGAAAGGGTTTGGTGTGGCTGGTGGAGTGGTTTGCATCTGGCCTCCCGCTTTTGCGTTTGCACTTCCGCGTTGAAACGCGGCATGTACATGCCGAACGCCTCCTGGCGAAGGCGGGGGTAGCAAGCGGAAAGGTCTTCGAGCGAAGCTTTTTGGGGGGACCGCGCCTTGGCGTGGGGGAGCCAAAACCCGTAGGGCGAACGGCCTTGCAGCGCGCGATCGGGGCAGAGCCCCTTAGCGATGCTTGTCTTCCGTATGTGCGTGCGTCAGCAGGCAAGACCTATTGGGAGGGCGTTGCGGGAAGGAACGGCCCGCTGAGGTGGGGGCGGAAGCCAACGAAGTGGCTGAAGCCAGGGAGGAGGAATCTCCTCCCTCATAAAGCGGATGAATCGAATTGCAGGCATTGGGGCCCCATTCCCCAGCGACGGCAATGTTGCAGTATGCTTTGTGAGTTAGTGATATTCCTAGTGAGGTTTCAGTCCCAATTTAGACAAACTAACCCACCATGAGCGACCAGAACGGCAACCAGCATTTGACGGTAGAGGTTCGGCCGCGGCAAACACGCGTCGCTTACCTTATCGATCCGGCGGCTACCTCGCTTGCATTGCTGGACGCGCTTTTCTCCGCATCAACGGGATTTTGGGGAGGGCGGCTGTTCCCGATCATTCCGGTTGTCGATGGTGTGATTTCGCCGAGCTACTGGAGTCTGCTTCGCAAAGCGGACCCGGACTGGATATATAGCTATACGCGGCTTCCTCAGGAGACGGTAGATCGGCTACTCCGCGAGATCAATCCATTGGCAATGGAGCGTCACGCGGATCATCTTCTTCAGGGAGAGCATCCTCATTTTTTCCCCGGCCTCCAGCATCGCCTGGTACGCGCGCAACGGCTGCTGCCGTATGCGACCGAGACGCGCTGGTTCCGGAAGCCTTTCCTAGTCACCTACAAAACCAAGAGCGGGAAGATCGATCCACTGATTGCCCGCAACTTTGGAATTTTGCGAGCGGACGTGCTCGGGGAGCCAATTCCAGAGGGCGTCTCCCAGTTGTGCTTCGACGAAACGGAGAGCTTCGCATCGCTGTTGGAAAAGCTCTCCGAATTTCGAGAGGCATTGGTTTATCCGTTCACCGCAGCTGCCGCGAGAGCGGTGGTCGACTCCGGGAGAGAAACACATGAGACGAGTTACACGATCTTTGTGGGCGACGATCTGGAAACGTGGGTGACGTTCTGGAACCACATCTTCACCCTCGAAGCGGGTTCTCGGGAGACGTGGAAGATGTTCTGCCTTCCTAGGGCCGCGCTTGAGGACGGAGCGACGGTCGAGGCGCTGGGCAAGTTCTTGCGACGGTATGCACACCGTAATGGGAACCATCCCCCCACGATCCATTGGACGTCGGCGAGCTTGACCGAGGAAGAACTTAAGACGCTCTCGGCGCCCTTTAGTGGAAAGAAGATGGACGCGTACTTCCGCTATTCACAACGAGCAGCGTGGTCCTTCCCGGAACTGAAGCCTTCCGAGAGATACAGTTTTGGCTTCCGCGGCGGAGGCTTGGGAGCTCCGGAACTTTTCGGTGCGACGGCACACCAGATTCCGGGATCGGGAGGGTTGGTGAACGTGCCGGGGCTACCGTTCGCAACCGGTACCGATGAACACTGGATGCAGGACGTGAGGATTCAATATCTCGCGCAACATCCGTACTACGCCAACGAGGACTTGCAGTATCAACTGCCCAGGCGAGGCGGGCTTGCTTCGTTGTTTTCGGCGTTGCCAGGCAGAGTCGATGCCGATGGAGGCCTGAGTTATTTGACGGGACGGCGTGAAGGGCTGTTCGTGAAGATTCCGGAAGATCGCGAACTTCTTTTGACAGCGATCGGTTGCGGCCGGCGGGGAACGTACGATGAGGGTCTGGTACGACAGGAACTGCCTCCTCTCTATCGCAAACAAACTCCTTCCGACAAGGCGCGCTACTGCCGGGGAGTCCTTGATCTGTTCGGCGGGATCTTTTCAGCCAGTCACACGTTTGATACCCGTTTTTGGAAAGAGACCTTCGACTACCTTGCGGGGCTGGGTGGCCGGGAAGCCAACACGCAAACCGGCATCGTGTACCAGACCATCGCAAAGCATCCGGAACGGTGGACGTTGGATGCTGCGCTTCCGAAAGAGGAAGAGATTGCGCGGATCGAAAAGGAGGTTGTGAAACTGGCACAACGGGTACGCGTTCGAGAGAACGAGGCCACGTTGCAGTTTTTGGAAAAACGACTTGCGCAGGAGCGAGCGCAGTTTCGAAGCCAACAGTCACAAGGGGGGACGGCGAAGACCGCTGACCCGGCAGCGGAGGCCGCCGAAATCCGAGCCGACTTGCGACGCGCTCTGCAAGGATTCGTCGAGGCCAAGATCCTACGTCAAGGAACAAACACTCGTTGCCGGCATTGTGGTTCGAGGATTTGGCAGGAGCTTTCGTCCTTGGAGCAGGAGTTCAAGTGTCGAGGGTGCGGTGCGCTTGTCCACAGCGACGTGGAGGCTACTTGGTATTACCGGCTAAACACTCTGCTGCGTGGTGGGATAGTCGAGCATGGAACGATTCCTGTGATTTCGGCCTTAGCGGCAGCACGGGGTGAAGCAAAGCATAGTTTTATCTACAGTCCAGGGTTCGTGTTCTATGAACGCTACGAGGACCGCAAAGCGGTGGCCGAGCTGGATGTGATTTGTATTGTGGATGGAGAGCTTTGGGTCGGCGAGGTGAAGACGAACGCGTCTGAGTTCAAACCGAACGAAATGGAGAAACTCATTCGGGAGGCCAAGAAGATGGGGGCGGATAGGGCCTTCGTGTTTGCATCCGAAGGCGATCAGGATCTTCTACGCAAACGGTGTGAAGAGGCGTCGAAGTCACATGGGTTTGCCGTGATTCAGTTATGGCCGAGTTCCTGGGGACAAAGTGCGTCCTTTCACATCTAAAATGAGTAATGTGTCAGAGCGTTGGTGCAGTTCGGCGGACTGAGAACCCATGTGTCTCTGCTGGCCACTGTATTGAAGAAGGCAGCGATCGGTCGTTCTCGATGGATCTCGATGGAGCGGAACCGCTGAACATGTACCAAGCAAGCTGAGCGTGTAGCTTATGCCGGTTCGAAACTACTTAGTAGTCTCGTTAGACAGTTGACCAACGGCGGCAAAACATGGAGAAACTCAAATATTCGGACTTGCTACATCGTCTTGGGGGCTTCGATGATTGGCTCATCAAGCTTGGACTGACACCTCACCAGAATGACAGAATTCATAATGCCATTGAAGTTCTTCGCAGGGCCGATAAACTGAGTCGCAAGGGTCAACAAACAGGCAAGTACGCTGACATTCTCCCTGGAGATTGGTTTCCGGTTATCGAAGCGCTCGAAGCGCATGATGTCTTTGCTGCTTTCGAGAATGATCCCTCCCCAACTGTTGCTGCTACTTTGAAAAGAGCACTGTCGGGGCCCGCAGAGGCCCTTAAAGAAACCTCGAAGAACAGAGAGGGCAGAAATATCTGGTATGAACTCGCGCTCGCAGCCGAATGGAGACTTCGTGGTGCTACCGTTCGCCTGGATGAACCGGATTTATGTCTTACGAGAGAAGGGGTTGATTTCCTGATAGCGTGCAAACGACCCGCCAACTTCAATGCCATCCAGTCCAATCTCAAAGCAGCGATCAAGCAACTGCAGCGGAACTTGGACACGTTAAAGGGCAGCAGTTTTGGTGTTGCAGCAATCTCTCTTAGTTGTGCCTTCAATTCCGGCGATCGGGTCTTCACTGGGGATATGAACGACCTACGATCCTCCATTGAAGGCCAACTGGCCAAATATGAACGCTATTTCTCGGCCGTAAATGATCCCCGAATTTGCTGCGTTCTCTTCCATGTAGTCACCCCAGGGTTGGGCGGGGAGAACGTTGATTTAGTTCGCGCATCGTTTCTTGCGGCGCAAGAGTTGACACCATCTCTGGGTTCGAAAATCTTCGAACGTCACGCGCATCAGATGGCGAATACGCCGAAGCAACTCTGGGAACACGACATCAGTACTCAACATCCGACCAGCTAAGCAGCAATTTGGTGGATGTAATAAGGAACTTCCTTGTCCGTGAGAATTTGCTCCAGCCTATCCTTGCTGATAGCGGCAGGCGAAAGCCATTCGGACAGATATTGTTCCTGAATCGTGATGATCGTGCGTTGATGGCCAGTTGCTGCGACCTCAGGCGTCGGCTCATCCGTGATGGCCGCAAAGGAATACAAGTCTGGTTCCCCTGACTTGGTCCATCTGTCCCACACGCATGCAACGAGCATGTCTGCAGCGGGCCGGGGATCGTATTCCAAGACAAGGTTTTTCTGCTTCTCGTCGAGTGCGAGTTCCCTATGCTCGTAAAGATGCAGAGGGACATTTTCGTAGAAGCCGGAGATGACGATAACGGCATGATGCCGTCCGTAGATTCTGCTCCAATAATCGTCGAGGCTGTCGCGGCGCGCGTTGTAGGTGCCTGGGAAACGCTTGTCATAGTCGGCTGGCTTGCCGGCTAAGCGGCAGGCGTAGCGCATGGGGCGAATGACGGTCTTGCTGTTCTCTTGAACGAGAACAGGCGCGTACATCATTGGAAAGATGCGGGCATCTTCGTTGTTGGGTTCTGTACGGCGAAGATCCGCTAGACGTTCAAGGAGAGCTTCGGACTTCGCTGTGGCGATCCGTACCTCTTCTCTGGCCTTCTTGGTTTCCTTCTTGGCGAGAGATTCCTGGACGACAGCCAAGCGCCTCCGCTGGGTGAACACCTCGGTTTCCCACTCGGTCTTTTTCTCTTTGAGGTATTGCGCTATGTACGCGGCGGTACGTTTCTGGACATCCGTCACGGGATGCTTGTAGTTGCGTTGGAGATCGCGGGACATCTTGATGTCCTCTCCCTCGGCGCGGCGGCGGTACGCATCTTCAAACGCTTCCCAATCCACCTCTGCACCGTACCGCTTAGAGAGGTGGTCGAAATGCTGTTTGACGCGGGCCGAATAGCACATCCATTTATTGTAGGCGTGTCATTCTAAAAATAGTTATCCCTTTTCGATACAAACATTTAGCTCTCAAATCGCTCCTTTCGCGGTGCAAGCCAGATTGACTGCTCTACCCGTCTCTAGGCGAAGATAGGGCGAATACACTTATGAAGCCGAGCGCCTTAATCCGGATCCAGGTCGAATCAGCTCTCGCGCATAAGATCCCCTGTGCCCTGACGCCGCCCTCACGCATCGTTCGCCCCTTCGTCGCGACGGGGATCGGCGAACTCGACCACCTGATCCAAGGCGGCTTTCCCGTAGGCGCCGTCACTGAGCTGGTAGGCGGGGAATGTTCTGGCAGAACTTCCGTGGTCCTCTCGTTCCTGTCACGCATCACCTCGGCAGGTAAAGTCTGCGCCTGGATCGACGCTTCCAATTCATTCAATCCTAGTTCGGCCACCTCGGTAGGTGTCGATCTGAAACGGCTGTTGTGGGTGCGGTGCGGCGTGCATGAAAACGTCACATCGCAAGAGACACGGCAATTCACGTTGCCTGCGGCCTGCTTCGCGACGAAGCCCGTAACGAAGGGTCTTCACGGCGGAGGCCACGGAACCCACCCGCGTTCTGAGGTCAAGGGACTTTCGGTTGCGGTAGACCGATTCCTCGGCAACGAAACCATTTCGGCGCGTTGCGCGGAGCCGATCGCCAAACCACGGCCAATTCCGCAGACTTATCTATCGAGTCTCGTACCAGCAGTGGCATCGGTGCGTTTGCCTCGCGGTGCCCGTGTCTACGACGCTATCGAGCAGGCGTTACGCAGCACCGATCTCCTGATACAGACGGGTGGTTTTAGTGCCATCATTCTTGACCTCGGGGGCGTTCCGCCAGAAGTTGTCTCTCGCATTGAACTTTCAACGTGGCACCGCTACCGCGTAGCTTCTGAACAAACGCAATCGAGTATTGTGCTTCTTTCGCAGTATCCCTGCGCGAAGAGCAGTTCTGAATTGCAGCTGCGCTTACTTCCGATGGAAGACACACGCGAAGAGCGAACGGTCTTTACGGGACTGAACGCGCGAATAGAAATCCTGCGCCAGCGGTTCACGGAAACGCCAACTAACGTCGTATCGATACGCAAGCCTCCACAACGTGTACGTGAGGCTTGCTGGAGTCAAAGAACGAGCTGGGCAGGGCCGCGATGAACGCTCCTGCGGAACTCTATGCGTGCATCTATGTGCGGGAACTCCCGGCACAAGCCTTGCTGCGCTTGCGGCCCGAACTCCACGATAAGCCCAGCGTCGTTCTTGAAGGTGAACCGCCTGCACAGACGGTATGCTCCTTGAACACGCGCGCCCGCCTGCTCGGCCTTCGGCGCGGCATGACGAAGGTAGAGGTAGACACGTTTGAATGTGTCTCTGTTTTGCAACGCTCCGTGCGGACTGAAGACGCCGTCCGTATCATCCTTCTCGAATGCGCGGGTTCTTTTTCCCCGCGTGTAGAGGACCGCAGTATCAACGGAATTTTCGTCTGCGCTCTCGACATTGCGGGAACTGAAGGGCTCTTTGGACCTCCGCTCCTGCTGGCAAAACAACTTCGCCAACGCCTCCGCACAATTGGGATAGTTGCGTTTGTAACCGTAAGCGCCAACTTGCATACGGCGGTCTGCATCGCCAGAGGACTCGCTGGTGGCATTCCCATCCAAATTGTTCCCCGAGGAGATGAGGCAAAGGCCCTATTCTCGTTGCCGCTTACAGTGCTCGATGTAACCGAAGCTCAGGCAGAGACGTTTCGCGCGTGGGGTATCCGCACAGTAGGCGCCCTCGCCATGCTGCCGGAGAAGTCCCTTATCTCGCGTCTCGGCCAGGACGCGAAACGATTGCTGCAGCTCGCTCAAGGAAAACACAGACACCTCTTGCTGCCCATCGACGTGCCATTCGTATTGGAAGAACATGCGGAGTTGGATTCGCCGTTAGACGACCTCGATTCCTTGTTGTTCGGTGTCTCCACAATGCTGGAGCAACTGATCTTCCGCGCCAAGTCTCGGGTATTCGCTCTAGCGTCCGTCACCATCACGTTCCCTCTCGATGGCGGAGGAAGCCACGAGCGCACCGTGAATCCTCGTGTCCCAACGAACGACAAAAAGCTGTGGCTGAAGCTCCTTCATCTCGACCTTCAGAGTCATCCGCCGCAGGCTTCCATTCTTGCCGTCCATATTCACGCCGAGCCAGCCGAAACGAGCAAAGTACAACTAGGGCTTTTCTCGCCGCAACTGCCTGAACCCGGCAAGCTCGATGTTGCGTTGGCGAAGATCACGGCGATTGTGGGTGAAGGCAACGTCGGTCAGGCGGTGCTTGATGACACTCGGCGGCCGGGTGACTTTCATGTGGAACCATTTTGCGTTCCTTCGACATTGCCGGCTGTGACGGATGCGCCGTCGCGACTCTGCTTGCGTGTCTTGCGCCCCGCCGAACGTACTACCGTCGAAGTGCGCGGTGGCCGCCCACGGGAGATTTACTTCCGCTCCCGCCGATACACGCTCGAAGAGGTATATGGCCCTTGGTTGAGCGGCGGAGACTGGTGGAACGAAGCGATTTGGGGTAACGAGCAATGGGATGTCGTCGGGAGAGCAAGCGATAGCGCGTTTCTCGCGTGCCGTATCGCGCATGACTTCATTCAAAATGACTGGCGTGTGGCGGGGCTCTATGACTGAGAGCTATGTAGAACTTCATGCTGCCAGTGCTTTTTCCTTCCTCGAAGGCGGCTCCCAACCGGAAGCCCTTGCCGAACGGGCATTCTCACTGGACATGCCCGCAATGGCTCTGATGGACCGAAACGGCTTCTACGGTTCGGCAAGGTTCCACAAGATCGCGACAGAGAACGGCGTCAAGGCGCACGTTGGCGCTGAAGTCGCCATCACGGGCTTAGGCAATCGACTCGCTCCACCGATATGGTTGCCGCATCAACACCTCGCGGAACCAGCCCGCCTTCCTCTTCTCTGTGAAACGAGAGAGGGATACCAGAACCTTTGCCAGCTCATTACGCGATTCAAGATGCGCGAGGCTACAAAGCAGGAAGGCTCGGCGAAGTTGGCGGATATGGAGGAATACAGTCGTGGCCTCGTTTGCTTGACGGGCGGCGATGAAGGGCCGCTTGCTGCGGCGCTGATGCGCGGCGGAGAGTCGGCAGGCCGAGAGGTCGTGGAGCGGTTGGTACGCATCTTTGGCCCGAATAACGTTTACGTCGAACTGCAACGTCATCGTGAGCGAGCTGAGGAGTGGCGCAATCAGGCGGCCATCCGGATCGCGCAGTCGCTCCGTTTGCCGCTACTAGCAACGAACGGAGTGCGCTACGCCACGAAGTACGATCGTGAGATTGCCGACCTGTTCACTGCGGTACGCAATCACACAAAGCTCGACGCTGCGGGACGTCTGCTCGCGCTCAACAATCAAAGGCATCTACGACCTGCGAGTAGGATGGCCGCGCTGTTTCGCGATGTGCCGGGCGCTATCGGGAACACATTGGAATTGTCTTCACGTCTGGAGTTTCAGCTCTCCGATCTTGGATACGAGTTTCCGCGTTATCCCGTGCCGAACGGGGAAACGATGGACAGTTTTCTAGCGGAGCGGGTCGATGAGGGCGTCCGGCGGCGTTATGGTCCGAAACAAGATGCGGGACTTCTTGAGCGAGCGAAGAAGCAGGTGGAACACGAACTGAGGTTGGTCGCAAAGCTCGGCTTCGCGGGGTACTTCCTGATCGTTTGGGACATTGTAGAGTTCTGCAAGAGGCACGGCATCCTTATCCAAGGCAGAGGAAGTGCGGCCAACTCGGCCGTCTGTTACGCGTTGGAGATTACGGCGATTGACCCTGTTGGTATGGAACTGCTCTTTGAGCGCTTCCTGTCCGAGAGCCGCGGCAAGTGCGAGTGGCCAGATATTGACCTCGATCTGCCTTCCGAAGAAAAGCGCGAGCAAGCGATTCAGTATGTGTACAAGCGATACGGGGAGTTGGGCGCGGCAATGACAGCGAATGTCATTACCTATCGCGGGAAGTCTGCGGCGCGCGAAGTCGGCAAAGCGCTCGGCTTCGATCCTGATTCTTTGCAGCGCCTCTCCGGTTTGGTTGCGAACTACGAGTGGAAAGGCCCAAATGACACGATGGCCCGTTCTTTCCAGAACGCAGGCTTTGACGTGCAGCATCCGCGCATCGCAAAGTATCTCGAACTGTGTATGCGAGTGCAGGATTTCCCGCGCCACCTTGGCCAGCATTCAGGGGGCATGGTGATCTGCCAGGGAGCGCTCGATAAAGTCGTCCCGCTGGAGCGGGCGTCGATGGTAGGTCGAACTGTCGTGCAGTGGGATAAAGAGGACTGCGCGAATCTCCACATTATTAAGGTGGACCTGCTCGGTCTTGGCATGATGGCGGTGCTCAAGGATTGCCTCACGCTTGTGCCCCAGCATTACGGGGAGTCGATTGACCTTGCACAGCTTCCGGAAGACGAAGAGGTCTACCGGACGCTGCAGCGGGCGGACACCATTGGCATGTTCCAGGTCGAGAGCCGTGCGCAGATGGCCTCACTGCCCCGAAATCGCCCGGAAAAGTTCTACGACCTGGTGGTGCAAGTTGCCATCATCCGTCCTGGCCCGATCGTGGGCAAGATGATGCACCCATATATGCGTCGCCGGCAGAAGAAAGAAGAGGTCACTTATCCTCACCCGTCATTGGAATCAGCATTGAAACGGACGTTGGGCGTGCCGCTCTTCCAAGAACAGCTGTTGCGCATGGCAATGGTCGTTGCCAATTTTTCAGGTTCCGAAGCCGACGAACTCCGTCGTGCCGTGGGGATGCGGCGTTCGTGGGAACGTATGAAGAATCTCGAAGGCAGACTTCGGGACGGCATGACCGCGAATGGCCTGGATGCGGAGACGCAAGAGACCATCATCGAGAACATCAGCTCGTTCGCACTGTACGGTTTTCCGGAAAGCCATGCTGCCAGTTTCGCCTTGATCGCCTACGCATCCGCGTATATCAAAGTGAAATACCTCGCGGCGTTTACCTGCGCGATGTTGAACAACCAACCGATGGGCTTCTATAGCCCATCCGTCATTATCGAAGATGCACGGCGGCACGGGCTCCGGGTGAAACCGATCGACGTACAAGTGTCGGAATGGTCGTGTTCTGTCGAGCAAGAGGCAGACTTCTCTCTCTCGTTGCGGCTGGGTCTCGGGTATGTACGCGGTCTGAGAAGACAAAGCGCCGAAGCGATCGTCGCATCTCGCGCTCAAAATATTTTCAATTTCGTGGACGATCTCGTGTTGAGCGTTCCGAGCCTCAACCGTAAGGAGTTGGCGCTGCTTGCGAACGTGGGTGCGCTGAATGGCCTGAACGGCGTTGCACATCGCAGGGATGCTCTCTGGCAAGTGGAACGTGCGGGTAAACCCGAAGGGCCGCTACTGATGCAAGAGAGCCAATGGCTCCGCGAAGATTCTGCAGAATCTCCGCTGCTCGCGATGACCCCAGAAGAACGGCTTGTGGCCGACTATGCCGTAAGCAGTGTGACAACCGGTCCGCATCCCATGTGGTTTCGACGCAAGGAACTGCATCGCAGAGGCTATCTTCGGGCGGCGGACCTCGCGAAACGAGCAGACGGCTCCTATGTTAAGACTGCCGGCCTCGCCATCGTCAAGCAGCGGCCGGGCACCGCTTCAGGAGTGGTTTTCCTCTCCGTATCCGACGAGACAGGAGTCTTCAATGTGTTTGTTGGCCCCCAGTTTTTCGAGCGGCACCGCCTTGAAGTCACAAAGTCAAAGTTCGTTATGGTCGAGGGTCCGATTCAGAGGGAAGGACCCATTATCCATGTGATGGCATCTTCGTTCCGGGAGTTCAAGCATGAGAGAGAGGCTGGGAGCCTTCAGGTGACATCGCATGACTTCCACTAAGAAAGGCTCGCAGATCGGCGGATACAGATCCGAAGTCGATCAGCAGAAGCTCGGACCAGCACTCGTCATTGCTTCGAGCTTGATCTTGGCGATTCGGACGACACGTTGGCCGACGACGCACAGTGACGGACTAGCCGATATGGAATGGGAGAAAGAGGTGGAGCATAGTGTGCGTATCAGCCGGCTGGTGCTCTCTCATCTCACCGCTCGGTATCCTGCTCTGTTCCAGTCCAAGCAAGTGCCTTGGTATGTCGCGAGCGATGAGGATTCCCCCAAATGAAGCCTCTGCGTAGAGCGTTCACTGTAGTTGTACCAATGGAGCATTTCTCGCATTCGCCTCGCCTCGTTCGCACGGAAGGCGAAGTGTTTCGGAACCTGTGCATACTTGCTCAAAGACGCATGTTCTACAGCACAAATAATCTTCAAAAGGAGCGATCTCGCAAAAGGCATAGTCGTCTTGGCCACTTCTTGCACCACTTTTTGATCGATTTGCTGGAGTAATAGGACTGTGCTTCGCTCCGTATACATCGCGATGAGCACAATGATGATCTGTTCCCGATTCAAAGAACGCTCGGGGTGCAACCACCCATTTACCGTATACACCGCTGTCACCCTGTTCGACGCCATCTTTGCGACAATCTACCCATTCGTGATATCCGCATCCTTGGACTGTAGGGGCCTCCCGAAAATAGTGGGCATGCTGTCCGGTAAACAAAACGTAGCACTCTCCACTCTTCAAGACGCCTGCGTGAGCAGCGAAACTATCGGGCGATGAATAATGCTCCTCTACCGAACAGACCGGAGGTATATGGTCCAGTTGGTTTCGGACGGAGGTCATTAGGCTGTCGGCGTCGGCCCGGACTGCAGACAAGTGAAACGAAAGATGTTGTTGCGTGTATTCATCAGGGATTTGTCGAGGACGCTCGTTTCCCGAAATACGAACCCAGGAGTAACCGATAGACCGAGCGAGTACCAAAGGAACAACGGTGACGAATGGAAGACTTGAAATGCCAGCAGTTGGCGGAGCCTCATAACGCAATTTCAACCCAAACGCGAGACGCTCGATCTGATTGACGTCTATCACAGAGCGCATTTCGCCTGGCGTCAATTCAGAAGCTCTTCCCAACACTCGATGATGTTCAAGAAGGGAGAAGAGTTCACCGGCATTCTGCAACATTTCTTCCGAAGAAATAAATACCCGGATATCCTCGGGCTCCACGTCGTCATCGCTGGCGAACAACTTTGCAGGGGTGACGAATATCACACACCACTCTCCGTTCGTAAGCACCACGCGGAGAGGATAGTCGCCCGTTTGAGATTTCACGGACTTGACGTAATCTCTGAGCGATTCAAGCCATTTAGGCCATTCTTTGGGGAGAGTTGTTTTTTTGCGGAGGCCCTTCGCTATCTGGATGGCGAGGGCACCTCGTGTGATCCCGACCACATCGGGTGACAATTTTGTCGCATCTAGAGTGAGGCGAGCACTCCCATTAGGCTTTGGCAGCTCATCGGACGGTCGTTTGGCCTCGACGATCAAAAGAGGTCTGCGACTATCACTTTCGTATCCGAAGTAATCCATTCTTCGTTTTGTGCCCTTGCCAGATGTGACGGTCATTTCTGGAGCCATGTTGATCAACTGGGGTTTGGAGTTCCAAGTCGAGTTTTGTATCCAGTTGAGAGAGCGCAAGAAGCCGTCAATGACCCACAGGCGGATCTGATATTCAAGAACATCGTGCGAGATTCGACGTTCTTCTATCTTCTTCAACTCATCTGCCGTGGAGGCAAACGTGGCGTTTGTCGGTGGCCGGAGTAGAGATTCAATCTCCTGAATATAGGTGTAGCGGTAGTCGTCGCGAATCTTCCGAAACTTCTTCTCGAAGTCGGTTGCGCTCCGCGTTGGTCCGTCGTTCACCGGTACATTTCCTCAAGGCGATATATGAGGCGAAGGGCAGATGGCCAGCCAGCAGTCACAAAAGTTTCGAGCATCGCCATTAGTTCCTTCCGGCACTGAACGTCGTCTTGAAGCAATGCGGGGTATTGTGCGAGGTAGAGTTCCGCGATTTCAACGAGCAGATCGACAGCCATCGATTCAAATTGATACCCGAAACGACGCGACGATTCGACTACAGCGGCGATTCGATGGAAAACGCGTGCAGGGTCGAATTCAACGAAGCTCTTTAGCGTCTGCACCAAATGATGAGCGATGCTCGGCAGGGCGCCCACTGTTAAGGCTTCGATAGTTCCTTGGGATTCATGCCAGAACCTTTGCCGCTCATCACTTGTGAGAGAGCTGTCCGTCCCCCTCGTGCTGCCGTTAGTTCCGTCGTATGCCCCTGAGCTGAAGTAGAGCTGGTTTCCGATGAAATCGAGCGTCCTAGCGCACTGCGTAAGCCGCTCCGACTCTCCAGAATAGTTCGAATCAAGAAGCTCTTGTTGAGCGAGATTGGCAACCTTCTGTGAGAGTGAAAATGCACGGTTTCTGATTCCAGAACCATCATCATCACTACGATCCGGTGTGTATGTATAAAGATCCCGAATGTCAATCAACAACTGGGTGGCTGCCTGCGGTTCAAAGCCATCCTTTGTGAGTAACGGCGCAAAGACGTCGTAGGCATCCGCACGGTTCTGCCAGATGTAAAGACCGGCCAAAATCCTAAGAGTCCACTCAGTGATAGAACTCTTTCCTTCAACGAGGGAGAATCGTTTCAGAATCTTTTCGATCAAGGGAACAACAATGGTTGGATATTTTCCTGACAGGTGGCTCAAAGCGTATGAAAGGAGGCCCGACAGCACTCCAACGCTTTTTTCTGATTTACATGAGAGCTCAATGAATGACCACATCAACTCGGGATTGTGTTCGTGGAGCCAGCTCAGTCTTGTTGCCGCTTGAAACCTCACTGCTGGGTGCTCATCAAAAAGGCCTCGTTGAAGAGCCTCCCTCAAATCGTCATCCATGCAGTTGGTGATGACCGCGAGACTATAAAGTCCCGCGGTTGCATCAATTCGTTGTGCGGGGGAGCCCCAAGATTGATGGTCGTCAAATTGGGCGTCGTCGGATGGATCATGCTCGGGGACTTCGCTGCGAATGCCGCGTAACAGGACCTCTCGAACGAACAGGCCAAGATCCGATGTGCAATCTAGAGCTTGGTTCTTTGCGATGCTTGAACAAGCCGCCACCAAGACAGAGTCGGCGTATAACATCTGACGTTGGTCAACGCCATCCACTTCCCATTGGTCGATTGCGGCACGGAATTCGCGTAGCTGAGGTAATACTTCAAGAGCCTCGACTATAGAAGGTGTTTCGCTATTGTGAACGCCCTTGAAGGCAGTAAATCGCTCTCCCCATTCCAGCAATCGCTTGTTAGCGGGGGCATCGACGTCTACACCACGATCTTGGAGGTGATTTCTTGCGGTGTATTGGCCCCCGTGCACACCACTCATCGTGAATGGCGGTCGGTTCTCTGGAGCCCCGCCCTTCGCTTCGATCTCCACAAGAAGTTCCCGGGCCTTGTCGGTCACTAACGCTGAGGGTTCCAAGCAACCGAAAACACGGTCGCGTATCTTAGTCACAAGTTCGGCATCGTCCAGATCGATTGCACCAGGGATCGCAAGAATAGCTTTCTCAACTGATTCCCGATCTTCATCTGGCATGCTCGCAAATTCAATCTTCAAAAAATCTCCTATGGTCGAGGAGAGGTCCATAGAGATGAGCGCTGTCGTGCTAAAGCACACTGGCGTCAAAATGGGCACTAGAGCGCCGGGAGATTGAATCGAAGTTGCGAATAGACGCCGGATCGTGACCGCGTACCTACTGGAGCGAAGGACGGTTCGTCCGAGATCGAGCGCAAGTTCACGGTCTGTCGCTATCAGCTCGCCGAGGATTCTGAAAAAGGTCGAACCAATTTGCAACGGTTCCTCATGGGAGTCTCGGTAACCTGAATCCCAAATAGAGCTGTAATCACTCAGGATCGTTTGGTCATGTCCGAGTTCATTGGTCCAGGTGATCGCGCTTGCCCCAGGTTTTGGTGCATGATCGCGCTCCACATAGCTATTGAGGACTGCCACGGCTATTCGCGCTCCGCGCGTAGCTTCGAGATTGCAAAAGTCGGGGAAGATTTGGGAGAGCTGCCACCACATCATGTGGTAATCCTGACGCTTATTTGACGTCATGGGCATGATTCGACCATCGGACATGGGCGTACTCGCAGCCGAATTCTCGTCGTATGAAAATACGGCGATATAGAAGTCCTCAACAAATTGAGCGTCGATTTCGAAGAGCGGTCGAAGGTTTCGAGCGATCCACGGTCCGTCAGAAAATCCCATTCGACGCAAAGCATCCGACGTAAACAGAGCCCGTAGTGCCTCTGACGACAGCTCTGGATCGTAAGAGTATGCCTTCATTACGTCCGCGATCGCGCGAGCTCGTAGCCACGGCTTCAACTCTTCTAGTGGTCGAATAGCATTCAGAAGCTGGCAAGCAGAACGGCTAAGAGTAGTGCCGTACAGTCTAAGGTTTGGAGGATGCTCAATCAGCAGAGAGTTCATCGCCTGCAGGGCTCCTAGCAAGCGTTCGGGCGTTGCGTCAGCGGTGGTTCTTGCCGCAAACTCCGCCCAAGCGTAGGGACACCGGACATGGTTGTCCGCCAGCATGGCTCCTACAGCGTGGAGCACCCAATTCTCAGCGAACCGGCGTTCGGCCTGAACTTTAGAGTTCAATAGCTGAGCCAGCGGTTGGAGATCCTCGATACTTTGGACTCGCTCGGCCAGAACGGTCGGTGCAATTAGACGAGCTATAGACGGGATTTCTGATGCTTGTTCAAAGGTTCGCGCAAGCTGCCAGAATACCGCTCTGCTAGACGCCCAAAGCTCTCTGAAAGCCAAAAGAAGGCTAGGACGCAAGAACAGGATCAGATCATGTTCTTCAGCCAATCTGGATATGAAGTGCGGAGGATCGTTGAGTATGAGGAGGCGACTTGCTGCGTAGTCGAATAGGAGGTGATGTGAGAAGCAAAGGATATACCTGCCAACGACGTTTTCCTCTTGTTCGACAAGAACCTGATTTGAAAGCAGCGAAGTCAGGATATCTCCCGGCACAGAGATTGGAAGCACTCGTTTGGAGATAGAGAGTCTTCGATTATCCCTCATTGCCTCAAGCACCGCCGTTAGCAGTTGTTCTCTGGAAATCGCTTCGTTGAGCGGAGAGAGAACTCGATGTTCCCAGTAGCGGTTGAGCAATGCTGCCTGGGTGTGAAGCACCGTGAGGTCTTCGATGCTCAGCCCTGACACCAGCAATTCGCACAACAATCGCAGATTGAAGGGCGTGCGCAAAATCTCTCTAAATTCGCTACTGCTTGCTTGGACAACTTGTTCGACCCGCGGTATCTGCTCTTGTATCTCTTCCATTTCCTCGTGAGTAAATACCGGAATCGAGACATGGTGCAGAGACCAGAAGCGTTCGCTCTCATGTTCTAGTCGTTGGAGCGAATCCTCTTTTCTGAATATTTCTTGCAATTCTGGGCTGTATTTCAGATCGAATGAACGTATGGACGCAATCACTTTCCATCTTGAGGCGGCGCGCATCATTGTTCTAAGCAAATCTAAGACTGCTCCGGATGCAGAATGCCCCCGGGCAGCGTCGAGGGCGTCGATGATCAGATAACCGGAACCGCGGCCAGTCCACCGCAAGAGCACTTCTTCAAAAACATGTTCCAAGCCCAATTCAGTCTGAAGGGATCCTTCCAATCGATCCACGGCGATAAAGACCACATCATGTCCGGCATCAATTAGCCGCTGGGATAGCTCGAAGAGGACGCCAGATTTTCCGGCTCCCGGATCGCCAATGATGAGCAATGAAGAAGAAGAAGCCCGTTCTTCAATGACCCTGGTCACAGATCTTTTGATCGAAAGATCATTGGGTAAAGCTCGTAACCTGGCGAGATGTTCCAGCGAGCGCATGGTGCGACGGGTCAGGCCGCGCAATTTTTCGACATCGGATCGGAGTTGGAGAGATGTTGCAAGCTGAATTCCTTGACTTTCGAGAGCTTGCTGGAGCTCCGATATGGTCAGGCTTCGCCTGTCGGAAGCTGCTGACGCGCAAATCGAGAGCAGGCTATTCCATGCGGAGTCTCCTGCAGCTGGCTCCAATACAAGTGGACTCAGAGTCGCAATTGCGAGACGTTCTTCCGCATGGCCCGCCTCAACGTCTAGGGTCTTCAGCCTAAACACTTTAAGAAAATCTATGAGTTCGGGGTTCGATGCATCGTGCCCGAATGTCTCGCTCCAGGCTACCTGAAGGCTTTCTGTGAACCGCGTGAAAGCTGCTTGCTCCGCTTGTGTGCGAGCAGCATCGATCGGGCGTTCGATATTTGTTTCTGAAGTGAATCGGCTTAAACAATTTGCTACTTCCTCGCGAACATTTTCTGGCACCTGCGCGGCAGTGACCAGAAGCAATCTGTCTCTGTCAGGTTCGAGACGCCGTCTCCAAGGTGCGATGGATTGGGATTGTGAAGCATTACACAACGCCCACTGGCGCACGAATTGGCGCATTATGGGAACAAGTTGTGTGGGCGCAAGAGAAACAGCGTGCTTCACCTCAATAAAAACGAATCCGTCTGAGTTTGTCTCGAGGAGCAAGTCGGCGACCGGCTCGCTGGTCTCAAAAAACACTCGCCGCAATGTCGCCGGAGGCAAATCCTTGTGTCCACCCTGTTCGGCTAGACCCTGCGTCACGAACCATGCCGCGACTCGATTTTGAAAATCGATACCGCGCTGGGTGGCCATACCTCCGGCATTTCGACCTGTAAGCTCTTGGTCCATCGTTGGGCGTGCCTCAACTGTGCGATAGACCATGATACTGGAGACGAAAGTGGTTGGGTGATGAGAAGATTCGCCAGAAACGGCGGTTAACCCATTCCATAGGAATCACTTGGGGCGATTTCAAGCGCTGAGCTCTTGCTAACAGAATGACTCAAGCCTTTGACGAGTGCGGAGCCGTCGTTTGTGAATATCTGCGCATCATGAGCCGCGCGGGAAATCGACACGTAAGCGAATCGTGGGTTGAGCAATTCCGGATGGGTCGTAGTATCGACATTCACCAAGACGCGTTGGGCCGTTAGTCCTTGGGAGCTGTGGCTAGTAACGGCGTAGCCGTGGTCGAAGTGCCGCATTTGATGGGTGTCGAAACTGACGGATTTATTGTTGTCCATCTTCACGGTGAGCTTACCGTCATCGTGGATGTGCTGCACCGTGCCAAGGTCACGATTGGCGACACCTAACTCTTTGGACGGCGCGGTAAAGCCCAAACGGTCTCCTACGGCAAACTCCCGCTCCAACTCTCGGTAGACGTTCACGCCATAGAGCCGCGCGGGATTGTAGGTGACGGTGGCTCCATCCCCCTTCTGAACGGTGAGCAGGTTGTCCTTTGTCTGGGTAGCGATAACTTTCGTATAACTTTGCTTCACGATGCCGATGTCATGGCTGCCGCGCGGATAGTAGAGTACGTCGTCCACCGCATAGCGGGCGGCCCAGGTTCGGTCAGCTCCGGTCATGTCAGAACGGGGAGCAAGGACGCGCATCGGATGATCTTCAGAGGCGACAGTGCCGAGGGCCTGCAATTCGGAGCGCACGGCCTGATTAATTTGACGGCGCGAGGCGTTATCGGGAGAAACGACGATGGTGTTCTCCGGGCTGGCGGCATAGCTCCGCGCGATGGCCGCGATGCGCTGTTGCGGTTCGGTAATCTGGGTGACTCGTCCCTGCTGTTCCAGCAGTGCGACACCCTCGGCGATTTCGCCGCGTGACAAATGCTCGACAGCTTTCAGCAGCTCGGGCGCTTCTCGCTGCCGCACGATCTGATCGAGCTGGGCCGTCTTCATCCCGGCGTTGACCATCTGCTCGAAGGGCTTGCCCGCTTCGACACCCTGATGCTGCTGGGTATCTCCGATCAGCAACACGCGGTCGCCGACTTCCAGTTTGGAGAGGAAGTCACGCACCTGTTTGGTGCTGGCGAGACTGGATTCATCGACCATATACAGATGGCGTTCCGGGTTCGGCTGGTGGGCGCGGACGAGGAAACCCTGAAGGGTGTCAGCGGAGATTTCGGCGTCGCGGAGCTGGTTCGCGGCGCGGGATGTCGGGGCGAAGCCTTCGACGACATAGCCGCGTTGTTCGGCAGCTATTCGGACAGATTTTAAGAGGGTCGTTTTGCCAACTCCTGCCCGCCCTTCCAGCCCTTGCACCACGTCGCGCGAGGTCAGAATCTCTTCAGCGGCGGCTCGCTGTCCGGCGTTCAAATGTTGCTGCCTCTCCGTGTGCGCGACGGCGGCCTGAATAGACATGATCTGTTCGGCGCGCCCCTGGCCCTGCTGCATCTTCTGCAGGATTTCTTTCTCGGTACGGATTGTCTCGGCTGTCGTGAACTGCCGCCCCGTATCGTGCTTTTGTCTCGGCACGAGTTGAAGCTCGCCCGAAGCAATCCGCGCCTCGAACCCGGCACGGACTTCGGAGTACGTGGTTTCACTCATGCCGCGTCGCAACGCATCGCGGTACAACTCGCGCTCATCGGTGACGGCTTCGCGCTCGAAACTGCGATCGCGAGCGTAGGTGATGGCCTGCCGGGCGATCTGTTGCGAATTTTCGGAATGACGCTCCAGCGTGTGTCCCCTCGCACGCGCCTCCTTGACCACAGCGTCCGCCTGGTTGCCGAACTCGGCCGCGATCTGCCGATGCGCAGCCAACACCTCGGCAGGAGAATGAATCCCTTTCCGGTCGCGGGTGGAGTGCGCGGCAATCTGTGCAGCCTCGGGTCCCTGATAGCCGGTCTTCTCCAAATGTTCTCGTATCTGCTGGCTGCGTGGGCTTGAGGCGTCTAAGTATTCCTGGGAATAGCCTCTAATTTCCGGCGCCCCACTGCGTCCCGCTTCAATTTCATACCCGAGTCCACGGAGCCGGTACGTCAATTCAGACTGATATACAGCCGTCGCGAACTGCTGTGACTCGAACAGTCCGCGCTCCTGTAAGGCGCCTGTCTGTCTGTTTTCGCGCTCGGTGATATTGAAGATGACGGCGTGCGTGTGGAGCTGTGGCGCGGCGTAGCCATCCACTGGGCGGGCCGTGTCGTGCTCGAATTTCGCGGCGATGAACTCGCCGGTGGCTTCCGCTGCACGGTTGCCGCCGATACGGGCTTGCGTGTACCGCTCTAATTCGCTCAAGGCGACGTTGACCGCTTCACGATGTGCGTCCCGCACCCGGTCATCTCCTCCTACGAGAGCGGTGAGCGAGACCGACTTAGGAGCTGAAAACGTGGCGTCCCAACCGGCGCGATGTTCGACGGGTGCGACCGTTTTGCCGTCCGCTCCTTCATACTCCTGGACGATGCGATGGCGGACAAGCTGCTCAGCGGTGATGGGATGCTGGCCGTCCGCGAGCCGCGCGAAGTGTTCCTCCTCCACGCCTCCGGCGAGGCTGAACTTTTCAGCCAGCTTGCCATGCCACTCGCCCAAAGTTCGGTCGTCCTGCTTCCAATAATTCTGCTCCGCCGACGTGAACTCTTTCGCATGGTAGGTTCGGGCCTGCGATGCCGAGAGTGGTTTTGAGATAGTCAGCATTGTCAGTCACCCAGAGAGAATCCGGTCTCTATCGGCTCATCCTCGCCGGCATCGGAGACGCCGATAGCCGCCACAGTTACAGGTTTCGCCGCCTTCTTGGGAAGTGGCCTCGGCTCGAATGTAAGGTCATCATCTTCCAACGGGCGCGGCACGAATGCAGGCTGGGTCGCGGGGATATTCCAATAGTCGAAGGCGAAGCGTGAAACGTGATTGCCTAGTTTCAAGAAAGCGTGCCGGTCGGGGAGGCCGGAGATTTCGGAATCCAGCACCAGCGGTTCGACTTGTCGCTCTATGCTGAAATTGTTACCGGCCCGTAGGCCGGTGGAGTGCGTCTCGCGCAGTCGCTCGATCTCGATTTTGCCGATGGCGTTCGACACCCATTCGGCAGCCTTTGGCTCGGTGGTGCGCAGAAAAATCTTCGTGGTTGGCTGCGATAGCATGACCTCGGCCAGGTGCCCGTAGATCATCTCAAGCTGGGCTTTTCCTTGGAAGCCAAGAACCAGCGGATTTTTCGATTTCCGGTTTTCGGTAATCGCGGTGTGGAGCTGCGGCAGACGCTGCAAACTCGCCAGCTCGTCCAGCACGAACCAGACCGGATGCTGGCTCTCCTTCGGTTCATTCAGAAGACGCAATACAAGCAAGTCGATCCATAAGCTGTGCAGCGGTCGCAATGCCTCCCGTTCGCTCGGTTTCGATGTAAGGAATATCCATCCCTGACGATGTTCCGCCCAGTCGGTCGCGTTCCAACTGCTGTGCGCGGTTTCCTCTTTCGGCAGCATTCGCAGGCTGTCCGCAATCAAGCCGAGCGACGCGAGAACACCGTTGCGTTGTTGCTGCGCGCCCTTGGCAATCATCATCGCCATCTCCGTGTTCTGCACACGGCGGTCGATCTCATCAGGGTTGGCCATCCACTCGACCAGCTCTTGCGGACTTGGCTTGAACGTCAGCAGATGGGCAAAGATCTTTTGAGGCGTCTCCGTGAAAAACTCACCTTTCTTGTCAGTTGTCGGCTGGTACAGAGAGGCGGCGATGGCCTTTGCCTCGGCACGGCGGCGGAGTTCCTCGGACGGTCCCCAATAGGGGCAACGGGCATCGAGAGGATTCAGGATGATGTCTTTACTCGGGTCATAAAACCTTTGCACAAACTCACAGGCGGGATCGTAGACGATGGCGGAGTGCCCCCTTTCTCTGATCTGCACAAGGAGTTGCATTATGAGTCTGGTTTTGCCTGTTCCGGTATCGCCCATGAGTTCGATGTGTTGACCTTCGGCACGCTGGGGGATACGCATTAGGTCTTTCGATTCGGTCGTTCGGAAGCCGATGCCGTCGCCCCTGATGGCCTTATTGAAGGCCTTCGGCGCAACCAGGACCGGCCCCTTCAGCAAACGCCCGTACTTCATCTCTTTCAGCCGTTGAACGTCTTTGCGCACGGCGAAAGGGAGCTGGAAAAGAAACACCGTCAGCCCGGACCATAGCGGCACACGGAAGATTGCCAGAAAGGTATCGCCGTCGTAGACGAAGCTGCGCAGATACTCATGTAGAGGCTGATTCCTGTAACTGACCTTCGCTCCGCGATATAAGAAAACGACTCCTGCGGCGCGTGCTGCCGAGGACAGGGGCAGTGGAATCGGCCTACCGACCGGTTGTGGTGTGGAGCCTGGCTGCACGTCGGCTTCGGTGACGGGGCGGGCATGGTGTTGGCGGTCAGCGACCGTGACGAGTTGGTACTCGCTGCTCTGGCGTATTGTGCCAAGAAAACCCGTTTCGACATAGCAGGAGAGGTAATAGCGTTGCAGCGGCGTCATAACAAATGCGAGGTGGAGGTAGAAGCAGAGGACGGTCACGATGAGCGCAACGAAGACGGCTCCAAAGCTGTAGACGGGATAGTGAGGCGGACGGACGATGGTTTCTTTGCGTCCCCATTGTGTGTTGGTCATGGCTGTTCCGTTGTCCCTTCCGCATAGCTGGCGAGAACGTCTGTAGCCGCTTTGCGCTTATTGGTTTTCACGTACCGAAGCATTTCTTTGAACTGATCCGGCGTCATCTTTTCTCCGCGCAACAGCGGCTCCAGGGTGTTAATCAAGAGCAGGCGGACGCCTGTGATCTCGCCTAGCAGCGGCATAGTCCCGAGCCGGTCTTCTGGCCCGCGCACCTCGCGTAAAACCACCTCGCGCACCCATTCGCCGAAAGCCACGTTGCGCGCTTCGCAGAAGCGTTCAACTTCGGCAAACTCCAGCTCTGTGAGTTTGGTGTTGAGCGTCATATTGCGCTTTTCCCGGCCTCTTACCTTTCGGTGCGACTGCCGAGATTCCGTTGAAAGCAACGTCATGGCTACCACCGTTTCTGTTCAGTGACCGGAAACTCATAAGTTTCCGAATTCGCACTATCTCGAATGAATTCAACAAGTAACTCTTGAGTTCCCTGGGAAACTCAGCAGCTCCCTACTAGGGATGGAGTGTCAACATTCTTCCGGTGCGCAGCACCGTAGTGGCTCTGCCCCGGAATGAAATGGAGGATCATGCGCTCTTAGCCTGGGATACAGGAGCGGCTACGGATGCCGGAAGAGGCTTCCGAGCAACCGGCTCAGATGCCTCGGCAGCCGGGGCCTTCCGAATCCGCAACGTCGAAGCGACCTTCCGGGCCTCCGGGGTCTTGAGGAAGTCCTGGAAATCGCGGTCTTTGCTGAAGACATAGGTGAGAGCTTGCTCGACCACATCGTCGGCGCAAGCGCGGATGAAGGCGGCATATTGATCGACCTGGGTTGCGGTGGAGTCAGTGAGGCGAATCGAGGCGCTGATCTGACGGGTTTGGACGACTTCAAGCAGTGGCATTGTGGTTCTCCTTTGGGTGATGGATTGAAGCAAACTTGGTGCGCGCAATCATGCGCTGCGCTGTGGTCGCAATCTCGCGCGCTCTGGCGGAGCAAAGCGCAGCCGGAAGCTCGGTGGAACGGCGGCGTTCCAGCATGGCGATTACGTCGTCAATTGCCACTTCTTCCAGCAACGAAAGACGAGCCGAAGCGTTGTCGATGGTGCGCTGGGCGTAGTAGAGAGGATTCGGCTTGTCCGACCGCCGGGAAGCGAGCATCAGTGTGAGCTTCGCGGCATCCTCTCCGAGCGAAAGCTGCTGGACAACCCACGCCCAATCCCGCTCCGAATCGGTGTTCTTGCTCGCTGCGTATGTCCCTGGGGCACCATGAAGCGGTAGCGTGGATGCGAGGACTGAGTAATCCAATCGGAAGTCCGCAGGATGGTGGGTCGAATCGCTGGGATATTCGACCGTGACGGGGTGAGCGGGATCGTACTTGCTGTTGAGGATTCCGGGCACTCGGAGAACCCGGTTGCGGTCGGTGCAAGCGGAGTCACCGCCGAACGCGATGGCGAGCAGCTTCAACGTGCTTTCCTGCCCGTCGAAGTCGAAGCCTTCGACGCGCCAGAGGACCTGATACTTGTCCGGTGATGTCGAGAGGATCACGGTCGGAACCGGTACGGCCTCCGACGCCATGAGCGCAGCGATTCTGTTCTCGCCGTCCACGTCGATGTCGATGTAGAGATGACGAACTTCCGCGATGCAGTCCTTCGTCCTCTTGCGGCTGCCGGGGCGAAGCGGATTGGCAGCAACGTAGACGTTCGCGCCGTTGTGGTTCTCGTAGCGCAGCCACGCGAGATAGCGCGGCGAGATCACTTGCTCAAGCCGGACGATACGCTGCGTCGTAGACGCGGGCTTTTCCTTGCGGAGGAGAATGGCGACTGTCTCTCCTGGGTAGAAGCATCGGCTTAGAAAGTCGTGGGTCATCGTAGTGCTCATCGGGTGTCTCACAGGGTGGGAAGCCCGGCGTCTACCGGGCTCCCGAGTTGATGAAGGGAAAGCGGCTTATGCGGCCGCTTCCAGAGGAAGTTGGGGTTCGGTCTCCTGCTCTTCCGGGCTTGCCTTCTCCGCCCGGTCCAGCTTGAGAATCGAGTTCACCCGGATCTCCCAGATGGTCTTCTTCTGGACTGGCTTCTTGCCGGCCTTCTTGGTCTCGTACTCCCGGCTGCGCAGCTCGCCTTCCACCTGCAGATGAGCGCCCTTCTTCAGCGTGCCGGCGAACTCACTGAGCTTGCCGAAGATCACGCAACGGTGCCATTCGGTGTGCGAGATGTACTGGCCGTCCTTCTTGTAGGAACTCTTGGTTGCCAGTGAGATTGTGGTGAAGCTGCGGTTGTCGTTGGTGCGAACTTCTGCGTCGTTGCCGAGGAAGCCGATGAGGGTGACTTTGTTCTGGTACATGGTGGTATCTCCGTTTTGTTGAATTTCCCGATCTTGCTCGGGTCACTAATAAGCGAAGTGGGCCCGGCTCCCAAGTGCCAAGGAGTGCTTTCTTGGCGGGGCCTGGAAGAAGTTTGTGCGGCGCATTTGCCGCGCGTTTACAAACTTGTTCTGGGAGGAACCGAGACCCCGAAGGGGCGCTGAAAGCGAAGCAGAACGACGCCGAGCCGCAGGGCGCCGGTTTGGCCCCGAAGCAGTGACCGTGCAAAGGCGGGATACGGAACGGAAGACTCCCACTGGACCGAAGTCACTCTCTCGCTTCTCGGCTGCGGATGTTCGTCCAAGCCGCAGTTCATCAC
>Ga0302230_10000521_pt1 | contig 32293 bp, 24 predicted proteins | sample II_Palsa_N2_1_FD_193523 | JGI IMG/M metagenome (GOLD analysis project Ga0302230, IMG submission 193523) | Peat permafrost microbial communities from Stordalen Mire near Abisko, Sweden - II_Palsa_N2_1 | ecosystem: Environmental > Terrestrial > Soil > Palsa > Peat permafrost | place: Sweden... | reverse complement strand
TATTTTTTTAAATGAAGTTAAAAAAACTTGGGGGGTCTATTGTAAATAATGAGCAGGAAACCGTAAAAATAATACAATACGTCTACCCTCGAGTTGAAAAAATTTACGAGTATCTGGTCCAAAAGATGAACGCTGTTATGCAAGATAAAATGGCTAATTTACCGATGAATGAAAAAACGGGGATGCCTGCTTTGGATATCAAGAGGTAGGCGACATCTTGAATTCAAAAGGATTGTTACCATAGACATACACTTTGTCAGGATAAGAATATGCACAAGTCTGCTTATTTAACTATACAACACGAGGCCCAAGCCTGTACTTCTCGCCCTACTCTGCTAGACAAAGTCCCTTTGCACGGTTGCCAGGTTCAGACTAATAAAGTTGCGAAGGGAATATGGAATATTAGTTTTCAACTTTACTATCGAAAAAGCTCCTATACACTCCCATTATCCGTTCGGATGACTGAAAATGATGAAACTAACCCAATAAACAAGGAGCCGGTTCAGAGCCAAGTAAGAGAACCAGAAGACTTAATAACAAGCTTGCTGCCTAGAGTGGTTACTTCAAAGTATCCTAGGGTTATTGCTCTAATAACTGCTCTCTTAGGTATTTTTCGGGCCAGCAACTTCCTCAAAGGTATTACGGCCAGTGCTTGGACCCTTATTCGAGGTATGACACTTAAAAAGGTTATGTTTTCCCTTGTGTTCACCCTCCTAAGTATTGTCAACTATTTTTCCATCAAAAAACGGCTCTACCAAAAATTAGTCACAGCAATTGATTTGCTTCAACAAAATCCAAAGAGATATTTTCTGTTTGCAGAAACCTTAATGATTAGTTTAACTCTCTCGCAAAGAATTATTTTAAACTTCTTGCCTGGCAGTTCGGATGTAAAAGCTCAATACGCCAGCTGGCTACGCTAATTGCTTTAGGTAAGGAAATATTCAAGAACTCAATTCTATCTACAAAAAAGCTGTCGCCAACAATAAAAAACTACCAACATACATCTTGCTGCGAGCTCTCATAAATTTACTAGCTAATGAAGAAGAAAATAGTCGTGGAGCTATCATGGAGCTTGCAGCGGTTTATCAGGAGAAATGGAAATCTTGGCCACAGATTTTTTTAGATGAAACTTTTAAATCAAAAGCAGCCAGCTATGCATAAACAAGAAATTGAACAAATAATGAATAAAATATTTTACCAAGTGCATCAGGTCAGCTCGATACCACCGATAAGCGTACTAAGTCAGCCTCCTATGGATTCAAGGTAAAATATCTTTAAAAAAACCAATGAATGACTTTATTTAACTGAGGTAAAAAGTGAATAATTTAATTATGAAAAATAAGAAGTTACAATTTTCTCTGAGTGACAGCCAGCTTGCAAGCTGGCACAAAAATGGTTACTTACTCATTAAAAATGTGTTAACAGGAAATGAGGTAGAGTCAACTCTCCATTCCTGGTATCGGGCCCATTATTGCTTTGATCTTATTAGCAGAAACAGGAAATATTCGCTGTTTTAAATACCCAGAACATATCGATTTTATTGATGTTTTGATAGCAATTAGTTTCTAGGTTTTTTAGAACCTGTCATTGACGGGCCCCCCTCATCTGAGCCGGGACGCTTCTGGGAACGCGTAATGGGGCCTGATGAGGATGAGCTAGAATTTAAATTATCAGCAGGAATGATAGTTGTACTACTTATAGCATTACTTTGAATAGCTCTGTTTTGTAAATTAAATTGAACAGTCATAACCTTTGTAGGCTGATTGCTTGCACGAGTTGTCATGGTATTTCCAGAGGTTACTACAGTCCTTGCGGCAGTAAAGAACTCTTGATTTGTTCTCGCAGGAGTCATGGCAGTCGATGATAGGCCATCGTGTTTTTGGCTTTCTTGTTCAATCCTCAAAGAATTATTTTTGCCTATATTAAAATCAGAGCTTGCTGCCATCGATCTTGATGCATCTGCACTGGTAGAAACAGCTGGAACAGGGACTGTGATGATGGGTATGGCATTCCCTATGACAGCTTTGATGCAGTCATTTAAACCAGTGGTTAAATCTTGAAACTGGTCTTCTGGTAAGGCTTGGAATGGGTTGTTTTCTAGTGAAAGTTCTTCTAAATTCTTGAGATGGTGAAAAATTGTTTTAGTCAAAACAAAGATATTGTTTCTAGAGAGGATGAGAATTTTCAGTCTGGTGGTGTCTTCCAATATACCCTCAGGTAAGCTTTCTAGTCGATTGAAATCTAGATTAAGTGTCTCTAAATTATTGAAATTGTGAAATATTGTTTTAGGTAAAATGATGAGGTCGTTGCCAGATAGATTGATGCTAGAAATAGGCGTGATTTGATTGATGGCTTGTAATCGAGAGATTATCTTAGGTGTCACGGCGGTTAGGCCGAGATCGGAAAGATCAATCGTATTATTTTCCTCTGTTCTTAACAAAGGTAGGGCGAGCTGATCGTTGTATTCTATTGTGGCACACAAGGTCTTGCATTGGTCTTTGTGTGAGAGAAAATGGTAATTATTCATAGCGACTATCAGACTAGGAAAACAGTCAGTTTTCTTTATTCTTTCGATTAATATCTCATCGATCTGTTGATTCACAGCTGTTAAGAAAGACTTTAAGCGCAACAATTCTTTAGCTGAAAGATAATCGGAAATAGACCGTAAATAATCTTTTTTTTCAAAAAGTTGTGCATAGCTCTTAGACTTAGGCTGCAGTATTTCAACCAGTTGGTCTTTAGAAATAGGGAATAACTGTTCGGTCATGATGCTCGCCCGATCAAAAAAAATTCTTGGCTGGTAAATATTTTCTGGTTTTGCAATGCAGATCGCAAAAGAACTTTCATTAATAACTTGAGCAGTTCTGCTTTGCTGGTAATTAAACGGGTAAAGTCTTTTTGGATACTTACTCGGACTGCCTTATCGCTCAATAGGTTTCACAAATAGCTTGAAACCGGCCCTTTAAATTATCCAGGGATTTCTCACTCAGCTCCCCCGGTACAAGCTTAATATGATGAGCAACAATTGCTCATCATATTAACTGATTGACCAGTGATTAGCAAGTCAAATTTGTGGATTAAAGCCTATAATTTACTTTTAATTTTAATAGGTGCTGCATTGCTTGAGTCATTCACAGCAAGTGCCGTGCTTGAATTAAGCTTAAGGCTTGATGGGGATTTATTTGAATCTGAGTTTTGGCTATTGCTGGAATATAAGATCAAGTTTTCATTCTTTCCCCAGACTGTACGCAATGCTTCTTGTAATTTATTGAATTCTTGCTCCATAAATTGAAGTTGTTCCTGCGGGATTTTATTATTGGTTTTGAGTGCTAAAAGCCTCGACTTCATTTTTGACAAGGTGCTTGCGGTACGAATTTGTAGAGTGGCTAGGGATTTTGATAATTCTGTTCGCTCATCAGCCAGCGTTGCGTCTATATCTTCTTTATCTTTGCTAAAAACAATATTAGTTTTTTTGTTTCTTTCGTTTGAAAGTAGAGCATTTTTTATGTCGAGCGTCTCCAGTTGAATAAAATGAGGATATTTTTCACATAGGCTTGTAAATATATCTTTTGCTTTACGAGATTCTTTTTCGTCGGAGGCATTCAGAATGGCGTCGATAGCATAATCAAAAGAATTTAATTTTTTTGCGTCTTGCAGTTCAAGATTTAAACGTTCTAATTGTAATGGAGCGCTGTAATTTAAAAGCTGATTTACAGAAGAGCTGCTGTAATTATCAATACCTTGCATCAAGGGCGTTATGCCATTGTCATCTTGAATATTAAGGTTGACACCTTTCACTAAAAGTGACAAAACAGAATTGAGAAAATTATGGTGCATGGCCAAGTGCAATAAAGTTTTTCCCTTCCATCTTTGGGTATTTAACAAAGCCCTAGGATTGTAATCAAATTGTCCGATGGCCTTAATAAGGTCCATTTTATGGTTGCGAGCTCGGGAGCTAAAATAGGTTTCATCTTGGATATATTCTAAAATATGCATGATCTGCCCTTGATAATATTTTTAAGTTCTTAAGATGGTAACTCTAATAAAAATGATTTGTCAAATTTGGAACTAAAATTTTATAGGAGCAATCGGGGAAATATGGATGACAGAAGCCAAGCTCAGGGGTAGCTACAGCGCAGTGTAGTATAGCACAGGCAGATTTTAGATATCCGCTGTCTTAATGTTCAGTTAAACTTTTTGATAAATATTGAAGGCCTTGGACAGGTATACAGAGCTTATAGCCATGTGGGCAAGCTTTTCAACAATATTATTTTTTAAATTCCAAGGTTTTTCGTTTAAGCATATCGAAAATCTTTATGGGGTTTTTAATATTCTTAATATTTAACCGACCATTTAGCATTTTAATTTTTATAGTGCCCAGGCCAAATAGATTTTGCAATACCGAACATTGAATATCAATTGAGGTGATATTGCAATATTTGACACTTTTTACTTCTCGCCCCCAAAAATTATTTTTATACTCAATATGATCTGAATATATTTCGTAACTTGAGTTTGCATAGCTTTTTTTTGTCAGGTAGACATTGATTATGCCGAGGATAAAAAATAATACAGCCCCGTGTTGAGCGAGCAAACTAGAGCTATATCCATGGGCTTTAAGTGCTTCCCATATGTACAGTGCAGAATTTCCTACAATGTCCGCATGTCCCATATAATACCTTCTTTGAGCTCTGTCCTCAGCGAGCAATACCATAAGCACTAAAGCGGCACCACAAAACAAAATTATTTTTATAAATTGTAAGGCATTAAAAGTCGCTATAAAGGTCGGCTTGATATTCAATTCAAGGTTGCCAGCCCCATTTTGTATATTTGGCATGGGGTTTTGCTGAGTGCCGCAGGCTTGGCAAAAAGCATTGTGGCTTAAAACTTCACTATTGCAGGTGTTGCACTTCACTTGTCGGCCCTCGTTATTTATTGAATTAAAATAAAATTCACTCTATTGACAAGGCATCCATATTTAGAGGGAGCAAAGCGGAAAAAGTTCCTAGCAATTATAGGAATTATTTATTAAGGGGGGATATGCGCGTGAATAAGCTTATTCTGGTTTATAAAGATAAAAAAAGGGAGCACAAGCTCCCTTTTTTTATCTAAATTCTGTTTACCAGAAACCTAAGAATTTCCACCAGAGACTGCCAACACCGCCCCAGATCGCGATATTGACTAGGCTTGAGATAAAGCCAAGTTTCCACCATTCTTTAATGCCAACATAACCTGCACCATAGAGTAGAGCTGCAGGACCACAACTGTAGTGGGTAAAACCGCCAAAAAGATTGCTGGAGAACATCAATATAAAAATGGCTAACATTGGCGGTGTACCTAAACTGATGGCAATTGCCAACATCGGCAGATACATCGATGAGACATGGGCTGTTGCGCTGGCAAACAAATAATGTGAATAAAAATACAACAAAGCTAAAATGGGGAAAGCAACTGTCCAATGTACGGAGGAGAAGCTGTTGGTTACTTTCTCACTAAACCAGGGGATAATACCCAATTCATTGAGGAAAGTTGCCATCATCAATAAGGCACCAAACCAAATAAGGTTTTCCCAAGCATTTTCTTCTTTCAGAACGCTTTTCCAAGACAAAACTCGAGTCATTAAAAGGCTGCTCAAGCCGAGCATGGCTGCTGTGACTGCAGAAATTCCCCAGTAGTGGCCAAAAATCCACAGCACCAACAACACCACCAGAATACCCGACATCATCCATTCTTGAGAGCTCATCGGGCCCATTTCTTTGAGTTTGGCTTTGGCCATCATCGTCGCATTGGGCGTGTCTGTTATTTCAGGTTTACAAAGCTTGTACATAATAAGAGGCATTAAAATTAAGCTTAAAAGACCTGGCACGACTCCAGCCAAAGCCCAGGTCCCCCAAGTTATTTTATGGCCCTGTTCTTGAGTTAAAGCAGCTATTAAAGGGTTGGCTGCCATGGCGGTTAAGAACATCGCGCCTGTGGTAACCGTTGCTTGGAAAGAGGTCACTGTTAAAAATGCGCCGACACGACGAGCAGAAGGCGAGTGAGGTTTACTCTGATAAGCATCACAAATTCCTTGCAAAATTGGGTAAATAATGCCTCCTGAGCGCGCCATCATGCTGGGAATAGCCGGTGCGACTAAAAGCTCGGTGGCCACCAAACCATAGCCCAAGCCCAAAGTTTTTTTACCCAAAAGCGCCGTGAAGAAATAAGCAATCCGTTTGCCCAATCCTGTTTCAACAAAACTCTTGGCTATAAAAAATGCAAACATAATGAGCCAAGCAACTTCATTGCCATAACCACTTAAGGCCTGATGCATGGTAACCGTATGGGTGGTGGTTAACACCGTTAAAGCTATAATGGCCACAGCGCCCATGGGCAGTGGGGTGGTGATCAGGCCTAAAATGGTGGCTAAAAATACCGCCAATAGGTGCCAAGCTTGAGGGGTGATGCCTGCGGGTATGGGCAGGAACCAAATAAAGGCTCCTAAAGCAAAGCAGCTCAGCAAAGTCCAAGGGATTCTTTTCATAACCATTTTCTCCACAGTTGGGTTATATGTCATTTTTTGTTTAAGGTAAAAGCTGGCAATTTTTTAGCAATTTGCTGATTTTTAAGAGTCACGTATTGTGGCAGCCCCTCATGGTAGGGAGGGTAGGCTTCGCCTTGAATAAGTGGCTTTAAGTACTTGATACAATTCTCCGTAACACCAAAGCCATCATGGCTGATGAATTCTTTGGGCAGTTTTTTTTCTTGATTGGCGACGGTTTCTAAAGAAACCGCTTCGATATGCCAGCGGTAGGGGCTATCGCTGTCGCGAATAATAATTGGCATCACCGCATTTTGGCCTTGTAGGGCAAATTCAACGGCGGCTTTGCCCAGAGCATAAGCTTGTTCCACATCGACTGTAGATGCAATATGTCGGGCTGCTCGTTGCAAATAATCGGCGACTGCCCAATGGGTTTTAAAGCCCAGCTCAGTTGCTAGTGAGGCCAAAACGGGTGCGACACCACCCAACTGCGCGTGGCCAAAGGCATCTTTATGAGAACTGGCTGACACAAAAGCGCCGGTTTCATTTTTGATGCCTTCAGAAGCGACCACGACTGCAAAACCATAAGTCTCGACAACTTTCTTTAAAGCCTCACAAAAACGCTGTTTGTGGAAGGTTATTTCTGGTAATAAAATAAGATGTGGTGCGTCATTGGATGGTTGTTTGGCTAAAACACTGCTTGCGGCTATCCAGCCAGCGTGGCGACCCATGACTTCCAAGATAAATACTTTAGTAGAAGTGGATGCCATGGAAGCGACATCCAAAGCGGCTTCTCGAGTCGAGATAGCCACATATTTGGCTACCGAGCCAAAACCTGGGCAGGTGTCAGTGAAGGGCAAATCATTGTCGATGGTTTTGGGAATGCCAATACAGCTCAAAGGATAATTCAAAGCTTTTGCCATTAAGGCAACTTTGTGAGCTGTATCTTGGGAATCTCCGCCCCCATTGTAAAAAAAATAACCAATGTTATGTGCCTGAAATACAGCTATCAGCCTTTCATATTCAGCGCGGTTTTCTTCTAAACCTTTGAGTTTATAACGGCAAGAACCAAAAGCACCTGCGGGCGTATGGCTTAAAGCCCGAATGTCCTCGATGGATTCTAAAGAAGTATCTATCAATGTTTCGGTCAAAGCGCCTACAATGCCATTACGACCGGCATAAACTTTGTGAATGCGGTCAGAATATTGGGCAGCAGTTTCTATGATCCCACAAGCAGAGGCGTTAATGACGGCGGTTACCCCCCCTGATTGTGCGTAAAATGCGTTTTTTGCGGTCATGATCACTGGTAACTCCCACGGCCCTTTAAGCAGAAAGAGCTATATTACACAAATGTGGCAGTTGTTTGCATTATTCCTCGATATTTGGTTGCTGAAACGTGGGCCAGCTGACTTGCCTTATTCCAAATATTTGTTTGTAGAATTACTTACCATTGAACTATTTTTAAGTTTTGTTTTACATCGAGGGGTGAACTTAGCTAAGTGGCTTGCTTTTGAAACACTTTCTCATGCGGTGCTGTTTGGTTTTGTTTGGGCTTTATTATCTTATTGGCATTTAACCAATCGCTATTTACAGATGCTTATGGCTTTAATTCTGATTAACCTGATTTGCATGGCGTTGTTGGTTCTCTTTGGATTATTAACAGCCAGCGGCTTGATTGTTCCCCAGCTGATGCTGGCTTTAGCGACCATATTTCTTGTCTGGCGCGTATTTGCCTATGGTCACATATTTAAAGAAGGTTTTAATTTAACAGGCCTAAAAGGTGGGCTGCTTACGATAGGTTTTATGCTGTTTCAAAACAGTATTAATTTGCTGCTGCGCAATGCTATGAGCTTAAGCGCCTAAAAGCTAAATGGAAGGGGTATAGAGATGCATATTCATATTTTGGGGATCGGGGGTACCTTTATGGGTGGCATTGCCGTGTTAGCCCATGAACTGGGTGCGAAAGTTACTGGTTGCGATAGCCAGCTCTATCCCCCTATGAGTGATCAACTACGCGAAAAAAATATTGAAGTCACTTTAAATTACGAAAAAGACCAACTAGAACAACAAGCGGATCACTGGGTGGTAGGTAATGTGATGCGCCGGGGCTTACCGATCACCGAAGCGCTTTTAGAAAAGAATTTGCCCTATGAGTCAGGCCCAGAATGGCTCTCACGCCATATCTTAAAAGATAAATGGGTGATTGCTGTTTCAGGCACTCATGGTAAAACGACCACTTCAAGCCTGATAGCCTGGATTTTAGAGTACGCGGGTTTAAACCCAGGTTTTTTAATAGGTGGCCTGCCCTGTAATTTTGGCATTTCGGCACGCCTGGGTAGCGGTAAATTTTTTGTGGTTGAAGCTGACGAATACGACAGTGCATTCTTTGATAAACGTTCTAAATTTGTTCATTATAGGCCGCGCACTTTGGTGATAAATAATTTGGAGTTTGATCACGCTGATATTTTTTCAAACCTTGCAGCGATTCAAACTCAGTTTCATCATTTGGTGCGCACGGTACCTGGGAACGGCTTGATTATTCAAAATGCCAATGATGTTGCGATTCAGGAAGTTCTAACCAAAGGTTGCTGGACACCCTTACAAGGCTTTGGGCTCGAATATACAGAAGGTTTTCATGTTACCAATTTAGCCAGCAGTGGTTCCAGTTTCGATGTTTGCTTTAAAAACCAAACTTTGGGCAGGGTTGTCTGGAATATGTTGGGTTTACACAATGTACAAAATGCCCTAGCGGCTATAGCCGCTGCCCAGCATGCTGGGGTCGATCCTAAAATTGCCATCCAAGCTTTAAAGGCATTTAAAGGTGTCAAGCGGCGTATGGAGTTTCGAGGCAGTCATAACGACGTCAGTATTTTTGATGATTTTGCTCATCATCCCACAGCGATAGGGGTTAGTCTTCATGGGATGCGCCAGCAGTTTCAGGGCTCCCGGTTATTGGCCGTGCTGGATATCCGCTCCAATACCATGAAGCTTGGCCATCATAAAAATGATTTGCCAGAGGCCGTCAAACTGGCCGATCAGTTGTTTATGTTTCATGATGATAGCCTGGCCTGGGATATTCAAGAAATATGGCAAAAAGCCAATAAGCCAGGTGGCGTATATAAAGAGATCGATGCCTTGGTCGCAGCTTTGCTGGCGGCCTGCAAAGCGGATGATCAAATTATCTTTATGAGCAATGGCTCTTTTCAAGGTATTTATCAGCGTATTTTAGAGGGCTTACATCAAAAAGACTGGGCCACTATTTCTTAAGCCAGCTTTTTGCAAACAACTTTGTTATCGCCTAAGCTTGCATCCTGTTTTTATTTGCTTCAAAATGATCCCCAAATGACACAAGAGGCGGTGTATGTTTGGATTTTGGTTTTAGCTGAAGGCTCAGCGTTGAGCAGAAGCCCCTAAAGATCAAAATCTAAATATAAAATATACCGTTATTATAAAAATTGAGGAGATTGATATGCCCTATAATTTACAATTGAACGCCCGTTCATTAACCCCGGAAGCGCTGGTATTACTCAAGCCAGCAATTGATAAAGATCCCACAGCCTGTTATTTGGTAACAAGTTATTATTGTCTCCAATATAAGCTGTCCGCCACGACAAAATTCGAAAAAGAGCCTCTTGAGGTAGAAATACCCTATTGTATCGCGCGTTTAAAAAAAATGGCTGAACAGAAAAAAGATGCCGACTGCCTAGCCTTATATGCCGGCATGCTTTTAAGCAGTAATTATCAAGATTGGGGTGTGGAAAATGATCACAAAAAAGCTATGAGATATTATCGATTAGCAGAAGATAAAGGCTCAATTGAAGGGACCTATGGCTTAGGATTTTGTTATTGTGGAGGACTGGCAGATGGGGGCTTAACGCCTGTCAATATTGAGACTGGGATTTCGTTGATCGAAAAAGCGGCTTGGCGTGGTTATACCCCGGCTGTGAAAATGCTTATAAAAATATATACCAATGGTATCAATACCAACCAAGATGAAATTTCATATATAGATCCAGAGAAGGTAAAATTCTGGACTAAGCAAGATGGACTTATTGTTGCGGGTCAACTCATTTTGCAAGTTGCTAAGGATGACAATCATAGCGTTAAACAAGCTTTTAATAGCCTCGTGCAAGTTTGTCGTAAGGCTTCCGGCTATGAGGCATTTTTTGCGAAGCCTTCTTGGTGGCAAAAATCCCCTGTGACAGTTGTAGCGGCTGTAGCGGGCTCCTGCCTTTTGATGTTCGGCGCTTATCAAAAACGCCAAGCTTTCAAACCACTTTTAACAAGGGGCTCTCAATATTTACAAGAGCTACATTTACAAGAGCTGCCCCAAAAAATCCCTTCACTACTAAGGAAGTGGCGTGGCTAAGCGCGCTTTTTAGAATATTAACTATCTTTGTCAGTATAGCTATCAGTATAAATAGTGGAGAGCCCCGTGATTATAGAAAATTTATTAATAACCGCTGCATCCTTGAATGAAAATGACATTGAGGAATTAAAGCAACGCGTCAATAAAGCTATGGGGATACGAGAATTCGATTATCAAGCTTGCCGATTGCTGGCTTTTTGCCATTATACGGGGATAAACAGTCTTGTCCCAAAAGATCTAAAAGAGGCCGCAGGTTTTTTACAGCTGGGAGCTCAAAAACAAGATCCAGTTTGCCAAGGCTTCTATGGAGCGATGTTGCTTGAAAATCCAACGGTTCTTGAATCATCAGGCGCTGATGGTTTAAAGAATTTGCGCTTTGATAAAAATAAAATTACCGAAAAAGCCATGAGCTATATCAAGCAATCCTTTGGTAAAAAATGTGAAATCGGCTTATATTATTATGGCCAGTTTGGCTTCGACACAGCCAAAAATATTGGCAATCAGACGGCAATGCTAAAATTTGTAGAATATATCCTACAAGCCGCTCGAGGTGGTTTCACGGTTGCCATTGAAAAAATTATTGAAATTCTAAAAAGTAAAATTGGCTTTGCTTATACCGATGCGCAATATGAAGAGGCATGCTTGAGTTGGGAAAAAATATTGGAATTAAACAAAACCATTTTAGGATTATTAAAGCAAAACTTAGGCGACGCAAGGGGTCAAGAAAATAATCCTGGTATTTTTTCACCGGCTCCTAAAACGCCGCTTTGTAAATTTCAAAGTTCAGATCCTCGCACGGATTTTTATCCTGGCAATAGTGATCATTGGAGTAGTTTAGCTCCTCTCAGCGATGCTTCAAAAACTTGTGAGCCTTCTGATGGCTGGGATCTTATACCTACGAATTTAAACTTTGATGAGGTTGAACAAACAGATACAACTACATCAAATTTAGGGTTTGATAAAAAAAATTCTCAGTACCGTTTGTCCTTTAAAGAAGCTGCACATCGTGGAATGCATTATTTGGAAAATCTTTCTCAGAACCAAAAAGTTTGCGGGACGGTGTTTGTAACGGCCGTATTTTTAGGTTGGATATTTAGTGGGCGCAAGCCTGAGCCCTTTAAGGTTATTATCAATACTTTTCAATCGTCTCATAGTGTTCCTGGCTTATCAAGGTCGTGATGATTTGCAGTAGAACAAGCTTAGTAGGCCATGATGCTTTGTTCCTTTGGTCAATTAATCAGAAGAAGCATTTGGCTATCAAGGCTAATGGCTCAAAGACCGGCATTTACACGAAATTTATTACAGACTCAACACTTGAACAACATTGTAGAGCAAGATCGCCGTGGTATTAAACGAATCATAAATCCTATGATGGGTTTTAAATCTTTTGGCTCTGCTAAAACAACATTAGCAGGCATTGAACTTTGCAGAATGTTGAAAAATGGCCAACATGTCGATTCCAAAAACCTCTCACCATTTGAACAATTTTATGCCTTAGCAGCCTAATCACGTCCAGAATAAATCCGTTCCTATTTTTATAGGACTTTCTTAATATTTGCGACGCAACCGCCTTGCTATCACTTTGAGCCACGCCTCGACCATTTTGATACATCCACCCAAGATAGATTTGAGCATCAGCCTTCCCCTGAGCCGCGGCTTTTTGGTGCCATTCCACGGCTTTGGCATCACTTTGCGTCACTCCTCGGCCTTGGTCATAGGCCCACCAACATAGGCTTGTGCCTTCGAGTTGCCTTGATGAGCCATTTTAAGTTGTTCTTGAAATTTTTGCTGTTCAGCTGTTTGTTCGCCGTTTCACATATATCCTCCTTAAGGAAATTGAGATAACACTATTTTATGAATTGAAAGAAAAATTCAGCCATATTTATTTAATTATTTAAACCCCAATTTTTTCTCGACAGATCCTGAATCTAAATTTCCTTGATAACCACTGCCTGAACTGTTGATGGCAGAAGAGGAACTTAAATTGGATTGACACCCGGAAGAAGACGATGAATAGCTCGGTAAGAATGAGTGACTAAACTGCTGGAAGTCAGTCTGCTCGGATTTCAGATAAGAAGCTGAAAAGCTGCCTCTCTCTTGAGGTTTTTGAACGGTTGGTGTGACCGTCATACTCTGCATCTGCTGAGTCACAGCCGCAACAGCCACCGCGGTTGTGTTTATCGGAGCCGCAGGAGCTGAAGCAATTTGTTGAGCCTGTCTCTCTTTTAAGATTTTGAGCTGGGTTTGAGCTAGAGCAAATCCCTGAGCCGCAGCTTTTTGATACCACTTCATGGCCTGGGTATCGCTTTGAGCCACCCCTCGGCCTTGTTCATACATCGCCCCAAGTTTGGTTTGAGCTAGAGCATCCCCCTGAGCCGCAGCTTTTTGCCACCATTCCACAGCCTTGCTATCACTCTGAGCCAGCCCTTGGCCTTGGTGATACATCCCCCCAAGACTGGTTAGAGCATCAGCATGTCCCTGAGCTGCAGCTTTGTGGTACCATTCCGCAGCCTTGCTATCACTTTGAGCCACGCCTCGACCATTTTGATACATCCACCCAAGATTGTATTGAGCATCAGCAATCCCCTGGACTGCCGCTTTTTGCCACCACTCCACAGCCTTGCTATCACTTTGAGCCACGCCTCGACCATTTTGATACATCACCCCAAGATTGTATTGAGCATCAGCAATCCCTTGGACTGCCGCTTTTTGCCACCACTCCACAGCCTGGGTATCGCTTTGAGCCACCCCTAGGCCTTGGCTATAGGCCGCTCCAACATAGGCCTGTGCCTGAGGGTTGCCTTGATGAGCCAATTTAAGGTTTGCTTGAAATGTTTTTTGTTCAGGTGTTTGCCCACTTAACCGCTCCAACATTTGTTGAGCCTGTTTCTCCTTTAATATTTTAAGATTGGCTTGAGCATTGGCATTCCCTTGAGCTGCAGCTTTTTGATACCATTCCATGGCCTGGCTATCACTCTGAGCCACCCCTTGGCCTTGGTCATACATCCACCCAAGATTGTATTGAGCACCAGCAACTCCCTGGACCGCAGCTTTTTGCCACCATCCCACAGCCTGGGTATCGCTTTGCGCTACCCCTTGGCCCACTCTATACATCACCCCAAGATTGTATTGAGCATCAGCATGCCCCTGGACTGCAGCTTTTTGATACCACTCCACAGCCTTGCTATCGCTTTGAGCCACTCCTCGGCCTTGGTCATAGGCACAGCCAACATAGGCCTGTGCCACCGCGTTGCCTTGATGAGCGAATTTAAGGTTTGCTTGAAATGTTTTTTGTTCAGCTGTTTGTTTGCCGTTCCACATATATCCTCCTTAAGGAAATTGAGATAACACTATTTTATGAATTGACGGAAAAATTCAGCCACATTTGCATGTGCTGCGATAATGAAATGTTTTTTAAAATACGACTTTTGGCTTGATAAGCGATTGTAAGCCTTGTTAATCCCAAGCTTGCTGTGATGGTGGTCGTGACGAATCAATTGGAATAATTTTCTGAAACAAAAAAACGTGAGCTTGACGAAGCTTTTAGAAAGGGTTATCGCTATGAATTGCGCAGGAAGAAAATAAAATAGAAGATGTTGAGTCCTGCAACAAGAATGCTGCACCAGGGTTGTTATTTGAAGGCTCAGTTTATTATAAGACACGTGCATGCCTGTTATTTTATTATGAAAGAGTAGTCAATCTAACACCATAACATTCTCCAGTTGAGTAAGTCAAAGCAATTCACGATTAATGCCTACTAGTCAGCTTGTCAGGTAATGAGTAAGACAGAACAATACATCTGCAGCTTTTCCATTTTTGACCCGTTTTGCAAAAGTGGGAGAATTTCTTTGAAGGATCAGCGTGATCTGACTTTCCATGGCATCTTGTTTTCCCGCATCCATGATAGAACTGACAATGCCCGGAAATTATTAGGCTACAGTCAAGTGGATGATCAAGATATACTGGCCGGTCCGCCTGGGGGATACCCGTGCCTGCTGATAGGCCTATCATGGATGATAATCAAAAACACGTTTAAAAACCACCGCAGATGTAGTTCCATCTGGCCTTGATACCACTGAATGAGACCAGCCTAATTGTCGCGACACTGTCGCGACAATTCTCCTATTAGGATCTGTTTTTTTATTCGCCTTCCCATCTGGGAGGCCTGAAAGTGGGGCGTTGAGAGGATTGTAAAGCCAGCTCTTGTTCAGCTTTTTTCAGCGCTGCTGCTGATGCCTTAGATTGACTCAATTTAAAAGCCAATAGAAACATATGGGAACTTGTATCCACTGTGAGATGACTATTTATTTCCGACCTTTGTCCAGAGAAGGGAGCTCTGAGGTGTGCAATTGGATTGTTTGCAGGCGTGGTAACGGCATGTCTAGGTGGAACAACAGCAATATTGGCCGCAGTGACAAAGTCTTGACTTGTTATTTCAGGAGAGATGACAGTCGCTGATAGGCCATCGTTTTCTTGGCTGACAGATTCAATTCTGGAAAAATTATTTTCATCCATATCCGCATCAGTGCTGGTCTCCGTCGAGCTTGAACTGGCCTCGAGGCTTGTAGTCCTCGTCGTTGTAGCCGATGTGGCTGAGATGGCCGGTAACATGTCTCTGATAGTTTCCATATCATGCTTGAGACTAGCCTTATTCAGGGATTGGCGTTGAGCTTCAGATAAACTTGGGAATGGGTTGCCGATGAGAAAAAGCTCTTTTAAATTCTGGAGGTGGCCTATGTCTGGAGGCAAGCTTGATAATTGATTGTCATGTATAAAAAGTCGTTCTAAAGCTGTGGAGCTTTGAAAAATCCCAGTAGGCAAGCTTTGTAATCGATTGCAAGCTAGAAAAACGAATCTCAAAGAAGTAAAATTGTAAAATATTGTTTTGGGCAGCACAGAGAGCTCATTTTGAGCGAGAGCGATTTTGTCAACTGGTCTGATTTGGTTTATGGTCTGAAAGCGAGCAATCATCTTAGGAGTGATGGCGGTCAAGGCTAATTCGTTAAGATCAATACCAAATTCGTAAAAAACACTAGGATTTTCTTTCTTTTTTTCTAGATTTGTTAGACGAGGTAAAGCCAATTTATCGTTGTATGCGATTGTTGCGCACAAGGTGAGGTGTTGCGCCTCGGGAGAGAGATCAGAGAAACGATCGATAGCAGCTATTAGGCTGGGTAAACAGTCTTGATATTTTATAGTGTTTTTTAGGGTATCGCATAAAATTTTATATTGGTAACCGCGTGAAAAAAGGTGGTAATCAGGGATAGCAGTGATGAGGCTTGGAAAAAACTCAGGATTTTCTCTCTGGAGTTTTTCTTCCAATAGCATATGCAATAAGTCTTGCATCTTTTGACGAAAGATCCTCGATAGGGGTGGGAAGTCCAATAATAATTCTTTTTCTGAAAAAAAACTGGAGGTAACATTTAAGATATCATGGTGTTCAAATAACAATTCTTGAAGTTTCATAAATATGACTCACTTATTAATATATGGATATGGTCAATTATCATGCTACCCATGATCTCACCACTATTTTTAGGGTCATTCCATGCGCTCAGCAAAGGCCCTCTTCGGGATTTTTGCCAAAAATGAGGGGATATCTGGAGGGTGATCGTAACTAATTTTTAAGCGATAAGCAAGCCACTTTTTAGGTGAATGCCTAGTCTGGTGTTCGTCCAAGGCCCACCACATGACTCGCAGTCATGTACTTAACATTGGCTGCCTTGAGTCTAAAATGGGGCAGGATTGCCATTCCGAATGCGTCAGTGAGAGAGCTCAGCCTTACCTGCAGATCTGCTTACAAATTCTGACTGATAGAAGCCATTTTATGCCTTATAAACCCAGGTTTATGGCGTTTGTATTAAAATTAAGCTGAGATTTTTGTCCAATGGGTGGTCGATACGTTGAAAATGGTTATGGCTTTTGGTGATGCTGTTTAAGAACAAAGCCACCGCATTTTCATCGGCTTTTTGGTAGCGCTTATAAAAGCTTATAAACGATAAAGGCTTGGGAATAGGATGGTGAAGGTTCTCTTCTTGAATAACCCCCACCCAAAGGGTTTGATCCTGGGCGCTGCTATAATTAGACGGCCATAAATGTATCAATAAACGTTTTTCTGGACCTGAACCCAAATGTTTAATCGCAGTCAGCGAGGGGAGCCGTCCTTGATGAAATGCTGGAATAGCGGGGATCTCGTGAGCCAGAGGTTCTGTGGTAAACCAATTTAAAGCAGTAGCGCGGCTGGGCTGAGCCAATATTTCAAAGCCTTCTTGTTTTAATATTGATTGAATATGCGTTAATGGCCCTAACCATTGCAAGTTAAAGTAGCAATGTCGGCAGGGTACCATCGGTTGTCTTTGCAATATTTCTCGAGGAGAATCGCCAAGCCACCATTTTTCAGTTTCTAATCTGTGTGAAGACCAGGTTAATGCCCAACCATCCTTACTGGTAGGATAGGTATGCCATTGAAAGAAAATGCTATTCACAATAAGCGCTATCAATAGAGGCCATAGAAATACTTGTGGACGTAATGGCTTATTGCTGAGACGCCGATAGCCATACACGCCTAGTGCTGCAAAAAACACGCCATAGCAAAAACTTCCCAAGACATCACTCAACCAGTGTTGCCCTAAATAAAGCCGTGAAAGCCCTGTTAACAGAATGAGCAAACAAGCAGTAGACCATAATAAAATTCGAAAAACAGGTTTAAGGCTTCGATGTAACAGGCCTAAAGTTAAGAAAAAAATGAGGGTAGTCGTTAGCGTATGGCCACTTGGAAAAGCGAGATGACTGTTATTTTGTACCAGGCCTTCAGGACGCATTTTACCGAGCAGGGGCTTTAATAAATACCCAAATCCAACGCCAAAGCCAATGATGCCAAGCCAGATGGCCGGTGCTTTGAGTCGACGTTGCCAAAGCAGGTAACCACCAGTAAAAGCTGCAGAACTTAAAATACCAAAAGGTGTGGCAAGTCCTGTCCAAAGGCTCCAAAAGCGCAAGGCTGTATCTCGATGTAGAATACGAAACAGATAATAGGTTGTTTGATCCCAAGCCGACATTAAGCTTTCAGGCTGTTTCATTTGACAAACCACGATTATAAATCCAAGTGCTGCGATCAACATAATGGTCATAGGCAAGATTTGATGTTGCTGGGGCGTATGGGGCAGACGCAAAGCGCGATAAAGAAAAGACCCCGGGTGTTTTTGGCAATAAGCCCAAAAGTGCTGCAAATATCGATGGCCTATTTTGTGGAGCCAGGTGCTCAGCTGATGGATAACGCTATATATCAGCCAGAGAGCAAATAAAGAAATTAAAATGAAAAATCCTAAACGGCTGGCAATTTCGGGAGACAAGCTTTCAAGAGAAGCGCCAATGACTATGCCGGGGAAACAATAGATGGGGGCCCAGAGCAGAGCTGAGATCACATTGGCGACAAAGAAACTGCGCGGCGGCATATTCATCATGCCTGCAATAACCGGTATCATGGGGCGCACGGGCCCTACGAAGCGACCAAAAATAATACTTTTTGAACCAAAGTGGTGGAAAAAAGCTTGGCCTCTTTCTAGCCATTTTGGAAAACGGCTGAAAGGCCAAATGTCATGTAAAAGTTCTTTATAATAATAACCCAGCCAATAACTGATGCCATCACCGATCACCGCCCCAAAGGCTGCCCAACTTAAAGTAGACCAGGCCGGTAAGATCCCTTTCCCCACTAAAGTGCCAATAGCCGTCATAATAACCCAGCCAGGCACTATGAGGCCTACGACTGCTAATGACTCTGATAAAGAAATGATAAACACGACAAGCCCAGACCAGTGTGGATGGGCGTTAATCCAGGTTAACAAGGGTTGAATCGATTCTTCTGTCATGAGGTCTTTACCTTGGCTTAAATTTTAAAAATCATAAAATGGCAGGATTGCCATTTTAGACGCACAGCGCCCAGTGCTGGGTATTCTGATCACCCGTCATACTAGTCTGATCTGAACACATTGTAAGCCCTGGGCGAGTATCATGGATGATACGAGTCACTGTGGCAGTATTGCCCATAGTTTATAACGGGATAATGTCAGTTAGTCATCCAATGGTTGGATTATACCTCATTTGCTAGTTTGTTGTCTGGATGTTGATAATGCTTTATGATAAATCTTATACTAATTGTAGAGTAAATTCCGGTTTTCTACAGTGAGCAAGACCTTCGAAATTGATTTTTTAGCCTAAAGTCCAATTTTAGAAAAAAATATAAATGTCTTAATGACGAAAGACAGGATGACAGATAGATGCCCCAACATACAGACTTACCTAAAAATTTAGCGGGGTTTTTTTGGTTTTTTTTAAGAAAACGCCGTAATTCGTTTTTGGGGATGATTTTTCTGCTTGTTTTAATGGCGTTATATACTCCATTAAGTTCCTATGTTTTGAAAATCTTAATAGACACCGTGACCGATTATGGTAGTGATAATGGTGGTCTTTGGCAAGCTGTCATGATGCCCGCCGCTATCTATATTTTTCTGATGCTTTTTGTTGAAATCATTTGGCGTATTTTTGATTACCTTGCTTTAAAAATGTTTCCCGCTTTAAAAGCTGATATTACCTTGACATTATTTGATTACGTTGAGCAGCATGCGTATAGCTACTTTCAGCAAAATTTTTCAGGTAGCCTTGCAAATAAAATCTCAGATATGGCTAAGGGATTTGAATCCGTCATGATGCAATTGATGGAGCCCTTTATTTTACAAAGCTTATCTTTTATTTTTACCGCCGCCAGTATGTATTTGATACATCCTTATTTTGCCTTCGGCCTTATCATCTGGGCTATTTTATTCTTTTCGATGGTCGGTTTTTTGTCGAAAAAAACTTATTCCATGGCGACAAGGTTTTCAGAAATCCGCAGTCTCAGTGTTGGTAAGGTAGTGGATTCCATTACCAATATTATTAACGTGAAATTATTTGCAAACAGTCGCTTTGAAAATGAATACTTAAACCGCTATTTAGATGAAACTGCTCGTAAAGATCAGAAGTTGCAATGGGAAATGTTAAAATTAAAGATTATACAAGGGCTGTCTATTACAGCTTTTCTGGGTGGCATGATAGCTTTTTTAATAGAAGCACGGATCCGGAATGAAGTTACGGTAGGTGACTTTGTATTCATTATTAATGCAGCAGTTTCAATTTCCTGGGGCTTGTGGTACCTCGCCACTCATTTAATTGATTTTACTCAAGATTTTGGCATGTGCCGTCAAGCTTTAACGCTTATCAATCTACCTCATGAAATTACTGATATTCCTGATGCCAAATCACTCAAAATTAGCAAAGGTGAAATTGTCTTTGATAGAGTCCATTTTCATTATGTGAAAGGCCATAACATTTTTGAAGACAAAACCATTGTGATCCCCGGCGGTCAAAAGGTTGGCTTGGTTGGTTTCTCTGGCAGTGGTAAATCAACTTTCGTTAGTTTGATTTTACGGTTTTTTGATGTTAAATCAGGGCGTATTTTGCTAGATGGCCAAAATATTGCTGAGGTCAGTCAGCAGACCTTGCGAGCCAATATAGCCATGATCCCGCAAGATCCGCTGTTGTTTCACCGCAGCCTTATGGAAAATATTCGTTATGGCCGTTTAGATGCCACAGATGAAGAAATCATTGAGGCTTCTAAAAAAGCTCACTGCCATGAATTTATTGTATCCATGGAAGGGGGTTATCATGCCTTAGTGGGGGAGCGGGGAGTTAAATTATCTGGTGGTCAGCGTCAACGAATTGCTATTGCCAGAGCTATTGTTAAAAATGCGCCGATATTAATCTTAGATGAGGCAACCTCTGCTTTAGATTCTATCACCGAAAAAAAAATTAAAGATAGTCTTTCTTATTTAATGGAAAGACGTACCACTTTGGTTATTGCTCATCGGTTATCTACTTTGGTAGACATGGATAGAATTTTGGTTTTTGAAAAGGGGCATATCGTTGAAGATGGCACTCATCAAGAACTGATGAACTCTGAAAGTTACTATGCGCGTCTTTGGAATATGCAGGCTGGAGGATTTTTGGTTGAAGATTGGGAAGAACAGGAAGAAGAGAATTCCCTATAATTCTGGGCATACGCTTAATCCTTTGTGCTCAAGTTTTATTATTGCCTTCCCTTATTTACTCGTGAAACTTCGCGTCTGACACGCGTCATTGTAGTGTATGTGAAGCAATCTCAAGTGAATGCAATCCCTTACTATACACCCCGTACTGTTTGTTCACTTATCGTTTATTTGGCCGAGGGCTATTGTCAGGAGTGGTTTGTGGATCTTGTTTGAGCTTTTCAGTAAGACGGCTTTTTAAATGTCTTAAAACTGCTAGTTGCTCTTGAATGGGATCTTCTTTTGCAACAGGGCCCATTAATTTTTTATCATTATTAAAGCATTGCAATATATTTGAAGTTTTGGCTAGCAATTTATCTACAACCAAACTGCCTTTTTCGTGGTTATGGTTTTCACTTTTAATAATACCTTGTAATATGGCTGGCCATTCTTTCATCTCATTGGCTGACAGCCACAACTGATCTTTAAGAGCATTAACGTTTTGTGGTTGAGTTTTGCTTTCCAAAATACAAAATTGCTGAATACGCAGCAGAGTTTGCCGCAATGCTACCAATTCTTGCAAAGAAGCACCATAGGCTGATGTTTCAGGTGTCGTGGGACGGGTTGATTGTGCACTATGTGGTGATTGAGGTGTTTGTGGTCGACTAGGATTAGGCGTGTTAGGGGTTGTTGTTGCGACACTTTTAGTATAGACAAGTGGGATCAGTGCCGGCAGATTAGAGACGCTAACTTGATTTGCAGGTTTTAGTTCAGACAAGCTTTTGGTAACAATGACATGGGGGAGTTGTTTAAAATATTCTGTTGTTTTTTCTAAAAATTCTAGGGCTTTGCTGTCATTTAATTCACATTCAAATGATAAACAACGCTGGCCTGAATTTTCTTTTCTATCAGAAATAAGCAGAAATTTTTGATTGCTCTCTTCTTGCAAAATTTCAGTATCAAAACCTCGCTCATGAGGATCATCTGAAGATTCTTGTTTATAACCTTGAGGCAGATTTTCCGTTAGCCATTTTTCAAAATTTCTTTTAACAATTTGCGCTTTTTGAGGAGTTATGATGACTTTTAATACAATATTCCGCGGCATATTATTTCTCTATTAAGTTGATGCTTAACTATTAGAGTGGCGGTTAAGAGAATAGTTCCTTTAAAAATAATGGGTGTAGGTTCAAGCCAATACAGCAGAAGTAAGTCAATTTGTTAAATTAGTATTTAGGGTTTGGGGCAGGAATTTCGGCAAGAATCCTTGGTTTGGCTGTGAGGAAGGCGGGCAATGTTAAGGATGGGATCACTACTTTGACGCAGTAAAGTGGGACGCATGAAAGAGAGATAACGAGCTTCAATTTTTGGTAAGATTTGAGCACTTTTCGGGTTGTCGTCGGTTACAGAAGAAGGAACAATAAAAGTTTGAGTTTCTTGGCTGCTGTTTCGTGGTAGAACTATTTTAACTGTCCATTGTCTTATTGATTCAACTTGCTGAAAACTGCAGTTATTGTACTGAAAATCATTGTCAGTGTGAGGTGTAAGCCAATGATTATCATTAGGCAAACAATTTTGCTTAGGCCTTACTGGGGGGGATTGAAGATTAAACGAGTTCTTTGAAGCAGATCTAGGCAATTGAACTGTCAGCTTAGAAAAAATAAGGCATTCTTCTGCGCTTGCGCTGCTGTTGTGGGGAGAATCTTGACTCAGAGCGGCATCAGTTTGGGTTCCTTCAAAAGAGGCCAAACTACCGGTGCAGTCTCCTTGAGGTCTAATTGCATTGTCCAAAGACGCTGCTGAACCTGGCGGAACCTCCTGATGCAGAAATAACTGGCGTATAGTCCGTGGGCTGGACGACTTTTTAATTGTACTGGGGAAAGTTCCCGAGAATAAGAGTTTATCTTTTTTCAGCAAAAAATCTTGAAGCATTGAAAGTACTTTTTGATTATTTTCCTGAAGAGCAATTTCAGCAGCCTTGAGAACCGATTTGTAAGAAATGGTCGATGGCTTCATATTAAATTTAGCTTCTAGAAGGCAGCTATCTTCCACGGTAATGATATACATATACAAAATTGAGTAGATAATATCTCTACCATAATTTTTATCTTTTGCAGCATTCACCAGAGCAAATTCAGGCCCATTTTCTAAAATAGTGGCCAAAAATTCTAAAAGAAATTTTTTGTTATTGGGCAGCTTTGAATTTGGATGAGCCAGGCTTTCTTCCCAGGTGGAGGGTTTTTCTTCTAGTAAGTCCAGGAATTTATGAGTCATTCTTTGTAAGTAAAGCTTGGTTTGTGGCCAGTTGTTTTCCACGGGGTTTAGCTGGGCTTTCTTTTTTGGAGTCGGTACTTTAGAAAAAGAAAAACTTTGTGCAGGCTTTTTAGTTGCAATTATCTCTGGTCGAAACAGGTTGGCCAGATGAGCTTTATTTTCTAATAAAGGTCTATAGTCTTTTAATAAATCTTTTCCAAAAGGGAGAAACCAATCATCGAGTTTATCTATATTAAATGGTTTGGCCTCTAAGTTACAATAACGATAAATCGTCTTAATATAGTTAAGAAAAATTTTCTTGCCCAATTCTTCTAAGGAGATTTTTTTAAAGTAGTCAAGAACTTTAGTGTGTTTTTGTAGGTAGTCCAGGGCCTGGGTATTTGGAACTAAAAGTGCTTTATATTGCAAGAGAACTACGGCGCAGTCTGTCAAGCTTTGAGCTAAACAGCGGATTAATACAGTCTCACCCTCTGAAGTTGAAGCATTGGGATTAAATCCTCGGTTTAAAAGAAATTTGAAAATTTCAACACGCCGTGTTCGAATGTCTTTATAATCGTTGGTATCTTCTCTATGGCTTATGGCAATATTTTCCTTTTCTGAGATTGCTGCAAATAAAATATTTTCTTCTTTATGAATTGAATGTAAGCTGGTGGTAAATCTTAAGAAGACAGACAATTGTTGCATGGTACTCAGGGAGTTTTTTTGTTCGATTTGCCAAAATATATTAGCTGTCTCATTTAGTTTTTTAATGGCCTCGAGCTCTAGTCTTCTTGCTGCATAACACCATGCTGAATCACCTTGATTATCTTTTGCCAATGGATTAGCACCCAGTTTCGTCAGTTTATCGATCAAATCAACTTCACCTGCAGCTGCAGCTAACATTAAAGCGGTAACTTTAGAATAATTGGCCTGATTTGCATCTAAATGTTTTTTAATGTGAGGATCGCTGCTATTTAAAAAGTAATGAGCAAAAAGAAGCGTGGATTTTTGTTGTAGGCTGCATAAAAATGCAGTATTACCCTGGAAGTCTGTTACATTAAAATTTCCTCCAGCTTCAAAATATGTATCTATCATGGCTTGACGGCATTTAAATGGATTTATTCTGCAAGCTATGATATGGGGGATCGTGCTAAGTTCTTGAATTAATGTAGGGTCTGTTTTTTGTAGTTTGTTGTGTCGTTTGGTTTTACTGCTGAGTACTGCTTTAAGTGACGCCAACAAAGCTGGAAGTTCAAATGCTAATGAATTTTTATAAAATAAGATAAATTTCACAATAGATGGATGGCTAGATTCATTTCCTTTACAGAGATAAGGATCAGTTTCAGATATGTTGGCAAGTTCATTATCTAAAATTTTAAACTGTATATGGATATGTCTTAAAGAGTCTATGACGTTTGTGTGAAAATTTGGGTTGCTTTCGACATGATCTGTGAAAGCGTTGATCTTTTTTATTAAATCTTTGATGTCATTTATCGTCTCTTGAATGGTTTTAATGCTTTCTATGGCTGTTTTAAGAGCAAAGCTTTCTTTTTGGGATTGTTCTACAACCCCAATAGCTTTATCTATGGCTATTTGAAAAGCGCGAACTGCTTTTTCTTTCTGTTTTCCAGGATTCATGGCTTTAAGTCTATCTGTTATAGGCTTAAAATCTTGCATGATGGTGTTTTTAAGCGCCTCTACTTTTTCTTTTTTTGCGTATTCTTGATGGTAAAAATTATTGGCCATTTTCTCGAAGAACACTATTTTTTTGGTATACACAGCTTTAGGGATTGTTTCTTTATGTGTTTGATTTGAGCTTTGAGTTGCTACCAGCCAATGCAAAATTGTAAATTTACCGTAATCGGATTTGATAAATGGGGTGTTGATATAATATTGAACGATGGGATCAGCCAATACAGTTTGAAAAGCCGGCAAATCATTACGTTGAATTGAAGATTTAATATTTTGGGCCGCCTCAGCAAGATGAACTTTAATCTCCTTTTGGCAAAAAGCACATATTAAGAAATTCATAAAACTCTGTAGAAAATTCAAAATAAAGATAAATAGGAAATGGATATTATTAAAATATGGAGCAAGAGCTTTAAGTTTGCTGGTTGTATAAAAAAAATATTTTTTGGCTTGCATGGTTGTCTTACTGTTTTCTTGTGTTTAAGTCATCGCTTATATCAAGCTTTGTAGAGAAAAAATTAATTTTGTATTTTCAAAAAATTAAAGAGTATTTTTAAAAAGTAAAATCATAGTGATGAATAATTTGTTATGGGGTGCATTTTTCTTGCCCTTTCGTGTAAATAGCGGTGTGCTCTTATCGCCGGTAAAAATACATCAGCTTCTAAACGAACATCTTTACGTCGCGGCTTAGAATCATCCCTTTTCTTTTTTCCACCCGGTGGCCTTAATGAGGGTAGGGGCAACAGTTCTTTATATAAATAAAAAACTGGTAAACCTTTGACCATCTTACGATAGGAGGTTTTGTTAGTGGAATCCGTAAATAATACGTTGGCACGCAAATGAGGCGCTAATTCTTGCACAATGGCCAATGGCTCATCTTTAGGCAGGCATTTTAATTTGTTAAGCTGCAACTCAATACCCAGATCTCGAGTTTTTTTAAGCAACAAAACTTCTGCTTGGGCCACGGTGATCCTTTTAATTGATCGGGTATTTGCCCAAGTCCAAGAAATTTTTTCTGGTCTTTCCCAAAAAACAGGAACGCGTCTGTAGCATTGTTTCAAGTGTAAGCGGGCAAGGCCCATTTTACGTAATATCGCTTTCATATAGCAAGGACGTCTTTTTAATACGTCATCAATGGCCTCGTAAAAATATGGATCGTTAAGAGGTAGACTCTCTTTTTTGAAATTGATGATGGCAGTTTTAAAACGTTCTTTGGCAAGATTTAATTCTTGAATAACTTGCAAGGTGGCAACTGAGGCGGCTATAATACCCGCGCCTACTAAAATTTCTTTGGCGTTTTGGCCATTTAAATATTCTAATTGCTGTATCAGCGCAAATGCTTGTTCGCGATCTGAGAGTTCGGCTTCTAGAGGCAGGCCTAAAGGCGCATGAAACCAAGCCGGCAATTTTGCATCTATGACCAATACCTGCTGTTCAACTTTCTGTAACAACATGCAGAGTTCTTCAAAACTGTGTAGAATTTCTATTCGATAATGTGATTCAAGTTCCATATATTATCCTAGTTATCCCACTTTGCTAGTTAATAAGACCGCCTTCGGCGATTAAAGCCCCAAGCCTCTTAAGGGGAGCTTGAGCTATTATTTAGGAGCTGATTTGTCAAATTTGTCAATGGGGGAAGGGGAACTATGCTGTCTTAATATTGATTTTTAAAGAATTTATATCTCTATAGCTAGACATTTACTCTATTATTGTCAAATAAAAAGAAGCTTTCACAAGATGCGCATAGCTTTCCCTGTTAGCATTGTCGTCATTTTTGCGTGTAAAGCCGCAGCCAGTATAATACAACTTATGAGTCCATGTTAAGCCCTTAGAAAGGCAAAGCCCTATATGGGTATCATCAAGGGTACGAATAAGGAATACCATGGAAGAAATAGCTTCGGGCTTTCTGCAAAAACTAAAAATTCATTCAGCGGTTCCTCTGTGCTATGAACTGATTTTTCAGGATAGAAAACTAGTCCTCAATACTTACTTAGGCAAAAATTTACGTTTTGAATTTACCGGTATCATTCACTGTGTTGCCTGTGGCCGTCAAATTAAAAAAAGCTTTCAAGATGGACATTGCTTTGTTTGTCAACAAAGTTTGGCTGTAACCGATATCTGCAGTGTAAGGCCTGAAAAATGCCATTTTACACTCGGTACCTGCCGCGATGAGGCTTATGCTCAAAGTCAGTGCTTTATTCCCCACTGGATTTACCTTGCTAATACTTCAGGGGTGAAAGTGGGCATTACTCGTCATACCAATGTTCCGGGCAGATGGTTTGATCAAGGGGCTGTACAGGCGCTGCCTATTTGTGTTGCTGGCCATCGTTTGATGGCAGGTTTGGTTGAAATTGCTTTAGCCCAACATTTGCCCGATAAAACCAATTGGCGGAAACTTTTACAGCCGCAAAGCTGGGTGGATCTGGAACGGGCACGGTCTCTGGTATTAAATGAGTTTTTAGACTTCCAAGGAGAAAGACTGAGGTTATCAACCTGGCCTGGTATATCGATGCTCGAAGAACCGGTCAGTGACTTTACCTACCCCATTCAAAGCTATCCACAAAAAGTTGCCAGTCTTAGTTTTGATAAAGCACCTATTATTCAAGGAAAACTGCTTGGCATGAAAGGCCAATATTTATTTTTTGAACAAGGAGGCTTATCGATGCGCAAATGTAGGGGCTATGAATTGATGGTTTCGGAATTATAACTAACTTCCGGCAAAGGCTGCAAGCTGCAAAATTTTTTTGGTGTATAGTTTATGCTAAAGATCTTAAAAACGGAGGCTCTCAAAGTATGGCAACTCAGGAAACGCGCCTGTTACAAAAAACTTACTTAAAGGACTATCAGTCTCCAGATTATTTAGTAAAGCAGCTCAATCTTAGCTTTGACTTAAGCTTAGCAACAACGCTGGTAACGGCTAAAACTTGCTTTCGCCGAATTGGTTTGTCCGGATCCAAAGACTTATTTCTGCATGGTGATGATTTAAAATTATTGTCTGTTAAAGTAGATCAGCAGCTATTAACGGCAAAAGATTACCAATTAAATTCTGATGGCCTTCATTTAAGAAACTTACCCGACGAATTTACTCTAGAAATTATCACTGAAATCCATCCCAAACAAAATACCCAGTTAAGTGGCTTGTACGGCGCAGATGGACTTTTATGCACTCAATGTGAAGCACAAGGGTTTCGTCGGATAACTTTTTATCTGGATAGACCTGATGTCATGACGGTCTTTACGACAACTCTCATTGCAGATCTTAAGCAGTTTCCAGTGCTGTTGGCCAATGGCAATTGTATTGATAAGCAAATACTCAGTGAGGGGCGCCACAGCGTTACCTGGCAGGATCCTTTTAAAAAACCTGCTTATTTATTTGCTTTGGTAGCGGGAAATTTAGTGGCTGTTGAGGATTATTTCGTCACCCGATCAAATAAACTTGTCACTTTGAAAATATATGTAGAACCACAAAATATTGATTATTGTGCTCATGCTTTGCAATCTCTGAAAAAGGCCATGCTCTGGGATGAACAAGCTTATGATAGAGAATATGATTTAGATATTTATATGATTGTCGCTGTCAATAGTTTTAATATGGGCGCTATGGAGAACAAGGGCCTTAATATTTTTAATGCCAAATATATTTTGGCTCGTCCTGAAAGTGCAACGGATAGCGACTTAGAAGCAATAGAAGCGGTAGTGGCCCATGAATATTTTCACAATTGGTCTGGTAACCGGATTACCTGCAGAGACTGGTTTCAGCTTAGCTTAAAAGAAGGTTTGACGGTTTTTAGGGAACAACATTTTGTGGCGGATCAACTTGGCTATGATGCAGCTTTGATCAAACAAGCAGGCCTGATACGTACGCTGCAATTTCCCGAAGATGCAGGTCCCTTAGCTCACCCCGTTCGCCCGGAGAGTTATCTTGAGATCGATAATTTTTATACCATGACGGTGTATGAAAAAGGCGCTGAAATTATTCGTATGATGCACACCTTGCTTGGCAAAGAACTATTTAAAAAAGCCATGAACCACTATTTTACAACTTACGATGGTCAGGCAGTTACCATAGAAGAATTGGTTAAAAGCATGGAAGTGGCTTCAGGATTAAACTTGGAACAGTTTAGACTATGGTATTTTCAAGCGGGTACTCCAAGAGTTACCGTTGTTGCTGCATACGATGAAAAATCCCAAAGCTTAAAGCTCAAGTTTAAACAATCTTGTCCATCAACGCCTCAGCAGCCAGATAAAAAGCCTTTGCATATTCCTTTACAAGTGGGCTTGTTAACAGTAAAAGGCCAAGCCATGGCTTTGCAACTGAAAGGCGAAGCCAACAGCATGCCTGGGGTTACGCGTTTACTAGAACTTAAAAATACCGAAGAGACTTTTGAGTTTATCAGCCTGAAAGAAAGGCCTATCCTCTCGGTATTGCGAGATTTTTCAGCGCCAATTATTATTGAAAGAACCAATATTGTAGATGATATGGCGCTTCTTTGGCAGCATGATCCCAATGGTGTTGCTCGCTATGATGCAGGTCAAGAATTATATTTAAAAATTATTCTTGCAATGGCTGCAAACAATTGTTCTCCTGAAAAAATACCGGAAAATCTTGTTGAAGTTTTTTGCTCGGCTTTTAAATACATTGCAAAAGATAAAACACTGGAGCCAAACTTAAAATGTGAACTTTTAAGTTTCCCCTCTTTGAATTATCTTTTAGATCAAAAATCTGGAATTTCACTTGAAGCACTGGCTCTTGCTCGAAGCTTTTTAAAGAAAAGATTGGCAACAGAACTGTTAACTGTCTTCCATGAGATCTATTTGGAGATGTTGCAGCCCGGCACTTATCGTTATACGCCGAACTTGGCATCCATGAGACGGCTTAAAAACTTGGCGCTTTATTATATGGTTGGTTCTGAAGATGAAGCGGCTTTAAAAACGGCCATGCTGCAATTGAAATCGGCAAGCAATATGACTGATAAATTAGGTGCTTTATCAGCGCTCTCTCATATTGAGTCCCCTTACCGTTTAGCAGCACTTGATTATTTTTATGAAACCAATCAGCATTTACCCTTTGGCAGTGACAAGTGGCTGGCCGTACAAGCCCAAAGCGAACACCCAGATACCTTTAAAACTGTCCAAGCTTTATGCCAACATCCAGCTTTCGATATGAAAGTGCCTAATAAGGTCTATTCTTTATTGGTGAACTTTGCTGCCAATAATCCTTTGCGGTTTCATCAGCTCGATGGTCAAGTGTATCCTTGGGTTGCAGACTGGATTATTAAAATAGATGGTTTTAATCCACAAGTGGCAGCGCGGCTGGTCAAAACTTTCGCGCGGCTACACACCTTAGATGCCATACGAGTCCAAAGTATCAAGCATGCTTTGAAAAGCATCGAGACTACAAAAAATTTATCAAAAGATGTTGCCGAGTTGGTCGAAAATTTATCCATTATGCCTGCATAATGTCTTAATATACTGGTTCTAGTTTGGTTTTAGGCTGGGGTGAGAGGCATGCCTCGAACGGGCTGAACAACCGGACCGCAGAACACGGTTCTGTGGAATAGACCGTAATGAGAATTGTGAAGTCCTAGGCGGACTGGCATCGCCAGTCCGCCGCAGATAATCCGTCCTAGTGAGCGATGCAAGGCCACTCCCACAGGTAACGCCGCCTAAACTCAAAATTGGAAGGAGTATAGACTTTTTGCTTAAGCAGGGGATATTGTAAACTTTAATAGAGTAAGGAAACTTTTATGAAGAAATTTTTATTTGGATTGATCTCAGCCCTGGCTCTTGGCTTTCTGGTGATGTTTTTTACCGGTTTTCCGCTTGGCTGGTATGTTTGCGCACAAAAAGATGCCCATACACTGACTTCAACAGATATTATTTTACTGAGCGCTCTTAGCGCTATGATGGTGGCCATAGGAATGGCAGTGGGTGCTCGTTTGGGTTACAAATGGGCTACAAAGGCAAATCATCACGGACTCTCATGAAAAATAACTTTTATAAAGCTGTTCAACTCAAATAAATCATTGTGGTTATAGAGGGCACATTCAAGACCAAATGCGACAAAGTTAATTTTTGTAAAGCTTTTAATATTTAATGAGCGTGCTCAGCACTAAGGCTATATTGGTCCTAGTTTGGTTTTAGGCTAGGCGCCAAGGGCCGCACAACCGTGACAAAACGTCTGGAACGTTTTGGACCACCGTAAGGTGGCCCGCAGGGTAAGTGCCAGGATGGCACGCATCAATTGACATAACAGTCAATGAGAATTGTAAGGACCCGCTAGAGCTACAAGGCTTGTGGCATGCCACAAGCCGCTGAGCTTAGCCTTCATATTGAAAGCATGATGAGTGCTCAACAACGCCTAAAAAATTGCCTGGAGCAATTTTCCACGTCAGCCCAAAGGGGCTGGAGCATGGATGCTCCAGATAAAATCAAAATGGAACCCGTATATTACCCTGGTTAGCATTGCTGCCTTTAGCCGAGTTTCTAGGATGGTTTAGGCTGGGCTACTACGCATTTTTGTTCCAATTCGGCAGTCAAAGAGGATGAGGCAGTTTGGCTGAGGCTGCTTTGTCTGCTTTGGCTGCTTGAGTAAGCATTCAGCAGGCCAGCTTTTAAGGAAGAAGAGCGGCTTGATTGATTGGAGGAAACAGCAGTGCTTGAGGAAGCAGCTTCAGAATCTCCAGTTAAGGCACCCAAAATTTCTCTTTTTTGAAGAGGTAATTGACCAGGACCCGTTGCTCCCTTAAAAAACGGGATTAAGGTTGGAGTATGAACTCTGTTGTTATGCCCCAAGCCCAGCCCACCGAACCTATTAGCTCCCCAAGCATACACTTGGCTTTGCCCTTCCGCATTTTGAAAGATGGCGAAGGTGTTAACCACACTAGCAACAATGTTGTTTAGCGTCCAATGGGCTAGGGAGTCTGGGAAAGGCAGCAGACTGGGAGCAGTCACAGCATTGTCATGCCCCAAGCCCAGCTGGCCGACCCTATTATCTCCCCAAGCATATACTTGGCTTTGCCCTTGGGCATTTTGAAAGATGGCAAAGGTGCTAGCCCCGCTAGTAACAATGTTGTTTAGCGTCCAATGGGCTAGAGAGCCTGGGAAAGACAGCAGACTGGGGCGGTTCACAGCATTGGCATGCCCCAAACCCAACTGGCCGGAACTATTAATAGATCCCCAAGCATACACTTGGCTTTGTCCTTCAGCATTTTGAAAGATGGCGAAAATGATCCTGCCCCCGCTAGCAACCATGTTGTTTAGTGTCCAATGGGCTAGGGAGTCTGGGAAAGGCAGTAGACTGGGGCGGTTCACATTATTGTAATGCCCCAAGCCCAGCTCGCCGAACTTATTATATCCCCAAGCATACACTTGGCTTTGTCCTTGGGCATTTTGAAAGATGGCGAA
>Ga0302230_10000514_pt1 | contig 32477 bp, 38 predicted proteins | sample II_Palsa_N2_1_FD_193523 | JGI IMG/M metagenome (GOLD analysis project Ga0302230, IMG submission 193523) | Peat permafrost microbial communities from Stordalen Mire near Abisko, Sweden - II_Palsa_N2_1 | ecosystem: Environmental > Terrestrial > Soil > Palsa > Peat permafrost | place: Sweden... | reverse complement strand
ACTTGGTGACAAAATCCCGCTCGTAATAGCCGTTGCGGTAGTCCTTGCGCTCCCCCGCCGAGCGGCTGTAGCGCGGACTTACCATGTATAAATCGCGCTGCCGTTCGCTCAGCGCGTCGAACCACCGGTGGGAACTTTTTCGGCTCTGGATTCGTACATGTGGCCAGAGGATCTTATGCGAGCCTATCTCGCCAAATTGCCCCCGAAGGCCCAATTGCTGGTGGCCCTGCCGCTGATCGCGATTGCCTATCCGGTCGTGATGATTTTATTGCCCGCGATCATTCACGCCCTGGTCCCCGATGTGGTGCGTTCGGTGCTCAGCCTGATCTAATCGGGTTCGCCGCCGCGCTGCCACGGGCGTCCATCGCGTCAGTGATACTCTGCGTGTAGGACTTTTTCCGTGGCCATCCATCAGGAACAAACCGCCGACCACGAACTCTGGAAGAACGACGAACTCTGGATGGAGGAAGCGCTGCGCTCCGCCCAGCGCGCGCTCGAAGGCGGCGAGGTTCCTGTCGGCGCAGTAGTGGTGCACCAGGGCCGCATCGTGGGGCGCGGATGGAACCGCAACATCGCAGACCACGATCCCACCGCTCATGCCGAGGTAATGGCCCTGCGCGACGCGGGTGCGGCGATGGGCAACCATCGCCTGGCGGACTGCGATCTGTTTGTTACGATTGAACCCTGTCCCATGTGTGCCGGCGCGATGGTGCACGCCCGGATCAGGCGCCTGATTTACGGCGCCGACGATCCTAAAGCAGGAGCGGTTCAATCCGCGATGCAAGTGCTGCATCACCCGCAACTGAACCATCGCATAGAAGTTCGCAGCGGCGTGCTCGCCGGCCGCGCCGCGGAAATGCTGCAAACGTTTTTTAAAAGCCGTCGCTAGTTGAGTGGTCCGCTCTCCCTACGCGGCGGGTTCACCAACACTCGCGTTGGACCAAGAAACTCAGGACGTATGCCCTGCTGGATCAGGCCTTGCCCGAGACTCTGGAGGGTATATGCTCGGCCGCTGGCCGGAACTCCAGCAGGTTTGGAGTTCAGACAGCAGCTGCGACAGGGCCTGATTGAACGGGATTGACGGATCAGCATATTTCCAGCCAGCGCGAATGTGGAACATTGAAAGGTCCGCGAAAAGTGCCGGGCCGGATGGTCAAGATGCTGCGCAAGCAACTCGCCGAGCTTCACTTCGGTCCGAATTCCGACTATACCTTCGTACCCGAACCTCTGGAAGCATCTTACGTAGATTGGTCGTTGCCGCCCTTTAATGCGGGCTATCACGCGTGGGCGGCACACTATGACATTGCCGACGTGCAACAGAAAATCAGGAAACCTTCACAGCTCATCAAAAGCGCCGATGCCGATATTTTCATTGTGGGCGAGGCCTACTCCAACGATCAGGCTTGGGTGGAAGGCGCTTACTGCACGGCGGAATCCGTGCTGAATGACTTCTTCGGGATTGAACCTATCATCGATAACACTCATTACCCGTTTATTTGCCGGGCAAAAAACTAACGCGCAGGCTGAATGGCGGAGAGAGAGGGATTCGAACCCCCGATACCCGTAAAGGTATACACGCTTTCGAGGCGCGCGCCTTCAGCCACTCGGCCATCTCTCCGCGCCGCCAATTTCATTCATTTTATCAGGGAAGCTGTTACGTCGAATTTTCTCCGCTGCCTATTGCAATCCCAGGACGCGACGTCGCAGCCGAAAGTGCCGCGAGGAAGTCGACTTTTCACTTGTGCTGAGTTGTTTGGTCTGGAAATAACCTGGCGGTCACAACCAAATTCGAAAATTTCCTGGACGCCAAAGGGGGGGCAAAGGGGGCGGGCAAAATTGACACGTTCGAAACTTTAGCGGCCGGCGTGAGTGCCGCCCGCCTTCCGCGCGGCGGGAACACCGCTCGTGCGCGCCTCTAGCCCGTCTCCCACTCCGTCGCTGATTCTCTGCGCGCTTTTCAAATCCCAGCGGCACAGAACGCAGCGCATGGCTAACGTATAAACAAAGTGCGCGTAGGCGGGACATTTGTGATTGGTACAGGCCTTGGTCATCATTTCGCAAACACCCCCGCTCCTCTAAGAACTCACGCATCCAGGCCGAAGCTTCAGCCTGAAAGCGACGGTAACACGCATCCAGCGGACCTCAACACGCATTTTTCGCGGCAGTCCATCGGATTCCTTTCTGGGTTCGTGCCCTCAGAACCTCTTGATTTCCGCATTCAGTACTTATAGTTTTTGGAGGGGAGGGAGTTATGCTGGATGACGAGCCCAAGGGTTGGAAGTGCTTGCAGGAGCGGGCGCAGCGGGAGGAAGATCCGGAAAAGCTGGCCCAAATTATCGACGAGATAAACGAGTTACTTACCGAGCATGAGGCGGCTGCGGCCCGGGATGAACGACCTCTCGCCCGGTCAGGGCGCGAGCATTCCAGGCGATAGCCCGGCGGGTGCTAAAGCTACCGCACAAGCCTGTGTGACTTGGCTCACGCCCCTCAAGTGCCCAGTATCCGCTGGACCTGCTGCAAGTGGTTGATATCGTGCCCGGCGAACATGTGTACGATTCGTTCAATGCTCTCCTGGCCGCGCTCGGCGTGCATGCCGTAGTGTTTCCATTGTTCCGGCTTCAGGGATTTCAGCAGCGCCTGGTTTGCTTCCCGCAGCGTGCGGAATTGTTCCAGAGATTTGCGCGGATCCCGCTTCTCGTAGTGTCCACTGATCACCCACGCGTCCTGGTCGAAGGCCGCGATGGGAGTTCCCGGCGCACCCAGAATCAACCGCATGCGGAAACTGCAGACGATTTCCGCGTCCGCCAGGTGCGCCAGAATCTCACTCACCGACCATTTTTCTGGAGCAGGGCGCTTGCGCAATTTACTCGTGGGCACACCTTTGATGAGCCGCTCGAGCTTTTTTGCGGTGGCGGCTTGCACCGCCAAAGGCTCTTTGCCCTCCGCATATCCGCTGATGCGCTGAATATATTGCTGTACGGTTTCCTTCATTGTTTTTGCCCCGCCTGAAATCTAGTCCATGGCCCCGCCTTCATATCGTGCAGCAACGGCTTTTGCCACGCATACTCCGGATGGCGATCCAGAAAATCAGCCGCCACAAAATCCGCTCCGCACGGATGCCCGGCCCGCGCCACAAAACTCATGGTCGCCGCCATTTTACTATCCGTGGCTTTGCCCTGCACCGCGCCACCCGGGTTAAACGCATCCCATCCCCACTCCTTCACGCCGCGCGAGGAAGCATCCACATGGCCGCAGAGCGAACGCTCATCCGCCTGAGTCTTCTTTTCGAAACTGTCGAAGTGGTCGGCCAGAAAATCTTCCGCCATCTCCACATCGATCGTTCCCTTGGCGCGCTGCACCAATTCATCCGCCCGAGCGTGCCGCGCATTCATCGACGACGACATATCGCTCGGATCGAATCCGCTGGTCTCCTCGCGAATCAGCTTCGGATCGCGCGGAAAGTTTGAGCTGACAAAATATCCATCCTTCGTCCGCCACATCGGCGTGTTCTTCAGGCCAAGTTCGAGATACGCGATCTCGCCCGTTTTGCGGTCGCCGATCAACCAGTCGTTCGCATATCCGCCGTTGTTGCCTTCTTTGATAATGCGGGCGTAGTCGTCGATGCTCTCGGCATACTGCAACGCCTTGCGCGAACGCACGAACTCCGGCTTCTCTTTCGGGTCCCAGCCTTCGAATTGCGCGATGGTGGTTTCGGTAATCATGATTCCCGCCGCGTTCACGCCGAAATCGTCGTCGCTGGTAATCACGCCGGGAAAGCCATCCATCAGAATGCGCTGGCCGTGCTGCGGCAATATGTCGAAGATCACCACCCAGCGCTCGCCCGCCAGATAGCTTGTCCAATTATTGTGCGCGATCACGATCTGGTGGTCTTTGGTGTAAGCGCCGGTGGCGATGAATGCGCTGCAATTTCCCGGAGCCTTCAACCTCGGCGCCCGAGCCTGCTTCTCCCGCTTGTTCAACCACGGAACGTAATAGTCCGGAACCTCTTCGAAGGCGTTGAGGACGACAATGTCATACACATCCAGATCGGCGCCGTGCGCCTTCACGCCATCGGCAATGCCCTGCAACTCCTGCTGATATTCGGCATCGATGTGCGGCCAGAGCATCTCCCGCGCCGTCTTGCGGAAAAATTCCCAATCGCGCTGCGTCTCGTGCGTGTCGAACAGCTTGATGGCATCGAGCGCGTCCGCGATCTCTGGAGCCAGCAGAAAACCGTGCTGGTAGCCGATCTCCGAGGGCGTGCCTTCCAGGTGAACGTAAGTCCATCCCCCCTGCTGGAAGCGGTAAGCCTTTTGCAGACGTGGATCGGAGGAAGCCGCGCCCATCTCCTGCGCCTGCGCCTCCGTTGCGGAGGCGAGCACTAACATCCCGATCACAAACGCGGCGATAACCAGCTTCGCAAGAAGGAATGGGCAATGGTCTCGTCTCATGAGTTCCTCATTCAGTGGGGATCGTTGCTGGAGGCCATTCTAGCTCAGTTCTCCCCCGGCTATCTGCAACTTCTTTCACTCGCAAACAGTCTTCATTTTGTCCCTCCGCTGCGCGATTTCCGTAGTAATATAGCGGCGCTATCCTTCGGAGGTGCCTGTGAATCTGCGTTACGCTTCCACAATCCTATTGTCCACGCTTGCTGTTTCTCTCGCGCTCGCTGCGCAGGATTCCCTGCCGCTCGCGCACCATATCTCCGCAAACGTCCCGGTGCAGCCGTCACCTTCCGCTCGTGCCTTGTCCGCTGAACGACCGCTGGTGTCAGCACCGAAACGGCTTCTGGTAAGCCCGTCGGGACACGACTGGCAATTGCAAGCCACGCTGCCCGGGACCATCATCCACGACATGACGTTCACTTCGCCGTCTGTGGGTTACGCCGTCGCGGAGGGAGGCCAGGTCTGGAAGACGACCAATGGCGGCCAGGCTTGGAGTGAAGTATTCAACCTTGGCTACCCTTACTACTTCTACGGCGTCTCCGCCCTGACCGCGGACGATATCGTCGTCTCCGGGTTCTACGATTCCTCTACTTTTTATAGCCTGATCCGCTGGAGCCAGGATGGCGGCACGACCTGGAGCGACGACATCGTGCTCCCGACTACGGGCTGGGCGCAGCGCGTCCGCTTCCCCAACAGCAACGATGGCTTGATCATGGACCTGGTCGGTGACTCGGCCGGAAATCTCGCGCAATACACTACCGACGGCGGCGCCACGGCCAGCAACTGGACCAACGTGGTCGACAATACCGACGGCGGATGGTTTGGATTGCAGTTCAGCGAACTCGCCAACCTCCACACCCGCGCTTCAGGAATTAATTTCTGCAGCAGTGGAAACAACGGCGAGAAATGGAGTTGCGGTCCCTCCGTCGATTCCGTTTTCGACGGCCCGGTTTTTTTCTTGAACGATACCGACGGCTGGGTGGGCGGTGGAGAGATCAGTCCTAACGTTGAAGGCTGGGCCCACGTCACCATCAACGGCGGCAAAACCTGGAGCGCCCGCACTCTGGACGGACCCTGGCCCATTCGCGAAATATTGTTTCTGACGCCAAAGGTAGGCTGGGCGGCCGGCGGAAATCTCTACACCAACGTCGGTGGCATCTACTTCAGCGCCAACGGGGGCCAAACCTGGTCCGTGGATGTGACCACCAACGCCGAGATGGACGCCTGCGCCGAGCAGCCGTTATCCTCCGGCTACCGCATCTGGTGCGCTGGCTACGATGGCTCGCTGGCCGGCTACATCTACTCGCTCGAACTTAAGTAAACATTCTTCACTTTACTCTGCCTCAAGACACAAAAATGCGGAGCACATTTCGTGCTCCGCATTTGGCATTTCTGCGGTTAGCTCTTAGCGTCCCCCGCCGTGAAAGCCGCCCCCGCCGCCATGGAAACCGCTGCCCCCGCCACTAAATCCGCGCGCTCCCCCAGACATTGCCGGCCCGGAGTGGAACGCTCCCCGTTCCGCGCCTGCTCCCGTATAAACTCCGCGAGCATAGGCGCTGCTGGTTGCGTAGTGCGGACCCGGTCCCCAGCCCCGAACGTTGGCGGCGTTAAACGTGTGATAGAAGTGTCCGCCGTAGAACGGAGCCCGGTACACCAAACCCGGTGAGTAGAATCCCCAGCCGAACGGGCTGTAGAAAATCCCGCCCACAGGCATGTAAGTGAATGCCGAGAACCACGGATCCCAATACCAGCCGCCCCAAGCACCAAACCCCGGTCCCGCGAAACCAGCACCCCAGTATCCGCCCCAGCTCGGACCCCAGCCGTCCGCAACGACTATCCGAGCCGCGTCTACGTTGGCTTCCGCCACATAAGAGGACCGCAGACTGCTCCAGCGGTAAAGGTCGTCGCCGTTGAAGGCCTTCTTGTCGAACTTCTCGGTCTTCTCCGGACCGTTCACGACCGCCAGTTCATGATCAGCCTTCAGCGTGATCTGCTTATCGCCGACCTGCACCATGGCCTCGCCATCGAATACGCGCATTTGATTCTGCTGCAAATCAAAGTCGTAAAGGCCCGGCTTAAGGATTCTCGCCGTAGCGTTGCCTTCCTGAATCCGCAGATCGTTCTGCGGACGGATCTGATCGACCTCGATCATGGCGTGACCCTGATCGAGCCTGATCTCCGTATCCGTAAGACTGTTGTTCACCATCTTGACGGAACTGTTGTCTCCGGCGCGCAGAAACACGCCCGGAGTCAAAAGAATTTCCGCCTTACCCTGCTCCGTGTTGAGCGACTGCCCATTTTCCAGAGTAGTTTTTCCAATCGAGTTGTGGTCAATGGGCTGATCCGCCACATTGGCCTGTCCCTCGACATAATTCAAAGTTCCCGGCACAGCCGAATTTGAGCTCGCACTATTACCCGCCCATGCGGGCACAGATAAAGACAAAGCCAAAACCGCTGCCAGGAACAAGCTTCCTGAACCCTGCACCTGTAACAGCCTCATAAAAATTGTCCTCCCATAACCAATTCACTTCTTGTTTGTACTTGGTTAGATGATGCGAGGCAGGCTTACGATGCCTATGCAAGCTACTGAACACGAAAGACTTAGCGTCGGCTGAAATCAACCATTGTGGTTGAAATGAACCAGCGAGTTAGATCGCTGTAGCTTCTTCGGGAGGGCCCTGCACGCGTTCGTAAGAAATGAAGTAGGCGACTTTGCCCGGGTCGATGAAGTTCGCTTCATCCTCGCTCGAAGCTTCCCATTCCGGCGACCTTCGCGCCGCCCGCAATGATTCCATGTCGTCGAACCAAAGCTCCGCCATGCCGTCGAAATCCGGATGGCGGCTATCGTTGGGAACTTCCATACGGTGACTCTGCACCAGTCGGCGAACCCCTGGAATGCGCGCCCCGATCGGCCCGTGGATGTTCTCCCAGTAATGAAAGAACTCCTCGTCGCTCAATCCCGCTCTTTTTGTGATGCAGTAAACCAGCTTGATCATCGGATCGATCTCACTGAAGCAGAAGTCTCGCTCATCCGTGGCCTGTGAACTTGCTTCGGCGCTCCCGCACTAAAAGTTCGTCCTCTGCTCGCTATGCCGCTGCAAGTACCAGCACGGCACACTGCCGGCCCGCGCAAACAACGAGTTCACACACGTCTGCTGCTGCGGATCGTGGAACATGAAAACGGTCTTCCCATTTTTCTGTGGAATGGCATCGTACGTGGTGACCGTTACTTGCCCGAAGCCGACACCCCTCTCCATGCGATAGCGGAAGACAGCGTAATCCGAGGCATAGGCCAGCAGAACCAATCCAGTCAGCGTCAGCAGCGTCAGCGCCGCCAACCGCTTTAGAAAATGCCGGATTTCCGCGCTCAGCATGAGGCCACGGCGTACAATTATAAGCGTCAGAGTGGTGCAGTTTGGCTTACGCGTTGAGCCAGTTAAGCGGGAGATCCTTCGCTACGCCTGAAAAACGGCTCCGCTCAGGATGACAATGTCGAAAAAAAATCAACCAGATTCCTGGTACTGTCTTTTAAGACACCACCAGATTCCTGCTCTCGTTGACAATCCCCTGCTCCCACAGGCAAACTACCGCATCGGCTGCATGCGGCTTTGCGGCAAGGCCCTAGGGCCAATTCGGACGACAGGTGCGGGGTCTAAGACGTAATCGATCACCATGGAGCAACTGGTCTCCTATACGCTCGATTCCACTTTGGATACGGTGGACCATGCGGAAGAAAACGCCACCCGCATTGCCACGGAATTGGGCTTTGGGGAAGACGAAGTCATGCAGATTTCCATGGCCGTGCGCGAGGGCGCGGTCAACGCCGTGTTGCACGGCAATCAATACGCTCCCGATAAAAAAGTAATCCTGGCCTTCGAGCGAACCGGTGACGCTCTTGTCATCACCATTCGCGACCAGGGCAAGGGCATCGACTTGAACGGCATTCCGAATCCTCTGGCTCCGGAAAATCTGCTCAAGACTTCAGGCCGCGGCATTTTTCTTATGCGTTCTTTTATGGATGTGGTGGAAATCCGCCCGTCCCAGACAGGTACGGAAGTGAAATTGATCAAGCACGTCCACGCCAAACCCGTGGGCAACAAGGAGGATTCTCAGTGAGCATGAAACTTAGCACTCGGCAGGTGGACGGAGTCACCATTGTGGACTGCAGTGGCCGCATCACTCTGGGCGAGGGAAGCATTACTTTGCGCGACACCGTCCGCGACCTGCTAGCCAAAGGCAACAAAAAGATCATCTTGAATCTGGCCGAAGTCAACTACATCGACAGCTCCGGCATCGGCGAGCTGGTCAGCGCCTTCACCACCACCAAAAACCAGGGCGGCGAACTGAAGCTGCTGCACCTCACCAAAAAGGTTCACGACCTGCTCCAGATCACCAAACTCTACACCGTCTTCGACGTGAAAGACGACGAAACCGCCGCCGTGAAGGGCTTCAAATAGACTTGTCGCTCCAGCTTCAAACAACCTTGTCGCTTTGAAAGGGCGCGGCCTCAGGCCGCGCCGCTAGCCCCTTAAACTCAACGGGATGCCATTCCGAACCGGGCACCAAGCCCGGAGAGGAATCTGCTGTTCTTTCCGGTGCCGATAAACCAGGCGCGTGCCCCACTCCAGTCTCGCCGTCCTCTTGGCGAGGCTAGGATGGGAATTTTGACCTTGCGTCCAACGCCGCATACTCGGTCATGAAAATACTGCAAGCCATCACCTCGCCGCTTGAGTTGTAGTACACGTCGGCTGCGGTGGAGGATTCGTTCCGCCCGCTATCGTGCCCGCCAGGAACCACGAGAAGTCAGTAGTGGTTTGGCAATCGTAATAGGTGATGTCATCCTGGGGCTCCGTCACCGAAATATAAGAGGTCGTCGACGGCTTGAACGGCGGATAACCGGGATTGTTCGGGTTATTTCCCAGGGATGCGACTCCGTGACATGACATGCAATTCGATTGAACGCCATTCACCCCGCTCAATCCAGTTTCGAGATACGGGTTGTAACAGACAACATTCGTGCCCTGGGTACTGTTCGGCGGATTGACCGTCATCGAATACCCGGTGCACATTGCGTAGTTGTTGAAAGGCGCTGGAACGCTGGACGGTGGAGCTCCATATGGAAATGGCTGGTTATAGTTCCACCAGAAGGTTTGCCACGTCCAGTTCGAGTCCTCTCTCGTCGTCATGTGCATGGCCACCAGCACCGCATAATCTCCCGCCAGGATCGGGCACTGAACATCCGGCTGCAGGTTGCAGATCTGCTTCGCTTCGTCAGCGCTGAGCGCGAAGTTATAGAATTGGCCTACCGGAACAACCCCCGACGGCTTCGCCCCGTTGGCGCAGGTCACATCGCTTGGTACCGGCCCCGGCCCGGAGTTCACGATTACGCATTGCTTCCAGGTATTCCACGTCGGATTGGCGGGGTTGGTGGAGTTTTGCGGACCGGTAGTGAGGTCGCCCAGCCAATAGTTCAGCACGGTAATGCCACCTTGATTGCTGGGACCGTGCACGATCTGGAAAGTAGGCTTGAGCCCGATAGCCGCGGCAGGGAACGGCATGATGATCCGATTTGCCACGGGAGTACTGGTCGGCCACTTAGCCTGAATATTCCAGAGCGTTGTGCCGCTGTTATACCCGTTCGTCCAGACGAACTGCGAGTAATCGACATTGAATTTATTAAAGCCGATTACTTGTGCTCCCCCATCGAGCATTGCCAACCCCGCAGCGAACCGGTTATTCAGCGCCGCGTGGCGGAACTGCCGGGGCCTGTGAAAGGGATTCGATGGTCTGCCGGAATCTCGCAGCGCGCGAAACATCGCATTGGCCTTGGATGCAGGCTGGCCATTTTGCACTTCCGTGTCTGTATACCACGTCTCCCAGATCGGCCAGCCATTCGTTCCTGGCGTAATTGCGGAAATCCCCGCCCACAGATCCCAGCCGTGGACTCGTATGGAAGCCTGGTTGTTGTTAGTGACCCATCCGTCTACCGTTGTCGCAGGCACCGGAAAGCCAGCCATGTTGATAGGCTGCGGTGTAAGTCCGCCCGCCGCATGCACGATGGAATGCTGTGAGTGTCTAATCAGTAAGCCGGACACGAGGGTAAGCGCTGCGAAAGCGGCGGTACAACTTAAGGCGATGCGAGCGAGTCTGCTGTGCATAAGTGCTCCTCCTTAAGAGCGTGAAGATAGGTGGTTGCCCAGAGTAGAAATCGTCATGCAGATCTCCGGATACTCCAGTCCTAAGGTTGATATCCTCCGTCGATCCAGCTCTGAAATAACGCGATGTTAGCCGCCGGCCAGGGTCCGCTGGGCGGCATGGGCGGCGGCGTAGTCCCCTTCAAATGGTCGAGAACGTTTTGTGCGTTCTGCGGCACTGACATATATGCGTAGCTCGAAAGATTGACGCCTTTTGTTTTCATGCAATTGATGTCTACGGGAGTGAACAGGGGCAGGATATTTGTCGCAAACGATACAGTTACAGCCATGGGGCAATCTCCTTTTCGCAAGTCAATAACTTGAACGTGCTAGTTCAAGACCACTTTTACACCCAGGGTTCGATTGAGAGCCGTGTAAAGACTTGACTCTGGCCGGACAGGAAAAACGGGGGCCCATGTAACATGTTAAGAGAGAGGATGCCACGATTTCTTTAGCGACCGCCCTCTTGAGTGTAAGACTGTAGCAGTTGCTCTATCGCCGGTCAACGGGAGTTATAGCAGTCGATAAAGTTGAGATCGGATCTGTAATGGCCGCATCCTGTCCGCCACCTCAACTCCTTGTCTTCCTGAGGCGGTGGAGGCGCTCGCGAAGCGGGCGACTCCCAACGAAGAGCCTGCCCTGAGCCTGTCGAAGGGACCCATGCATCTCGCGGCAGCGCCGCGCGGCGGTTGGCCCACGCTTCGCGCGTTTCGAAGGGTGGGATTCCACGAAACATGGGCGGCCCATGCTAGCCTCGATTTCAGCACTCTGTTATTAGGGATTTATGCCTTTATCTTTCATCAACTGGGAGTACCGCTCATCGTACAGCTCCCTGACAGTGAAAGCAGGGAGCAATGCATTCCATACCTCGTGGATGCGTTCATCGATTCGCGCCCCGTTACTGTCAAAGTGAAAATACGCCTGTAACTCGGTAACCACACTAATCAGAACACCCGCGACTTGCGAGAAGTGCGCTCCCAGCTTTACTGGATGCACCTGATCAAGCTTTGGCCGATCTTCGAGTGGCAGGATATCGGCAATGTAAGACATGGCCGTGTCCAACAATCCATCGAACGTCCCATGAGCTAATGCGGAATATTCGCGCCACGGACCATAATTCAATAAACGCAAAGCGTGTTGGTGTGGTGAAAACGTTCCGCCAGGTTGTGGTGCTTTGATGTACCTACCCAGGGTCGGCCACTGGCTGGCCTGCAGTACTTCCGCCGCTTCGAACCCGTTGTGCCTCATGTCCTCCGTCAGCAATTTGCGAGCCTTCGCAATCCACTCATCCCATTCCGGTCTACCTCCGTACCTTGCGACGTCCTCCTCGAGAGCCAAGAGCTTGGCTTTATATCCACTCGTCCGAAACTCGGCTCCTTTGACGGTAGGACTCTGCAAGATCGCCGTGATGTTATAAAGAGAGTCAATCATGTTGCGAACCAGCGGCAGCATGACGATGGAATATTGCTTCCTATAATAAGGGTCGTTCTCCACACGTTCATCAGCGTTGAGATAAAGAATAAATTGTAGGTGTAGATCATTTGCCGGAGCATCACATGCAGGTCGATGGAAACATAACCCGGGGTCGCCCCTAAGAGTTTGGGAGCCTCGCGCCTTAATTTTTGCGCCATTACTTCGGCAAGCGTCTCTAGTTGTCGTTGGAAGGTAGATGCGTCTAGCGCAGTCGCCATATCTTCAACCAGTCTAGTCCATTACCTTGGCAATAGATCGAACCGGTTGCGGGCAGCCCGTTTAAAGCGCCGCTTGGGCGGAGGTTCTCCTATTGACCGCATCCCAACCGTAAGAAATCCCACAGTGCCCCTGTAACATCCAACCTTGCCCCACCCAAAACCCATCGTCATTGCCCAGCAAAGGAAGTAAATCCGGCAGCAAGAAGGAAGCTCCGGGCCAAGAATCCAGCTTCCGACTTATCCACACCCTCAATGTGACCTGTGACCTTGTACTTGCTCTCTCACTTGAGCGATTCTGGAAGCGACCATGCCGCAAAATGAAGTTCAAGGCGTACGGCAACTAGAAACGGCGGTCGAGATCCATTGCAGCCAGCCCCTAACTCCCTTGTCCGTAATATTTTGCGGGCAAGTCCTTGCTTTTCAATATTTTGGCCAGATCAAGCCAGATCGACCCGCCCGCAAACTATTCAAAACAGAGATTTTACAAGATCGATCCGTATTTTTTTTTAATCCGGAATGTCCTGGCCGCGCGCCGAATTAAGCTCTCGACGCTCCCCCGTGAGACGGTGCCACATCAATAAATTTTTATGCGGCCGCTAAATAATGTCGCTGCTTTGGTGGTGCTCCTCTATTCAGTTACCGCCTTCGCCTCCGACTGCCTGCCCATCCACCAGGCAGCGCAGCACGTCGGCGAAACCAAGTGCATCACGGGAAAAGTCACTCATGTAAAAGCCGGAGCCCGCGGCGTCCACTTCATCGATTTCTGCACCGAGCAAGCCGCCTGCCCGTTCTCCGTGGTAGTGTTCGCCGCCGACCTGAAAGACGTCGGCGACGTGCGCCGCCTCGAAGGCCACGTCATCGAAATCCACGGGCCCGTCAAACTCTACAACGGACGCGCCGAAATCATCCTGAAGCAAGTCAGCCAACTTACCGGCGGCTCAACCCTGATTCCTCCTCTGCCCAAGAACTACGACGTGGAAAAACAAGGCCACTACAGCGCCGGCAATATACGCCCGACAAAAAAGCCCGCAAAAGTAAAAGGCACGCCCAACACCAGCGCAACCTACGGGAACGAGGCGGACGTGGAAGGCGAACCGCCGCAATGAATCCTCACACCATGCCCTTCCTCAACTCCTCCAGCGGATATCTCGTCCCGCGCCAGATGATCCCGTCATTCCACAGCGTATGAAACATGGAACGCAGCAAAGTATAAATAAACAGGGCCGTGCTCACGGGATGCAGGAGGAAGTAATAAGCCGGAACTCCCGAGCGCCAGGACATACCCAGATAAATCAAGAACATCGACCCCAGAGCGACCGCGTAGGGCACGCGTTCCCAGCCGTGCGCGAGCCAGACTCCGAGAAACGGCATCAGATTCAAGAACGCCAAGCCGAACGCCGAGATCAAAGTGCGCGGCCACTGAAACGACAGTACGGCAAAGAAATTCTTCGTCAGATTGTTGACCACTCCCATCGCGCCATTCGCCCAGCGAATCGAGATCAAGTCGCCGCCGAAAACATTGCGCTGCGCGAAACCCGCATTCTTCACAACTTTGCCCAGCTTCATATCGTCGAGCACTTCCATACGCAAAGTTTTATAAGTGCCCACCGATTCGTAGGTGCTGCGGCGAATCAAGTTGAACGCGCCCACGCCCATGTGGTCGCGCGACTTGGGATCGGCCACTTTCCACGGCCGGTGCCCGAACACAAACATCGTCTGAAAAAACGCGATCATCATGAACTCGCCCGGCCGCTTCATGATCATCTGGGGAAACAGCACCACATGATCCGCCTTCTCTGCTTCCGCATAAGTCACCGCGCGCCGCACGGCATCGGGCTTGAACAAAACGTCGGCGTCGGTAAACAGAAGCCAGTCTCCGGTGGCCTGATTGGTCGCGGTCCACATGGCGTGAGTCTTTCCCAACCATCCGTGCGGCAGATCGCCATGATGAATTACACGAAGGCGATTGCCGGGAACGCGGCGGGCAACTTCTTCCATGATCGCGCCGGTTCGATCCGTCGAACGGTCATTGACCGCGATCACTTCGTAATTGTCGTAATCGAGTTCCAGCAGACGGGTCAGCGAGAGCTCGATGTCACCTTCTTCATTGCGCGCCGGAACAATAATCGAAACCCGCGGACGGGGAGGTGATGGATTCTCCGGAGTTGCAACTTGCTTGTAGTCCCACTCCGGCTGAGAAATATCGGCCACGCTCGGCATGCCAATCGCCGCGTCCACAATGCGGGAGAACCAAGCCAGCGCGAGGATCGTGCCGGCAATCCAATGAAAGTAATGCATTCCTGTTAGGTCTTCCCCGCCGGAGGCGGCGCCCCAGCGCTTTGCGCCGGAGCAAATTTCATCCCATAAAACAGTATGGCAGAGGACGCGACCATCGCGATCACCGGCAGCACGAATGCGGCTTGCAGCGTGCGCTTATCGGCCACGAGGCCCATCAGCGTCGGTGAAGGCACGTCGCCAAGAAGATGAAAAACAAAAATGTTCACCGCCAGCGCCGTCGCCCGAATATGGGCTCCCACGGAATTAATCACCGCCGCATTCAGCGGCGAAGTATTCAGCAACAGGAAAAATGCCGCCAGTGCGATCGCAGGAACCATCACCGGACCGCGCGTGAACAACGCCACAATCATGAATGGCACGCCCAGCGCCATGCTCGCCGCGGAAACAAAGTAGTAGGAGCCCTTCATGCGCGGCAGCAGATAATCTCCCAGCCAGCCGCCAGCCAGGGAGGCCAGAATCCCATCCACAACAATAATGATTCCAAACATGAAGTTCGCCGACTCCAGCGAGTAGCCGCGCGCCCGCGACAGAAAAGTCGGCATCCAGACTTGAATTCCGCCCAGCGCGAAGGTCATCATCGCCATGCCCAGCGTCGAAGTCCAGAAGGCAGGATTGCGTGCCAGCCCCAATAAAGTTGCGCGCTCCGGAGTCTCTTTCTCCCGGTCGAACTGGCCACGCTCCGGCTCATGCAAAAACAGCACCGCAAGCGCCAGCACGAATCCCGGAACGGCCGCAATATAGAAAGGAAATCTCCAGCCATAATGCGGACTCAGCTTGCCGCCCAGCAGATATCCCGCGGCCGTGCCCACCGGAATCGCCAGATAAAACACTCCCAGAATTCGGCCGCGCTTTTCCTCCGGAAACAGATCGGCAACAAATGTCGGGGCAATCGTGACGAACGTCGCTTCGCCAATTCCCACCAGCGTGTGCCGGATCAGCAACTCGGTATAGGTGTGCGTGACCGCTGTGAGCAGCGTGAGCCCGCTCCAGAAAATTGCGCCGCCCACAATAATTCGCTTGCGCGAATAGCGGTCCGCCAGCGGCCCCACGAAGGGCGCAGCCACCATATAGAACAATAAGAATGCGCTGGTGAGATAACCGACCTGGGTATTGCTCAGCTGAAATTCGCTCTGCACCAGGGGCTGCACGGCAAACAGCACCGAACGGTCTACATAGTTGAGCAGATTCAGCGCCGTGAGCAAAATCAGCGCGGTGCGGGGATGGAGTTTCGCCGTAGCCACAGTCGAGCGAATATAGCACGGCGCCCAGCAGTCACTGCCGCGCAGAGCTTTTCCTGCGTGGCCATCGCGCCACCACCGTCGTCGAAATTCCCCCGCGCGGACGAAAATCGCCCTTCACTTCCGCCCACACCGGCTTGGCCCAGCGCACCACATCCTCCAAAACCTGGTTCACTACGTTCTCCTGAAAAATCCCCAGGTTGCGGTAAGACTGCAAATATTCTTTGTACGATTTCAATTCCAGGCAAGCTTTGTCGGGCTGATACCGCAGCGTGATCATACCGAAATCCGGCAGCCCGGTCTTCGGACACACCGAGGTAAACTCCGGATCGTCAATCACAATTTCGTATCCCGGAAACTGATTCGGCCAGGTTTCGATCTCGGGAAACTTGGCGTCCAGCCCGGCTTCGGCGTGTGCGGTCGTGTAGCGGCTCGGTTTTGGCATAAAGACCATTGTAGCGGCTGATCCTGCGAATTCGGCTTCCGGGGCCCCTTGCGCCGCGCCAAACCTCATTACCCCAAAGCTTTGGAGCATCCGAGCCTCTTTGCTGGCATCTAATCACGCAATGGCTTGGAAGTGCGCGCGCGGTTTCGCAGCCGCCAGAGTGGTAAATTAAGACTTGCAGTTGTCCCCGTCGCACCTTGAAAGATAACTAGTTGGCTGGAACCAACCATAATTCGAATGGCCGCCCCGCTTCGCGAAAGGCGAGAACCTGGGTAGTCGTGGGCGTGGTTGCAGCTCTGGCAACAATTCCGCTCTTCACCCGCCAATCTCCGTTGAAGATCCGGATCGCCACCGTGGAGCGCGGTTCCATCCGCAGCCTGATCTCCACCAACGGCAAAGTGGAACCCATTCAGAATTTCGAAGCTCATTCCCCGATCGCAACCACGGTGAAACGCCTGCTGGTAAAGGAAGGCGACCATGTCCGCAAAGGCCAACTGCTTTTGCAACTCGATGATGGCGATCTCCGCAGCCAGGCAGCCCGTGCCCAGGCCCAGATCAAAGCGGCGCAGGCTGAAGAGTCTGACCTCACCGGTGGCGGCACACACGAAGAAATTCTTACTCTTGACTCCCAACTGATCAAAGCCCGCGGCGCGCAAAACAATGCCCAGCGCAATCTCGACGCGCTGCGCCGTCTGCAACAACAAGGCGCGGCTTCTGCCGGAGAAGTTCAGCAGGCCGAGGAAGCGTTGCAGCGCGCTCAGGCTGACAGCACCTTGCTCGAGCAAAAACAAAAAAATCGCTATTCGAAACCGGAAGCGGCGAGAGTTCAAGCCCAGGGCGCGGAAGCCCAGGCCGCCTTGGAAGCCGCCGAGGACGCGCTCAGCAAATCCAGCGTGCGCGCGCCCTTCGATGGCATCGTCTATACACTGCCCGTCAAGCAGGGCGCTTATGTTCAGACTGGCGACTTGTTGCTCCAGGAAGGCGATCTCTCCAAGATGCTGGTGCGCAGCTTCGTCGACGAACCAGAAATCGGCCGCCTCGCCATCGGACAAAAAATCGAGGTCACCTGGGACGCTTTACCGGGCCGCATTTGGACCGGCACCGTCAGCACCATGCCCTCCACAGTCAAGCTCCGCGGCGCACGCAATGTAGGCGAGGTCACCTGCACCGTCGACAACCACGATCTTCGTCTGCTGCCCAACGTCAATGTCGGCGTCACCGTCATCAACGCCGAGCACAGCGGCGTGCTCACGCTGCCCCGTGAGGCCGTCCGCATGGACGACACCAAACCTTACGTCTATCAACTGGTGAACGGCGAACTCAAACGCCGCGATGTCGAAGTCTCCCTGCAAAACTTGACGCAAGTTGAAATCACCGCCGGACTTCCCGAGCATGCCCAGGTAGCTCTCTCCTCGGTCGAATCCAAACCATTGCTCGATGGCGCCCACGTCAAGGTGGTTCCGTAGCTCATGCGGTTGATGCGTAGCATTCAGGAAAACCGTTGTCATTCCGTGCAGGCGTTTCTTGCGCCGCGAGGAATCCTGGTTCGTTGGCGAACTGGAGTTTTCTGGCTGCTCTCGCTCGCACTCCCTCTCGCCGCCGCCGACACGCCTCAGGATCTTCTCGCCGCCGGCCAGGTCGATCAAGCCATTCAATCTCTCGAACAACAAATTAACACCACTCCGACTGCGGAAGCCTACAACCTGCTCTGTCGCGCTCATTTCGAACTTGACGCCTGGGACGCCGGAATCCCATCCTGCGAAAAAGCCGTCTCGCTCGATCCCAACAACGGCCTCTATCATCTATGGCTGGGACGAATCTACGGAGAGAAGGCCGACCGCACGGTTTTTTTTAAAGCCGCTGGCTTGGCCAAGAAAGTTCGCGTGGAATTCGAGCGCGCCGTTCGCTTCGACCCCAACAGTTGGGAAGCCCGCACCGATCTCGCTGAGTTTTATCTGGAGGCTCCCGGCATCGTGGGCGGCGGTGAGGACAAAGCTCGCACTCAAGCCGACCTTCTCTTGCCCTTGAATCCCGGCTTGGCGCACTGGGTGCGGGCGCGCATCGCGCAAAAGAGTAAAGATAACGACGCGGCCGAGCAGGAATACCGCATCGCCATCGACGTCACTCACGGCGGCGCCCGCGCCTGGGTGAACCTCGCGGGATTCTATCGTCACATCAATCGGCTCGATCAGATGGAGCAGGCGATACAAACCATGGAGTCCCGCCCGCTCGACCGCCCGGCCGCGCTGATGGATGGCGCCGGCATGTTATTCCGCACGGGACGCAACTCCGCCATGGCCGTGCGCCTGGTGCACCGCTATCTAACCTTGGGCCCGGTGGAAGAATGGCCCGCGTTTAAAGCCCACTATCTGCTCGGGCAACTCCTGGAAAAACAAGGCGACCGGCCAGCCGCGCAAACCGAGTATCGCGCCGCCCTGGCCATGGCCCACAGCTTCGACCGCGCCCAACAAGGTTTACAGCGGGTAGGCCGCTAGCGAAACTAGATTATGAACTCGGTACGCATCGACAAGTGGCTTTGGTCCGCAAGATTTTTCAAGACACGATCCCTGGCCGGGCGCGCCTGTGAACTCGGCCGCATCCAGTCGAATAACCAGCCAGCCAAGGCCGCGCGTGAAGTCCGCATCGGCGATATGCTGCGCGTCACCAACGACGGCGGCGACTTCGAGATCGAAGTACTCCTTCTCAGCGAGGTGCGCGGTCCGGCCTCCGTCGCGCAAACTCTTTATCGCGAAACTGATGCCAGCCGCGAACTCCGTCAGAAAGTTGCCGCCGAACGCAAAGCCATGCGCCAGTTCGAAGTGCTGCCCGCGGCCCGCCCATCCAAACGCGACCGCCGCAGAATCATCCAATTCCGCGGCCGAGGCTAAAGACCGCACTAACGCGGATCTGTCTTCCAAGGCAATAGGCTCATGTCGATTTCGCCGCCCCTCGCTCGACGCTTAGGTAGAAGCAAGAAAGCAGTCGCAACCAGGAGCAGATTGCCATGCAACCAACAAGCTTCAAGCGCAACCGCCAATCCATTGCAGGAGCGATCCTCATCGCCCTCGGAGTTTTAACTCTCCGCGCGAATCTGGATCGCTCCATCACAGAATTTATCCATGTGCTGGGCGTCATTCCCCGTCAGGTCCTGGGAATACTCCCCGCCCTCGTAGTGGCCGCCGCGCGAGTCGTTCGGGCCTATACCGGCAATCGTGAGTGCTTTTTGCAAACTCTCACTTTGCACACCCTGGCCTCAGCCTGGCCTCTCCTGCTGGTCGCGGTCGGAGCAATATTGGTCCGAGACTCCCTGGCGGATTGACCCGTGTTCCTTCAAAAAATAATCTGCAACGTGTCGATACGAGCTCCGGTGGTTCGACGTTAAAGTAGAGACTAATCTCAAATTTGTAAGGAGAGCTGGAAATGCGATGCATCGTAATGGTGAAAGCTACCAAGGATTCCGAGTCGGGAGTTATGCCCAAACACGAGTTGCTTGCGGCTATGGGAAAATTCAACGAGGACTTGGCCAAGGCCGGCATATTGCTAGCCGCCGAAGGCCTGCAACCCAGCTCGAAAGGCAAACGCGTCCGCTTCTCCGGACCGAAGCGAACCGTGCTCGATGGACCTTTCACCGAAACCAAGGAATTGGTCGCCGGCTTCTGGCTCTGGCAGGTGCGTTCGATGGAAGAAGCGCTGGAATGGGTAAAGCGCTGCCCGAATCCTTTCGAGTGCGACTCCGAAATAGAAATTCGCCAGGTCTTTGAAGCCGACGACTTTGGTCCCGAATTAACCCATGAGCTGCGCGAGCGGCAGGAACGCTTGAGCCGCACGGTTACAAAATAATCGTGTCGCATGTCGATTTCGCAGTCCATCGTTCGACGCAGTAATAGAGCGAGGTTTTCTCAAACTTCACCGAGACCGTCGAAAACGCGGCTCGCAACCAGGAATTTAAGACTCACAAGGAGATAAAGCAATGAAATTCATGATGATCGTCAAGCATGGGGAGAAGCAGGGTCCTCCTCCGAAAGAACTGATGGATGCGATCGCAATTCTCGCGCAAGAAGAGGTCAAAGCCGGAACCATGCTCGGAAACGGCGGCCTGTTCCCAACCGCTCAGGGTGCCCGTGTCCGCCTGTCCGGCGGACATGTAACCGTGACGGACGGCCCTTTCACCGAGGCCAAGGAAATTATCGGCGGCTACGCGCAGTTTGAATTGAAATCGAAAGAGGAGGCGGTTGAATCGGCGGTTCGTTTTATGGAACTCCACAAGAAATACTGGCCCGGCTGGGAAGGCGAAACCGAAGTTCGGCAGATGTTCGAGCCCGAGGATTTCGTGCAATGTTCGAAAGTGGCTGTCGAACAGGAAGCGGTATCCCGGTAAACAATCGTAGAACGGCAACTAGTGCCTGCGCAAAAGTCCCGGCTTGCGCAGGCAAATGGAAGATGGTGTGATGGATACACGTGGCTACCCATACTGACATCCATCGCACCATCGACGCCGTATGGCGGATCGAATCGCCCCGGCTCATCGCAGGACTGACTCGCATCGTGCGCGATCTGGGGCTCGCCGAAGATCTCGCGCAGGACGCACTCGTCGCTGCGCTCGAACAATGGCCAGCTTCGGGCGTACCAGACAATCCCGGGGCGTGGCTGATGGCGGCCGCCAAGCATCGGGCCATCGATCACTTCCGCCGCAACACCCGGCTGGAGCGCAAACACGAGGAATTGGGCCGTGAGCTGGGTGCAAAAGAAATGGCCATGCCAGATATGGATTCGGCTCTCGATGACAACGTCGGCGACGATCTGCTGCGCCTCGTCTTCATCTCCTGTCACCCTGTACTCTCGACCGAAGCTCAGGCCGCTCTCACGCTGCGTTTGATCGGAGGTCTGACCACCGAGGAGATCGCGCGCGCCTTCCTCGTTCCCGAGCCAACCATCGCCCAGCGCATCGTTCGCGCCAAGCGCACGCTCGCGGAAAAACGCGTTCCATTCGAAGTCCCACGCAAGGCCGACCTCGCCGCTCGTCTCTCGTCGGTGCTCGGTGTCGTATACCTCATCTTCAACGAAGGCTATTCGGCGACCGCCGGAGACGACTGGATACGTCCCGCGCTCTGTGAAGACGCGCTGCGCCTCGGCCGTATTCTGGCTGGACTCGCGCCTCAGGAGCCCGAAGTTCATGGGTTGGTCGCGCTTATGGAAATTCAGGCGTCGCGTTCGCGCGCCCGATCCACGCCCTCGGGCGAGCCCATTCTGCTCTTCGATCAAAACCGCGCCCACTGGGATCAACTTCTCATCCAGCGCGGCGTAACAGCGCTGGAGCTCGCGGAGCAGCTTGTCTCAAGGCATCTGGAGGGCGAGCCAGGCCCCTACACCCTGCAAGCTGAAATCGCAGCCTGCCATGCCCGTGCCCGCACTCCCGAAGCAACCGATTGGCCGCGCATCGTGCGCCTCTACACAACTCTGGCTCGCGTTGCTCCATCACCAGTCGTGGATTTAAATCGTGCCGTCGCGGTCTCCATGGCCTTCGGACCAGCAGCGGGTCTCGAACTGGTGGACGAGCTCACCTCCGAGCTATCTCTTCAGAACTATCATCTGCTCCCCAGCGTCCGCGGCGATCTGCTCAAGAAACTCGGCCGCATCGACGAAGCCCGCGCCGAGTTCGCCCGCGCCGCGTCACTCACCCAAAACGCGCGCGAGCGCGACCTGCTGCTCAAACGCGCGGAAGCCTGCCCGCCCGCGTAACTCGCAGGGTCTATAATTGCCGCCGCCGTGCCCGAGAGCTCTGTTGCTCGCGCACAAGTTCCAACGTCTTCGCGCCGCAGGTATACCATGAACATTTCAATTCGAATTGCAGTCTTGATACTTTTGTTTTCATCGATTATGTCGGCACGAGACCGTTCCAACGCGCGCTCCATGGTGATCACACGCTATGGCATCGTTGCCACCAGCCATGTGCAGGCCTCGGTGGCGGGCGCAAGAGTTCTTGCGGGCGGAGGCTCCGCCGTGGATGCCGCCATCGCCGCCAACGCCGTGCTCGGCGTCACCGAGCCCATGATGAACGGTATGGGCGGCGACCTGTTCGCGATCTACTGGGAAGCCAAAACCGGCAAGCTCTATGGCCTGAACGCCAGCGGCTGGGCCCCGCGAGCTTTAACCATCGAACACCTGAAAGCCAAGGGCATGACCGCAATGCCTCCTGCGGGGATCGACTCCGTTACCGTGTCCGGCGTAGTTGCCGGTTGGCACGCTCTGCACCAGCGCTTTGGAAAACTTTCCTGGAAAGATCTTTTCGACTCCGCAATTTTCTATGCTCAGGATGGTTATCCCGTTCCTGAAGTCATTGCGTCTTATTGGAAGGACGCAGCCGGATGGATCGCGAACGACGCCGAAGCGCAACGAATTTATCTGCCCGGCGGCAAGTCTCCCGCCATTGGACAAATCTTCCAGAATCCCGATCTGGCGAAAGCCCTGCGCCTTGTGGCCCAGAACGGCGCCGATGCTTTTTACAAAGGTGAAATCGCGCGCGCCATTGTGAACACATCGCACAGCCTCGGTGGAACCATGACGCTCGATGATCTCGCCGACTTTGCGCCGGAATGGGTCGAGCCCATTTCAACTACCTACCGCGACTGGACCATCTATGAGCTTCCCCCCAACGGACAAGGCATGGCCGCGCTCGAGATGCTGAATATCATGGAGGCCTCACAGCCCTCGCCCGAGGGACCGCTCAGCGCTTTCGAGCTGCATAAGAAGATCGAAGCCATGAAGCTGGCCTACGCCGACCTGGAACGCTACAACGCGGATCCTCGATTCGCAAAAATTCCAGTGAAGGGAATTCTGTCGAAAGAATATGCGCGCGAGCGTGCCAAACTAATCGACCCCGCGAAGGCAAATTGCGAAGTCGCCGCCGGCGCGCCTCCCTTTAGCGATACCACTTATCTTTCTGTAGTCGATCGCGAGGGCAACATCGTCTCCTTGATTCAAAGCAATTACGAAGCCTTCGGAGCGGGCCTTGCGGTTCGCGGCATGGGATTCGTGCTGCAAGACCGGGGCGCGCTGTTTTCTCTCGACCCCGCATCTCCCAACGCGCTCGCCCCGCGCAAACGCCCGTTCCACACCATCATTCCCGCCTTCATGGAGCGCGGCGATCAACACATCGGCTTCGGAATCATGGGAGGAGCCAACCAACCGCTTGCCCACGCGCAATTCGTTTCCAACGTAGCCGACTACGGCATGAACATTCAGGAAGCCATGGAGACCGCGCGTTTCACGGTGAGTCCGCTGCGGGGCTGCAACATCGTGATCGAATCGCGTGTGCCTCCAGAAGTGCGGAAAAAGCTTTCCTCCATGGGCCATCAACTCGACGTGCGCCGCGAATACACCACCGCGATGGGCCGCGGTCAGGCCGTCCTGCGCGACACAAAATCCAAAGTCAATTACGGAGCCTCCGACGCCCGCGCCGACGGCTCCGCCGAGCCCGAGCCCCCGCCCAGGAAATGAACCATGTGGACCGGACACACTTGTCCGGTGCAGACCTTGTTATTGATTCTTGATCCTATTTTGATCCCGATGACGCCGACTCGCTCCTCACGCTGCCGGCAAACTCGGAGTCAGCCTTCTAAACACAACGGTCGCACTCAAGGCGCCCGCGATCTGCGCCGCAATAAACAACGGAACATCCAGCGGACGAATTCCCGCAAATGTATCCGACAATGCGCGCGCGATTGTTACCGCCGGGTTCGCAAAAGAGGTTGACGCCGTGAACCAATATGCGGCCGTGATGTAGCTTGCCACTGCGAACGGCACCGCTCCCGATCGCAGCCGCGAACAACCCCAGATTACCGACAAGAGCCCGAAGGTTGCCACAAACTCACTCAGAACCAGCGCCCAGCCGTGGCGGGAATGTTGGGAGAATGAATACCAGCGCAGCCCAAACATCAAATGTGCGACGATCGCTCCGGCAATTCCTCCAGCGCATTGCACCACGATATAAGCCGCCGCTTCGCCCCACGAAATGCCGCTTTCGATTGCGTCAGAGATGGTAACGGCTGGATTTAAGTGTGCGCCGGAGATCGGCCCGAACGTCAGGATAAGGGCCAGCAACGCAGCCCCAGTCGCAATCGTATTCGCCAGGAGAGCAATCGCGACGTTCCCACCCGCCAGCCGTTCGCCCATAATGCCGGAGCCGATCACAGCGGCAACGAGGAACGTGCTGCCCAGAAACTCGGCCATCAGTCTGGCTCGCAGATCGAACTTCATTGCCGTCCAATCTTGTCGATCTCTCGCTTAATTGCCAGCTTGTCGATGGTAGCAAGCGGCAGGGCGAGAAACAGATCGATGCGGCGCTCTAGCGTCACGAAGGCATCACGGTATGCCCTTTTAATTTCTTCCGCGCTTCCACGAACTGCGGCCGGATCGGGAACTCCCCAGTGCGCCGTCACGGGATGTCCGGGCCACATCGGGCACACCTCCTTCGCCGCGTTGTCGCAGACCGTGAAAACGAAATCAAGTTTGGGCGCTTCAGACCGGGCAAACTCGTCCCAACTTTTGCTGCGAAGACCCTCCGTCGGCAACCGGGCACTCTCCAGTTCCGCGATAGCCTCCGGTCGAACCGCACCGGCAGGATGGCTCCCAGCACTGTAGGCAGAAAAATTCGGCCGGCCTTTGTAATTCATGATGGCCTCCGCCAGGATGGATCGTGCCGAATTCCCCGTGCACAGGAACAACGCGTTGTAGTGCGCGTGCATGGTGTTCTCTCAGTGGCAGCAGGTCGGTCCGCAGCAAGCTTCTTTGCGCTGCGGCTTTACCGCCCGCACGAAGGCGCTCATGAACTTCCCGTCCACCTGGGGAGCAATCGCATCCACGTCGATGTTTTGTCCCGAAAGGAACTCGCGAGCGTCCTCGATGCGATAAATTCGCGTCGGCTCAATCTCAACTTTCTCGAATCCGGCAGCGGCCAGCTTGCTGCGGTACTCATTCTCTTCCAGGGCGCCCGCCACGCAGCCAACCCACAGCAACACATTCTTGCGAATCTCCGGCAGCATCTCGCCCCGAGTCACCACATCGGACACGGCAAAACGTCCTCCCGGTTTCAACACTCGCAAGGCTTCGCGAAGCACTCGGTCCTTGTCCGCCGAAAGGTTGATAACGCAGTTCGAGATAATCACATCAACCGAATTGTCCGGCAGCGGGATGTGCTCGATCTCGCCCTTCAGGAACTCGACATTCTGCGCTCCGGCCTTGCGCTTATTCGCGTTCGCCAGCGCGAGCATCTCATCCGTCATGTCCAGACCGTAGGCCTTCCCCGTCGGACCCACGCGCTTCGCCGAAAGCAACACATCGACACCCCCGCCCGATCCCAGGTCTAAAACCACGTCGCCGGGATTCAGTGTTGCCAACGCCGTGGGGTTCCCGCACCCGAGCGACGCAAGCATCGCCTCCTCCGGCACTTCTCCGGCCTGCGAAGAGTAGTACAGATTCGAGGTGATCGGATCGCAACTCAGCCCGCTTGCCGTCGCCCCGCAGCAACTGCTTCCGCCAGTCTTCACCCGCAAAGCCGCCTGGCCATATTTTTCTTTCACTACGTCTTTAATGTCCGCACCCCTCATGGCGTCCTCTCTTCTATTTGCAAATCTGGACGATGTTCTGTGGTTTGACTGCTTTGTTTCGAGTGCAGCACTCGGCATAAAGAAATTGCAGAAGTTCCTCGAGCGCTGCCGTATTGGCCGTGTACCGCAGGAAGGTACTTTCGCGGCAAACCTTCACCAGTCCCTCGTTTTTCAGTTTGTCTAAGTGGTGAGACAGGGTGGAATTCGGAATGTCCAACTCTGACTGGATATCGCCGACAACCAAGCCCTCCGGATGCGCCGAGAGCAGCAACTGCATGATTCGAAGCCGGGGCTCCGTACCCATCGCGGAAAACATGTCCGCATATCTCGCAACCTGCTCCGCGCTTTTCCTGCTCGATGTCGGCATATTTCTATATTTGCAGAATTATGGACTGATGTCAAGTTCAAGCTCTGAAGCCCATCCATTTTGGCGCGGCGGGTTCATCGGCAGCGATAAGAGGTCTCTTCTCCCTGCCAGGCTTTTAGCCGCGGGACCTCCATCGCCCGCCGACTCATCCTAATCATCTCTCTCGCATCCAATTGTCCGTAGAATCTTCTTAGCTATATAAAAGGTGCCAACCATGAGAAATCAGTTCCCCAGTCGCGTGGGCATTCATAAATTTTTACTAGCGGCCTTATTGCTCCTGCCGGCCTCGCTCGTAGCCGAGCCCATAACCCTGAGGCACGCCGTGGAACTGGCCCTGCAACATGCCAACGGAGCGGCCATTGCTGCCGCCGAGCAGCAAAATGCCGACGCCGACGCTCGCCAGCTCCGCGACAACTATCTTCCTCAAGTCACCGCCGGCTCGGGCCTCGGATGGTCCTACGGATTCCCGCTGACCCTTGGAGGCTCCGCGCCGTCGATCTTTAATATTGCCGGCCAATCGGCGCTGATTCATCCCGAACTTCGATCTTTTATCCGCGCGGCGAAAACCGAAACCGCCGCCGCCGGCCTTCACACCAAAGACGAACGCAATCAAATCATCCAGGACACAGTCCTGAGTTACGCGGAACTGGAAAAATGGGAGCGCCGGCTGGACCGCCTGCACGAGATCTATCCCGACGTGCAGAAGATGCAAGCCGCGGTCTCTCAGCGCCTAAAGGAAGGCATTGATAGCGAACTCGATGAAACCCGCGCCCGGCTATCCGAAGCTCGCCTCCGTCTGCGCATCGCCGAAGCGCAGGGCTCCGCGGATGTGCTGCGCGAACATCTTTCAAAACTAACCGGCCTTCCCGCTCGCGGAATTCAAACCGAGAACGATTCCCTTCCCGCATTCCCCGCCGTCGCTGCCGATGACGATGCGCCGAAACAAGCTGCCGAATCCAGTCCCACCGTTCAAGCCGCCATCGAACATGCCCGCGCCCAATACTTGCGCGCCGAAGGCGAACGCCGCACGCTTTTGCCCACGGTTGATTTTGGCGCGCAGTATGCCTTGCTCTCCACCTTCAACAACTATCAGAACTATTACATCCCCGCCCGCCCCTGCACCGTAAGCACCGGAACTTTCCTCTGCCCGGAGAGCACGTTTCAGAAAAACAATGCCACGGTCGGGGTCAGCATTCGCATCCCGCTTTTTAACGCCACGCAACGCGCCCGCGCCGAGGCCGCTGACGCCGATGCGGTCAAAGCAAAACGCCAGGCTGACGCCGCCCGCAATCAAGTCTCGGAAGAAACGTTACGGCTGCAGCGCGCCGTCACGCAGATGCAAGCCGCGCACGATGTGGCGGAAATCGAATACGAGATCGCGCAGAAAAATGTCGAAGCCGTCGAAACCAGAATGAAGTCATCCCAGTTAAATCTGCACGATCTGGATAACGCCCGGACACAATCGAGTGAAAAATTAATCGCATTGCAGGATGTCACCTTCGAGCTCGAACGCAACCAAATCACTCTCTTACGTGCAACCGGGAATCTTGAAACCTGGGCCCTCGGAAAGTAGGGTCTAGAAGTAAACATAAAACCAATGCGTCTTTCACCCCGTTCACTGCATCAAACCGTGTGTTCAACGACGAACCTGCATAAACACTGCTTTGGGAGCCCGCCAGACGCGCAGAAATGTTAAAATAAGCACTCACCTACTATGCCTTTAAAAACCTTATTTCTGAATCCACCCTCATTTGAAAACTTCGACGGCGGCGCCGGATCGCGTTGGCCCGCCACCCGCGAGATCGAGTCCTATTGGTATCCGGTGTGGTTGGCTTATCCGGCGGGGATGTTGGAGGGGGCGCGTTTGCTGGATGCGCCGCCGCATTATATTTCGGCGGAGCAAACGATTGAGATCGCGAAGGATTACGAGTTTCTCGTTTTGTTCACCAGCACCCCGGGATTTCCGGGGGACATTGGGCTGGCCAAGGCGATCAAGGCGGCGAATCCGAAGATCAAGATCGCCTTCGTGGGGCCGCATGTGAGCGTGCTGCCGGAAAAATCTTTGCGCGACTGCCCGGCGATCGATTTTGTGGCGCGCAAGGAATTCGATTACGCGGTGGTGGATTACGCGAAGGGCAAGCCGCTGGAGGAGATTGCGGGCATTTCGTTTTTGAAGGATGGGAAGGCCGTACACAATCCGGATGCGCCGCAGATTCAGGACCTGGATGCTCTACCGCACGTCACCGATATTTACAAGCGCGATCTCGACGTCACGCGGTACAACGTTCCGTTTTTGTTGAATCCTTATGTTTCGCTTTACACCACACGGGGATGTCCGGCGCAGTGCACGTTTTGTTTGTGGCCGCAGACTCTGAGCGGGCATCCGTGGCGCAAGCGGTCGACGGACGATGTCGCTGCCGAGATGGCCAAGGTAAAGGCATACTGGCCGGAAGTAAAAGAATTCTTTTTTGACGACGATACATTCAACATTCAGAAGGCGCGAACGATCGAGTTGTGCGCCAAGCTGAAGCCGCTGGGCCTGACCTGGTCTTGTACTTCGCGCGTGACCACCGATTACGAAACCTTGAAGGCGATGAAAGAAGCGGGCTGCCGGTTGCTGATTGTGGGATATGAATCGGGCGATCAGCAGATTTTGAAGAACATCAAGAAGGGCGCGACGGTGGAGCGGGCGCGCGATTTCACAAAGGACTGCCACAAGCTTGGGCTGGTGGTGCATGGCGACTTTATTCTCGGCTTGCCGGGTGAGACGCATGAAACCATCAACAACACGATTGCATTTGCCAAAGAATTGGACGTGGAAACGATTCAGGTTTCCGTGGCGCACGCTTATCCAGGCACCGAGCTTTACGACTATGCGGTGAAGAACGGATTTATGGTGGGCGACAACAAGATGGTGGATGAAGGCGGGCACCAGTTGGCGCACATCCAGTATCCGGGGCTGCCGGCGGATGACATTCTTTCGGCAGTGCATCGTTTTTACGACGAGTATTATTTCCGGCCCAAGGCTGCATTTCGAATTCTGCGGAAGGCCGCGTTCAACAGCGCTGACCGCAAGCGGCTCTATAAGGAAGCGAAGACGTTCCTGAAGCTGCGCTCGCAACGCAACAAACTGGTGAAGCGGCATAGCGACGAAGCGGCCGAACTCGCCAAGGCGTAGGTAAAGAAATCAGCCGGGGACGCAAGCCCCGGCTTTTTAGGGCAGTTGAATCACACACCCATATGTGTGATACTTCACACTATGGCAACGAATCTTGCACTCGATGATCGGTTGATTGAAGAGGCGCGCAAGAGTGGCGGGCATCGCACGAAGAAGGAAGCGGTGACCCGGGCTCTGGAGGAATACGTACGACGGCGCAAGCAATTGGCGATTCTCGATGCTTTCGGCACAGTCGACTTTGATCCGAAATATGATTACAAGGCGGAGCGCAACAGGAAACGCCGATGATGGTTGTGGTAGATACGCCCGTGTGGTCCTTGGCTTTGCGCCGCCGGGTGGCCGACCTCTCCGCACACGAACGTCATCTGACCCGGAATTTGTACGAATTGATACAGGAGGGCCGGGTGCAGTTGCTGGGTTCTACCCGGCAAGAGATACTTTCCGGAATTCGCGAGGAAACTCAGTTTCACATGATTCGCGAGTATTTGCGTGCCTTCGAGAATGTTGCTCTAACCGCCGACGATTACGAAACAGCGGCGCAAATGAGTAATCAATGCCGCCGATCCGGCATTGCGTCATCCGCGGCCGACATGTTGATTTATGCGGTGAGCGGACGGCGACACTGGCAGATTCTCAGCACTGACCGGGACTTTATACACTATGCGAGGGTGCTTCACCTTCCGTTGTTATCTCTTTCGTGAAGGAATGCACCGCCGTCACATGTTAGCTTTCGCTATACTGGATTCGACACCGATTCCCGGCATCTTGAATGACTCTAGCCACTGTGACCTCAGGGCCCAGAGCCCGCTATTTAACCGATGCGCCTTCGGCGCGACTGAAGACGCGCTCTAACAAATCGCTGTGCCTTTTCAAATCGCCGTCGTGCTCCCAACCGGCCTTGGATTCTGGACCTAAGTGAACTTTCGCAAGTATCTAGTGCTGGCCGGAGTCACCGTGTTTGCCGCGGCGGGTGACTCCATGCTTTCGCATGGGATGAAGCAAACCGGCAGCATTTCCCCGAATCATCTACAAGGAGTTATCTTCGCAATTCTCAATCCCTGGGTTGCGATTGGAATTCTTCTCCTGCTGGCTTTTTTTGCTACTTACATGACCGCGCTTTCCTGGGCCGATCTGACTTATGTTTTGCCGGCGACTTCGCTGGGGTACGTGATTCTGGCGCTGGTAGCGAAGTTTGTGCTGCACGAGCAGGTGAGTCCGATGCGGTGGTTGGGGATTGCTTTGATTAGCGGCGGGGTTGGGTTTATTGCCGGTGGGCCGGAGTTGACGGAACATGGACAGGACGGCGAACTCGATGAACACTGTGCGATCCCTACCGCAAAATCCCCACTTCTTGCAAAAGACGCGAGAAACGGGGCACCCACGGGAGTGGAATTATGAAGGCTGTCTACACGTGGGGCGCGATTCTGGTGATTGTGTTGGCGTCGGTAGTGGGAGATGTGTTGCTGGCACGGGCGATGAAACAGGTTGGGGATGTGGGGGAATTGCGGCGTAGGGTCGGCGTGTTCGGGGTGATGGGGCGGACGCTGGGGAATTCGAATTTCTTGTTTGGGGTTGCGGCGATGGCCGCGGCTTTTTTCAGTTTGTTATTCGCGCTGTCCTGGGGAGATGTGAGCCTGGTGGCTCCGGCGGCGGCTTCGCTTACGTTTATTGGGAATGCTGTTGCGGCGAAGATCTTTTTGCATGAGCGGGTGGACCGGCGGCGGTGGATCGCGGCGAGCCTGGTGGCAGCGGGAGTGGCGCTACTGGCGGGGTAGTCGAAATTTCGTTGTTTGACACCGTCAGCGCCGGGTTTACTGTTGGTATTGGCGGGCGGCGTTCAGTACTTCTTCTGCGAGAGCCTCGGAGATGACTACCGGGGCTTTTGTGTGTCTGGCTGCGCAAAAGCGTGTGGCGCCCTCCCACTTCTCGCCAAAAATGCGAGAAATTGATTGGATAAGAGCGAAGGCTCGATTGACCCGGTAGTCTTGATTTGAGGACCAAAGACGCTGGGGAGAAAGGAGCCTTCGATGATGATTATAGGATGTGATTTCCATCCCAGCTGGCAACAGGTGAATTGGCTGGACACGGAGACCGGGGAAACGGGGGAGCAGAAACTGGTGCATGCCAGCGGGGATGCCAAGCAGTTCTATCAGAAGCTGGCGGCCCCGGGGCTGATCGGCATGGAGGCCACGGGCAACAGTCAGTGGTTCGTGGAACTGGTCGAGGATCTTGGGCACGAGATCTGGATTGGAGATGCGGCACAGATCCGAGCCAGTTACGTGCGCAAGCAGAAGACAGACAAGCGGGATGCGAGGCACATTCGGAAACTGGTGGTGGAAGGCCGTTTCCCGCGGCTGTGGACTCCGGACCGGGAGCAGCGCGACCTGCGGCAACTGGTACTGCATCGGCACAAGTTGGTGATGATACGCAGCCGGGTGAAAAACGAACTGCAACACCTTTCCTTGAATAAGGGAATGCAGAGGAAAGGCAAGCTGTGGAGCCAGGTGGGACAGAAGTTGCTGCGCGAGCTTCCGTTGAAACCCTGGGCTTCGTGCCGGCGGGAAGACTTGCTGGGATTGCTGGCGATGTTGAATCAGCAGGTGGGCACGCTCGATGACGCCGTGCAACACGCGGCAGAAGAGAATCCGCAGGCCCGGTTGCTGATGACGCAGCCGGGAGTGGGTCCGAACACGGCGCTGGCCTATGTGCTGACCATGGGCGATGTGAGCCGGTTCGCCCGGGGCAAGCAGGTGGCCAGTTATCTGGGGCTGATTCCGCGCGAGCACTCTTCGGGCGGGAAGCAGAAGTTGGGAGTCATCACCAAGCAGGGCAACCGCATGTTGCGTTCGTTGCTGGTGGAGGCGGCGCAGATCGCGGTGCGCTTCGATCCCGGAATGAAGAAGCAGTATTTGCATCGTTGTCATCAGAAGCCGAAGGGCGTGGCCAAGGTGGCAACGGCGCGCCAGTTAGCCGTACGACTCTACTGGATGTTGCGCACGAACGTGGCCTATCCAGA
>Ga0302230_10000491_pt1 | contig 33544 bp, 26 predicted proteins | sample II_Palsa_N2_1_FD_193523 | JGI IMG/M metagenome (GOLD analysis project Ga0302230, IMG submission 193523) | Peat permafrost microbial communities from Stordalen Mire near Abisko, Sweden - II_Palsa_N2_1 | ecosystem: Environmental > Terrestrial > Soil > Palsa > Peat permafrost | place: Sweden... | reverse complement strand
GGTCGGGCTTGCGTTCAGCATGGACGAATTCGACCGTGTCATATGGCATGTCGAATGTTTGGCCGCGACGGCCTTCGAAAAAAGATAATCTTGCTCGACCTGCCCATCGTCAGGCCATGGCGCATGGACTCGCCAGTCAATAATGTCTTGCAGCGGAATCAATCGAAACTCTCCAAGGTCATGTTGACCATTACGTTCTAACGCCGGGATATGCTCGACAATGACTCGACTGGCTGACCACTTTTCATTTCGCGGAAAATATCATAAAACGATACTTTATGCATAACACACAGCAATTTTTCGGGCTTAACCTGTGCCCATATAGCGCTTTTGCTTGGTAAACGCCGCGTTCTCCAGCAGAGCATCTGCGATGCATCAAACAAATGTAGTGCGTCCAGGGCACGTGAGGCAACCTGATCCAATCAGCTCAAATCGAAATTCCGCATCAACAATTTGGGCTTACTCCCCAAACCGGACAAAGCTAATTTTCGAGTCTGCGATCCAAAACTCATCCTTCGCAAACCGCCAGCAACAAACCCAAGAAAACTCCCAAATACCATCCCGATACATTCCCTTCGTCCGATTTCCTGAGATCGATTTTTGTGAATAGATCTATGCCCCAGTATGCTGATTTCGTCCCGAACACAACTGGGATCGGGTTTAGCGACCTGTATGAGCATGGCGGACGGCTACTCCAGTAGTCGTCCGCAACCGTTGTGCGTCCTCAATGGGCGGCAGTGGCGGGGATACCTTCGGGTATGCCGGATTCATGTTCACCGGTTCGCTAACCCCGTCATCTGCCGCCCCCCATCCACTCGCGATGGGGAGCGGTGTTGCCACTGCATCGGAGGTCGCACCATGGGTCCTACTCTCGCTCGCCGCAATTACCCACCGAAAATCCAACCAGCCGACATCGGAGAATTGCCTTTTGTTTATCGCCCAGGTCACACGCCGAAGATAGCCGGCAACTGGCAATGCGCGCGATGCAGCAACCGTAACAAAACCCCCTGCCACTGGCATTTCCCCGATACCGCCACTTACCGTCGCGCCTGCGACATCGGCTACGAATGCGGCGCGCACCTCGCCCAGTATTTGAAGCAGCAACCGCGCTGGAGTTGCCACGGCATCCTGAGAAAAATTCTCGCCGACATCGACTTCAAAGTCGACTCTCCGAACCGGGGTTATTCAGTCGGCTTCATCTCGTATGTAGAACGGTTATTCCGCGCCGCCGCGCAGGATCTCGATGTGTTTGCCGATGTCGACGAGACCCATGCGTACTATAAGGAAAGGGCGACGCGCCACAAATTTAAAGCTGGGGAGGCCGGCGAACACTAAAGTACCAGCAACACCAAGGTCCTGGGCGGCTTTTCTTGGCAGCCTTTCCACATCGGACAATCCTTGTGCCCCCAGGCAAACCTACAGTGCAGCGGTGGGCAGTGATGTGGCGATTCCCCCGCCATCTCCCGACTTCAAAGCAAAGTTCGCCAGCGATCCGATCTACAGCGACGGGTTTTGGATGATGGTCGATATTGATCTATCGAAAATTACCAGCCGCTCGGTACGTCTGAACATTAACCTTGTCGATCGTCATGCCGTCACTCCATCGATTTTGAAAATCGTATTCACCTGTTCCTGCAGCAGCTGATTGACGAACGCGCCCTGGAAGATTGCACTTCCAACCGTGAAGCCCCAAGCACCTGTATCGATCATCGCTTGAACCCGCTCCGTGCTGCCAATACTCCCGGCCATGATGACCGGCACTTCGACTGCCTCGACCACACGCCGCGCGAGAAGCGCAGGGTCGCCCGCGCCCGCGAACCGATAAGCCAGCAAGTCGAGACCATGTACGCCGGGCAGCGACGCAATGCGCTGCGCATCCTCGACGATCTCGTCCATGGTGCCTTCGAGGATGGTCGGATGACCCACGGTGCGGCCCGCGAAGGGGTAATAGTGGATCGGCGACCCGCGCAACAGCTTAAGTGCCTCGTTCACGTGTCGGCCGCCCAACAGGTAGTCGACGCGGATCTCAAGCGCGGCCTGAATCGATTCAAGCTCCGTGGCCTCGCTGGTGGCAACCACTTCGAGCATCACCTTGCGCCCATCGGCTCGAATGCGGTTTGCCAGTTGTTTCAGATCCGCCACGGGCAGACCGATATCCTTAAAACCAACGTAGTGGATTGCGCTGTCGCGCATGCTGTCGTAGGCCGACATGGCGTCGGCGACCGTGACATCGTTGTTAGTTAACATCAGGATGAAATGGGACAATTTGTGCTCCGCAAAGGTAGAGGGCGATTTGACTCAGGTGCGAATGAATCGATGCGCGGTGTCGAGTGCGACTCTCAGGCTGGCCGGGTCGGCAATGCCATGCCCCGCAATATCGAACGCAGTACCATGGTCCGGGCTGGTGCGGACGAAGGGCAAACCGAGCGTGATGTTGACGCCATCCTCAATGCCAGCCAGCTTGACGGGAATCAGACCTTGGTCGTGGTATTGGGCTACAACGATATCGAACCGCCCACGGCGAGCGTTCATAAATACCGTGTCGCCGGGCCACGGACCGCTGGCGTCGATGCCTTCGGCCCGCGCGGCTTCGATGGCCGGGGCGATGATGTCGAGATCCTCGCGGCCGAACAATCCTCCTTCGCCTGCGTGCGGATTCAGACCTGCGACCGCGATGCGCGGCTGTTCAATTCCGAGAGCGCGTAAGGTGCGATGAGCGAGCCGGATGATACGTAACTCGGTTTCGATCGAAAGCCGGGAGATCGCCTCGGACAAGGCACAGTGAACCGTGACCAGAATGGTCCGCAGCGCGGGGGTCGCGAGCATCATCGCGTAGTCGCGGGTAGCGGAAAAGTCAGCCAGCATTTCTGTGTGACCTGGATATGGAACCTTGGCCGCAAACAGCGCTCCTTTATGGATTGGCGCCGTGCAGATACCGGCGATTTCTCCGCGCATGGCAAGCTCGATCGCGGTGCGGATCGCGTCGAATGCCGCCTTGCCCGCAAGCGCACTGATCCTGCCGAGCGGTAAATCGGCGGGCAAGGTGCTGGCTTGCAGCACTTCGAGCACGCCGGGACGGGGATTGACCTGGGTGACCTCACTGACCTTGACGACATCCAGCCTCACCCCGAGAGCGGCGACCTGCCGACGCAGTACACCGACATCACCGACAACAAATGAGGGACGGCTTTCGATGAATTCCGCGTCGGCAAACGTCTTCACCACGATTTCCGGGCCGATGCCGGTCGCGTCGCCCATGGTAACGGCTATCAGATTTGTTGCGGGTTTCATGGTTCCACTCCAGTTATTGCGTCCAGGCACCTGAGGAGCGCCTGATCGTCACCGAAGCCACCCGCTTTGGCGATCATCGGAAATGTCGAGGTGGTGGTTTTTACCAGCACGAGCGGTATGCCGGGTTCGACTTCGTGACACACGCGCAGCGAAACTGCCGGCAACGCGTCGACAATTTTCCGTGCGGTTTCGCCACCGGTTACGACCAATCCATCGCACGTACCGGTGCGCAAAAGGTTCACGGTCTGCCGCGTAAGGTCCCACAAAGCACCTTCCGGCGATGAGCGCGACTCATCGGTTGCCAACACGTTGGCGCTGCGTTTCATACGTACCACCTCAAGTTGCCGCCGCGAACGCGGATTCAGGCTCCCTACCACCAACCAAGGGCGTCGGGCACCGTTTGCGGACGCAGCACATGGCGCTTGAGCGCCGTCTCGCACAGATGGCGCCGGTATGACTCGCGCCATCGAGCGAAGCAGTCCGGTGGAACCTGCCCAAAGCAGTTCAGGAACGGCGATAAAGCACCTGACCAACTGATCAAGTTCGTCCTCCGAATGCGCGTCGACCACGACGGCGTCATGCGTCAGGAGCAAAACGCCGGCATGCGCTACGTTGCGCGCGACCGTTACCTTGACGCCGTGCGCCGCGAAAAGCGCCTGCAGGTTCGACACCACCACCGGATGCGTAGGATCTTGCCCAAACGCAGTCAGGTGAACCGGTACGCCATCGAGATACACAACACCACCCTCAGTAGTACGCCCGGCAGCGGGAAACGCCGGCGCGATCAACAGCTTGCTCCTCCCAGACGCCATGCGCGCAGCAATGCACTGTTGCGCAACCGATCCGCGTAGCGTCGAGTCGAACTGCTGGATTAATACGTCTGCTGCGCACCATGCCGTCGCGGCTGCGGAGACCGCGGCTGACGCGTCCGCCGCGAAGTTTTCGCGGCTGCCGGTATCGAGACTGACCACGGCCGCATCGTGCATACCGCTGGACTTGAGCAGTACGGCCGTATCCCATCCGTTTTGTGCGAAGCACGCCGTGCCGTCAAGTGCACTGGTGAAATCGTCCGTGATGATGCGCAGTCGCATATCTTTCCTGCGGTATGTTTGGATGCTATTCTGTCATTTTTTATGATTATTTTTAAGAACCAATATGGTGGGATCTTTGAGTATTTATGGATACACACGCATCGTCTAGGCAGCACATCCCGGCATTGCTTGGCCTCGAACTGGATAAATGCGCCGGTGCACCCACGTTTCGCGTGATCGCGGAACAGTTGCGAGTTCGCATCCACAGCGGCGCGCTTCCCGGCGGCACACGCCTGCCGCCGAGCCGACAACTCGCAGAACAGCTTGGAATCGCCCGCAATTGCGTGGTCGAGGCTTACGACGAACTGATCGCGGACGGCTTGATCGAGGGGCGCGGCCGCCACGGAACATTCGTCTCTTTCCGCGATATCGCGCAGAAGAGCAAGGCAACAACGGTGGCTTCTACGCCTCTGGCCTTGCGAGGATATATGCAGCGGTTTAAGGCCGAATCCGATTCCCCCGACGCGGCATTTGACTGGCGGCCCGGTCAGGCTCTTGCGCATACGCTGCCGCTCGATGCCTGGCGCACTGCGTGCCGGGAAGCGGGAAGAAGCCTGCCGCCTCAGGGTTACGGCGACCCTCGTGGCGACGCCGATCTCAGACATGCAATTGTCGAGTGGCTCGGAGAGCACCGTTCAGTCAGCGCGACACCCGGGCAGATTGTGGTGACCCACGGTACCGGGAGCGCATTAAATTTACTCGCAAGTGTGCTGTTGCGGCGTGGCGACTGGTGCGCGACTGAAGACCCTGGATATGCCGGAGCGGTGCAGGCGTTCCGGCGAGCCGGCGCTCTGGTGCGGCACGTCCAGGTCGACGCAGACGGAATCTCCGTTGAACACGCGTTCTCGGGTGACAAGGCACCGCTGCTGTTGCACCTTACGCCGACCCATCAATATCCATTGGGCGGCCGCCTGTCCGGGCAGCGTCGACGCGCACTGATCGATGCGGCACGCGCCCATGGCACGCTCATTCTCGAAAATGAGTACGACTGCGAATTCAACTATTCAGGGACAACTTACCCACCAATATTTAATAGTGCGCCGGAAAGCACTCTGCTCCTGAGCACGTTTTCGAAGGCTGTCAGTCCGGCGCTGCGCCTGGGATTTATCGCGGCCCCGCGCGAGGCCGCTGCGGCGGTGGCAGCTTTCGTGGAACGTGAGCGGATGCATGTATCGTGGCCCGCACAAAAGATTATGGAATCGCTTCTGCGTTCCGGGGAACTGGACCGGCATCTGCGCCGTGTGCGACGTCATTACCGCGCCATGCGCGACCTGATACGTGATCGATTGAGCTCGTTCGAGGATCGCATCGAGGTACTTGGCGACGAAGGCGGCCTGCATGTGGTCGTGCGAGGCCGTACTCACGAAATCGACTACACATTGCAGGCTGCCTTGCACGCGAAAGCAATCCTTTTCGACACCATTCGGCAATTTTCGACTACCTGTTCAGACACAGACGGATTCTTGCTCGCTTACGGCCACATGAATCCCGGCATGTTAAAAGCATCGCTCAACGTGCTCGAATCCTGCCTCAATAAGAGCTTGAAGTAGCCATGCCCTATGCGCGGCCATGATCTCCACCCCGGCTGCATGCAGCCACTCAGCGCCTGGCGAATCAGATGTCAAAGAAGCCGTTCAAACTGATCGGCTACGCAAACGGGCCTTCGTTTCCCGTTGAGGCCGATCGCATCTCGGCCGGGGATGTTATTTTCCCGCCGGTGTTGACATGACCGCGCCGGGCTTGCGACCAGACGTTGGTCAATCTAGTTAATATTCCTGATTAACATACTTTATGTTTGAGGCAACATTGTCCGGATATTAATCCGGTAGCGCAACATGGCGAGTATTAACTCTAAAATCCCGCACGCCGCGATTAATGCAAGCAGACCGCTTTTTCCGAAGTGCACGAGAATCCACCCACCGACGATCGGAAAGCCAAAAATGCCGACAAAGTACGACACCACGAACCATGTTAAAGCAGCGTGCCGCCTTGCAACGGATGAATCATTGACAACTTGCGTCTGAATGATGGGATACACGAGGCCGTAGCCAATTCCCAGAAGAAGTGCGCTGGCCGCTTGGAACAGTACGTTGATAGGAATCGCGAACATCAAGGTAACACCTGTCACCATAGTGACAAGCAGCACCTTGGTAGCGATTTCGGGGTGAATTTTGTTTACCATTGGCGCGAGTAGCCAACGGGAAAAAACTACCGTCAACGCATAAATTGCAAAAAAACTACTTGCAGTGGCTCGCGTACTTTGTACTAACGAGGTTTGAAATGTCATCATTCCCGAGAGTACGCAAGCACCGAGGGCAACCATCAGGATCGGATAGATCGCTGGTGAGCGAGAAATGTCTCCTATGTCGCGTACCCAGCGATGCCGTAATTGAGTTTGCGACGACGGCGCCAAGCGATAAAAGACCTCAAGCAGTGCCGCGGCGGCTACACAAAGCGCACCGACCGTAAAAAACACGTCACGGATCGGCATGTGCAAGAGATTTGTCGCATATGTTGCGAGTATCGGGCTACCGCCAACGCCAGCCATCTGGAACGCGCCGAAGCGGCTGAACCAGAAGCCCCTATCGGCATCGCTCGTGCGTTCAGCGAGAGCCATCGGTGCGGCAAGGTAGAATGCGCCCCAACCAAGCCCGACGAAAAAGCCAGGTACCACGATCAACGAAGACACACGCGTCAACACCGCGAACATCTCGAAACCTGCGGCAACACATAGAGCGGCTGCCATCGCCATGCGTGCAGAACCTAGACGCGGAGCGAACCAGCCTACCAGTGGTACGCCAACCAAGGTACCAAACATTGCACCGGCCAGCGCCAAACCGGTATCGATCTCGCTACCGCCCAGCGACTTGAAATGAAGCGACAGTAGGAACGTGGCGCCATATCCACCGGCCGTCAGCATCGTGGCAAGAAAAAGTAATAGGCCATTGAGCAGGCGCATGGTTAGGTCCTTTAAATATCGATTAAATCACAAGCATTAGAATTATTTCAGTCCGGCAATCACATCGATCACAAGGAGCGGACCGCAAAAAGAATAGAGGCAGCTTTACCGCTAGCGCTAATTTCTGCACGGTGTTCAAAGCCCACAAGAAAAACGCTATGATTTTTACCTTTGCCTCGTCGAACTATTTCACGCGAGGTATGCTACTTCGCTCCGTAACAGTGTTGACGGCAGAGAGGGTCTAAGCAATTCAGTGGAAAGAGGTTGAAACCAGGCGCGGAGGCCGTCGTAGACTTGTGGCTGGGACGCCGAAAATAGATGTTGCCACTGTGGCATGTCCTCGTGACCCAGCATTTGCCATAGATGCGCCGCAAGCCGCGGCATCACAGGGTTAGCGAGATACGCCACCCCCTTCAACCAACCGTATGCTTGCTCGGCCTGCGAAAAATCTACATCCACGAAATTGATCCAGGACCACAGCACTGCACACGCCGACCGAACCGACACGGCGTCTAGCTGAAATGCTCGGTCCAGCGCAAGCGACGCCGCCTCGAGTCGATCGCGCAGCGCCGGAGGAACGGTAAGTTGCTCTCCAGAGGTTTGCTTGAGGGCGTCGCATGCCGCATTGATCCGCTCTTGTAGAGTGCCCGCAAGGTCCTCATTGGCGAATCGGATAAATTCTTCCACGTCGAAATTAGTCGTTTCGTCCTCAGGGCTTTCACGTGCAAGAAAATAGCGCACAGCATCGCTCCGTGCTGGTGTCTTTTCGACGATGTCGGCGGCCCAAATGACATGCAACCGGCTTGTTGAGAACTTGGCGCCTTGTAGGTTATAGAAATAATTCGTCAGTACATGGTCGAACGGTTTATATTGACGCGAAGCATTTAGTATCGCGCTGCTGCCAGCAAGTAATTGCACCGAGTTATCAATGCCAAAACTCACCAGCGTCGTGACGTCTCCATTGCTCAGCATCGGATGGCATTGATCTGCATTATTCTCGACGTACCAATCGCCACACGTCAATGCATACTCCCATCCAGCTTCGAATAGCACGCGCGGATTGCCCCAGCGGTCCGGCTGCCATTGAACGCCCCAGTCGCCGGGCGCTGTGAGGCGTACCCTGCCTTGTTCACGTTCGAGAAAACGGCGTATCACCGAAACAAAACGCTCGGACGCGCCGGATGCCCGGATCTGCCGCACGAGTTCCGTCTCGTCATGAACGCGGAGAAACAGATTTTCGACTTCGCGCCACTGTAACTCTGTGTCTCCGACGCGTGGCTTGGGGTCAAGCATCGATTCAGGGCGAAAATGAGCGCCACATATCTCACAGAAATAACCTGCCGCAAACGCCTCGCAACAAGGGCACCGCCCGAGCAACCATGCACCGGCGATATAGCGACCGGTCTGCTTGCTGTAGAGCACCTTTTCTGTCACGCATTCGGTGACGCCAAGGTCCACCAGTTGCTGGACAACGCGGCGCGCGTTTTCCGCATGGCGCTCCGCATACGGTCCTTGTACCAAATCCAAAAACTCATCCACATCAATATCTAGCGATGCCAGATCTCGGGCAATCTGGATATGATAATCGCGACATACCTCTTGAGGCGGACGATTTTCCTGCAAGCCTTTCCAAAGCACATAAGAGTCGAATCCGTCGATAGCCGAGACAACATGAACACGATGTCCCTTGCTGCGCAGATAGCGGCCCAGCATATCCATCCGCAAATATGGACCTGCGATGTGACCAAGATGGAGCCTGCCGTTCGGGGTGGGTGGGATTGGCATCAGAAAGAATTTCCGACACGGCATATTGTCCAATGATCGGTTCATGGGTGAACTCGGAAAGGGCCATACATCACAAAATACGACACGAGCGTGCCACGGAAGGGAACATACGTAACGCTTCGTCAGCGATACCTGGCGCTAAACGAAAACCCGAGCCACTACAAGCGCCCGCCACTATCGTCTGGTTACTGCTGTCGAACTTAACCAGAGGCACTCCATCCGTTGAGTAAGCATCGCAAAACACCCGGCCGCCACGGCAAGTTTGGCTCATCCCCGGTAAATAGCACTCGAGAATATCTTGCGCCAATTCGCGATCGCGCCCGCTGATCTCGAGCGTATGTTTGCGCGGCAAGCAGTCCCACTCGTCACTGCGAAAGCTGAATAACCATTGGTTCCGCGCCCACAGGGGTAGCAGGAAAGCATCGGACTGCGGGAAGACCACCGTTGCGGCGTCTCGAGGCGGCACTTGATCCAAGTGCAGAGCGACGACCTTCTTTACTCGTACAGAATGCTCACGGGAAAAGGCATCCACCGGCCCCTCAATCATCCAGGGTCCGACGGTCACCAAGGTTCTCAATGCGCTGACAATCGTGCCATCGTCTTGCAGTAACTCTGCTCCTGCGGTACTGGGTTGAATGCTCTTGACAGCCATTCCCTCTATGCAACGCACATTTGCTGCGCGGAGGCTCGCCTCAACCAGCGTCCGTGCGACCTGGCCGGGATCGTAGGCCACCGCAGTGCCGCCCCGCAGGATGATTTCCGCGGCATCGAGATGCAATGGCATCTCAATGCGACCGCCAAGCTCGTCCGCGGTCATGCTCGTATCTTCTATCGCAAAGCCAACGGCGGCGTTTCGCAGCGCCTCTTTATCGCTCAGATTCGTCACCCAGAAGACATCGGTTTTCGTCGTTCCGAAGCGCAGAGACTCGTGCACTTCCTGATACAGTCGTGCGCTATTTGCAGCAAGCTGTTGCTCACGCGCGGAGCGCCCGATTGGCAGCGACACGCCTGCAGAGTGTGCCGTTGCACCGTCTCCGACCTTGAAGCGCTCGATCAATATGATTCGCCAGTCCGGGTAGCGCCGACTCGCTAAATACAGCGCCCAAGCTCCTATAATCCCTCCGCCGACAATGGCGAGATCGTATTTACCTGACATGCTCATTCCCACCATACGGAAATAACCTGTACTTCGGTGTCGCGGGTATTATTCGCTCGATGCGATTTCCAAGGCTGGAAGAAAACTGCTTGCCCTGCGGTGATCTCATACCACGCGCCGTCGTAGCAAATATCCAAGGTTCCGCGCGAGACAAACCAAATCTCGTGGACGGCATGCCTGTCTTCGCATGTCCCGCAATGGGGTTGAATCGTGAAGCGCGAGGAGCGCAACGGAGCATCGGCCAATTTTTTCTCGTAATCGTGCAAAAACAATTGCACGCCGGTGACGTCGACCGCTTCGCTTCTTTCCATGATCAACGGGCAATTCAGTGCTACCAAATCTTTTCCTTGAGTTACCTGTCTTATCATGGTTAATCCTCTGCTAAATCCATTAACGCGCTGTCAGCTTGCAAGGCAGTCCTACGAAACGAAGTTTCTTTTTGCACCGGGATTTCTCGAGCGTCCCAATTCACAAACGGTGTGAGCTCGGCAACTTCGTACACTTGCTGCTGCGCGACACTGTTGATGATCTTGGCGCAGCGCCAAGCAATCAGGCCCAGGTTGGGGTCGGCTATACCCCGCTGGGCTCTCGCCGCGTTCTGCACGTATATCTTGCTTGCCGAAGGACCATCCCAGGCAATCGAGTAATCGTCGCGGACCTCGAATTCACCATTATGCAAATGAACACGCCCAGCGATCGGATCAAAACACGATGGCAAACCACCGTAGGCGTAACCTGTGCAAAGGATGACAATATCTGCGTCGAGCCGCTCTAGAATTTCTCTCTGGGAATGGCGTAGCGTTAATTCCCACTCGCTCCTGTGCTGAACGACATCTATCAGTTCACGGCCGGGACTTAACTGAAGGTCACAGGGATGGCAAATTACGTGGCGCAGTTCATAAACCCGTCGATAGATCGATTCGAGTAGAGTCGACGAAATCCCGTCGCTGGCTAATTTCTGTTCCGACAGCGATTGCCGGCGCTGTGCTTCCGGCAGGCTATAAAAGTAATTGCTGTATTCCGGGGTATACAGTTCACTGGCAAACGGTGACTCGTCGAGAGGAAGAAAATTCCCGCGCCGCGACACCCAAACGACGCTCGCCGGCAAGGCATCCGTATCGGAAATCAAATGCTGAAATACCTCGGCCCCGGTTTGCCCTCCACCAACCACGACGACTCGCTTGCCCTCGAAAGAGTTGTTGTTGATCAGATATCGTGACGCATGCAATAGCGTTGCCCCAAGCCAAGGCTTCGCACAATCAGGCACGGCGGGCTGCAGGCCGGTACCCAGCACCAGATGGCGCGTAGTTTGCGTCCAGCCTTTACCGTTCAGGACGAACATGCCATTGTCCACAGAGACTGACTCGACTTCATTGCCGAACTCCAGGGTTGGCAATTGCTCGCATGCCCAGCGATAGTACTGGTTGAATTCTCGTCGTAGCACCTGCGGGAAGTTGGCGTTGATAAAAGGGAGAAGCCGCTTGTGTTTGACCAGGAACGATAGGAAGGATAAATCGTTGGTCGGGTCGACCAAACTCACCAAATCTTTCAAATAAGGCATTTGAAGTACTGCACGGGGAAACATCAAACCGGCATGCCACTGGAATTCGCCACGCCGATCAAAGAACCGGCTCCGGATGTGCGGGTGTGGCTTCAGCAGAGCGGCAAGACTCAAGTTCGCTGGTCCTATTCCGATTCCCGCCAGATCGAGTGCGGAGGTCCTGGACGTGAGGCGCATGGTTAAGATCCGTTTAAGGGAAAGCCTCAAAACCGCCTGAGGGCAAAGTTGGAACTGCATCGCCGGAATGGGATATCAAAAGCATGTCGGTTATCTCTTCCAGTCGCTCGACAATGCACATTGACGACGCTGCAGCACGAGTCTGATCCGATGGACGCAACAAGAAACCCCGAGTAGCACGTTTCAACATTGCCAAATCATTAAAAGCATCGCCTACCGCGATAACTTTTGCACCTGTGTCGAGCAGAGCCGCCACGACGTCCTCCTTCCCTAGACGCGGTGCGAAGTTGCAGCTAACAATGAATCCCTCCACGTCAACCACAAGGTTGTGACATAAGGCGATGGGGTCGCCCAGCAGGTGCAGCGCTGTATTCGCCAGCTCATAAAAACAGTCGGAGACTATTCGGATACTATAATGTTGGCTCATCACCTTGAGGAAGCCGGCCGACTCGGGAAATGGATCGAGCCCGGCGACAATGGCCTGCACAACTTTCAGTTTTAAGCCATGCTTTCTGAGAGCAGCGATTCTTTTGCTCATTAAAGCAGGATAGTTAGATACTTCTCGAGTCGTTTCGCGAAATGCCTCTATGCCGGTCTGCCGGGCAAGAAATGGCCATATTTCCGGCATCAGAACACCCTCAAGATCGATGCATGCCACTTGGTCCACGACAGTGCTCATTTAGCACCCACCGCGGTCAAGGCCAGCGAGAGACCCAGAGCAATAAGTGCGGTCCCGATCACTTTGTCAACCGTACGTTGTTTATCCAACATTGTTTTGCGCAACACTTCGGATGAAAAGAACACAGCCACCAGACTGAACCAGGCCAAATGCGTGAATGACATGAAAAGGCCGTATGCAAAATCGACACTGAGTGGGCTGCCAGGCCTCACCACTTGCGTATACGAACTCACCACGAACAGCATGGTTTTGGGGTTTAACGCGTTCGTGAGAAACCCCGCCCGAAAGGCGCCCATTAAGCTCATGGAATTATTGGAATCCAAATCTAGTGTTAGACGGGACTTGTTCGTGAGGGATTTATAACCGATATAAATAAGGTATCCAGCACCCAGGATTTTCATCGCTATGAACAGAGGCGGTGAGTGGGCAATAACCACAGCAATACCGAACACCGTGTAAAACACATGCAATTGAACCGCGAGAGCGACGCCAAGTGCACAGACGAGTCCCGCCCGGCGACCATACGCGTAGCTGTTTCTTGTGACCATCGCGAAATCGGGTCCTGGGCTGATGACAGCCAGGACGGTAATTGCCGAAACTGCGAGTAGTTCATTCATCTTTTTCTCTCAAGGCTGCAAGGGGCGCGCGCCCCCTGTTAATTATTTTTTGCTGAATGTGACAACGAGCACGTCGCGATATGCGGGAAGGCTTTCATCAAGTTGAATGATTGGTGTCACACTATGCATTACACGTTCGTCATTCACAATTGCGGCATCGAATGGAGATGTCAATGTATAGTTGGCCAATCGCTGACGAGCCCGGTCGTATATTTTTGTTTCACCGTTTACGACGTTGCTGCGATTTACCATCATCATGAATACGAAATTCACACCATCTCTATGTACACCTTCTGGAGTTGGGTTAGCAGCAGCTTGAGATGCGTCTATCCGAAATTGATGTACTTCGATATGCCAGGCAAAGTAAGGTGCCAATCTACCAAACAGCTCGCAACAAAATGAGAGGATGGGTGACAAGACATCGCCGTTTAAGACGTCGTCCTGGATCGGCGCAAAATGTCGAGCGACCCCGCCATTTAATGTGTTGTAATCAAGGCTCTGATAGTGAGGTTGATGTTTTTCTTGGTAAGCATGGTGCCCTGATGGTAGGGCGCTAAAAGTCGCGTGCCGACGATAGCGGTATGTACCGCCATCGCGCATGTGTGTATCGACTTCCAGATGATTCCAGCTATCTTGGAACCGTTGCCAGTCACTCAAGTTGGTGCCAGCAATCGTGGCCAGCAATCGCTGGGTCTTGGTAGCGGGCAAGAAGCAGAAGTCTTTTTGCGCGATGGATTGACACAAATTTGTTACATCTTTGTTGCCTGGGTCCGACGGATGTTCTGTCAAAAAACGCTGTTTCTCTACAAGCAATTGTTCCATCAATGTTCTCTTTATTTATTGATTTAAAAGGTGGGTCACCTCACAGGACCTGTGTGACGTGTCAATGATTATTAAAAACTTTGACTAAATGAAAAATCGATTTATAGTGTAGGAAATGAGATAGTTTTACTGACGGATATATGAAGCTACCTCCACTTGCTGCATTTAGAGTTTTTAATATCGCAGCTCAAACTGAAAGCTTTGTAAAAGCAGCCGAGCAACTTCACGTCACTCACGGAGCGGTCAGCAGACAGATTAAAATCCTTGAGGAGACGCTAGGTACGCTATTGTTCGAGCGGCGCAATCGCGCTGTTTTTCTCACGCCCGCGGGCCGGGTATTGAGATCGACGACATTGACGATTTTTGAGCAACTTGAAGGAGCGTTACATCGCATACGCCAGCAAGCTCACGAAAATGTGCTCGTGTTGTCGTGTGAACCCACTATCGCGATGAAGTGGTTGATTCCCCGACTTCCTATCTTTCAGCTTGCACACCCCGACATCCAGCTTCATCTTTCGGCGGCAGGCGGCCAAATCGACTTTCAGAGGGCCGGGGTCGACTTGGCATTACGTCGAGACGATTTTAAATGGGACAGCGATATTCACGCGATCAAGATATGCGATGAATGGGTCGGACCTGTGAGCAAACCTGATAATGTTTGGTCGTTTGAAGCCGAACCACTACTACTCCATACAAAATCGCGACCGCTCGCATGGAAAAATTGGTCGAGCGTGAACGGAATATCGATTAGCGGAGCAAGACGAGTAGATTACGAACATTTCTATTTGTGTATTCAGGCCGCAGTAGCCGGCCTAGGCGTCGCAATAGCTTCATTTTTCATGATTCAAGATGAGCTAACAACAGGGCATCTCGTTGCTCCACGCGGATTTAAAAGAGATGGGTCGGCTTACTATCTGCTGTCTCCCTACCCCATGCACGAAGACACAAAAAACTTCAGATTTGTAACGTGGATCTTGAACGAGATGCAGAAATGCATCGCGCCTATGTCGGATTAATCGGCATGGTTCTTGACGGCCACCGCAACCGAGGACGAGTCGCTGAAATACTCCGGAGCTCCGAGCCACGGTTAAATCCGATAGCGAGAATGCCGTCGACGTGAATTACGAAGCCCAGCCGCGCTGCGCAGTTGCCGCAGCGGCGGGAGATCAGACAGCGATGTACTGATTATCCAGGTAAGTTGAAATCAAGTATAAAAAAAGACGCCCGCAGGCGCCTTCAATCCTACGACTCTGACGACCGATCAGAATTTCGTACGGATACCAATGCGGATTTCCGCTTGATTCGTGGTGGTCGACGGCGATGCCAGCAAGCCGTTGAAGATCGACGCACGTGCGCCACCGAAGGCTTTTTCCCATGCCGTCATGAGGTACACATCGGTACGCTTGGACAAGGCGTAGTCGGCCATCAAGTTCAGCTGGTTCCACTTCGGCTTGGTGCCGACGCCCGGCAGCGTATAGCCGGTCTTGGCAAAGGTGAAGGTGTCGCCGGCGATCAAGGTCGTAGCCGGGGTCAATGCATACTGTCCCCACAGTTCTGCGTTGTTGAAGGTAACCGAGCTGGCGGTGCCGTTGGCATCGTCGAACTTGGTGTTGGTATAGTCCAGGCCCACCTTCGTCTGTCCGATCGAGTACGTACCGCCGGCGCCGATGATCTGGCTGCTGGTCGGTGTCGCACCGACGTAACCGAAGGCACCGAATTGTGCCGGGTTGCTGGAGCTGGCAACCCAACTGCCATCGGTAAATTGCGTCGCGGGATTACGTGCGTATTCGTAGGCAGCCGTCAAATAGATGGGGCCGTTCGAGTACTTCGCACCCAGACCGAACATGCTGTTTTCGCCGAATTCGCCGGCGACGCCGCCAAAGGCGTACATGCCGCCGAAGGTCAGGCCCTTATACGCGGGGCTGGCGTACTTGACGGAGTTGTTGATGCGGTATGAGTTATCAGTGTTGTCGATGTCGCCGGCGTGCGAGTAATAAGCACTCCAATTACCGTTCAGCGTTGCCGGCTGTACATAGTCGTCGATGGAGTCGTACTGGCGACCGACCGTCACGGTACCCCAGGTATTGTCCGCCAAGCCGACGTAAGCTTGGCGACCGAAATCCAGACCGCCCTGACCTAGCTTGCCGGTGAATATATTAAAACCGTTTTCCAATTGAAACACGGTCTGCAGTCCACCGCCCAGGTCTTCGCTACCTTTCAGGCCCCAACGAGGCGCCTGCGTAATCCCGCTTTGCGCTGCAATCAAGGTCTTGCCGGCGTCGTTGTTCACATAGGTCAAACCGGCGTCGATAAGACCATACAGTGTCACGCTGCTTTGTGCTTGCGCCGCACTCGTGAATGCACCGAAGGCGACGAGAACAAAGGAAGATTTTTTCATTTAATTGCTCCTTTAGATTATGAAGGTTTTTTCAGTACATCAATGCATAGTTGTACTTATTAAAATCTCTGCTTGGTTGTTATGCACCAACCTTGCAGCGCAACTACAGTCTCAATCGATATCCATAGGGGAAGAGCGGATGCTTGATCAGCGTGTAAGCGCCATTTTTGCCCGCGCCCAGTTTTCGGCTTCCAGAGCAGGGGCGATATGGCTTCCCTGGACTCGATCGATCAGCTCGGCCAGGCGTTCGCCGATACGCGTCACTTCGCCCAGCACTGAAGCTTCATCGCCCTCCCCCAGCCACTCGCGCGCCACGCTGATGATGCCGCCTGCGTTGACCAGAAAATCGGGGGCGTAAAAGATCCCGCGCGCGTGCAGTTCGTCACCGATGCCGGAATGGCTAAGTTGATTGTTGGCCGCACCCGCGATGATGCGTGCGCGCACCGTCTTGACGGTATGATCGTTGATCGCCCCACCCAGAGCGCAGGGTGCCAGCACGTCGACCGGCTGAGATAGGATCTGCGTCGGCTCGACCACCTGCGCCGCGAACTGCTGACGCGCCAGCTCTACACGCGCGCCGTTAATGTCGCTCACGCTCAGTACCGCACCGGCGTTGTGCAACAGCTCGCATAAGCGCCATCCTACTGAGCCCAATCCCTGCACCGCAACGCTCACGCCTTCCAGCGAGGTACGCCCGAGTAGTTTGCCGACGGCGACCTGAATCGAGACGAATACGCCCAGCGCAGTTTTGGGCGACGGGTCTCCGCCGAAAGACGCCTCACCCATCACGCCACTAACGTAACGGGTCTGGGTTTGCACGGCAAGCATGTCGGCCACCGTGGTACCCACATCTTCCGCGGTAATATAAGTGCCACCGAGCGCATCGACTGCGCGGCCGAAGGATTTGAATAATGCATCGCGGTCAGTGGGTTCGGCACCTTTAAGGAGCACGGCTTTTCCGCCACCGAACGGCAAGTCGGCCAGCGCGTTTTTCAGGCTCATGCCTTGCGCCAGGCGCAAGGCATCATGCAAAGCCGCTGTGTCGCTCACATAGTGCCAGTAACGGCAGCCGCCAAAGGCTGGCCCGCGCGCCGTACTGTGCACGGCGACAACCGCCTTGAGGCCGGATATGGGGTCGCTGTGCAAAGTGATGGTTTCGTGATCGATGTCGCCGCCTGTGCCAAACAAACGCCCGCTCAAGTTGAGATCGCCCAGGTTGACGATGGTCTTTGTGTCTTCGAAGTTCATAGTGCATCCGGATATGATAAGTAAAGTACCGGCAAAGATTGTGTCCTCGCCGATGCATGAAGACCGGTTGAGTCCGGCCGCAATCTAGAAGTGCAAGTCTCGGCACACTATGGCGAAACACGCCAAATAGACCGAGGAAATCGGGCGGAACGGGTCTTAGACCCGCAGGGGTACGCTTAATGAATGTGATGCCGACAGCGATGCAAATGCTCTGGTTTGAAGGCCATGGCTCGGTTCTTTTTCTTTAACCAGCCGGAACGCGCCCACGGTGCTTGCCAACTGATAGGCCTGATGGTTAAGCACCGAGGCAGCCGAGGCTGACTCTTCGACCAGGGCGGCGTTTTGTTGGGTGGCCCGGTCCATCTCTGCCACCGCCTCGCTGATCTGGCCTATCGAGCTGCTTTGCTCACGCATGGAGCCGTTGATTTCACCGATCAAGCTATTGACGCGTTTGATGCTATCCATGATCTCGCCCATGGTTTGCCCCACTGCCCGCACGCGTTGCATGCCGGTACTGACCCGCTCTCCCGAGGTGCCGATCAGCGCCTTGATTTCCTTGGCTGCCGTGGCACTACGGTGCGCCAAGCTGCGTACCTCGCTGGCCACCACGGCGAAGCCGCGCCCGTTTTCACCGGCACGGGCAGCCTCGACCGCGGCATTCAAGGCCAGAATATTGGTCTGAAAGGCGATGCTGTCGATCACGCCGATTATCTCGGTGATGCGAGCGGACGACTGATTGATCTCGTCCATCGTGCTGACCGCATCGGCCACCACTGCGCCGCCTTTGGCAGCCGCGGCGCTGGCAGTGGACGCCAACTGGGTAGCACGCACCGTGGCTTCGGCTGACTGTTGCACGCGGCCGGTCAGTTCGACCAGGGCCGCCGAGGTTTGCTGCAGGCTGCTGGCCGAGCTCTCGGTGCGGTCGGACAAATCCTGGTTGCCGGTGCGTATCTCATCCGTTGCAAGCCGCATCGACTCGGCGCCCTGGCGGATAAGCAACAGCACGGCAGCGATCTTTTCGACGAAGGTATTAAAGGAAATGGCGACCTGAGCCACCTCGTCTTGCCCCGAAACCGGCAGGCGGTGTGTCAGATCGCCACTGCCGGAGCTGATACCGATCATGGCGTCACGCACTTGCGACAACTGGCGAAAGGCCCGCGCGGAAAATCCCGCGCTGATGGCCGCGCTCAGCCCTGCCAGCAGCAGCGTGGCCAGCACGATGGCCTGGAGTACCTGGCGCAGGCCGGCGGTGGCATCGGATTTATCCAGTGCCACCACGAGATACCAGTCGGTTCCTCGGATAGGACGAGCTTTCAGCAACTTCGACGTGCCGTCCAGTTCCAGTTCCTTGGATAGGCCACCGGCGAATAGCGCCGAGAGGGCTTCCGCGTCCAAGGCAGGCGACAAATCGGTGGCCGGTTTCAGCGTAAGCTTGCTATCCGCAAGCGCAAGCAACTGGCCGCTGCGGCTGATCACAAACCCCAAGCTATGCGGTGTAGGGTGGATCGCGCTGACCACGTCGCGCACCGCTTCCAGGGGTACCGCGCCGCTCACCACGCCGCTGACAGCACCATCGCGCAGGATGGGCGCGGCAAAGGACACGTAGGCGATGCCGGTAGAGGCATCGCCGTAAGGGCTGGAGACCACCAGTTTTCCTGCCTGGGCGCCGGCTTTGTACCATGGCCTCACAGTCGGATCGTAGTTTGCCGGCGTCGGGCTGCCAACCGCGACAAAGCTTTTATCCTCCCAACCTACGGTGGTCACCGGAAAACCGTCCGCCCGGCTCATCTGCCGCACGATGCCGCGCGGATCGCCCGGCGTCATGGCATCAGCCGCCGCGTTGACTGCCGCGGCCTTGGATGCCACCCACTGATCGATTGCCAGCGCATTGCCTTCAGTAACTGCGTCCAAGTTTTGGCCAATCGTGACAAAGGTGCTGGAGCGTACAAGGATGTAGGTGGTAGCGCCCATCAGCACGAGCGCCCCCACCACCGATGCGGTCGAGATCAGGAGAAGCTTGGTGCGGATGGAGGTAATCATGGATTTCCGGTAAAAATAAGATTGAGAGAGTCCGCCATGAACCGTTCTTTATTGAAAATCCGCTGACATCGCACGGATATCAATTTTCATTTGTTCGGGTGATTCCGCAGCAGAGCCACGCCAATAATTGCCGCCAGAGCGGCGAAGGTTACGTAGTAGGACGGTGCAAGTACATTGCCGGTCGAAGTGATCAACCAGGTTGCGATAAACGGCGCGAAACCACCGAATAGCGTCACGGCAAAGTTATAAGAGATCGAGATCCCGGTCGATCTGATATCTTCGGGAAAAAGTTCGGCGAGCGCACCGCCTGCGGGGCCGGTGAATGCGGCGATTAAAAGCGCAAAGCCGCTCTGAATTACGACCAGGGAAGTTACCGTTTTATAGTGCGTCAAAACCAGCAGCGCCGGGTATGAGCAGAGCAATATGGCAACCGACGAGAGGCACAACAAAATGCGCGGCCCCACCCGATCCGAAAGCGCGGCAAAACACGGTATGGCTAAAGCCGCAACCAGAAGACCCGAAGAATTGCTGAGTAAGGAAACGCTGGCCGGAAGATGCAATTGCTTGATCGCATAGGTCGGCATAAACACCAGGAAATAATAGGTACACACCGTCCACAGGATCGTAATGCAGAATCCCGCCAGGGTTTCGCGCGGAAACCGCCTGATCGCCAGCCAGGCTGAAGGAGCAGATTGCACCTGGCCTTGGCTTGCCGCTTCGTTTCGACGCGCAAGCGCCGCGGCAAATGCCGGCGGTTCTTCCGTTTTTTGACGGATATACCAACCTACCGGCCCAATCAAAAGCCCCAGAAAAAATGGAATTCTCCATCCCCACGCTTCGACTTGCGTCGCGCTCAGTTCCAGATTGACTATTGCACCGATCAGCGAGCCACACAACAGCGCCAGAACCTGCGTCAATTGCTGAAAACTGGCATAAAGCGCCTTGCGGTTTTCAGGGGCATATTCGGTAAGATACGAAAGCGCCGAGCCCATTTCGCCGCCTGCCGAAAAGCCCTGGATCAAGCGGGCAATCACCACCAAAATCGGAGCAACAATACCGATGCTGGCATAGGCAGGGGTGAACGCAATGATCGCGGTGCCCAACACCATGGCGGCAACCGTCCAGCTTAGCGCAACCCGTCGCCCCCGACGATCGGCCATGGTGCCGAACACCAGCGCACCGATCGGGCGCATCGCAAATCCCACCCCAAAAGTCGCCACGGTCAATAACAGCGACAGCGCTTCGGACTGTAGCGGGAAAAATACTCGCGCAATCACGACAGCAAAGTAGCCGTAGACTGCAAAGTCATACCACTCAAGCATGCAACCCACGGTTGCCGCGACGACGGCTCGCGACCCGCTATTGTGTCGCTGTACCTTATCTGTTGTTTCCATGCTATTTCCGCTGTATTGACCATCCATTAGGGGTCGCTCTATCGCCGTCTTCATCATTTCGTCTCTTGTGTTTTATGGCTCAATGCGTCAGATTCGTTTTTATCGACCTCATAATTGCGCGAAGCAAACCCCTGGGAACCGCGCTTACTAACGGATTTTCGGAGTAACATGGCATGCGCAATATCGGCATGTCTCGAATGTTGGCTTCACTATATGAACGCAAAAATGCGGCGACAAATACCGATTCCGCATCCCGCATATACCCAACCGGCATAGCTATGGAAGTTCGTCAGCTTCGCTATTTTCTCGCTGTCGCCGAACACGGCAGCATCGCTGCGGCTTCACGCATACTGCATGTGGCGCAGCCTGCGTTATCGCGCCAAATAGCTGAACTGGAAATGCAACTGGATAGCCAGTTATTCAAGCGACTGCCACGGGGAGTTTCGCTGACCCGTTCCGGTCAGGAATTGGTGTTGCGTGCGCTGGAGATCATCGATAAAACCACCAAGCTCAAGGATCAAATACGGCTGGCGGAAAACGGGCGTGTCGGCACCTTGCGTCTCGGCGTGTTGCCAGGCTATAGCTGGTTGCCAAAGTTGGGCGATACGATATCTGCATTGACAGATAACTCCCCAGGCGTACGCGTGACGATTGAATCCGGCCTGTCGATCAATCTGCTCGCGGCCATGAAGGAAGACCGGCTGGATATGGCCGTTGTGGTATGGCGCTCGCCACTCGATTCGACGCTTACCGGCCGCGTGATTCACCGCGACAAAATGGGCCTGGCGATGCTCAAATCTTTGCCCGAAGCAAACAAGCCGAATTTACAGCTGCGCGATTTGTCGCACTATAACTTCATTATGTTTGCGCGAGAGCGCTCGCCATCGTACTTTGATGTACTCATGCGCACACTGACGCAGGCCGGGATTGTGCCGCGCGGCAGCCCGGTGGCGTCCGACTCCCATAACGTCATAGGTTTGATTGCCGCCGGCCTCGGGTGTGCTGTAGTACCTTTGTCTTACCGGCACTTTTGCCCGGAACAGGTGGTAATACATGAGATCGAGGGCTTGGATCTGCCGCTGGAAATCGAATTGGTATGGCGCGCCGATCGGTCGGATCCCTTAGTCGAACTGTTCCTTGAACTGTTCGCCTCGACCGAATCGAGCGGCCCATTGCCGGGCTAACGCCCCCACTCAAACCATCGCGGCCGGATCGCCGCTCTGGATCTGCGGCGGTACGACCGATTCAGCCGATGCGGCCGGCGGGTAAAAGATGCGGCCAGACAGACTGGTGTCGCGGCCGCGGATAAGATCGATGCCACCCGGCACACTATGAATCACCGACATCACCACGCTTGAGATTGTCGAGCCTAATCGTCTCAGCAAATCAGGGTCGATTTTGTCGAGATCCTTGCGCGAAAATGGCACGCCCGTGGTTTCGGCATGCGTCAATGCCTCCAGCAATAATTTATATTTTTTCTCGTCGGAAGTCATCACCAGCGGTATGTTCATTTTGGATGCCAGCCAAACCGCGTGCAGGGTATGGGATTCAATCGGCTGGAAGCCGAGGATGTCGATAATTTTCATCCCGCCTTCACTGACCAGGCGCTCTGCGCCGTGGGTGACGATACTCTGGGAATCAAGTGCGACGGACAGCAAGGCCGCCCCCACCATCATCGGCGCGGCAGCTTCGGCGGCACCATCGCTGGGGTTGTAGTGGGTCGATTTGGCGGAGAGATCGTCGAAATATTTTTTGACCTGCTTGTCGTCTGCAAGGTGAGCGGGCACGCTCATCAAACCATCTTCATCGCGTGCGCTGTGCGTGAGCGCCGCGGTCAGGCGCTGTCGCCCGTCCTGTGCTTCCATCGGAATGCTGATGCCGGCCCCCATCACTTGGGTGACTGCCGCCGCTACATTCAAGGCAACATTGGCCACATCACGTAAAACGGGATAAGACCCATCGGGGATTCCGCCCGATTGTTGCAGCATGGTGTAAGGAAACGAGGTAAGACCACTGACCACGCCGGCCAGCAAGGCCTTGGGGGCAATTTCCTTGAAGCTCGAATCTTCTTTCTTGAGGGTGTTGAGGATAACGAAGCCAATCGCCGCGTCCACGATTTCGATCACCGTCGACGGAATCATGTTAAGCCCGGCAACTGAGGCAGCCGCCCGCGTCGGGGATAGATTCACGCTGGAGAGAAATCGGGTGAACGCGGGAAGCGCGTACACCACCCAAGGCGTATTGGTCACGGCGGCAAGTGCGGTACTGAGAGCCCAGCCGCCGACGGCTGTTTCTTTGGTGCTGGCCATTAGCAAAAGCTGTGCCGCGGCGACTCTTGCCCTGTAGTCCGGGCGATCTGCCAGCACGCCGTCAATTCCGTGTTTCAACGCAGGGTTATTTGATGAAATCTGCGGCATCATTTCGGCGAGGTAATCGACCGGATGCTGTGTCTCATGCCCTGGAATCCCCATTTTTGCATCGGGCTTAAATGCAGACCGACCTTCCGTCAACACTCTCAATAGGGTTGGAATCAAGATCGGCACCGGTTTTCCGCCAAGTGCCCGGGTGGTCGTCGAGGTCGAATGCGTTTTGGTTGTGGCATCCGAAACCACGCACAGCGCTTCGAAATCGGCGTGACATTGGATGATGCGCGGATCCATGCTGAAGGTCAGGTTGGCCTCGCCGCCTTGCAGGTCGATATTGCCGAGCACACGAGCCGAAGTCGTAGTCGGCATCTGGGTACATTGCAGCAGCGCATTGACCAGATACTCGTCGGCCTCAAGCCGTCCATGCGCATTTTTTTCTACCGTACCCGTGTAGTAACTGATCGAACCTGTTTTGACCGGCTCGGAGAAGCGGACTTTTGCCAAGCGCGTGGGATTAAAAAATCCGTCGGCGGCGATCGCGGTTTCAGCCGGTGTGGCCGGGACCGCCAAAGCCATCGACTGGGCGGCCAGAGCCGAAATCGTCGGTCTACCCAACGAAGCGACATTGGTTTCTTGAGTACCTCCGATAGGCAACCAGTTTCTAATGCGTCTACTCAACGAAGGAGCGGCGGTATTGCCAGGCGAAACCGGCCGCCGTGAAAGCGATTCGAATTGAGAAGCCGGTAGAGACGAAGGTGGTGCAAGTTCAGCGTCATGCGTCTCGCTTGGTGCATGCAAAGACGATGTGTCAACCGGCGTGAAGGATGAACTATCGATACTTGGGGGCGTCGCCATAAAACTCCTGATTGGGGGCCGAGGTATGGCGCGATTGCGTATGCGCCTACCCTCTGGAATGCATTCAAGCCAGCCGGGTCACGCATCATGCGTGCCTCAACTGTGCATCGTTCATAGCCACAATACTATGCGTCAACCCCAAGCCGAAATCGGAGGTTCGCTTATCGGTAGACGATTTCGCTTATACAAATCTTTACACCCAAAGCTCTCTCCCGCGCCACCGTCAACGCGATTACCGCAAAACACGTACAATTTTAAGCGGCTGCGGTAGCGCATCGATCTACGGGTTCGGCAGCATGTGCTGCGTTACGCCGGGCGCCGCCGCGTAGACCGCTCTTTCACGAAAACGTCAAACATGGCAAACAACCAAACTACCAGTATCACTCTTCAACACAGCCGAGTCGTGGTGGCCGGCGGCACGTCAGGAATTGGCTTTGCCGTAGCCGACGCCGCCGCGCGTGCCGGAGCCGAGGTCATCATTGCCTCGAGCAAGCCGGAGCGCGTCGCGGCGGCACTGGAAAAACTGCCGCAAGGTACGCGCGGCGAGTCGCTTGATTTTACCGACGAGGCGCAAGTGAGCGCATTTTTCGCACGGGTGGGTGCGTTCGACCATTTTGTCTACACCGCCGGTGAATCGCTGCTGCTGCAAAACCTTGCCGAGCTCAGCATCGAAGCCGCGCAGCGAGCCTTCGAGGTGCGCTACTGGGGTGCGCTCAAAGCCGTCAAATATGCGGTTCCGCAAATCCGTAAGGGCGGCTCCGTCACCCTCACCAGCGGCGTGGCCTCGTCGCGTCCGCTGCCTGCCTGGACCATTCCGGCCAGTATCCTGGGCGCGATCGAGTCGCTCACCCGGACCTTGGCCGTCGAGCTTGCGCCGCTGCGGGTGAATGCCGTGGCGCCCGGCGTCTTGCGTACCGCTTTGTGGGACAACATGAGCGAAACGGATCGCGAGGGTCTGTACGACTATATCGCCGAAAAGATGCCGGTACAGCGGGTCGGCGAGGCCAGCGACGTCGCGCAAACGTATGTTTACCTGATGCAGCAGGGCTTTTGCACGGGACAGGTCCTGGTTGTCGATGGCGGCCACGTGCTGGTTTAACCGCAGACAATCCGGAAGGGCGACGATAAGCCAGTTCGCCGCCCTTCCGCTCCCCAACAAGGAACATTTGATCATGCCTCATTCTGCTCTCACACCAGGATCCGTCGCCGTCGTCACGGGCGGCGCTGCGGGTATCGGCCTCGCCGCCGCCAAACGGTTCGCGCAACTCGGATTGCGCGTATGCATCGCCGACCTCGGCGCGGATCGACTCGCACGCGCGGCCGAAGAGATCGCCACAGTGGCTGCCGGCGGAACCCAGGATGTGATGACGCTGGAAACAGACGTCAGCCGCGTCGACGATGTCCAGCGGCTGGAAGCCGCGGTGCGCGATCGCTTCGGCGGCACGGATGTGCTGATGAACAATGCCGGAGTGCAGCCCGGCAGCAGCATGTTTGGGCCGCCCGGCAACTGGGAACGGATTATCGGCGTCAATCTGTGGGGTGTGATCCACGGCACGCAAATTTTCGTGCCGGCCATGATCGAGCGCGGACGCCCCGGTTTGGTGATCAATACCGGCTCGAAACAAGGCATCACGACCCCACCGGGCGATCCCGCCTACAACGTCGCCAAGGCTGGCCTGAAAGCATTGACGGAAGCCTTGCAGCACGAACTGCGCAACACGCCGGATTGCCGCATCAACGCGCATTTGCTGATCCCCGGTTTTGTCTTCACCGAGCTGACGGCACAAGCCCGCACGGAGAAACCGGCGGGCGCCTGGACTCCCGAGCAGACCATCGACTTTATGCTGGAGCGGCTTGAGGTCGGCGACTTCTATATCCTCTGTCCCGATAACGACGTGCCTCGTTCGCTCGACGAACGGCGCATCCTGTGGGCTGCCGGCGACATCGTCGAGAACCGGCCGCCGCTGTCGCGCTGGCATGCGGATTACACGCAGGCATTCACGGCTTTCAGCCGGCAAAAAAATTAAATCGAGAGTTAAACCAAGCGTCAAACCGATGCAAAGGGTTACCGGCGCTTGCCGGTAACCCTTTTTTTCTCCGTGGCGTGTAGGCACTACTTGGACAATTGAACCACCCAAGCTCTACAGTTCAATCAAGCCCCCTCAAAAGTCCGCATGCAGCTTCACAAACGCGCTCAGCGATTCGCCGACATATGCCCCGGCCGCATTGGCCGCTAGAAAATAGCGCCGGTCGGTCAGGTTGTGCACGTTGAGGTCGACGCCCCAGTGGTGCGCTTCGTAGCCGAATGCGGCGTTGGCGATCACGTAGGAAGGAATCGAATTGACGTTGGTGATATCGCTGAAACTCTTGCCTTGGTAGTTCAGGCCGGCGCCGACATGGAACCCCGGCAGGCCCGCGATGGAGAAATCGTAAGTAGTCCAGAGGTTGGCCATATTGGCCGGCGCACCTTGCGGATGGTTGCCGACCGAGGTTATTCCTTGGGGATTGTCGGTGATCACCGCATGCTGCGCCGTCACGTTGGCCAGGATGTGCCATTGTTCGGTCAGCTTGGCATCCGCCGAGGCTTCGACGCCTTTGGTTTTCTGGCTGTCGAATACTACCGTCTCGATGTCGTTGATGGTGGTCAGCGCGGCCACGTTATCGCGCGAGACGTCGAAGGCCGCGGTATTGACGATCAACCTGTCATCGAAAAAGGAAAACTTGATCCCCGCTTCGTATTGCAACGCGGATTCCGGCGCACCGATGCCGTTCTGGGTGTTTTCGGAGTTGAAGTTGGCGAGATGGCTTTTCGATACGCCGATATACGGCGACATCCACGGCGTGAGTTTGTATAACGCGCCGACATTCCAGCTCACCGGCGCATCGTTGCGTGTGTCGGTCATGCCGGCCAGCAGCGGCTGGCCCTCGCTATCGAAGCGCCCGGGCACGGAAATCAGCGGAGTCAGCGAGGTATCCCACCAGTCCTTGCGCACACCCACACGAACCTTGAGCTTGTCGGTCACATCGATCTGGTCGGTGGCGTACAGGCTGTAGTAGTTGGCCACCAGGTGATCGTCGTCGCACGAATGCTTGGCATCGCACAAGAACTGCAAACCCGCCAGCGACGTCTCGGGAGGCACCGGAGCGAAAGCATCCGGGATGTTCGGCAGGTCGGCCGTGGTGCGCTCCGTGTCGATGGTTTCGTGCTGATACTCGAAGCCGGTCAACAGGGTATTGCCGACGCCGCCGAGGGAAAATTTCCACACCGGCTCGAATTGGTAGTCGAGGCTGTTATCCGTGTCGTCCTGCTGGCGCAATTGCCGCCCGATCACTTCGCCGTCGCTGACCTTGGTGCTGGTGCTGTCGCCGTTGCCCAGCACGTCGAGCGTACGATGCAGGTAGGAGAATCGATTGTTGATGGTGAGGAAGTCGTTGACTTTCCATTTGTCGGACAGCGTCGGGCGCACAAAATCTTCCTGGGCAAAAGCAAACGGCGTCGAATACTTGGCGTCGATCGACACATTGGTGATCGGCGCGCCATGAAAATAGATCAGGCCGTAGGAGTCCGGCGTTTCATGGATCTGGCGCGCGTCCAGGGTAAAGTCGATGGTGTGGTGATCCACCTGCCACTCGACGGTCGGCCTGATCTCGTAATCGTGGCTTTTCAGATCGCGGAAACCGTCCGCATGCGAAACCGTGGCGTCGACGCGATAGTCCAGCCCTTCGATTCCCGTCGGACCGGTGATGTAGTCGCTGTTGGTGACGCTGCCGTATGAGCCGGCTTGCACGCTGGTGCCGTAATGCAATTCGGGCGACGGGGTGTAATGCACCAGGTTGATGGTGCCGCCCGGCGGCCCGCTGCCGAACAGGGCCGAGCCCGGCCCTTCGAGGATTTCGACATGCTCCACGCCATTCAGCGAGTGCGAAATCCCGCCCAGCGCGTCGCCGTCTGAGTAACCGTCGCTGTATACCTGCGCATTCAGGCCGCGGATCAGGAAATGGTCGTAATAGCCCTTGGTATCCTGGCCGCCGACATTGACCCCGCTGGCATTGGAAACGCCCTCGCGCAGCATGGTCGCGCCCTGCTCGGTAAGCAGCTCATGCGGGATGATCTGGACGCTGGCCGGCAAGTCTCCCAGTTTGGTGCCGGTCTTGCTGGTCGCGGCAGCCTGTTGCGGATCGTTAATGCGGTCGCCGCGGCTGGCGCTGCCGTTTACTTCGACCAGCGGCAAGACGGTCGGCTGAGCCTCCTGGTTGGATTCGGCTGCTGCCGGCGGCTGACCTTGCGGCGCCGGGGCGCTTTGGGCGCGGGCAGGCAACGCGATGCCCAGCGCCAACAGGCACACAATGGCTGGCATCGCCGCGGCGAGCGGCCGGACTGAACGGGCGGGCAACGCGCGGCGCTGGGAGCGCGCGATGGGCGCGGCGGATCGAAGACGGAGCATGGCGGGTTCTCTGGCAAAGTTGGGAATAAGGTGCTTCTGCCCTCTATGCCGAACGAGAATGACTATCCCCTCATTTTTTTTGCAAAAAAATCGCTGAGGCCGGGCCGGCGGCCAAGTGGCGCGCCAACACCGACCCCGCCTTGCGCATTCCCGCCGCCCAGGTATAATCAAGAATGATTCCCATTAGCATTCTTATTCTCATACAGTAAGCCCGGCTCCCGTGAGCGTGTCATGTCGACTTCAGATACCGTCAACCCCGCCGTACGCGATCTTTACGTGGCTCACCACGGCTGGCTGCAGGGCTGGTTATCCAAGAAGCTGGGCAGTACCTTCGATGCCGCCGATCTTGCGCATGACACTTTTCTGCGCGTGATGGTCAAGCGCCGGACCGAGGTCCAGCAAGGTTTTGCGGTGCCGCGCGCTTACCTGACCACCATCGCGCAAGGTTTGGTGGTGGAGCATTGGCGCCGCCGCTCCCTGGAGCGTGCCTGGCTGGAACAGCTCGCGCTGCTGCCCGAACCCGAAGTGCCATCGCCCGAAATCCAGATGATGCTGCTGCAGGCTTTGATCCGCATCGACACCCTGCTCGGCGAACTGAAGCCGCCTATCCGCAAGGCATTCCTGTGGGCGCGGCTGGATGGGCTGACCTGCCCGCAGATCGCCGAACGTCTTGGGGTGTCGCTGGCCACCGCGGAGCGTTATATCGCCGCGGCATTGCGCCAGTGCTATGACCAGCGCTTCAACGGCTAGCCGGAGCATGAACCTTCCTCCACCCGACGCCGGCCCGGCAGACTGGGAGCCGATTCCGGCCGGCGTGATCGATGCGGCGATCGCCTGGGCCGTAAAAATCGAATTCAACCAGCCCGAGCCGAGCCTGCGCGCGGCGTTCGAGGCTTGGCTCGCCGCCCATCCGATGCACACGGCCGCTTGGCAGCGGGTGCAGTCGCTGCATACGGACTTCGCCGCGCTTCCCACACAATTGGCCCTGGACACGCTGGAAACCGCCGCCGCCGAGCGCGGCCGAAACAGCCTGCGCCGACGCCGCGCCCTCAAGCTTCTTTCCTTGATGAGCGGCACGGCCGCACTCGCCTGGCTCGGCCGCGAGCAAACGCCATGGCAGCGCCTGACGGCCGACGCCAGTACCGCGACCGGCGAACGCCGCACCCTGGCGCTTGCCGACGGCACCTCGGTGCAGCTCAATACGGACAGCGCCGTGGAGGTCAAGCTAAGCGGCAGCCAACGGCTGATCGTGCTGACCCGCGGCGAGATTTTGATTTCGACCGGCACCGATGCGGCGGCGCCCGCGCGCCGCCCATTCTGGGTCGATACACCGTTTGGGCGCCTGCAGGCACTCGGCACGCGTTTTGCCGTCCGACTCGAACCCAACGCGGTTCAGGTCAGTGTGGACGAAGGCCGTGTGGGCCTATATCCGCGTGCCGGCGGCCCCGGCGCCATCGCCGCGCCGGAACAAAGCTGGCGGCTGTCGAAGGCGGCGGCGGTACGCGCCGCGCAGCCGGATTTCGACCCATTGGCCTGGGCCGACGGCGTGATTGTCGCGCGGCACATGCGGCTGGCCGACTTGCTCGCCGAATTGTCGCGCTACCGCAGCGGCTATCTGGTGTGCGACACCGCCATCGCCGACCTCAGGGTGAGCGGCGTATACCGCACCGACGACATCGACCGGACGCTGGAATTCCTCAGCCGGACCGCCCCGGTCGGCGTAAGCTACCGCACCCGCTTCTGGATCACTGTGTATCCGGCCGACGCACCCGCCTCGCGGGCATGAAGGCGCCGGGCATCCTGCTATGGTGTGCGCTCGGCGCGACGTGGCCGGCCACGGCAGTTCGCGCGCAGAGCGCGCCCGCGGCGCGGGCACAGGCCGGCGCCGAACGTGGCCTTACACCCGATCCCCAGCTCGATTTCACCATCCCGGCCGGCCCGCTGGAGCCGGCGCTGGTGCGCTTCGCCCGCGCGGCCGAGATCAATCTATCCTACGCTGCGGCCACGGTCGACGGCGCTACCACCGCGGGCCTGCACGGCCGCTTCGCCACCCCGGCCGGCCTGCAAGCGCTGCTGGCCGGCAGCGGCGTGGACGCTATGGCCCTGGCCGACGGCGGTTATATCCTGCATCAGCGCCGCGCAACGCCCGCCGCGATCGACAACCCCACCCTGCCCGCCGTTACGGTAAGCGCGAGCGCCGGCCATGACGACTTCCTTAGCGGCACCACCAGCGTCGGTTCAAAGAGCAGCGGCAACCCGCACGACATTGCCCAGGCGAGCACCACCGTGAGCCGGGCACTGCTCGAAACGCAGGGCGCCACCTCGTTCCAGGACGCGCTGCATAACGTGCCCGGCATCACTATCGGAGGCGCCGAGGGCGCTCAGATCGGCAATAACATCAACCTGCGCGGCGTCACCGCGCAGTCCGACATTTATCTGAACGGTTTGCGCGATAGCGGCCAATACTATCGCGACACCTTCGATCTCGAAGCCATCGACGTGCTCTACGGTCCTTCGTCGCTGCTGTTCGGCCGCGGCTCGACCGGCGGTGTGGTCAACCAGGTAGCCAAGCAGGCCAACCTGAGCGCGTCGGGCCAACTGTCGACCTCGATCGGCACCGACGATCGCTACCGCACCACGCTGGATGTCAATCATCCGCTCTCCGATACCGCAGCCGTGCGCCTCAACCTGTTCGGCCAGGATCTCGGTTCAACCCGCGACATGATCAAGAACCAGGACTACGGCATCGCGCCATCAGTGCGTTTCGGCATCGGCACGCCGACCGAGATCACGCTGTCCGCCTTGATCCAGCACAATGACGACATGCCGGATTTCGGCGTGCCGCCGCTCGACGGCCGCCCGGCGCCAGTGGGTAAAAGCGCCTTCTTCGGCCTGAGCGACGACCGCACGCTGCAGGGTGTGCAGATTTTCAGCGCCACGGTCAAGCACCGCTTCAACGATAACTTGACGCTGCAGAACCGCACGCAATGGGCCAATTACGAGGACGACATCCGCGAAACCGGGGTCAACGCGGTTCTCACCGGGCCGCTGCCGACCAGCCCCGCGCTGGCCCCGGGCAACTTCACCAAGCTGCCGCTGTCGCAATTGTTCGTCAGGCTGGAAGGCGACGATGCCGTGCTCGGCGACCATACGCTGTTCAACGATACCGATTTGCTGTATCGCTTCGATACCGGCTTCATCAAACACGATCTCGACCTCGGCATCGAACTGGGCCGCGAAACCGCCAGCGACCAGACCATACTGCGCCACAATCTGCCGGTGCTGCCGCTGCTCGATGCCGACCCCGTCGCGGCGCCGCCGAATGTCACCGCCTCGCCGGGCAATCTGGCACAGGCATCGGCGAACACCTTCGCCGCCTACGTCAACGATACGCTGTCGCTCGGCACATACTGGAAACTCGCCGGCGGCCTGCGCTGGGACCATTTCCGGCCCGAAATCAGCGATACCACGAGTGCGCCCGGGTTCGCCTCGCAAACCAATGACTTCACCAGCAAACGCGCGGGCCTGATCTTCCAGCCTGGCGACACGCAAGCCTATTACGTCTCGTATGGCACCTCATTCGATCCGTCGCTGGAACAGTTGATCGCGCAAAGCGGCACGCAGGACTTGGCGCCGAGCACCAGCCTATCCTATGAAACCGGCGCAAAATGGGATGTGTTGGGCGGCAACCTGGCGCTGACAGCGGCGGTGTTCCAGGTCGAGCGCGACCATGCGCGCACCGAAGTGGCAGCCGGTGAATTCGCGACTGAAGGTAAAGTAAGGGTGCGCGGCGCGCAAGGCGGGGCAAGCGGCCGCCTCACCGAGCGTTGGCAGATCTACGCCGGCTACACTTATCTCGATGCCCGCGTGCTGCAAGCCGACGACGGCACCGCCGGCCGGGTACCGGCCAACACGCCGCGCAACGCCTTCACCTTATGGAGCACCTACACGCTCGCGCCGCACTGGCAAATCGGCGGCGGCCCCACTTATCAAGGCCCACGCTTTGTCACCGACGACAACCTCGTGGCAGTGCCGGGCTACACCCGCTGGGACGCCATGGCGGCTTATCGCCGCAAGCCGTACGAAATCCGTCTCAATCTCCTGAACCTTAGCAACAAGACCTATTACAGCGCCCTGGTCGATGCCGACGGCGGCCGTGCGATACCGGGCAGCGGGCGCACCTTGCTGGCGACGCTGACCTATCGCTTCGATTGATCCTGCACGCCCGCAAGCTGCGGCCATCCGCAGCGCCACCCTGGATCAATGCGCCACGTGGTTCAAAGTCCAGCCCGGTTGATACCCGTCATTCAAGGTCTTCACGAAGGCGATGATGTCCTCGATATCGTGTTGATTCATCGCCGGTTGATCACCAAACTTGCGGTCGAACGGCGCATCGAGGATGTCGATGTTGGCCTGATACTGCGGTGGGATATCGTTGTACTTTTGAACCTTGCCCGAGGCATCGCGTGGATAGATTTTCTCGGGATTGGTATTGCGCCAGTTATAGAACTCCATCACTTGTTGCAGCGTATGGTAGACCGAGTTATGGAAGTACACCGGGCGCTGGGACGAGTTGCGCAGCGTCGGGGTCAGGAACATGCCGCAATATTGGGTCTGGTCTTTCAAATCCGTGCGGTACGGGCCGCAGATGCCCATGTCA
>Ga0302230_10000489_pt1 | contig 33589 bp, 50 predicted proteins | sample II_Palsa_N2_1_FD_193523 | JGI IMG/M metagenome (GOLD analysis project Ga0302230, IMG submission 193523) | Peat permafrost microbial communities from Stordalen Mire near Abisko, Sweden - II_Palsa_N2_1 | ecosystem: Environmental > Terrestrial > Soil > Palsa > Peat permafrost | place: Sweden... | reverse complement strand
CCGGTTCGATGAAGTTGCCCGTCGCGCTGTCGCGCATGAAGTTGAGCTTCTTTGCGAACTCGATAGTGTCGAGAAGTCGGATGCTGCTGCTAGGTGCTGACATCAGTCGTTACTCCCTTTATGCCCTTGCCTTACGTGCTATGGCCTCTAGCTCCCACAGAAAGTGAGTAAGCTTGCCGCTGAGGGCTATGTTCAACCCTACGATAGATGGGTTCTTGGCTTTTATGGCCATACCCCAATTGGTCTGAGACAACGACACAAGTATTTTGAACTGCGGTATGAGGTGCTTTACTATACCCGCAGGATCGCGCATGTCATCGTCAGGAGACTCTATCTTTGACTTTTCAGCTATGTCCTTGATGTCCACCAAAGCCCACCCATAGAGTGTGCGTATAGCCTCATCGACTGCGTACTTTTGGTCTATAAGCATCTGCTGTATGAGGTTCAGAAAAGAATGATTCTCATAGAATGCCGGTGTCATTAGGTTCTTACTGAACCCTCCCACCTGAAGGCACAATGCAGTTATAGACGCTGAAATTTCAGTGAGTCCATCCACTAGCTTTCCGTTTGATCCTGCGTCCTTGTCGTCGTAGTCATTATCTCCGTTCGACTTTTGTTTGCTAGGCTTGGCGTTGCTATTGCCTAGCGCGTCTCTTAGCGAATCGTACACTGTTGCCATGTAATTATAAGTCCTTTCAAGTTAGTTCCTACCAAGGCCCGTAGGGGTTAGCAGGAGAGGTTGGGTTAGTGCCCCATGAACTATCCATGACAGAAGTGCCGGGGTAGAAGCCGTAGTTGTCTTGTTCGCGGTCGCTCTGACGTACTGCCTTGTCGAGAGCCTGCTCCCATATCTGACGCTCCATCGTGTACTTCGCTCGGACCTTGGGATCAGGGTTACGGCGATAGCACTCTGCGAAGAAGCCCTGTTTGAAGGCCCATTCGAAATCGTCAGGGAGTGGTTCTAATGTCTGGCCCACAGAGTAGAAGCGAGGAGCCTTCTTCTGTCCTTGGCATACGATGACCCACTGAGTACCGTTCTGGGGAGGGATGGGGTTCAGTCGTAGGCCCTGACCTGATGGATTGATTGCCGTCCAGACTACAGTGCCATCTTGCACGGTCGTTGCCGTGATGTTTGGACTCTTGACCGTTGGATACGCCGGGTTAGTTGGCCAGTCTGGTTGCGTGTTCCCGCAGGTTCCAAAGGTGGTCAGCGCCCACAGGTTACCGTTCGGGTCTGTGATGCATGTAGTTGCGTTGGTCGGGGTTTGCAGCGTCAGTAACGGCGACGTATAGATTACGCCGGGGCCGGGGTTCTGAAGGCCGCCGCGCCCAAGCCCGAGAGACGTAGTGTCGCCTGAGGGGTTGTCCGTGGTCGGGCCGAGAGGTGTCTGTCCCCACGTTCCAGTTTCCAGCATGGAATTTGGGAGCCAGCAGATTTTAGCCGGGTAGCCTGTCTGGTCATAGGTGACCATGAGGTCTTTGTTGACCTCGACGGGCTGTTTGAATTTTGGGATGGAAGTCTGATTGATCTGCGATGCCCACGCTGCTTCTAGCCAGCCAAGGTTCACCAGTCCGGGGATGAAGTAGTCCTGCTGATAAGAGATGGTGCAGAACTGAGGTAGGTTGGCACGATTCCACTTCCAGTTGTACGGCTGTGCAAGCGGGCCGCCGTTGATGAGCGCCTGCATGACATCGTTTGCAATTGAAAGGGCTGGGCCTTGGGAAGAACCGCCTGTAGCTAGGGCAGGAGATACGTCTCCAAGAGTTGCTGCGTCGTCCATAACTTCCTGAAGAGTGATCGAGCTATTAGGCATGTGTTCTCCGAATTGAGCAACCGGCTGTCACGGTGCCTGCTTGATTTTCACAGTCTGCGCCTTAGCGCAATGTTGCGTTCTTGGTGTTCTCACGGTAGAACTCGCCACCGTCAGAGTACTGGAAGATCACGCCCTTTGAAGGAGTGTTCTTCGTTTGGAAGTTGACTGCCTGCTTGTAGATTGCAAGAGCTGCGTTGTACGATTCCTGAGTCTTGTGATCGGACTTGACTGGGGGCTTCCAAGTCTTACCACAGCGCAGGCATCGCACCCATGTGTCGCCGTTTGCGAACGTGTGCATCAGTACTGCGTAGTCAGGTGAGTCACCCTTTCCGCCGACGACGCCGCCAGCTCCGTTGCCACCCTTGTGGTGGTTGCAACGATTCTGTTGCATCGCTTCGTTCTTGCGAGTGGACTCGATGGTCGCGCCCTTGGTGTACGCCTCTTGGCGAATGTTCGCACGCTTTAGCTCTCGCTCTGCGAGACGATCATTGATGTCTTCGAGGTTAGCTTTGCGCTCCTGAAGTTCGAGCTTCTTTAGTTCAAGCTCAAGCTGCTTGCTCTCGATCTCAAGCTCTTCGAGAGTCTTGGTCGCGGCTGACTTCACCGGGGCCTTGGGTGCTTCCTTTTCCTTTGGTGCGAGAGATGCTAGAACCTGCTCGGCCTTAGCCTTGCTCTCCAATTGAATGTCATTCAAAACCTGTTCGCTCAAAACCTATCCTCCTTTAGGATGTACTACTCCTCACCGTGAAGGGTGAGTTTGTTGCCGTTGTTGCGGAACGCTTGAAGCGATGCGTTGTAGCGGTGGTAAGCGTCGGTGACCTTAGGCCGACCGAAGAGCTTATTCGCTTTCTCCTCAGTGATGATGCCCTTGAGGATTAGTTGAAGAAGTGGTGTGCGCCACCCGCGCCGACGCTCGGCCAGTGGTACGCCGTGGTCATCGAAGTTGAGAACCGAAAGCTCCTGCATCCATCCTTGCTGGACCCAGCACTGTACGGTCTGCTCTCCGCCCGGAGTGAGCGCGACATAGAGGTCGGCTTTATCTAGGTGGACGTGCTGTCTGTAGTGGCACTCTACACCGGCCTTACGAAGACGGCTGATAAACTCTGTGTGCGTCATTGGGGTTCCGACACGCGCTTGCGCGTCATCGTACTCCTCTTTCGTCGCCCACTGGTACTGCTCAGAGAGTTCGTCGTTCATCTCTTTCTGGCGGTGAAGCTCTTCTTTGTTCTCGTTGCTTGCGAAGTTCGAATCGTATACGCGCTCGGCGTACTCCTCTACGGCAAGCTCAAGCTGCTTCGACATCTTGGTGGACATCTCTGCTGCGTATGTCTCCCAAGGCGCTGCTGTACTTGTGTGCGTGCCGGTAACTGCTGGTTGCATTCAAGACTCCCCTCTTGAATCAAAATGTGCCCTCTCGTACGAAGTCGATCACTCTCGTAGGAGAGAGTCGCGGCATCTTCAACTGGCCGGTCGAAGAGCTGCGAGATAGGCGCGTGAGGTTGCCTAGGGACACTGGGTAATCCACCCTCGTCCCATTGCCTCAGTTGCCTGTAGAACTCGTAGTTGCATCGGAATTAGCTGCGGCTTGCACGCGGTCGTAAGAGGCGATTGCTCTCAGCGCGAAATCAACTAGTTCTTCATAGTTCTCTGGTCGTAGCTCACTACTGAAGCCGCCTTCCCTCCAGAGTCTTTCCAATGCTACCTCTGCTTCGCTTGGAGCGTCGAACAGCTCCGCGATAACTTCGTCTGCTTCTGCTCGAAGCTGAGCCGACTTGCGTCGGAGAACTGTATTTACTGCACGCAACACTCGGTTGTTGCGACGGGCCGCGCTATCATAAGCGGGCGAATCGATGTACGCTTCTTTGGACATAATAGGCGGCTCCTCTTCCGCCTTTCTGTTTGGGTTGAATTACGGTACGACGTTGACAGCCACATCCGCGTAAACCTTCTGCGCAGGAAGTGTCTTTCCAGCCACGACAATCGTCCCGCCAGCGTTAGCAAACGGATACGATACTTCGACGGTCGATCCACCGGTCACGCCGTTGGCTGAAAGAACGCCAGTGGTGGAAACGGAAACAACCTTGGCTGTGCTGCCCGCAGGCAGCTCGCCGCCAGTGCCAGAAGTCAGCGAGGCCGCGCCGTCAGCAAAGTACGTGAAACCATTGGTACCGGTCTCCTGTACGGTTGCTGTTGCTGCGTGGGTCTCAGCGACAGTCGTGGTGCCTGTGTCGATGGTGATGCTGGTCGTGGTGTTCGCGGTCACGATACCGGCTGCGTTGTTCACAGCGTTGGTGAAGCCTGCGGTCACTGCGGACTTGCCAACAAGGGTGTTCGTTGCTGGTAGGCCGGTGCCGGTGAAGACTCCGTTGGCCGCCGCTGCACTCAGGGTGTAGACGGTGCCGGGGGTGATTTCGTTGCCGGAAGCATCCTCAAGCGTCGGGTCAAGCTGGAACGTCTCAGGGAAACCATTGCTTCCAGTGATGGAGATGGTGACCTGATTGTGTCCGACCTTATTGCTGATTGGGGACTCATTGCCGGGAACTACGACTCGCGCTGGGATGCCGAGGCCGCTAGTTGCTGCTGGATAACTCATGTTGATGTTTCCTTTCTATTGGTGATCCGATACAAAAAGAAATGGCTCCCGAGGTTTTTAGTCTCAGGAGCCAGTGTCTTAGCTGATTGCGGAAGCCGCATCAATCTCACGGATACGGATGGTCGTGTCAGGACCAAGCGAAGTCGTGAAGTGAACGCGGTACGAAGTCCAGCCGGGGATCAGCCCTTCAGGATCGGCAACAGTTGGCTCAGCGTTCTGCACAATGTTGCACTTGATGTTCTGGTACTCACCATCTCCGAACTCGGTGTCGCCCTGTGCTCCAAGCTTGATGCTGTAGATGCCATCACGCCCAAAGATGTAGGTACGAAGCGCCGTCAGGCCAGTCACACCCTTGTAGTTCGGGGTGGTGGTAACCTGATTGCTCTGGAAGAAGTGAACGCCCGAGGACGGAAGTTCGATCATCTCGGTCAAGTCCACCGAAACGAGGTCTTCCATCTTCATCAGCCCGACCGGGGTGTGCTTCAAGATGTCGATAGGTGCGTTGTTGCTGACATCCGAAAGTACATCGCCCAATGCGAACGGGTGAATGACGCCGCAGAATGCCTTGCTTGCTTCGTCGAACGGACGTACCGAACGGCCAGCAAGAGACTGCACTGCGTTACGAATCTGGTTCAGGCTCAGCGAGGTGAAGGCTGTGGTCGAAGTTGCACCAAGCTGCACAAGCACGCTGGAGTCAACGCTGGCTGCGCCGTCAGCGGTTGCACGGACGAGACCAGACAAAGACTCGCCAAGACGGTATGCAAGCTCACGGGCGACGTTCTCAACAGTGTTGTCGATTGCCGTAGCAAGAGACAGACTGGAGAAGTTAGCGTAGTCAGCGTACTCACCGATGGTGGCAGTCGTGGTAAGGACGGAAACGGAGATCGAGCTGCCCACGGTTCCTTCGTTGGTCTGCGCGGTGTTCGCAGCCAGAGGAACGTACATGAACATTTCGTACTGGTTACCGGACTTGGTTGGCAGGTCCAGACGCTCGGAGCAAGCTACGAACGGGGTCTGCGCTTTGAGGTTTTCACGGAACTTCTTGTCATAGAACTTTACCGTGGACTGAGGAAGGTTGCCCTGTAGATTTCCAGCAGGAGTGTAACCCATTGTGATTATCCTTTACTTCAAAGACATCACTTACTTCTCGCCTTCTCCTCCCAGAGATGATGAGTAGTGTGTCGCTGCCTTTTATGTGAAGACAATCCCTCTGCTCGTAATCCGACGAGTGTTTGCGATTGCGCGGTCAAGGTCTCTGACCGGCTTTTCCTCAGCACATATCTAAGGTGTATCGTTCCCTGTAATCCGACAGGACTGTACACAGTACTTCAGACGAAGCGTTTCCGCATGGTCACGCCATGCTGTCGTGCTCCGTAAATGTTTGGTTCAAAGGAAGCGATGCGATAGCCCTGATCGAAGTAAAGCTTCTGTGCAGGGTTCTCGACTCTACAATGCAGCCAGCCACTTTCGTAGCTCTGCTTGTAGTGCTTCTCAAATTCTTGTAGGAGAGTTGTTGCAGCGCCCCGTCTGCGATAGTCAGGGTCTACTGCAACACTCCAGATGTATGGTGTCCCTTTCGAGACTTCCGAGATAAGGTGCGCCTTGATGCGTTTGTCTACGATGACCCACGCTGGGTTGGAGGCAAGTATCTTGCGCAACTGATGCTTCGGACAGATGTCGTCAGGATACAGTCGCTCCACTTGATCGACTAGGTAGTCGGTCTCAGATTGCAGCGCCAGCCTGATGTCCATTAGCCCTTCTTCATCAACTTCTCAACCTTAGCGGCGAATCCCTTCTCGCTCAGCAGACGGCGCTTGTACTCGTCGGGCGGCATCGCGTCGATGGCACGCATACCGGTGAAGGTGCGCGTGGGACCGACTTGATTTCCCTTCTCGTCATACTGCTTGAACTCGTAAACGATGTCACTTCCTACAGGAGCACTTACGCCCTCACTGCGGGAGTTGCCATTGTTCAGGCCGGTAGGAACCCTTGAGGCAACAGGCTTAGCCGCGACAGGCGGTTCTGTAGCCAATGCCGGGTGCTCGGTAGGAGCAACGCGCTCGACTGGAAGCTGGTTCTCAATCGGAAGCGTCTCGACCACGCGGGCCGGTTCGACGTACTCGTTTGGATCGGCAGGAGGCTGCTCGGTGAATCCCACGACATTGCTAGGCGGTGTTACCGGAGAGACGGGAAGTTCTACGACTTCCAACGACGTAACCAATACGCCCTGATCCAAGAGGAACAGGTAAGCCTTCTCGAAGTTCTCTGCGACCGGCGCGAGGTTGTAACGATCCATCCAGCCGATAATGGCCTGCATGTTCTCGGGACAAATTACGTACTCGGGATTGCGACGTTTGAAGATGTCAACTTCTCGCTGAGCCTGTACGTTGTCCACCTTGCCCTGAAGGTCAGAGATGACGGTGCGCAGACCTTCGCCAGAGATGCCGTAGGAAGCCTCCACGATGGTCTGTGTGGCCTTGTCGAACGTTTCTGGGTCTAGGAGCTGCTGGGAAAGTTCTAGGCGCTCTGAGGCGCTTAGCGTGCGCGGATTGAACTGCACACCCGCGACGTTGCGCGGTGCTCTCTCGTCAATAGACTGCTGGTCTAGGATTCCCAGACGGTTGTTGCGAGTCTCTGTTCGCAGTTTTCGGATAAGCTCAGTGTTCTGCTTGACGAGCTTATGGTTCAGCTCATCCTGCGTGCGGTACTTGATGACCTGCTTGCCGCCGATGGGACGGTTGTCTTCGTCAGTCGGCTGATACTCAAAGCGAAGTTCTGGCAGGTCCGAAGGAATGCCGTTCTCTTGTTCGTTACTCAAAGTGGTCAAAGATCGTCCCCTCCTCAGAAGACTCAAGTAGATCGTCAGATGTACTTGCTGGCGGCCCCATCTGAAGCACGCCGTCTGTTACGTCAGCCTGCACTTCGAGGGCCTTGCGGCTGCCGAGGTACTGACCGACTTCGTTATTGATTCTCTGGACGCCGCCTTCATAGAGCTGAGCTGCTACCTTGGCGCATCGGTGTTTCTCGATCACGTCCTCTGTATCTTCGGACGGAGTATTGATGGTATCCAATATGAACTTGGTGCATTCATGATCGAAGATTCGCTGTATATGTCGCCAGCCAGCAGAAGAAATGGTCTGCGTAATCTCCGCCTGCTCATGAGGTGCTAACACAAGGATGGGTACGAAATTTGAAATGCTGCGTTCGATCACTAGCCCTCCCCGGCAGTGATATGGAATTTGGCTGTTGGGGTGCTCCCCCATTTACTCTGCTGGTCCAAGCAGACACCGATCCATGTCTTATGCAACTGTAGGCTGTTGTCCTTCCAACCCGCCAGTGCTCGGCAACCCTTCGGTCGCTTCACTCTGAGCGTTGTCCTTGAACGACTCACGTACCAAGTCACGCTTGATGCGATTGTCGTTAGACTGGTCTTCAAGCTGCTGCTTCTGCTGGAACTTCTGTTGGTTGCTCTGTGCAGTAACGGCGGCTTTGGACGCGGCCTGCGCCTGCTGCGATGCAGCGGCACGCTTCTGTTTCATTTCCGGCGTCATCTTCTTGATGATGTCGTTCTTGTTCTTCCACTCCGTTGACTCGATCCACATCATGACGATTTCCTTCCAGTTGATGTACTCCTCGTTGATGTCAGCGAGAGATTCAACAATCTGGGGGTTCTCAAGAATCTGTGTGATGAGAGTCATCGACTGCGCCATTGTGCGTTTCGCCGCAAGCGCGGCACCGGCCAGTACTTCGAACTCGATCTTAGCCGCGTGAAACTGGTCAAGGTCTACTTCGTAGTCGTCGCCCATCTCTTCGCCCAGTACTGCATAAATCTCGGCGTCTGATAGGTATCGCATGACGAGCATGTCGAGGATGTAGAGGAACGGGCTGAACACCTGTTCGATGAAGTTGTCGAGCGGCCCGTCGAGACGAGTCGCGCTTGCACTTGCGAGGATGCCTGCGCCTCCTGCGGTGCGCCCCATAGAAGAACGGGGGCCGGATGACGAGCCTTGTACGAGCGCTTGATCTGCGCCCGATGCGGACTCGGTTGCCTTCTCTGACTCGCTTAGGGCCGACCAGATGTCTGGTGGAACCTTAGGAGTGTCGAGTAGGTGATATGCTTCTTTGGCGATACCGTCCACAGTTAGAATCTTACCGATCCCGGTGCGTATCATTTGCGTCGGCGCGTTTGTGTCGCGCTGGCGAAGATAGATCGGGTTGATCCCGAACGACAGCATCTTCAGAATTGCGTTGATGGTGCCTTGGTCGACGCGCTGATTCTGTCCGACGATAAGGCCGAGGCCCATGCCGTAGAATGCCTTGGCGCGGTTCCACCAGTTTGCACTGAGGAACGGGATAACGCCGAACTTGTTCTGTCCGGTGAAGATCACTTTCTTGCGGTCGATGACAAGAACCTTGCGGTTTCTATCCCAATACTCAAGCACTTCCATCTTCTTGAAGAGCATGTCAGGGGTCACCTGAATGTTCATCTCTTCAGCATGGTGAACTGCACCGCGCATGTACGCCATTGTGTCGCTGGCGAGTACTGGTGCTACGTTCGTGCCGGATGGTGCGAACCACCACTTGCGAAGCTCGTCTTCAGACTTCGGCAACTCCCACCCATCTTTGTCCGGGTGATCTTCGGGAAGCTCTTCGAGAGCTGCGCGGATATCGTTGAGCTGGTAGAAGTCCATGTAGCGAACGTCGATCACGAAGTCTGCTTTGCGGATATCCCCGACATCGCACTTCGGGTCTACGAACACCTTGTTGATCGGGCGCGACTCGAAGAACGGTCGCGGCACAACACGGGACTTACGCTTCACGTCTGGGGGTACATCCAGAGGAACTTTCTGCGTGACCTGATCCTGTCCTACACCACCAGTGATCGTGGTCGTAGTGGACTTGCGTTCCCACGTTACCACTTCCTTGTAGTCAACTCCCCACTTCCAGATGCCGGTGCCGAGGCAAGCCATCTGTTCGAGTCCCCACTTGGTTTCGGTCTTGAATCCACAGTCGTTCAGCAAATAGCTGAAGAGCACGGTCTTGGCATCTATGGTGTCTTGACTCGTGCCTGAGCGCGGTCGGAGTACCATCGGAGGGTCTGCATAGAACAGGCCCTTGTAGAGAGAGGGTACGACAGAGTTCACTACCTTTGCTACTGTAAATCGTTGTACGTTAGGTTCGAGGACGTATGTGTTCTCGTACACTGACATCGGGCGCGGCGACTGGTAGAGCAAGTCGGCATCACGCCACAAGAGGTTCCACTGCTTCTCGCTGATGAAAGCTTCGGCTTTGCTGGCGCTTCCAAGCACGAGTGCTAGGTCAGCGTTTAGGGTCTTGAGGGTTCCACCCTTGCCGTAGTCCAATGGGTCAAGCGTCTCACGTGCTACACCGTCCGCGACTATCCCCGGAGCTTCATTTAGTTCAGCCATGTTTCTCCTTAGTTGAATAGATCGGCAAACGGGTCAGTGCCCATTGGCTCATCGCGGAACATACGGCTGTTGTCGATCTGGAACGCAGTCACCGGGTTGTCATCATTCACGAGCTGGGCCTTTATGTTCATGTGAGCATACTTGCCAATACCGTGTACGAGTTGATGACGTTCGTGGTTCTGTTGATCTGCAACATACTGCGAGTTCACCATGTCCACTTTCGATCCCACATCGGCATAAGAGATGAACTGCTCAACCAATAGGGATAGTGCGGAGATAATGTCGTCGTGTGTGTCGTCGCTGGTGCCCGTGAAGGCTTCGAGTTCGTTGTAGAGTTCGTTCAACCCTTCGCAGGAGTTGAGGAAGAACATACGCTCGTCGCCAAGCAGTCGGAGTACCGGCTTGGCTTTCATCTGTTTCGAGTTAGACTTCTTGCCGAGGCCCAGAGAGCAGTACTCAATCGGAATGCTGATTTGCAGCTTGTCCATCTCTCGACGGAGTTCGCGTCCCATCCACTTCACGCCCACCGAGTCTTCGATGGCGATTCGCTTAGGCTTCCATTTGTACGCTGTGTTGGCGATAACCGCAGGCAGCTCGATCTCGTTGAATCGTCCGCGCACCATGTTGAGGATGTAGAAACGCCCGCCATATATCAGCGTGGTCAGGATAACGGTGTAATCGGCCCATGACTTTGTTGAATACGCTGTGTCTACTGTCGTCACGACTACGCCTTGCGGCGGCAGCATGTTGTGCGGGATAGTGCGCTTCATCAGAAGGGCACGCTCGAACTTGATACGGTTGATCTTTCTCGGGTTGTTGAGGTACTTGATGGCGAACCCTTCCGGGTCCGTCTTTCTCTCATCATACAAAAAGCTAAAAGGCAGACGCTCAGGGAACCAGAGTTCATAGTCTGGACCTTTGGCGTCTACGTCGGTCTTGCCTTCCTTGATCGCTTGATCGGTGAGCCACATTGCGGCTCGAAGGTAGGTCTTGGTCTTGTACTCGATGTTCAGTCGCCCGGAGTCAACGCTGCCAGTGATGAGGTTCGACAGACCCTCTTCCTTGATGAACGTTTCCTGCTGCTTGATCTTCTCGCCGTAGTAGTCCTTCTCGTCGTACCACGTACCGATTACGTCCATGAATCCGTAAGGGTGAAGCATGGCTCGATCAATACTGATCTGCTTAGCGATTTTCTTCAAACGGTCAACGGTTTGACTGTTCTCGTTCGTGATAACGTCGTCCAGCTTCATCACGTCGAAGTGCTTACCGACGAGGGCTTGTCCGATGGACGCGGCCTTCACGGTTGGCTCTTTCTGATCGCCCTGCGCTGGGGAGTGATACTCGAACTGAGTGCCTGAGGCTGGAGGAACACAGTGCTCAGGGAACAACGTTTGGAACATGCTTTCAGACCATTCCTCTGTCTCTTCGTCGAAGAAGAGCTTGGGCACGAGTACCGGCTTGCCGGTCTTGGTGTCGAGCTTCTGCGACTCGATGAGAGTGAAGTGGTTCTTGACTTCTCCGAGGAAGTCACTGGCGAGGTCGAACACACCCGTCAGGATCAGAATGGTAATCGCGGGGTAGCAACTCACCCACTGAACCACGTCTGCAATGTCGATAGAAGATTTGAACCCGCCTCGTGGGACTAGCAACATTCGATCCTTGAGGTCAGTATACTGGTTGGCAAACTTCTCTACTGTTACGAAAGTCGGGTTCTTCTGCACGAAAAACTTGTTGCAAATTTCTTCGTGGGTATTCACGGTGACCTTGTTGTAGGTTTCCAACAGGTGACACATGAAGAACAGGTTGGTCTGGGCCATGAATCGAGCGATGAGCAATAGCTCACCGGTTGAGTCGTCCAGCGCCTCCTTGTTCATGTCTAGCGCACGTTTCCATGACGCATAAACCTTCTCGCGCTGACCGTCAGTGAGCTTCGAAAAGCTCTTCTTGGCCAACGCTAGGATATCTTCGTTACTTGTTTCACGGAACTGATAGTTCGGGTTCGTCTTACACGAGGCGATTAGGTCTCGTAGTTTCTGAAGCTTCATGATCCTCCAATCATGGGGAGGATCAGATTAGTGATGCCACCCGTTCATTGTTTCCGCGAATTGTGCCATCTTACGAGTATGTGGATTGTCGCTGTTCTTCGCGCTCTCCAACTTGTCGTGCGGAATTGTCTTGCCCTCTGGAACGCCAAGAGCGCGGTGCAGGCCGCCCTTGTTCAGATGGGACAACGCTCGATGCAACGAGACGTTGTGCATAGGTTTCTCTTCGTGATCTGCCATTACATGCCTGCCATAGGAGATGCTGCGGCTGCTCCTGAACCTGCCGCTGGGGGAGCTGCTGCGCCTGCGGCGGGTGCCGCGTTAGCTGGTGAGCCGGGATCGCTCGTGTCCTCGCCGGGGTTCGGCGTGCCCATAGTGGCCATAGAGTGAGCTGCCAACTCGTCGTCGCCCTTGGTGACGTGCTCTTCCATCGGGTGATGGCTGGGGTGAGTGTGGTGATGCTCGTGGATTACGTGTCCCGGTGTCGCGCTCTTACGCGAGACAACGTGACTGATCTCTTTCTTTGGCTTGTCGCCGTCGCCAGCCATATCGTGCGCTACTGCGTGCTTCCAACCCATCGTTATGCCTTTCGTAATTTCTCAGCGAAGTAGTCCCAATGGGTCTTCGCAAACTGCCGTACTCCGATGCCGGGGTCGTACTTGGCGTACAGTGTACGGTAAATTTTCTCGGAGTGAATGAAATTACCTGCTAGTTCACCTATTGCTCGTAGGTAGAGCATTGCCGTTGTTGGGCCACGGGAGTGACCCGCGTTACACGCGACCAGAACTTTGTCGCCTGCCGCCAATCGTTTATCGATGAACTCAAGACCGCGCTCCACCATTTCTTTGGGAATGAAGTGGGGGTCTTGGGGGTCAATGAAGTTCAGTGCCCGTCTGCCGGGTTGATCCACTGACAGGTAATGCGCCCCTTTGGGTGCTCCGAGAGATTCATAGCCAAGCGTGTCTCTATGACCGCCCGGACCTTCCTTGCAGCAACGAAGGACAGACCAGCCGTCCTTGCCTTTGATCTTGAGGTAGTCGGAATCGTCACCGACGTACAAGCTGCCGATGACGTTTTCCATGCAGCCTCCGAATGGGGTGTACGGTGGAAGTCGAATCCACCAGAAGACAGCTTCACAGGCTGCTGCTACGGTTCCCAGAGTAGCCACGTACACAGTGTTGCGCCGGAAGTATTCACGGCTGATATGGTGCTCCATGAGGGCGTCGAACCCACACGCCCGAAGGCACCGGTTTCTTAGACCGGCGCGTCTGCCAATTCCGCCAACAGAGCACTTGAATCTAATGTGTGCCGAGATTATAAGGCTCTCGGCTGGCCTATCAGTATGGTCTGGGTGAGAGGATTTGAACCTCTGACAACTCGCTTCCAAAGCGAGGACTCTACCAGACTGAGCTACACCCAGATGAATTACGCTGGGTTGCTCGGGGAATTCGTAAACACGATCTCAACGGTGGCTGTGCGTACGCCGTTCGCGTTGACGGTCACAGTGATGACGCCAGTACCAACGAGGTTGAGCACGGTGCCATCTGGATCGGTGATCGTGGCTGTTGCGGTGATGTTGGCGGTACCAACGGCTACGGCGGTGACGGTAGCACTGAAGTCAGTGTTCTCTACCAGCGTTGCGACCGCAGCGTTATCGATGCTCCAAGAGGCAGCAGTTACGACGCCGAGGGAAGCTTCACCGTTTGCTTGAAGGCCCTGCACGATTGCGAGGACATCATTTGTAGCAACGATGGTTACAGTATTCACAAGAGGTGCTGACATGGTTGTTCTCCAAAGTATTTCAATTGCGACGGTTCGTTCTCTGTCGCGGCGATGCCTATTGCGTTTGTGAGTCCTGATGACAAGGCCCACAATGAGCACGAGTATCAGGAACGCGATCATGCTGTAGTAACCTTCTGGCCGTCCGGGGTCTCGCCGTACTTCTGGCGGAACTCATCCACGCTCAAGAAAGCACGATCCCAATTCTTATCAGTCGTTTTCAACCCTGCTGCTGGGCAGGTCCAAGTTCCTCGTGTGTAAAGCACTTTACCTCTCCTTGTAAAAGTTGCTGACTGCTTCGATAAAACACTTCGCCAGTCGCTTGCGTGTTTGCGAGGGTGGACTGACCGCCTTGGGCCGACCACGTGATTTGAGGTTGCGGATAGTACGGATACGCTGGCGCAACTTCTGGATACGCTCGTCCGCAGTGATTACATCGTCCGCATCCGGGGCAGACGGTTGGCTGTTGGTACGGCACATAAGTCACCCCGTTCAAACCCGGTACTTGCGTTACGTCGATGTTCATTAGTCGGTCAGTGCTACCAGTGGTTTGGCCTTAGCCTCTTCCGCTGCTTTCTGCTTGGCTGCTGACGCCTGTAGCGTCTGCTGCACAAAACTGTTCAGGACTACGTTGGCGTAGTCGGTGGCGAACTGCATGTGAATATCGTCCATAGGGATTTGAAGTCCCTTGTACGTCCACACCTTTGCGAAGTTCTTCGCGTCCTCGGGTAGCACCTTGAATGGCTGCATTATTCACCGGCCTTTTTAGAAGGGGCAAGCAGTGCTTCGAAGACGGTTCGGATATTCTCCGAAGCCTCAGCCTCGATCTTGGTAGGTGGCGGAAGTGTCTCTGTGTCTTCGGCGTCTAACCATTGAATGACTTTAGGGTTGCCGAACTGGGTCAACAGGATGCTGTAGAGCAATTCCTTGTCCTTGGCCTCTTGTTCGTTCATCGGCACTGCTTTGCCGTTCTTGTTTCCAATTGAGAAGTGCTTGCCCAGCAATGCGGCCAGCAGGCGGCGGTTACCGCTCAGGCGCTCATCCTTGATGATCGTCGCCAGAACAGTGTTATAGTCCCTGATCCTGACCAGCTTCGGCTGCTTCAGGGCCACTTCGTTTCGTTTTAGAACTTCGTTTTTCTTCGACATAGATCACATCACAGGGAAGTGAGCTGTCCATGACCCAGAAGCGTGTCCGCGTCTTGCCCTTGTTGACGGAAGTGATCCCGCACAACGGGTGCATATCGCGCACACATCCTTCATAGTCAACCGGAGACATCACCGCGTCCCATTGTGGGTGCGTGTGTATGTAACCAATGACGCTCTTCCCGCGCTCCTCAGCACGTTCTCTAACTTTGTTATACTCCGTGACGTACCACGAGACCTGCTGCTCTGTCTGCGTGTGGTAATCCTTGGTGTACTCGAAGCTATCAATGACAATCAAGTCTTTGGCTTTCACCTCACCAACGAGGTAGGCCATGATCTCTTTGTCGGACTTACGAGCCAGCTTGCGGAAATAATCGAGCTGGCTCTTTTTGAGTTTTACTCGATTCGACATCGCGTTGTTGGCCCCTAGAAAGGTACCGGCATTCACCGGTATGGTAGCTCTATTAGGCGTCCCGTAGGACGACGGCTACGCTAATATGGTGGACAAGAAGGGGATTGAACCCTTGACCTTCTGCTTGCAAAGCAGTTGCTCTCCCGCTGAGCTACACGCCCACTTGAATCTAATGTCTCCCCGGAGGAGTCTTGCGACCGCGAAGCCGGGGGTTAGCGCCGTAGCGCGAATGTGTGCCCGATTTTTACATCGCAGGCGGGGATGGACGGTTGCGCGGAGCGCGTACCGACAGACGTGTTAGAAAATGGCTCACGGGGCTGGGATCGAACCAGCGACCGTTCGGTTACTTTTCGAGATTCCAGAGTTGCACTGGAGCGTGGCGTTCCACATCTCGCACAGCCGAATGCTCTACCGCTGAGCTACCCGCAAATGAGCTTAGATTTTCTGCCCAGAACGAGTATTGTAATTAGCGATCTTCGCTTCGATGTCAGCAACACGAGCTTCAACGTCAGCAGACACGCTAGATACTGCGGTCTTGACGGCTGCAACCGGCTTTGCTGCGGCGGTCTCAAGAGCCTTGACGCGGGCAATGAGTGCCTCTAGGTCAGTCTTGGATGCGGCCTCAACATGCTGGACAACAGTCTTCACTGCGGTGACCGGCGCTGCTACTGCGGCTTCAACCTTCACGGCCTCAGTCTTCACATCAGCTTCGACCTTGGCTGCATCAGCCTTGGCTTCAGTCTCAACCTTTGCCACTTCTGCGGTAGGGTGGATGACGTGCTGTACTGCGGTCTCGACTACCTGACCGACGTGCTTGACTTCTGCTTCGACCTTCTGCGCTACGGTCTGTTGAGCAACGGGAAGTTTGATCGCGTGCTGGACGGGTACTGGTCTTAGACTTGCGACGGTGTTTCCTGCTGCGGGTGCCTGTGGCATTGTATCTCCTTGCTCCTCACGTACTTGATACGCTTTCAAATAACGGCGGTGGGTAGGGCTTTACAGCTCCTAGGAGGAGGCCCACTCGCCTATCTCGTGACTCTTGGAGGGCTTCTTTCCCTCAACTGTCTAATACCAGTGTAGCACCCTTTTTTCGAAAGTCAATACGTGGGTGTCTCAAGTCATTGATTCTACAGGTGAATAAATCTTCTGTGTTGTAATGCTTGACTTTAGTGGGTACACCTCCGGCATATCCCCTGTCCTTACTCCATCTATCACCATCTGGTCTGTGCTATTGCACCTCTACTAGACACTGTGGCGATTTCCAATGAAGCTTTGTGGACAATCAGTTGGTATTCCATGCCTAAAACCACACCCAGTCCCCTGCTTGACCCCCTCAAGCTTCGAATTGAGTCATTAGTACGCTGTCTGGATGTGCGCTGTGCCAAGGTTTTTGTTTGTAAGGACTTGTGAAGACTAGGACGTTATGCCGGTAAGATCATGCGAATCATCATGAAATGTGGGATACTACCCACCCGTTCCCTAGAAAACTGCTTGTTAGCAGAACCCTGTTGCGTTGTTCGTACGTGATGCTGTCTTGACGGTTGTCTCCCGTCGATTGAAACAAATACTAGTGTAGCATGTGGATGACTATCTGTCAACCCCTTTTATTCCCTTTAGAATCAAAGAGGTGCGTGATTGTGTTCTTTGGACAGATCGTCGCACTCGGTATTCTGCTCTCGCGGAATCCACGTGTAGTCGATGGAGAGACCCTTCAGGACTTCCAGATCGGCGTGCGCGTTGAACGCCTTACGCCAGAATGGGTAGTAGAGCTTGTCCTTCTTCGGACTCCAGATGCCGCTCATCATGTTGACAACGAGCTGTGAGTCGCCGTACACTGTCAACGTATCTGGTTCCACACTGCCGGACTTGACACGCTGCTCAAGATGCGCTGACAGGTATTCGAGGCCGTAATAGAGCGCGTCGAACTCAGCGACGTTGTTGCTCATCACTGGATTCGTACCGGTTACGCCTGAGTTCTTGAAGATCAGGCGAGGGAGCGCGTCGGCGCGGTTGAACTCTTTGAGTACGAAGCCCCACGCGGCGGTGCCACCGGGGTTGGGCCAGCAAGACCCATCGAAGTGTAAGACGAAATGTGCCATGAGTCTAATGTATCACAGACCGCTTGACAAGTCAATGGTTGTTTGCTACACTATGAACAGTCGCAAAGATCACCGGCAGGGATTTAGAAAAACTATACCACTTTTTCTGAACGGGACCGGTAGGAGCGATGTGAACTGAATTGAAGAATTGCAGCCAATCACCCCGATTGACATAGAAACACTCACGCCCCCACTCAAAGTTACTTTCATCCAGAGCCTCGAAGAGCTTGCTTCTCTTCAGGATTTCTTTGCGCGTGTCCAAGCGAACGACAAAGGTGTACTCGGATGGGACGTTGAAACGACCCCGTTGAAGGACTACTTCTTCCGGCGCTGCCGTACTGTCCAGTTTGGTAACAACGTCGAGCAGTACGTGATCGACCTCTTGCCCTTCTGCGACAACGATCCGAACCTACTCTTCTCATGCCAAGGTCAGTACGGCGCGAACCTTCCTCCAAAGCTCAAAGAGTTGATGCTCATATTGGAGCCTGTGTTGTGCTCTCGAAACTTCCTGAAGGTCGGCGTGAATCTCGGCTTCGAGTACATGACCTTCTACTGGAACTTCGGCCTGCGCACGTACAACTACTACGATTGCTCGATGGCGGAGAAGTGCATCTGGGCCGGGGCGCACTCGATGAAGGACTACGGCTACTACTCCATGAACGAGATGATGGAGCGTTACTTCCGAAAGACTGTGGACAAACAGTATCAGGAATCGTTCACTCTCGACGCAGTGCTTGAGCCGGGTCAGATCAAATACGCCGCACTCGATACGCGGTTCCCACTGAACATCATGATGGCCCAGAAGGTCGTCGCGTCCGGCATTCGCCTGAAGACTCTCAAAGAGAAGGGCAGCCCGATGGCCAAGTTCATGGAGAACCTTGAGCCTAAGAACTCCAGCAACGAGCCTATCGTCATGGGCGACAATCTCAACGAGATTGTCCAGATCGAGAATGACGCCATCGGCATGTTCGAGGACATGCACATCCACGGTGAGCGCATGGACAAGGAGAAGTGGCGCAAGCGTATCGACGGCAAGATAGCCGAGCTGACCGCGCTCTATAGCGACTCGCTCGACCCGTACTTCATCCCTCTCGTCGGCAGCAAGTACGACATAAATACTGATGCTGAGATCGATGCGAAGGAAGCGCAGTGGAAGGCGTTCAACGTCGTCTCCCCGGCTGAGCTGGAGCTGAAGAAACAGATCGCGGTCTACAAGAAGGCGGGCGACACTGCGGCGATGGCGCACCTCGAAATGCAGAAGGCTCTGCTTGAGCAACAGCGTAAGGATTTGAAGGAGACGCTGAAGACTGAGCACAGCGACATGAAAAAGAAGCGGACGAAGATCAAGAACCTCGCCGCCAAGTGTGAAGGCGCGGCACTCATCAACTACAGTAGCGATTCCCAGCTATTAGCGGCCCTACAAGAGATCAAGGGCCTCAAGTCGATGAAGAAGTGCGACGATGACACACTGGCGAAGTATGAGGCCAAGGGCTTCGCTATCTGCGGTTCAATCCGCAAGCTTCACACTCTGTCCAAGGAGATCGGGACGTACGGATACCAGTGGGCTACAGAATGGACGAGCAAGCCATGCAAAGAGGAAGGGTGGTTGCACCCCGGCGACGGGCGTCTGCATTGCGTCTACAACCAGTACGATGCTGAGACTGGGCGTTCCTCATCGGAGAAACCTAATGGCCAGAACCTACCGCAGGACGAAGCAGTTCGCTCCTGTTTTATTGCTGATCCTCCTAACGAGTCCATACGTGTTTCTGATTGCTGCAATGCTGACGCGCCTCCTCGTGAGGGCATCTATGTTGCGGACTTCTCTGTGCCCGGATTTAGGTGCTCCGCCTGCGGAGAGCTTTGTAACACCCACGCAGAAGAGTATGTAATCATCACCGCCGATATGTCCGGCGCGGAGCTTCGTATCATCGCGGAGCTGGCACAAGACCCGGTGTGGATCGGTGCTTTCGGTCGCGGCGAGGACGTTCACTCTGTAGGCACTGAGATTCTGCACGAGCAGGGCTGGGTAGTCCTGACTGAACCCGGCTGCAAGTACTATGCGAAAAAAGAGAACGGCGAACCGGCGCGGCAGAAGTGCAAATGCAAAGGACACGCTGAGCTGAGGAACGAAAACAAGAGCACGAACTTCCTGCTGGCGTACGGCGGCGGCCCAAGCAAACTCGCGCAATCAATCGGCAAGACGGTCGAGAAGGCCGCTGAGCTGATGGAGCTGCACTCCAAGAAGTTCCCGCGCATCTGGGCATACCTTGAGCAGTCTGGCAAGAATGCCTACATGAAGAAACGCTCGTTCGATATGTACGGTCGGCGTCGTCTCTTCCCAGACCCCACGTGGGATCGTGCGAAGGAGAAGGCGAAGGTTGACAACGAAGAGAAGCTGAGATTGTCACCTGAAGAGGCACAATTGAAGTACGACCTCTTCGTCAAGAACAACAACCGCAAGCCGGACAAAGAAGAGCTGTGGTTCATCGAGCACAACCAGCCGACTCAGAAAGAGATCGGTAAGGCAATGGGCGCGATGTCAGGCTCTATCGAGCGCCAAGGAAAGAACCACGCCATTCAGGGTACGAACGCCACGATCATCAAGCTGGCGGGCGGTTGTGGGTTCGACAAGGACGGAGTGCCGTACCTGTGGCATACTCTTCCCACCTTCCGTGCGCGTCTCATCAAGATGGTGCATGACGAGCTTGTGGTACAATGTCCTAAGCACAAAGCCACTGAGGTAGCAAAGCTGATCGGTGACGCATTCAAGCGGGCCGCAGCGGTGAAGATGACAGCAGTGGTCATGGAGTTCGATTCGAACATCGCGGAGTGTTGGAAAAAATGAAGATGCCTCATATCAATCCGCACCTTATACCGAACGTCATGATCGCACTTGACTTCGCAGCAGCGGCAGTGTACGCTTCAGATAAGAACTGGAAGCAGACGGTCTACTGGCTACTGTGTGCAGCCATCGTCTACGTGGTGACATATTGATCGAGCGAATGGACAGTCTATGGGAGCGCGGCGAATATCTCCTGTTCAAGGATGTGGGGAAGGCCCGTAAAGGCGGCACTACCCACGTCTTTGACGTGATGTCTAAGACCGGCGCTGCACTGGGAATCATCAAGTGGTTCCCACACTGGCGGAAGTACACGTTCCACCCCGGACCCGAAACAGTTTTCGATCCAAAGTGCTTGACAGAACTATCCGAGTACTGTACACTGAAAACAGTCGAACACAACGCAGGTAAGGGATACCCCAGAGACTATAGAGGTTTCTGCAAACCGAAGGTTGACAATCCCGATCAAGTTTGATACAATTCAAAAAGTTACGCATGGTATGAAGCTCCAAAGTCGGTAGACGGACGTGGGTTCGAATCCCACCATCTCCACCAAAACAACTCGTAAGCGTACTGCATACGGGGATGTCAAGGTTTCGACGGATACAGATAGAAGAGTGGACTGTGCAGGTGCCTAGCGACCTTGACTGCTGGAAAAAAAGAACTGTCACCGAAAGTGTCAGCCACAGCCGTGTCCGTTTCAGCGTTCGCAAGAGCGTTGTTGCAGCACAGCTACTTGCGGCCTAATAACCGCTGGGGCCTCTTGACGGGCCTAGCAACAGAAGGGGGAGCGATCCCCCAGTCTAAACATTTACGTGGGAAGGCTGACGAATGGATTTTCATGGGGTCGGTCGGCGGGTGATTGGGGTTGTCACTGGCGAGGGTTTATAAAGGAGATGTATGTCTGGACAAGAGCAGTTGGTAAAAGGCGGCAAGAGTTCGTTTCCGTTCTTCTCTATTTTGACCTTGATTTTTGTCGTCGCTAAACTTGCTGGGTTCTTCCCGCATTCATGGTGGATTGTGTTCATACCCCTGTGGGGACCGATATCGGTACTGGTGGCACTGTCGTTGCTGTTTATTCTGGCAGCGTTGATCTTCGCAATAGTGGGTTCCGTTATCGACGAGATCGATAAGGTACGCAGCAAGAAAAAGAAAGACGACGGTAAATGGCTCTCCTGATTCTGTTCCTCGCATTCTTCTTCCTACTGGTCGGCGCATCAGTTACGGCGCTGGCGCTGGGATACCTCGCGTATCGAGTGTATCAGTTCTTCTACAAACGTCGAGCGCTCAAGGCGTACGGCTTTTAGATTGTTGTGAGGTAGCTCAATGGCAGAGCAATCGCTCGATAAGCGAGAGGTTGAAGGTTCAACTCCTTCTCTCACAACCAAATGCAACTGTGGTCGAGAGTATGTGTACGACCGTGCTAAGGGGCACAAACGACATATTTGCAATTCCTGCAATGCCAATAGACGTAGGAATGAGATCAAAAGGCGTATGGTTGAGTATAAGGGTGGCAAATGTGTCGCCTGTGGTTACGATAGATGCATCAGGGCTTTAGGATTTCATCACCTTAGTCCTGCCAGCAAAAACTTTGATCTTTGCAGGGCATACACTAAGCCTTGGGAGACCGTCAAGACAGAGTTGGATAAGTGTGATCTACTGTGTGCTAATTGTCACATGGAAGAGGAAGACTTACTTACTCGACAAGCCGGGGAGTGGCGCAAATAGACGCACGGCCCATGGGGGCCGGTATAGTGCAGGTATACCTCGTAAGAGCGAGTCCTGTCTCCCCGACCATTTCAAGCTGGCTCAACGTTCTTATCCCCGTCTTCATGAGCCATCCAAATAAAAGACAGAATGGGGAGCTGACAGCTTGCGTGAAGTTGTTGACTTTTTGAAGCATCAGGTTTACAATACGAAAACAAGATGCGTTTGGCGGGATAGCTCAGTTGGTAGAGCAGCGGACTCATAATCCGAAGGTCGGTGGTTCAAATCCATCTCCCGCAACCAAGTTCTGTAACTAAACCGGTAACACAGGGAGATTTATGAAGCGCGGATATATTCTGTTAGCAATTCTGGTACTGGCCTCGTTGGTAACTCTGGCGACTCTGGGATGTAATACTGTGTCCCCAAACAACGGCTTTGAAGCCGTACTCGTCGAGAAGCCACTGATCTTCGGACACGGCGGTGTAGATGATACGCCTGTGAAGACCGGCCTGACGTTCACAGCGCCCACCACCTCAGCCATCTTTGTCAACATGCAGCCCATCGCAGTCACGGAAGACCTGAAGGACTTGATGTCCAGCGACGGCGTGCCTTTGGAGTTCGATCCACAGCTCATCGTCCAAGTTGATGACTCTGTGAAGCTCATCAAGAACTTTGGTGAGGCGTGGTACCCCAACAACATCCAGCGCCAGTTCCAGAACTACGTGCGCCAGTCGGCCAAGAAGTACGACTCTAACGAGACCGCCATCAAGTCGTCAGCCATCGAGGTGATCGAGCAGGAGGTCACGAAGAACCTGAGTGACTACATTGTGGCCACCAAGATTCCCGTGCATGTGGTCCGCGTGACCATCGGCAAGGCCAACCCACCTGACCTCATCAAGCACCAGCGTGTAGAGACTGCTGCGCAAGAGCAGCGCGTCAACACCGAGGCGCAGCGCAAACTGGCTGAGGACTCACGTAAAGCCGCCGAGCTTTCCCGCGCTGAAGCTGACAACGCTTACCGAAACCAGATGGGCCTCTCGCCCGATCAGTTCATCCAACTGGAGCGCGTCAAGATGCAGGCTAATGCTTGCGCCAACCCTAACTCCCGCTGTATCTTCAACGACGCTAAGGTGCCGTTGATCCTAGAAGGCAAGTAATCGAGATGGGCGGCCACCCTAAAGGTGGACACAGCCGTCACATAGGTGGATACCCTAGCAGGGTCGCAATGCCATCCGTCCATTGCACACGTGAGCATGAGTCAAATTTAGTAACACAAGGAGCTACAAATGTCTGAAGAGACCGCAGTACAGGACAAGAACTACATCGGTGGGTTTTCCAGCAAGGAAGACGTACTGAGCAACTTCAACGTGGATGCGTCAGCCCTTGAAGGCGGCGAGATTTTGATGGCATGGTACGGCTACGGCAGCTACGACGGAGAGGCTTTCGTCCTTGTTCGCAAGGATGGTAAGTTCTTCGAAGTAAACGGCGGCCACTGCTCTTGCTACGGACTTGAGGACCAGTGGGAACTCGAAGAGACCAACATCACCGCACTGGCGATGAAGAACTTCGGAGGCTACTCGTCTGAGGGTGAGGCGGCAACCACGCGGCTTCATGAGATCGTAGCTGAGTACTCGGCGGCTGCGTAATGGACTTCTTCACAGCGGACGAACACCACGGGCATGAGAACGCGATGCTGGGCTGGGGGCGTGTGGAGAAGGCACGCCCTTGGACTTCTCTCGACGGTATGACCGAGGGATTGATCGAGCGCCACAATGATGTCGTGAAAGATGGCGACACCGTTTGGCACCTTGGCGATATGTTCTGGAGAACTCTGGGCTACGACAAGGCAGAGTACATCATGAGCCGGTTGAATGGAGCGCATCGATACGTCAAGGGCAACCACGAGGAGCTGTTGGAATCCAACGCCTTCATCGCACGGTTGTTCGAGTCTGTCGAGGAGCGCGTGTTCCTGAGGCCCATCGGCCAGAAGCGCATCGTGCTCGATCACTACGCGGGCCGAGTCTGGAGGGATTCTCACAAGGGAGCCATCCAGCTCTACGGGCACTCGCATGGTGAGCTTGCGTACGCGCCGGACCTTCTGTCGATGGATGTAGGCGTCGATGCTAACGACTTCACCCCGGTATCACTGGACACTGTGTACGCTCTCATGGAGCGCAAGAACAACGCACGAATTGAGCGGGAACGCCTTCGTCTAGCCGAGTACAACCTAAAGAGGTAACGTGGCACAGGCTCTTGCTGACTACACCTTCGTGAAAAAATGGGCCGACCAGTCTGATAAACTGGCCGGTCTTTTATTGCCGAAGAACGGATACGAATACACGATCACGCCCAACGTCGCAGAGCCGACGACAACGATCCGTGTAACGAAGGCCAATATCTCTGACCCAACCAATCCGTTGGTTATCGGTCACGCGACGATCAACAATTACGACCTCGCACTTAGCCATCCCGAACAGGTTGTGAATACCATTGCTGAGATCGTCATGCAGATCGTGAACAACTGGGAGAAGCATCTAGCGATAATGAACGCTCCCAAACCTCCGCCCGATCAGGTGTTCCAGCAGTCGTTCCAGCAAGCGCAGCAGATGAACAGTATGGCCCAGCAACTCAGTGGCGCTTACGGGGGCCTAGGTGGGGCACTTAGTTCTCTAGGCGGCGGGGCTATAGGCACCGGCCTGAGCAATATAGCCGGGTTCGACAACGGTATTCAAAGCAAGTACAGCTCTCCTCTCAATGTCAATACCAGTAAGCTCATCGCAGACCAGCTCGACAAAGACAAGAAGGAGATGGACAAGGCGATAGCGGAGGGTGCGCCTAACGCCAAGTACCTAGTCGAGCAGTACTGGATGAAGCTCAAGTCCTTTCAGGCTACGCAGGAGAAGGAGATACTGGCCAGCGAAGAGAAACAAAAGCTGGAGTACATAAAGAAGTACGGCGGCATTATCCAGAACACCGGTACGATCACTAAGAACGACGGTACTGTGCTGACGGTCGCGGGCATCAAGCAGGCTGTCCAGTCGTTACAGGGCAAGTCGGTCCTGCCACTCAAACCTAAGGATATACTCGTGCCACCTAACTTTGAGGGTATAGAGGACGCTGATTGGGGAGATGGCCCCTCTGCTGCGCAGCTCAAAGCTCTAAAGCCTGAGGCAGCCAAGTACGTCAAGGATCGCGGGGATTTTGGATCGCAGGCCGGTCAACGGTTCATCATGAAGCTAGGCGCGATGGGTAACATGCATGTGACATTCAGGGGCAAGATCGCGTACTCTCCGTCGAAGCGTACCACGTACACCTTCTTCTGCGACCAGTGTCCTGACACAAAGCTCGATGTCACTACTCCTATAGCCGTCGCCCAGCTCGAAGAATTTGACGCGACCGGGGAGGATGTGGTACGCTTCTGTACAGATCACCAGCACCTCATAGCCGCCGCGCCGAGCGGGGAAGGTAGGAAGTTCCGTGAGGCCGACTGAACTTAGCATACAGCGTGAGAAGAGGATCAAGGAGAAGCAGATGCCACCTAAGGGCTATGTACAGTGGGGAAATTCAACCGACTTTTTTATCGCGTACGACCCAATGGCGGGCGTGAAGGAATACACGTCTCAGATGCAGTCGATCCATGACCTACCCATACCGGGGTTGGAGAGGCCAAAGGCCATCCCCGTAGTCGAGGCCCACGTCAGTTCTAATCACCGCAGATTCCGCGACGAATAGGCTTGACATTCACCGCACGACCGTGTACTGTGTACTAAGCGTCCATGCAGCACAACCCAAAATTTTCACCTAGGAGTCTTATGGCAGGTTTGATGTTCGAAGAGTCGATTGATCGCACCCCTACCCCGGCGATGCTGGCCGGTGTGACACCCTTACCCGATGATGACTTCGACGAGAAGAACGACATCATTGTCGAAGACGATGACAGTCTCGACGACGACTACATCCACGATTGCGATGAGGACGAGGATGACGACTTCTACGACGACGACGACGATGACTTCTGGGACGATGAAGACGAGGATGATCTTGACGACTCCGACATCGACGACGAGTACTAACCTGTCTGAGCCTTCGGACAACGAAGTCTGGGAATTGGGCTATGCGGCGTTCCAACGTGGCTGGACTAAGATTCCCCCGGCAACGGTCGTCCGGCAGCGCCTAGGTACCAAGGAACGCGAAGGAATGGCCTCTGTATGGATCAGGGGCTACGACGCGGCGAAGAGAGACGAAGTTTTCGCCTACCACGAAATCTAACCATTCACGAACGTGAACAAGGAGCTATGATGAACGAGCAGAGCGCAACAGGAGCAGTAGGACCGAAGGCACGTAGCGTGGAAGATGTACGCGCACTGGGCCGCCATGAAGTGACGTTGCAGCACGCGACGGCAGAGTCCAAAGGCTTCATTGCAGACGAGGACGAAACCCTCGAAGGGCGTGTTGGTCGGCAGATTCTCGCCACCCTCGTCGTAGCCGAGCAGCTTGCGGGCATCCGCGAGGCGCTGGGGAAGATCGCCCTGACCGGCGCACTGGGCCTGTTGGCCACGACAAAGGTCGGCAAGTAATATGGGACAGGAGATCGAGGACGACTTTGTAGCTGAGCCTTCGCGTGAGCTACGCTGCGTGGATTGTAAGCAGGTAGTCGCGTACACCGACGCGTTCGTCCTCATCAAGTCTCCTGTGTACTGCTGGCAGGACGCTGAGAAGCGTTGGGCAAAACAAATGGAAGAGGCGGGTGTCGAGGATGCCCGCCCTCTCCACAAACCCACACTGGTAAAGAGGAGCATCTTAGATGCCTGAGTATCACAAGTACAACACCAATGACTACGTGCGCGTCCGTCTCAACACGATTGGTCTGGAAATCTATTACAGGTACCTGCAACAGGGCTACCAAGCTCTGAAACAGAAAGCGCCTAGCATAAAGCAGCGCCATCCGTTGCAGGTCATAGTGCCGGACTCGGACGGCTACCACGAGATGTCCCTGTACCAACTTATGCACGTATTCGGTCCTTCCATCTACGGCCCCGGCGCGGAGAGTCCCTTCGAGGACAATGTGGTCGAGTTCGACGGCCAGAAGGTGTACACCAAGTTCAACAACGAGCAGGTAAACAGAGAGCTTGACGGATTGGACGAATAGGAGTACTATTCAGAAATGGGAATGAGTGAAAAGCACCGAGAGCTTCTGGAGGCTGTACGGACCAATGGATTCATTCCGGCTTCCAGCTCCATAGTACTCAGTAAGATTTTGCGCGAGGATGCGCAACAACAGGAGAAGGGCGATGCCACTAAAGACCGGAACATCACAATCCACCATATCATCGAATATAAAGACCGAGAAGGCAGCCGGGAAGCCACAAAAACAAGCGGTGGCAATTGCCCTGTCGAAGGCTTCTCGGAAGGCTGGAAGGACCAGAGCTGGGATGCCGAAGGTACGAGGCCGGTAGCTATCTTAGCAAGAACTGCGGAGATCATCTTCCGTCACCATGAGCGTAGCAGAAACCAGAAGTAGGCCACCGGCCAGAAAAGAGATCACCTTGCGTACATCAGCAGAAGTAATGGAAATGCAGAACACCTTCATCACTGTCACCAACGTTAGAGCCTCCGAAGACCGTGAGGGCTACATCGCCGCAGCTCAGGTCGGTGCTTTGTTTGAACTCGCCGCGCAGTTGGCCAAGTCGAACGAGCTGAAGGAGACCGAGCTGGAACTTCTCCACGCACAGGTACACGCCACACTCGACGGAGCCGAGCATATCGCTCAGCACGTGGCCGAAGTAGCAGACACCTTGGACTCCATCGCGTCCTCGACCGAAGAGCAGCTTGGCATCTACGCCGACGTGAACAACTACGTTCTCGACGAGGACGAAGACGGCGACCTGATCTACGTGCCTGAGTCGGATGTACGCATCAACGCGGCCTACCGCCAAGGACTCGAAGACGCCGACCAAGCAGCTCACGACGCCTTCTCCGACGACGGCAACCCCCACTTCGGTACCACCGACACGGACAACGGCGACAACTCGGGACTCTACTAACTTGTTCGAAAAGACCAAAGCCGCGAATCCGGGTGCGCGTCACTGCCGCCCGGACTGCCTGCCCAAGGACATCCAAGTCCGCGTATGGGGAACTGAAGAGGGCCGTGCCCACATGTTCTCTTACTGCAAGGTCTGTGGGATGCACTCCGGGTACGAACCCAACGCCCTCACCGACACACCCAACAAGTTCAAACAGATGGCTCAGGCCGAGGAGAAGTACTGAGATGACTCAGACAGGAGCAAAGGTACTGGGCCAACGGTTCACCGTATGGTACTGGGCAGGCCACCGAAAATTTCCTACGTGGGCACGCAGCACCAAGGCTATGGACGTAGGCCTGTTCACTGCCATGGACCGGTACAAGCTCCTGTCTGACCTAGGATTCACCGTAGCACTATCATGGTCCGATCCGATCCCCGGCAGGACTAAGGTTGCAGCCAAGTGGCCTTATATGTACACCAACCCCTACGGCGGCAAGAAGCCACCCTTCAGCCGGGAGAACAAGTACAGGGGCATTGGTCTACCAGAGGCAGAGATTGATCGATACAACTCCAAGGAGCAGCCGGACGGTGCCGGGTTATGAGTGCCAAGTGCCCCAGTAAGTGCCTCACTCCTGACATAGCCGAGACCCTGAACGACTGGCCGCCGCGACCGACCGCCAAGTCACCCCTCTTCCAATCCGCCTTCAGGATCACCCCGACCGCCGACCAGATGAGGGAACGCTACGACTGGCCGGAAGCCTTTTCTAAAGCCCTACCGAAAGGAGAACTATGAGCAGAGAGATCACCGTAGCTAAGGCCCGAGAGATCGCACTGGCCGTCGTAGAGTCCGAGCTGGAAGTACCCGGACCCATACCCCCGGCAACCCTTGAAATGTTGGAGATTATCGGCCCACAACGAGTGGCTCAGTCAGCCGTGGTAGCCACCAAGCAGAGCATCGCCAAGAGACTGAACGAGACCTTCGACCTCTGGGAGAAGTAGAACAGAAACGTACAAACGTATTTATACGCTGACCAAGATTGAATACGCCTGCTGTCCTCTGGGCGGAGGAGAGCTGTAAGACGTATTTATACGCCCGTGGCTAGACTACGGCGTTCTGGGCGATATGCCCCAAGCGAAGCACCTAGGTTCTTGAGACACCCCCTTTCTGGGGACACTGTGTCAGGATGCCCTAGGTGCTTTTTGCTATCCGAAATGGTACCATCCTACCTCCCTATACTCATCAGCCCCGTGTACCCCCATGCCAGCCTCAGGACGAGGCATCCTATTAGCGTCTCATACCTCCCTACCACCCTGTAGCCGGATATGACCCCCTATAAGGGTACCTATTCAACCGATTGGTTGAGGGGTGTTGCTGTAGGTCGGCTGGGGAGGTGGCAGGAGGTAGGCCCTTGTACTGACAAGGGTTTGCTAGTGGCTCTGGCCGCACCAGCTTGAGCTGGCGTGCCGGTACCGGGCGGACTCTCCGGCATGGCCTTCGAAGAGGGTTGGTTTGACACCCTATCCCCTGTGTTATCAACGACTTACGTCTGCACTGACACGCATCACATGAACAACTGGCCATACCCCTAACATACCAAACGACTTACACGATCAGGGTATCGTAAGTTGTTGAAATAATTAGTCTTAGCTATGCAGTCTGCATTATGGGGAATTGCAGACAAACGTATAAATACGTGTCTGGCGGGCCGTGCGTGCGAGTGGCGGAATAGCGTGGCCTATCGCCTAACTGATACAAAAGCTTGCGTATTTGATACGCCTTAGAGACGCGATAGAAGAGCATAGGCAAGCAATACAAAGGCGCTATGGCTTTGATTGTCTTATAGGGGATTAGAGGCATTGGCCTATGGAGATAGACGGGCCTTAGGTGGCCTTGGTTGTCTCCTTGTGTTGGTCTCATCTCTCTATGTCTCCTTGGTCATCTGGTGGCCTTGTAATCATATTGGCAACTGATACCGCATAGGTGAAAGATTGTGGATACGTGTTCAGGATAGACGATAGGCTTTGTTCATTCAGGGATAGACAGACAATGATGGGCCGTTCATCTGGAGATAGACAAATGAAGATTAGCGATTGTCATTCGCCTATGCTCTATAGCGTCTCAAGCTTCGCAATGCGGCGGGCCTTTGGTCTATAGGCGTATACGGTACGCAATTAGACGTAAGGATATCGACACATTTTTCTGACATAAAACTTGACAACTGCCGGTGTTTGGCATTCGACTTGCAGGCGGCACGTGATGGGCCAAACGGTGCAATTGAGACGAAAAAAGATGAATTGAGGCGCTAATAGACGCGTAGGAGATTCTAAAGGAGTTACGGGCCGCATCTTCGCTTTTTATACGCTTTTGAGGCGAACAAAAGGCGAAAGTGAAATTGAATCCTTGCCACCTAGCAGGGCCTAGGTGCCATCGGAAAAATAGAACGTCTTACCCTAGCTTGACGAAACGCGGGCCGCGTGTAGGCCGTCTAATGCGTTTTCCACAGTTTTCAAATGTGGTAGGAAAACTCGTTTGGCCTTGTAATTGCTAGGCATTCGCACGATTTTGCTCTATATATTGATCCGCACCAAATCTCAGATGCTCACCCAAACGTGGGATAAACAAATCTAAAAATAGATGTTGCACGCGGGCCGTCTCATGATAGGCTAGTCGAGTAGTCAATTCAAAAGGAGTCAATCATGCGAGTCCAAGACATTCAGGTAAACGATACGGTAGTCTTCGAAACTGTACCCAATGGTTCTTATTTGTCTAGCGGTATCATTTACCGCGTAGAGGCAATTTGTGAACGCGAGATTCACTTTCGACGCGCCACTGGTGAGTGTGGTACATCAGAATCAAAAGGGATGCTAGCGTGCAAAGGTGTGAGCTTTTACAGAGCTACATGTTAGTATAGAATAACCCGCAACATCATCTTACACAAGGAGCTTACGCAATGACTCAAGTACCTTTCGCATCTCTCCGCACAGGCGATTATTTCCGCATCTCACCCAATGGCCGTTTGCTTGAAAAGGCGGGCCTATCAATCATGCAATCGGCGGGCAAGGTTGGGCCGATTCTCCCCATTACTTCAGCAAACGAACTTGTGTACGTGGGTGAATAGTCCAATGCATACTGTCACGGGCCTTATCATCTTCACTAACCTGTTAGTCATTACAGCGTCAATCGTGCGTTATTTCAATGATGCGCCTAACCCTAGGCCCGTACCTGATACGCTTGCACCTCAGATAGATGCATCACGGGCCTTTGTGGACGCGATGAACGAGAGACGGCGGGCCGCGTGCCCTGAGTCTAACTTCATCGGTTCACGTGCAACTGACAAAAAAGCTTGACACGTTTCTCTCGTTTCGATTAGACTATCTAAGTAGTCAAATTCATATAGGAGTGCAACATGCGAATTGATAAGAATCACGGTTATAACAATCTGGTGAAATTCGAACATCGTGCCCGCGTCCTATCGATGTACCGCAATCTAGTAATCGACAAAACACGTCAACGTTTGGCGGCCCGCAATACAGACGATGTATGTATTACGCTTGCATCGTGCGTAGATAACGGCAAAACTCACCCGTCCAATGATATTGCGCAATGGTCACACTATTTCGGCAATCGCTTTGTTGCTGTAAACTGGCAAAACATCGAACGGGCCGTGAATAAGCATCACCCCGGTACTCTGTTTTATAAGGGCGATGGATTCGCCACGTTTGCCAAACTCGCACCATTCCACAAGGGCCTTTTCTACCTTGACACGACTAACACGATGGAGTTAGTTGCGCGTGATACTGTGATTCTTTCGAACCTTGCGAGTTTCCTGCGCAATGGAAAAAAGAGCACGATGTTGGCCATGAATTTAATTTACAATCGCGTGTATGTGGGTGAGTCTAAGGCCGCAACTGATAGACAAATACGCGCTAAAATCAAGGCCATTACGCGCAATCTTCCCTTGGATGGTTGGACGGTAGCGGCGGATTATGACACGTACACGTCAACGAAAGTAACTCGTATGGTAACAATTTTCATCTATCGCAAAAGGTAGCTTGACACGTTTTTCCTATTCACGTAGTCTAAACGAGTACCGTATTTCACCCAAAGGAGTAACACAATGTTCGATACAGGCGTAGCAATTGGCGGAATTGATCCAACCTTCGACTACATCGTTTCTTTACTCGCACCTAAGGCCATCTCCTATACTGCGTCTGATTACGCAGACTTCGCAGAGATGAAGAGCGACTTTGAGGCAACGGGCCGCATCAAGATCAATGTGAATCACTCTGATAAAACCATCTTTGGTTCACCCGTTACAAATTGGCAATTTCGTGCATGGCATGATGCTTGCCACATTCTAGCCAATGCGGATTTTACGTTTGAGGGTGAGAAACGGGCCGCCGCGTTGCAAGCATCTCAGGTACTCGCGTTAGACGGGCCGTCTTTGTATGACAAAACGCGGTGGATTGCGTTGATTGTGGCTGAAGTAATCGGGCAAGGTGAGTTTTTCATTCAGCACAATGATTTTCCGGCAAACCAAAGGGCCTTTGTTGCGGGGTATCTGGTGGAGAATTACCCCGAATTGTTGGCCTTGCCTGAGTTTGCGCCTAACCTTGCTAACCTAGTCGTACGCTACTAACGGCATAGCGGGCCGCCACAAGGCCCGCATGTTGTTTTGAGGGTATCTCTCACCCGGTACCCTCAAAAGAGCATATAGGCCCAAAGGAGACGCAACAAATGGCATCTAAAACGCATCTCAAGTATCTCAAGTTACAGCAAAAGTATGAAGGGCATATACTGGCCACCTTTGCCCGCGCCAATGCATCGCAGATTGTAGAGGGTAAGGCATGGTATCCCTATGCAAAGGCGCAACTGTCACAGTACGTTAGCCTTTGGGGGATGGAACGGGCTGCTGCTATATGCGCGGTACTATCCCCACGTTGCACGTGGCAAGAAAATCTAATAGGCGTGCGTAAGATTGCGCGGGCCTTTGATTCAGGCTCTCGTATTGTACCCGTGATGGCGGGCCTGAATCGCAACATAAACAAGGCATGGGACATAGCGAACGGAGACACGTTACAGCGCGTTTCAGGCCCTAAGGTTACCCGATTCTATGCGAACCTATGCGGAGACTTACAGCGCGTAACTTGTGACGTTTGGGCGGCGCGGGCAGCGGGATGCAAGGCCCGTTTACCCAAAGGCGCAACAGACGAACAAATAGCAGAGGAAACAGCGCGACTTGTGCAAGCTGCCACGCGGCCCGGCTATGCATACGATACGCTTGAAAAGGCATATCAAAACGTTGCTGCAAAATTGGGATTCGAACCAGCGGAGTTACAGGCTATTTGTTGGATAGTAGTACGTGGAAAGGGAGAATAATATGAGTCCGATTCAGTGGATAGACTTCGTTATCGTGGCCGTATTTGTTGGCTGTATTGCGTACGTCACAAGGAGATGGTAAAGCATAACGGCAACTAAACAGCGCGACACCAGCGCAACAAAGGAGAGGTGTTACCATGTTGGATATCAAAGCAATACGCGGGCCTTTGGATGCGGGCCTTTGTGGGTATATCGTTACATCCCCAAAGGGTAGATGCGAAGTCTATGCAAGTACCATGTTTGAGGCGCAAACCAAAGGCGCTAAGCTGCTAGGGATAGCAGCTAAGAAACAATATCTTTGCACTCCGTACCTCTGCGAACGTGCGG